>Ga0153956_1000180_pt1 | contig 81595 bp, 89 predicted proteins | sample TSFL040MetaG_FD_104704 | JGI IMG/M metagenome (GOLD analysis project Ga0153956, IMG submission 104704) | Attine ant fungus gardens microbial communities from Florida, USA - TSFL040 MetaG | ecosystem: Host-associated > Fungi > Mycelium > Unclassified | place: USA: Florida, Wekiwa Springs... | reverse complement strand
GATCTCGTCAAACGGGTTCATGCTCATCTTGACGTTGGCGAGGTCCACCCCGCTCCCGTCCGCCTTCACCCGGGGCTTCACATTGTAATCAAGCACGCGCTTGACCGGCACCAAGACTTTCATTCCATCCACTCCTGTGGTCCCAAACCGCTCCCTGGGGAGAGAGATGTGTCCCCGCGAAGGCGGGGACCCAGTCTGGGCTCCCGCCTTCGCGGGAGCACAAATCTAGTTCAAGCCGCCTTCTTCACCTCGGCGACGATCTTCTGCGCCGCGTCGCCCAGATCGTTGGCGGGGACGATCGCGAGACCCGAATTGGCGAGGATTTCCTTGCCCTTCTCCACGTTCGTGCCTTCGAGGCGCACGACCAGCGGCACCGAAAGGTTCACTTCCTTCGCCGCCGCGACGATGCCGTCGGCGATGATGTCGCACTTCATGATGCCGCCGAAGATGTTGACCAGGATGCCCTTCACGTTCGGATCGGCGAGGATGATCTTGAACGCCGCCGTCACCTTCTCCTTCGACGCGCCGCCGCCGACGTCGAGGAAATTGGCCGGGAACATGCCGTTCAGCTTGATGATGTCCATCGTCGCCATCGCAAGGCCGGCGCCGTTGACCATGCAGCCGATATCGCCGTCGAGCTTGATGTAAGCGAGGTCGTACTTGGAAGCTTCGAGCTCGGCCGGATCCTCCTCGGTCTCGTCGCGCAGCTCCATCAGGTCCTTGTGGCGGAACATCGCGTTCGAATCGAAGCCCACCTTGGCATCGAGCACCATCAGCTTGCCGTCGTCGGTGACGGCGAGCGGGTTGATCTCGATCTGCGAGGCGTCGGTGCCGAGGAAGGCGTCATACACCTTAGAGGCGACATTGAGCGCCTGCTTGGCGAGATCGCCGGTCAAGCCGAGCGCATTGGCGACGGCGCGGCCGTGATGCGGCTGGAAGCCGGTCGCGGGATCGACGTCGAAGGTGTGGATTTTCTCCGGTGTCTCGTGCGCGATGGTCTCGATGTCCATGCCGCCCTCGGTCGAGACGACGAAGGCGACGCGGCCGGTGGCGCGATCGACCAGCACCGCGAGGTAGAATTCCCTGGCGATGTCGACGCCGTCGGTGACGTAGAGGCGGTTGACCTGCTTGCCGTGCTCGCCGGTCTGCACCGTGACGAGCGTGTTGCCGAGCATGTCGGCCGCCGCCGCGCGCACTTCGTCGAGCGTCTTGGCGAGCCGCACGCCGCCCTTGGCGTCCGGGCCCAGTTCCTTGAACTTGCCCTTGCCGCGGCCGCCGGCGTGAATCTGCGCCTTCACCACATAAAGCGGTCCGGGCAGCTGCTTGGCGGCCTCGACCGCTTCCTCCACGCTCATCGCGGCATGGCCCGCCGGCACCGGCACGCCGAATTTCGCGAGCAATTCCTTCGCCTGATATTCGTGGATGTTCATGGGACGCGCCGCCTCGTGAGCTAAGGGGATAGGAGTCGCGACCGCCTTAAGCATAGGCACTGCGCATCTGCAACATTGGGCGCCTTTGCTCGCCTAAAGCCACGCATGTGCTTATAGTCAGGGCATGGCCTGGCCGCTCGGCATCCTGCTGTTTCTCGCCACCGTGCTCGCGATGGAGGGCTTCGCCTATGTCATGCACCGCTGGGTGATGCACGGACCGGGCTGGTTCCTGCACGCGAGCCATCACGTGTCGCGCACCGGCAATTGGGAGTTGAACGATCTCTATGCGGCGATCTTCGCGATCCCCTCGATCGTGCTGCTACTCGGCGGCGTGCAGCTCGGCTGGTGGCCGGGCTGCACCTGGATCGGGGCGGGGATCGCGGCATACGGCGCGATCTATTTCGGGTTCCACGACGTGATCGTGCACCGGCGCCTGCCGCACCGTTATGTCGCGCGCTCGCGCTACATGAAGCGCATCGTCCAGGCGCATCGGCTGCACCATGCGGTCGAGACCAGGCATGGCACGGTGAGCTTCGGTTTCCTGTGGGCGCCGCAGCCCGAGGCGCTGAAGGCCGAGCTCAACCGCCGCGGCAATGCCGGCGTACGCGCGGCACGGGGGACGACATGACCGACGGCGGCGAACCGCAGGACGAATCGCGCGGCGCGCTGCGGCGGCCGGTCGCGCTCGAGGCGCGGCTGCGCGATCGCACATCGACGCGGGTCGGAATCCACGTGCTCGATCTTTCGACCACCGGCTTCCGCGCCGAGGCCGATTATTCGCTCGATCCCGGCAACATCGTCTGGATTGCGCTACCCGGACTGGCCGGACTGGAAGCGCGCGTGGCGTGGCGCAAGGGCAGGCTGATCGGCGCGGCGTTCGTCCAGCCGCTGCACCCGGCGGTGTTCGATCACATCGTCACGCTGGCGGGCAAGGACTGACTCAATCGAACAGGCTGGAGACCGAGCTCTCGTCGGCGATGCGCTTGATCGCCTCGCCGAGGAGCGGCGCGATCGTCAGGTGGCGGATGTTCTTCGACGCGCCGACGGTCTCGTGATTGCCGATCGAATCGGTGATGACGAGCTCGCGCAGTACCGATCCATCGACCCGCGCCACCGCGCCGCCCGAGAGCACGCCGTGCGTGCAATAGGCGACCACGTCCTCGGCGCCGGCTTCCTTCAGCGCCGCGGCGGCGTTGCAGAGCGTGCCGGCCGAATCGACGATATCGTCGATCAGCACGCAAAAGCGGCCCTCGACCTCGCCGATGATGTTCATTACCTCGGATTCACCGGCGCGCTCGCGGCGCTTGTCGACGATCGCCAGCGGCACGTTGTCGAGCCGCTTCGAGAGCGCCCGCGCACGCACCACGCCGCCGACATCAGGCGAGACGACCATCAGGTTGCGGCCGCTGTAGCGAGTCAAAATATCGGCCGACATTACCGGCGCGGCAAAGAGATTGTCGGTCGGGATGTCGAAAAAGCCCTGAATCTGCCCGGCATGGAGATCGACCGAGAGTACACGATCGGCGCCAGCGACAGTGACGAGATTGGCGACGAGCTTGGCCGAGATCGGGGTGCGCGGCCCCGGCTTCCGGTCCTGCCGGGCATAGCCGAAGTAAGGGATCACCGCAGTGATGCGCTTGGCCGACGCGCGGCGCAGCGCATCGATCATGATCAGCAATTCCATGAGGTTGTCGTTGGCCGGGTAGCCGGTCGACTGCACCACGAACACGTCCTCGCCGCGGACATTCTCCTGGATCTCGACGAAGATCTCCTCGTCGGCGAAGCGGCGCACCAGCGCCTGCGTCAGCGGCACCTCGCAATAGTCCGCGATCGCCTTGGCCAGCGGCAGGTTCGAATTGCCGGTCATCAGCTTCATGGATCTATGCTCCCGCCCTTCGTGCCCGGCCGCTTTACGGCGACACTTTGATGACGGGAAGGGGGCATTGCCGCGCGGGCGTGCGATGCTAGAGCGGCGGCATGACCGTCGTCACCCGTTTCGCGCCGTCGCCGACCGGCCGCCTGCATGTCGGCAACATCCGCACCGCGCTGCACAACTGGCTGTGGGCGCGCAAGGAAGGCGGGCGCTTCCTGCTGCGGATCGACGACACCGACAATGAACGCAGCGAGGAGCGGTTCGTCGAGGCGATCCGCGCCGATCTCACCTGGCTGGGGCTGACGCCCGACGGCGAGGAGCGGCAGTCGGCGCGGTTCGATCGCTACGAAGCGGTGTTCGCCGATATGGTCGCGGCGGGGCGTATCTATCCCGCCTACGAGACCGCGCAGGAACTCGACCTGAAGCGCAAGATCGCCGCCGGGCGCGGGCTGCCGCCGCTCTACGATCGTGCCGCACTCGCGCTGAACGATGCCGAGCGCGCGAAGCTGGCGGCGGACGGCGTCAGGCCGCACTGGCGCTTCAAGCTCGATCACGACGCGCCGATCGCCTGGCATGACCTGATCCGCGGCGAGCAGCATTTCGACCCGAAGACGATGAGCGATCCGGTGATTCGCCGCGCCGACGGATCGTGGCTCTACATGCTCCCTTCCGCGATCGACGACGTGGATATGGGCATCACGCATGTCGTGCGCGGCGAGGATCACGTCTCGAACACCGCGCTGCAGCTGCAGATGTTCGCCGCGATGGGCGCGACGCCGCCTGCCTTCGCGCACGAGGCGCTGTTGGTCGGCAGCGAAGGCAAGCTCTCGAAGCGGCTCGGCGCGCTGGGTGCGGATCATTTCCGCGAGGCGGGGATCGAGCCGCAGGCGGTGCGCGCGCTGCTGGCGCGGATCGGGACGAGCGACCCGGTCGAGCCGCTGATCGATGTCGCGCCGTTGATCGCCAGCTTCGACTTTGCGCGCTTCGGCCGCGCCCCGGCGCGGTTCGACGAGGCCGAACTGGCGCAGCTGAGCGCGCGGATCGTGCACCAGCTGCCGTTCGAAGCCGTCGCGGCTCGGCTGCCCGAAGGCATGGATGCGGCGATCTGGGAGGCGGTCCGGCCCAACCTCGCGACCGTCGCCGATGCGGAGAGCTGGTGGGGGGTGATCGAGGGACCGATCACGACCGAACGGGATCCGGCGGATATCGAGTACCTCGCCGCGGCGGCGCAGGCGGCGGCGGCGATCGACTGGGCCGGCGACCCCTGGCATGCGCTCACCAGCGCGCTCAAGGCATCGACGGGGCGATCCGGCAAGGCGCTGTTCCTGCCGCTCCGGCGCGCGCTGACCGGGCTCGACCATGGGCCCGATATGCAGGCGCTGCTGCCGCTGATCGGGCGCGAGCGGGCGATCCGGCGACTCGGCTGAGCGCGGAAGTTGGCGAAGGTGTCGCGGCGGGCTCGATCCTGGTTTGATATGTTGTATCATACCGATCGGCCGGGAGTCGCACATCACGGCGAAAAGGAGAGTTTGTCGAGGAGCAAAGGCGATGTACGCAGACCTGCATCCGGGTCGTTACGCGCGGCCGAACCGCTTCAGCCCGCAAGGCCTGGGCGGCGCATTGATCATCACAGGCGGCATGGTGATCGCGATGACCTTCGCCGCGCCGCACTTCATTCGCGTGCTGAAACCCGAACCGATCCATGTCCGGCTGATTCCGCTGCCGCCCGATCCGCAGCCGATCCCGGAGCATCCCAAACCGCAGCCCAGGACTCAGCAGCAGCCGCAGGAAAAGATCGTCACGCCGCAGCCGTTACTGCCGCCACCACCGACCGACTTCAAGGGCGACACGACACCCGATCCCTCTCCGCCCACCGACTTCGGCACCATCGGCACGGGCACGGTGATCGCGCCGCCCGACCCGCCCCCGCCGTTGCTCGGCGCCGAGATCGACGGCCGCTACGCCAATGCGTTCCAGCCGACCTACCCGCCCGACGAGACGCGCGCCGGGCGGGAGGGCCGCGTGGTGGTGCGCGTGCTGATCGGCGTGGACGGGCGCGTGAAGCAGGTCGAGCGCGTCTCGGCGACGAGCGACTCGTTTTACGCCGTCACCGAGCGCCAGGCGCTGAGCAAATGGCGCTTCAAGCCCGCGACGCGCGGCGGCATTCCCGAGCAGCAATGGAAGACGATGGCGGTGAGCTTCGTGCTCAACGACAATAATTGAGCGCTTGCGCGCGGGGTGGCGCTGTCTGCCCCGCGCGCCTATCTTCCGACAAGTATGGCCCTTTCGTTCCTCCGGTTCCTGTCCCCCACGCGGGCGTATCGCGATCTGCGGCGCTATCTGCAGACGCGCCAGCGCCATCAATTGTGGATCATGCTCGCCTGCCTGGTGATCACCTGGGGTGTGGTCTTCGCGCTGATCCAGGATTCGCGCTACGAGAAGGAATATCACGAGAATATCGTCTATTTCCAGCAATGGCCGGCCAACCGCACCGATGCCGAGATCATCGCGCAGCAGAAGATCGACGGGCCGAAGGAACAGGCCGCCAAGGATGCCGAGGCGAAGCGCCAGGCCGACGAGCAGGCCGCGTACAAGCGGCTCGATGACAAATTGAAGCGTTGGGGCATCTGAGCGACGCGCGCTGGATGGGGGCGGCCCTGGCGCTGGCCGAACGCGGCCGCGGCCGCACCGCGCCCAATCCCAATGTCGGGTGCGTGATCGTCAGCCATGGCAAGGTCGCCGGGCGCGGCTGGACCCAGCCCGGCGGGCGCCCGCACGCCGAGGCGATGGCGTTGAGCCAAGCGAACGAAAAGTCGCGCGGCGCGACTTGTTACACCACGCTCGAGCCTTGCGCGCATGTCTCGCCGCGCGGCCCGGCGTGCAGCGATCTGCTGATCGACTCGGGCGTGGCGCGCGTGGTGATCGCGCTGACCGATCCCGATCCGCGCACCGCAGGGCAAGGGGCGGAGCGGCTGCGCGCGGCGGGGATCGCGGTCGATATCGGAACAGGCGCAGCGGACGCGCGGCGGTCGATGGCCGGGTTCCTGGCGCGGCAGGCGTTCGGCCGGCCCTTCGTGACGCTCAAGCTCGCCACCTCGCTCGACGGCTGCATCGCGCTGGCGTCGGGCGAGAGCCGGTGGATCACCGGGCCGGAGGCGCGCGCACACGCGCATCTCGAACGCGCGCGGCACGAGGCGATCCTTGTGGGACGGGGGACGTACGAAGCGGACGCGCCGCGGTTGAATGTGCGGCTGGAGGGATTGGAGCATCTGTCGCCGCGTCGCCTTCTCCTATCCCGTCACCCCAGCGAAAGCTGGGGCCTCGATGGGGTGAGCGGTACCGCTTCCCAACAGGAAGACCCCAGCTTTCGCTGGGGTGACGATGAAGAGGCGAGGGTAGCTTCCCCCCAAGTGATCTCGCACCTCTCCGGCATCGATCACCTTCTCGTCGAAGGCGGTGCGCGGACCGCTGCCGCCTTCCTCGCCACCGATCTCGTCGACCGCCTGCTCCTCTATCGCGCCCCGGTCCTGATCGGCGGCGGCAAGCCCGCGCTCGGTGACATCGGGCTGACCCGTCTCGCCGACGCGCATGGGCGCTGGCGGCGTACGGACGCGCGGCGGCTTGGCAGCGACGGACTCGAAGTTTACGAGCGCGTCAGGCAAGAGGGCTGACATGTTCACCGGAATCGTCACCGATATCGGCACGATCGACCGCGTCGAGGCGCGCGGCGACACGCGCGTGGTCGTCTCCACCGGCTATGACACCGCCACGATCGATCTCGGCGCGTCGATCTCCTGCTCGGGCGTGTGCCTGACGGTGGTCGACAAGGGACCGAACTGGTTCGCGGTCGATGTGTCGGGCGAGACGATCAGCCGCACCGCGCAAGGCCAATGGACCGAAGGCAAGCGGCTCAACCTCGAACGCGCGATGAAATTGGGCGACGAGTTAGGCGGCCATATCGTCACCGGCCATGTCGATGGCATCGCCGAGATCGTCTCAGTCGCTGCCGATGGCGATTCGCAGCGCATCGCTTTCACCATTCCACGTGAGATCGCGCCGTTCGTCGCCCCCAAGGGCTCGATCACGGTCGATGGCGTCTCGCTCACCGTCAACACGGTGGAAGACGGCGCTGATGGCAGCCGCTTCACCGTCAACCTCATTCCCCACACCCAGCAGGTGACGACCCTGGGCGCGTTCGAGACCGGCCAGGCCGTGAACATCGAGATCGACGTGCTCGCCCGCTATCTGCAACGCATGGAGCATTATCGTGCAAAAGCCGGTTGAACTCGCCCGCCTAGGGCCCCAACGAAGTAGTACTTCGTTGGGTGCCCTGCGCCACGGCTTCCTCTCGTCCCCTGAGGAGCTGATCGACGAGGCGCGCAACGGCCGCATGTTCATCCTGGTCGATGACGAGGATCGCGAAAATGAGGGCGATCTGATCATCCCGGCGCAGATGGCGACGCCCGACGCGATCAACTTCATGGCCAAATATGGCCGCGGCCTGATCTGCCTGGCGATGACCAAGGCACGGATCGACGCGCTCGGGCTCGATCTGATGAGCCGCAACAACGGCACGCGGCACGAGACCGCCTTCACCGTCTCGATCGAGGCGCGCGAGGGCGTGACCACCGGCATCTCCGCCGCCGATCGCGCGCGCACCGTCTCGGTCGCGATCGACGCGGCCAAGGGCAAGGACGACATCGTCACGCCGGGCCATGTCTTTCCGCTCGTCGCGCGTGACGGCGGCGTGCTGGTGCGCGCCGGGCATACCGAGGCGGCGGTCGACGTCGCCCGGCTCGCCGGGCTCAATCCCGCCGGCGTGATCTGCGAGATCATGAACGAGGACGGGACGATGGCCCGGCTCGACGATCTCGTCACCTTTGCGCAATTCCACAATCTGAAGATCGGCACGATCCGCGACCTGATCGCCTATCGCCGCCGCCACGATCATCTCGTCGAAAAGCGCGCCGAGGCGAAGTTCACCAGCGCATGGGGCGGCGAGTGGACCGCGATGACCTTCTGGAACAAGGCCACCGGCACCGAGCAGATCGCTTTGGTGAAGGGCAAGGTCACGTCCGACAAGCCCACGCTCGTGCGCATGCATGCGCTCTCCACCTTCTCGGATATCTTCGGCGAAGGCGGGACGCGCGGCGGATTGCTGCGCCGATCGATGGAAATGATCGGCGCGGAAGGCTCCGGCGTGGTGGTGGTGATCACCCCGCCGCGCACGGACACCTTCTCGACCGCGGTCGGAATCAAGGCGGGCACGGTGAATGTCGCAGACATGGAAGAGCTGCGCGATTACGGCGTCGGCGCGACGATCCTGACCGAGCTCGGCGTGCACGACATGATCCTGCTCACCAACACGCACCACACGCTCGTCGGTCTCGACGGCTACGGCCTGTCGATCGTCGGCGAGCGGGCGATTACGAAATAACCGTCACCCCGGACTTGTTCCGGGGCCCACCCAGAGGCAAGGGTAAAGCAAGAGATCGGCAGCCGCCATCGAGGCGGAGTAGGCCCCGGAACAAGTCCGGGGTGACGAAAAGTATTGGAATGATCGATGGCCAAAATCCTCATCGTCGAAGCACGATTCTACGACCATCTGAACGACATGCTCGTCGCCGGCGCGCGCGCCGCGATCGAGGAAGCGGGGCATCAGGCCGAGGTCGTGACCGTGCCGGGCGCGCTCGAAGTGCCCGGCGCGATCGCTCTGGCCGCCGAGACCGGGCGCTACGATGCCTTCGTCGCGCTGGGCGTGGTGATCCGCGGCGAGACCTATCATTTCGAGATCGTCAGCAACGAGAGCGCGCGCGGGGTGATGGCGCTGACGATGGACGGCATTCCGATCGGCAACGGCATATTGACCACCGAGAACGAAGCACAGGCGATCGTCCGCGCCGACCCCAAGCAGCTCGACAAGGGCGGCGGCGCGGCCAAGGCGGCGCTGGCGATGCTGGCGCTGAAGCAGCGCTTCGGCTGAGCCAGCGCACCGTTGTCCATCAACGCCTCCCCGGCGAAGGCGGGGGGCCAGGCAAGTGACATTTCATAACGGAGCGCAACGCTCCCTTATTCGCGTTTCCCAACTGGGCCCCGGCCTTCGCCGGGGAGGCGCATTTGAGTCGGATGCACCTAGCATCCACGCCCCTCCTTATTTATACTGATGTAAGTAGGGGAGGCTCGCATGGCGCTGGCGCATACGTTCGAGGCGAATCCGCACTGGCTGCCGCGCAATCCGCGTGGCGCGCTCGATGCATTGCCGGGCGAGAATGGCTGGCCGTTGGTCGGCAACACGCTGAAGATGCTGCGCGATCCGGTGCGCTTCGGACGGCGGATGGTATCGACCTACGGCCACGTCTATCGCAACAACGCGTTCGGCGGGCCGACCGTGATGCTGATCGGCGCCGAGGCCAACGAGCTGGTGCTGTTCGACCGCGACAAGCTGTTCTCGTCCGAGCAGGGCTGGGGCACGATGCTCAACCTGCTGTTCCCGCGCGGGCTGATGCTGATGGATTTCGACCATCACCGCGCCGATCGCCGCATGATGTCGGTGGCGTTCAAGCCCGAGCCGATGCGCCATTATGCCGGCGAGCTGAACGCCGGGATCGCCGCCGCGGTGGCCGATTGGGCCAACCCGCCGATGCCGTTCTACAAGGCGATCAAGGCGCTGAGCCTCGATCTTGCCGCGACCAGCTTCCTCGGCGTGCCGCTCGGCGACGAGGCCGCGAGGATCAACCAGGCGTTCGTCGACGAGGTGCAGGCGACCGTCGCGCCGATCCGCGTGCCGCTGCCGGGCACGCCGATGGCCAAGGGCGTGAAGGCGCGGCGCTATCTGATCGACTGGTTCCTGAACGAAATCCCGAAGCGCCGCGCCGGATCGAACCATGTCGGGGGCATGGATTTCTTCTCGCAATTCTGCCGCGTGACCGACGAGGAGGGCCGCCCGCTCGCACCCCAAGCGATCGCCGATCACATGAACTTCCTGATGATGGCGGCGCACGACACGATCACCTCGTCGGCGACGAGCCTCGTCATGCTGCTCGGGCGCAACCCCGAATGGCAGGAGACATTGCGCGAGGAGATCGCGAACAGCGGCTTCGATCCTGCAAGCGGCATCGGATATGACGCGCTCGACCGGCTGGTGCTGACCGAATATGCCTTCAGGGAGGCGCTGCGCATGGTGCCGCCGGTCCCCTCGCTGCCGCGCCGCGCGCTGCGGGGCTTCCACTGGAAGGGATATGACATTCCGGCGGGGAGCTTCGTCGGGCTGAACGTCGGCTACACCCACCACATGCCCGAATACTGGCCCGACCCCGAGCGCTTCGATCCCATGCGCTTCACGCCGGAAAATTCGCGCGGGCGGCACAAATACGCCTGGGTGCCGTTCGGCGGCGGCGCGCACATGTGCCTGGGGCTGCACTTCGCGGTGATGCAGGTGCGCATCCTGATGGCGCACCTGCTGTCACGCTATCGCATCGAGCTGACCGACGGCGCGGGCGCGGACTGGCAATATTTCCCGATCCCGCGGCCGAAGGACGGCCTGCCCGTCCGCTTCTCGGCCGTAGATCAGGCCGCCTCGTCCAGCGTCGGATAGTCGGTATAGCCCTCGGGCCCGGGGGTGTACCAGGTCCGCATATTGTCCGCGTTGAGTTCCGCGCCTTTCCGGAAGCGCTCGACCAGATCGGGATTGGCGAGGAACTTGCGCCCGAACGCGATCGCGTCGGCCAGCCCCGATTCGACGTCGGCGGTGGCGGATTCGAAGCTGTAATCCTGGTTGAGCACCAAAGGCCGCGTGAAGACCTTGCGGATCTGCGGGCCGAGCTTGGGCACGTCGGTGCTGCCGAACGTGCCGTCGGGGGCGATCTCGCGCAGCTCGAGGAACGCGATGCCGAGATCGTTGAGCACCTTCGCCGCGGGCACGAACACGCTTTCCGGATCGCTGTCGTCGGCGCCCTGCGTGTCGCCGTTGGGCGACAGGCGGATCGCGGTACGGCCCGCGCCGACCTCGGCGATCACCGCCTCGACCGATTCGCGCATGAAGCGGATGCGGTTCTCCGGGCTGCCGCCATACTCGTCGTCGCGGAAGTTGGTGCCGTCGCGCAGGAACTGGTCGATCAGATAGCCATTGGCGCCGTGCAGCTGGACGCCGTCGAACCCGGCACGAATCGCGTTCCTCGCTGCGCCGGCATATTCATCCTGCGCGCGGCGGATGTCGTCGAGCGTGGCGGCATGCGCCTCGGCATAGGGATTTTCCGGCTTGTGATAGGGCGCGAGCGTCGGCGAGCAGGACAACGGCTTCAGCCCGGTCACGTCGGGGCGCGCGAGCCGGCCCATGTGCCACAATTGCGCGACGATCTTCCCGCCCGCCTCGTGCACCGCCGCGGTCACCGGCTTCCACGCCTCGGCCTGGTCCGCGGTCCACAGCCCGGGCGCGGCGGGCCAGCCGAGCCCGAGGCGGCTCACGCCTGTCCCTTCGGTGATGATGACGCCCGCGCCGGCCCGCTGGCGATAATATTCGATCATCAGCTCGGTCGGCACGTGCTCGGGCGTCGCGCGGCCGCGCGTCAGTGGCGCCATGAAGATGCGGTTGGCGGCGGCGATGTCGCCGACCTGGATCGAATCGAAGAGGCTGGGCATCGAAATCGGTTTCCCTTTGCTACCTGACGCGCGAGAGATAAGCCGCTAGGGGGCGGTGTCCAGCCACGAAGGGCGCCAAGAAAAACCGTGTCGCGCGATACCTCTTCTTCCTCCCCGCACCCGTTCGCCTTCGTCGCGCTCATTCTCGCCAACGCCGCGCTGGCGTTCGGGCCGTGGTTCGTACGCGAGGCGGGTACCGGCCCGGTCGCGGCGGGATTCTGGCGGCTGACGCTGGCAACCCCAGTGCTGTTCGCGATGGCATGGGCAAGCGGCTGGCGGCCGCAACCGCTGGGCAGATCCTTGCGGTTCGCGCTGGCGGTGGGCGGGCTGTGCTTCGCCGCCGATCTCGGCAGCTGGCATAGCGGCATCCTCAAGACCACGCTCGCCAACGCGACGTTGTTCGGCAATTCGGCGACGCTTTTCTATCCGGTCTATGGCTTCATCGCGATGCGCGCCTGGCCTTCGCGTACCCAGGGAGCGGCGCTGCTGCTCGCATTGATCGGCGCGGCGTTGCTGATGGGGCGTTCCTATGAGGTCAATCCGAAGCATCTGGTCGGCGATCTGCTCTGCCTGCTCGCGGGCGTGCTCTACACCGCCTATTTCATCCTGATGGCGCGCGCGCGCGATACGATGGCGCCGCTGCCCGTGCTGGCATTGTCGACCGTGGCCGGCATCCTGCCCTTGCTCGTCTTCGCGCTGGCGCTGGGCGAGCAGGTGATGCCGCGGCATTGGACGGTGCTGGTCGGGCTCGCCCTGTGCAGCCAGGTCCTCGGGCAAGGGCTGATGATCTACGCGCTCGGCCAGCTTTCGCCCTTGGTCGTGGGAATCGCTTTGCTGACGCAGCCGATCGTGGCGGCGACGATCGGCTGGCTGGCCTATGACGAGCGGCTCGGCACCGCCGACCTGATCGGCGCAGCCCTCGTCGCGGTCGCCCTGGTGCTGGTGCGCCAACGCAAGGCCGAGCCGGTCCAGCTTGCACCGGTCGGCGCGGAGGACCAATAAGCGCGCATGGCCACGCTCCCGCCCGATCCGACGCTCGACGAGATCCGCGAAGCGCTCGCCCCCGCGATCGCCGCCAACGCCGCGTTCGACGGCTGGGGCGAGGCGGCGCGCGACATGGCGGCCGATGCCGCGGGCGTCGACCACGACGTCGCCAAGCTGGCCTTTCCCGACACGCTGGCGATGATCGACGCCTGGTTCGCCGCGATCGATGCCGGCATGCTGACCGCGCTGCCGCCCGAGACACTGGCGACGATGAAGGTCCGCGCGAAGATTGCCGGATTGGTCGAGGCACGGCTTGCCCTGCTCGCACCGAATCGCGAGGCGCTGCGGCGCGCGCTGGCGATCCTCGCCATGCCGCAAAATCTGGCCGGGGCGGCAAAGCTCGGCTGGCGCGCCGCCGATCACATGTGGCGCGCGGCGGGCGACACCGCGACCGACTATAACCACTATACCAAGCGCACGATCCTGGGCGGCGTCTATGCCGCGACGATCACCGTGTTCCTCGACGACGAGAGCGAAGGCTTCGCCGACACCCGCGCTTTCCTCGCCCGCCGCATCGAGGGGATCATGCGCTTCGAGAAGGCCAAGGCCGGCTTCCTTCGGCGCGCCGAGCACCGCCCGAGCCTGTCGCGCTTCATCGGCCGGCTGCGCTATCCGGTAGTGTGAACACGCTCATCATTCGTTCACTGCTTTTGCGTTATTGATAATCAATCGCAATCGCTCTAACTGGACGGCATGGCGAATCCCCTGAGCCTCGAGCAGCTGCCGCAACGCACCCAAGCCACGGTGTCTGACATCGCTTGGGAGCGGCTCGCCGCGCCCGAGGCACGCCGCCTGCGCGAGCTGGGCTTCGATCAGGGCGTCGGCGTCGAAGTGCTGCACCGTGCACGACTCGGTGGCGGGCCGATCGCCTGCCGTGTCGGACGGATGACGGTGGCGTTGCGCCGTGCGGTCGCCGGCGCGATCCAGGTCTCGTTCGTACAGCCCGCCGAATAGCATCGTGACCCTTCTTTTTCCGGTCACCCTGAGCTTGTCGAAGGGTCGTCCCTCTTCGCCTCCATCAAAAGAAGCGCAGGGCTTCGACAAGCTGAGCCTCCCCGGATGGAAAGAATTGGGCGCAAGATCGTGACGGGAACGGCGCCGTTGATCGCACTGGTCGGCAATCCCAATGCCGGCAAGAGCGCCCTGTTCAACGCGATGACCGGCGCGCGGCAGAAGGTCGGCAATTATCCCGGCGTCACCGTCGAGCGCCATTCGGGGCGCCTGTCCTTCCCCGACGGCCGCCCGGTCGAGCTGGTCGACCTGCCCGGCGCCTACAGCCTCGAGCCCTCCAGCCCCGACGAGCGCGTGACGCGCGACGTGGTGACCGGTGCGCAGAGCGGCGAGCGCCTGCCCGATGCGCTGATCGTGGTGGTCGATGCCGCCAATCTCGACAATCACCTGCGCTTCACATTGCAACTGATCGCGCTCGGGCTGCCCATGGTGGTCGCGCTCAACATGATCGATCTCGCCGAGCGCGACGGGTTGATCCTCGATCCCGAAGCGCTGGAACGCGAGCTCGGCGTGCCGGTGGTGCCGACCGTGGCGGTGCGGCGGCGCGGCATCGACACGCTGATCGCGCGCGCAGCGGATGCGGTCGGCCACGGCCCGATGACGCGGCTGCGCCCGAGCGATCCGGCGCTGCACGAGGATATCGCGACGCTCCAGCGCCGCGCGCGCCAGATCTCGCTCGCCGCCACCGTCTCCGAGACGCCGGTGCGCAAGTGGAGCCACGCGCTCGACGCGGTGGCGCTGCATCCGGTCTATGGCGTCGTCACCCTTTTCGTCGTGCTGTTCGTGATGTTCCAGATGGTGTTCTGGGCGGGCGCCGCGCCGGCCGACGCGATCGCCTCCGGCTTCGACTGGCTGAGCGGGCTGGTCAAGCAGGCGATGCCCGATTCGATCCTGCGCTCGCTGATCACCGACGGGATCATCGCCGGCGTCGGCGCGGTGATCAAGTTCCTGCCGCAGATCCTGATCATGTTCTTCTTCATCCTGGTGCTGGAGGCGAGCGGCTACATGGTCCGCGCCGCGTTCCTGATGGACCGGATCATGGCCTCGGTCGGGCTGTCGGGGCGCGCGTTCATCCCCTTGTTGTCGAGCTTCGCCTGCGCCGTCCCCGGCATCATGTCGACCCGCACGATCGAGGACGAGAAGGACCGGCTGACCACGATCCTGATCGCGCCGCTGATGACCTGCTCGGCGCGGCTTCCGGTCTACACTTTGGTGATCGGCGCGCTGATCCCGAACGCGCGTGTGCTGCCGTTCGTCGGGTTGCAGGGGCTGGTGATGCTGGGGCTCTACATCATGGGCGTGGTCGGCGCGTTCGTGGTAGCGTGGGTGCTGCGGCGCACCGTCACCAAGGGCGCGTCGTCGGGCTTCATGATGGAGATGCCGAAGTACCAGCTGCCGCGCGTGCGCGATCTGGCGATCGGCCTGTGGACCCGCGCGGAGATCTTTCTGAAGCGCGCCGGCACCACCATCGCCTTCACCACGATCGTGCTGTGGGCATTGCTGAGCTTTCCCAAGGCGCCCGAGCATAGCGTCGTCTCGCCGGTCAATTATTCGGTCGCGGGCCGCATCGCCAACGGCATCCAGCCCGCTTTCCGGCCGATCGGCTTCAACCGCGACATCGTGCTGGCGCTGATCCCGGCGATGGCGGCGCGCGAGGTGTCGGTCGCCGCGCTCGGCACCGTCTACGCGATCGACAATGCCAGCGCCGACAACGAGACGCGGATCGGCCAGACGCTCTCGACCAAGTGGAGCTTGCCGACCGCGCTCGCCTTCCTGATGTGGTTCGTGTTCGCGCCACAATGCATCTCCACCATCGCGGTAACGCGGCGCGAAACGAACGGGTGGAAATGGCCCGCCTTCATGGTCGGCTATCTCTTCGCGCTGGCATACGTCGCCGCGGGCGCTACATACTGGATCGCAACAGCATCCGGTTTGTAGAGGTCAAATAATGGCGGGCAGCGTCAACAAGGTCATTCTCGTCGGCAATCTCGGGCGCGATCCCGAAAGCCGCACCTTCCAGAACGGCGGCAAGGTGGTGAACCTGCGCATCGCCACCTCGGACACGTGGAAGGACCGCAACACCGGCGAGCGCAAGGAAAAGACCGAATGGCATTCGGTCGCGATCTTCAACGAAGGCCTCGCCAATGTCGCCGAGCGCTATCTGCGCAAAGGCAGCAAGGTCTATATCGAGGGCGCGCTGCAGACGCGCAAATGGACCGACCAGGCCGGCGTCGAGAAATATTCGACCGAGATCGTGCTGCAGGGCTTCAACTCGGTGCTGACGATGCTCGACGGCGCGCCGGGCGGCGGTGGCGGATCGAGCGGCGGCGTGAGCAGCGGGCGTGACGATTGGGGTTCGGGAGGCGACGATTTCGGCGGCGGTTCCTCGGGCGGCTTCGGTGGCGGCAATCGGGGCGGCAGCGCGCCACGAGGCAGCGGCGGCTTCGGCGGTGGCGGGTTCGCCGACGATCTCGACGACGACGTTCCGTTCTAAGCGCGACGGAAGCCCTCGCCGCCGGTCAGGCGGTGGTGCATCATCACCAGGCCTTGCGCAGGCTGATGCTGATCACACGGCCGAGCGGATCGAGATAAGGCGCCTGAAACAGCAGCGAAGCGGCCCCGGCCCCGCCATGCACCGACCGGCGGGCGTCGAGAAGGTTGCTGATCGCACCGCTTACCCGCATCCCGACGAACGCGCGCCCGTGGATCACCTGCTCCAGGTTCGCGAAGACATTGAGGTCGATCGACGCCAGGGAGGAAATGCGCAGATCTCGCGCGCCGGCGGCGGCATCCTTTATCACGCGGGGTGCTTTCCAGTTCATCGTCAGGCGCGCACCCAATCCCCTGTCGAACAGGCCCGCCTGCAATTCGAGCTCGTGCCTCACCGATTCGACTCCGCCGTCGAGCGGCAGATCGCGGAGCAGGTCGATGCGCGCACCGCCCGGCAATACGACGTCGGACTGCACGTGATAGGTATAGAGGCCGGAGACATATAACCGGCTCTGGCTGTCATCCAGCAGCGCGTCCGCAGCACTTCCGGGATCGGCCATGATGATCGTGGCGCCCGGCGGCAGGGCGTTCCTGATATCGCCATCGGCCGGAACCGACCGGACGATCGTGTTTCCCGCTCTGGACGCCGCGGAGCCGAGCGCCTTCGAGAACGAGACGCTGGCGTGGACGTCCGTCCGGCCGGAGCGCAGACCGTTGACCGGCGAAAGATCGATCCGGGTGAGATTGCCGGCGGGATCACGCACGAAACGGTCGGGAAAGGCGGCGATCAGCTGCGCGCTGACGATCGCGATATCGAGATCCGGATTGCTGACGCGCGTGCGGGCAATATCGGCGGTGGCGGTGAGATCGGCGGCGGCAAAGGGCTTCGTCAGCACCCCGGCGACAAAGGATTGGTACCCGCTGTTCCGCAGGGCAGGATTGCCCCCCGAGACCGTGGTCAAGGCCACCGTCTCATCGGTCGTCGCGTCGAAAACCAGGGCATCGGGCGTTACCACACCGGGCGCCGCGAGCCGATCCAGCCCGGGCGCCCGCCGTCCGTGCGTGAACGCGACGTTGAAACGCAACGCCCCGATCGGCACCCAGTTCAAGCCGTAGCCTGCCGTCCAGAGCGTGCCGGCATCCGACAGAAACTCGCTTTCGGCGGTGATATGGCCGAACAGGCAACCCGTCGCGCCTTCACACGCCCCCGCCCGGCCGATGATGGGAACGTCGAGGTTCACCTGCAGGTCTTCGCGCCGCCGCGATGCGTGCGCCTGGCCTCCGGCATCGAACGACGTGCCGGTCAGCCGCTCGAAGCTCGTGGCAGACCGCGCCGCAAAATAGAGTGGCCCCGCCGGCAGATCGAGCGCCTTGCCGGAGACGAGAAGGTCGAGGCTGCCGGTGCTGTCCTTCGATTTGGCCGATCCGTCGGGAGCGGTGCCACCGCCGCTGAAGGTCTGCGTATGCGTATCGATCGCGTTGGCGCCTGCGGTGAAGGACCACGACCATCGCCCGGCGCGCCCGTCGAGGATCGCGCCGAGGTGCGCCGTCCGCTTGAGCGTGCGCTGCCGGATCGGCCCGTCAAGGCCGGCACCGAACAGCGACGTCTGGCGATCGTCGCCATATTGCCCGCTTGCGCCGAACGACATGCTGCCCAGCGATCCATTGACCGAAGGACTGAACGACCATTCTGTTTCGCCGGGCAGTAGGGTCCGGTCCACGGCATCGGATATCCCGCGCTGGCCGTCTAGCAACCGGCTGGTCGTGCTGTATCGCCCCGTCAGGTTGATGCGCGTGTCGCCCTTGATGAACAGATATTGCGGCTGGAAGCTTTCGGCGACGTGCCCACCGCCGGTCGGCATCGAAAGGGCAGCCAGCCCGGATCTGGAAACATATCGCTCGAATGTGACGACGTTGATGAGCTTTGCGTCACCCCGAAACCCGTAGGATGCCGCCACGGCTTCAGGCAGAATATCGATGCGCTGGATCGCTTCGACCGGAAGCGATGCGATGTCGGCGAAGCTGGAGACGCGTTTGCCGTTGATCAGCACGGCGGTGTCGCGCGCGTCGCCGCGGCCAAGCGCCCGTGGCGCCAGATCCTTCAGCAACGCCTCCAGGCTATCGGCACCGTACGCCAATATATCGTCGGGGCCGAGAATGTGATCCGGCGGAATGTTTCCCGCAACGGCACCGCGCAGCCGGTCTCCATTGACGACGACGGCATTCGGATCCCGATCGCCGGCGCCGCTCCGGATGCCCTGCCGCCGCATCGACTGCTCGATGTCGCGCTGGATTTCGGGCGGGAGCGGTTTGCCGTCCGGTCCGGTGATCTGGACCGTGATCGGAGCGGGAGGCGTCGATTGCTTTGACGGTGTGACGGAACGGTTCTCGTCGACCGGCGTCCCAGCCTTCGCGTCTTGCGGCGCGCCGCCGGTCCCTTCCCCAGCCGCAGTGTGCGTCACGCCGGACAAGAGCGCGCCTGCCAACATGATGGCGCTAATCATCGCGCCTCTTCCGACCGCCTGCGACGCGCCTCGCGGATGCTTGCATCGCAGACCCGAAGGGATCGATTCCGGGAGTTGCCGTCATCATCGGCGATGCCCCAGGACCTTCGGTGGATCGCACTCATTTCACATTCGCGACGAGCGACGCACCCTTGTCGAATTCCTGCCGGTTATCGGGCAAGCAGTTCGTCCTGGCACCCGCGGCGAGCCACGAATCGAAGCTTTTGCCTTGGGAACCGGCCTGCACGAGTGAGCCGAGCGACCGCAGGCCGTTGCACCGGTTACGGCGCATATATTCCTGCAACACTGCCGCACGCCCGTAGAAGCCCGCGACGTTCGCGAACAACGGACTGCCTGCATCGAGGGCGAAGGTGACCGTGTGCGGCTTGTCATCTTCGACGGGCACGCCTGCCCGCGCAAGCATGGCCGGATCAACCGCCAACGGATTGCGGACATCGAAAAGTCCTTCGGAAGAGAAGGCGCCGTGACCGGAAAGCGCGAGCGCCGCGATCTGCTTTTTTCGTCCACTGAAGGGCTCGCAGGAAATCGCGGCCGCCTCGTTTACGAGATCCGGGACAGCGCTCTTCGCCATGGACTGGTTCGCAATCCAATCGACGTATCGATGACATATTTCGTGCGCCAGATCCCCCGGATCATATCTTGCCGCGCCATCGGCGGAGGGGGCCAGCCGTACGCCACCGGGATGATCGATCGCGTTCGGCAGCGCGTCTTCCACGCGCCGCGTCTCCGTGGCGTCGAAATACAAGACCCACGGCTTATCCGTTCCGCCGCTCGACGGAAGCTTTCGGTCGTTCCGAAGCACGACCACACCTATCGGCGCCGCATGCCCCATCCATTGCGAAAAAGTGGATGCGGCAGCGTCGAGTTCGATCGCCGCGGATTTTCGCTCGATCGCGCTTCCACCAACGATGAATCCGTGTTCGGTGGCCGTACAATCGGTGCTTGTACCGCAAATATCCGATCGAGCGGAATGGCAGCCCGATATCGTGGCTAGAGCCAAAGCGGCGAGCGCTACCCTTGATGCCTTTGCAAACATCCCGGCCCTGGCCATCGATATCTTGATGTCAGTAAACGCTGTTGCCGTAGGAATCCTTGCCGACATACGTGCAATTCATGATCTTGTGGTCAGGAGAAACCTTGCAGATCGCTTGAGACCGGGATGCACTCTTGTCGTTCGTCCGGACGGTACCGGTATTGGGAGTCAAGGCCGCAACAAAAAGTGCGGCGACAGTCAGGATGCACATCTTCATCTGTCAGATCCTCCACTTGTCCGGAGCGATATCCGGAAGCTCAGGATCCACGTTTGGAGGAAAAAGATCAATCTGCGTAAGGAGATACCGGGCGCGATCTCGTCCGATATGGAGCAATATCCGTTCGTACCTGTCTCGATGACCGCCGCTCGATCCGAGAAGGCGCGCCTGAACGGCGGACGGAAGACAGGGCCGTCCCCGATCGGTATCTTGATCGCCCCTTTTTACCGCTTCAGCAAGAACACCGCATGCTCGGCGAGCAGGTTGGCCATCGTCGCGCCGGTGCGCTGATCGCCCGACAGGAACCACGCGCCCTCGACGGTGATCCCGCGCTCTTCGACGAAGGCGCGGAAATCGTCGATCGTCAGGTGATGAATGTTGGGCGTCGCATACCAGGCGACCGGCAGCAGCCGCGTGACCGGCATCCGCCCGCCCCAGAGCAGCGACAGCCGTCCGCGCCAATGCGCGAAATTGGGGAAGCTGACAAACGCGCGGCGGCCGATCCGCAGCAAATGATCGAGCACCGCGTCCGGCGCGCGCGTCGTCTGCAGCGTCTGGCTGAGGATCGCGTAATCGAACGCATCGCCGGGATAACCGGCGAGATCGACATCGGCATCGCCCTGCACCACCGACAGCCCGCGCGCGACCGCCGCGGCGACATCCCCGGCATCGAGCTCGAGCCCGCGCGCATCGACCTGCTTGTCGTCGCGCAACGCCGCCATCAGTGCGCCGTCGCCGCAGCCCACGTCGAGCACCCGGCTGCCCGCCGCGACGTTCGCGGCGATGATCGCAAGGTCCGCGCGCAGGCTCATGGCGCCGCCTTCAGCTGTTGAGCGAACGCGTCGGACAGCCGCTCCATATAGCGCTCAGGGCGCAACGGCGTGTGGAAGCCGACGCCCTCATACACGCCATGCGCATCGGCGGTGACGAGCGCGAAGCGACGCACGGTCGCGTAATCGGGGTGATCGAGGAACCAGCGCACCATCCGCCGTCCCAATCCCTTCCCACGCGCGCTTTCATCGATCCAGACGTCCGCGATCCAGGCGAAGCTGGCGCGATCGGTGATCGTCCGCGCGAAGCCGACCTGGCCCGTCTCGTCATAGGCACCGAGGCAATGCGCGCCCGCGATCCCGCGCTCGACCAGATCGCGCGAGATGCCCGGCGTCCAATAGCTCGATGCGAGCCAGCCATGCACCCGCGCGACATCCAGCCGCGCCTTGTCGTCGTCGAGCTCGATCATGCCGCCCTCAGGAAGCCGTCGACCACCCGGTTCAGTTCGGGCGAATCGAGCAGGAAAGCATCGTGGCCGAACGGACTGTTCAGCTCGACGAAGCTCACCGCCGCGCCCGCCGCGTTGAGCGCCTGGACGATACTGCGCGATTCGGCGGTCGGGTAGAGCCAGTCGGTATCGAAGCTGACGAGCGCGAAGCGGGTGTTCGTGCCCCTGAACGCATCGGCGAGCAGGCCATTATGCTCCTCCGCGAGATCGAAATAGTCCATTGCGCGGGTGATGTAGAGGTACGAGTTCGCATCGAACCGGTCGGTGAAGCTCAGCCCCTGGTGGCGCAGATAGCTCTCGACCTGGAAATCGGCGTCGAAGCCGAAGGTCTTGGCCTCCCGCGCCTGCAGCTTGCGTCCGAATTTCTCGGTCAGCCCGGCTTCGGACAGATAGGTGATGTGCGCCGCCATGCGGGCCACCGCGAGCCCTGCGGCAGGCGGATCGGTCTCGCCATAATAATCGCCGCCGCGCCATTTCGGATCGGCCATGATCGCCTGGCGGCCGACCTCGTGGAAGGCGATGTTCTGCGCGGTGTGGCGCGCGGTGGAGGCGATCACCACCGCCTTGGTCACGCGCTCGGGGAACGTCGCGGCCCAGCTCAAGGCCTGCATCCCGCCCATCGATCCGCCGACCACCGCTTTCAGGCGATCGACGCCCAGATGGTCGAGCAACATCGCCTGCGCGCGCACCATGTCTCGGATGGTGATAACGGGGAAATTCATGCTCCACGGCTGGCTGGTCGCCGGATTGACCGTCGCCGGCCCCGAGGAACCCATGCAGCTGCCCAGCACATTGGCGCAGATGACCAGATGCCGATCGGTGTCGATCGGCTTGCCGGGGCCGACCATCTGCAACCACCAGCCCGGCTTGCCGGTGATCGGATGCGGCGAGGCGACGTGCTGGTCCATGGTCAGCGCGTGGCAGATGAGGATCGCCGGGTTGGCCGGATCACCATGGGTCTCGTAGGCGATCTCGACCGGCGACAGCAGCACACCGCCGTCGAGCCGCAGCGGCCCGGGCAAGGTGACATGGCGGGCGAGCCCGAAGCGCTGGTCGTCGCTCATCGGGCGGCGTTAGAGGAAAATGCGGCGGCTTCAAATCTTCCGTTCGCGTGGAGCCCGTGTCGAAGCACGGCCATCCTCAAACGTGCCCTTCGACGAGTTCAGGGCGAACGGGGATGGCCCGCGTTGTGTCCTCGTAACTCAACTCAAGCGGCGGGCATGCGCGCGCGCGCCAATCACCGATGCCGCCGCCAGCCGCCCGGTCTGCGCGCCGCCGTTCATATAGCCGGGATAGGCGTCCGAGAGATGCTCGCCGGCGAAATGGATCGGGCCGGCCGAAGGCGGGTTGGAAGCGATGCCGTCCGTCTCGGTCCAGATCAGGCTGCCGAACTTGGTCAGCTGGCCGGGGCGGAAATTGACATAGGCACCCATCGCCATCGGATCCTCGTGCCAGTTGGTCCGCACCGTCCTGCCGGTCGCCGCGCTCATGCCCTTGATCGTCGCATCGGTCAGGTAGGCGAAATGTCCGGCCAGGACGTGAGGATCGGCCTGATCCGCGGCCGGGACTTCGGTGCCGCCGAGAAACCACGTCCAAACGCCGCCTGGCCCGGTCAAAGGCGCGCAACTGCCCTCCCAGCCTTGCGAGAGATTGGCGCCGGGATCGGTCTGCCACACCTCGCCGCCGCGGCCGATCGGCCTTTCCCACGGCCGGCTCGACATCACCGATTGCACCTTGCCGTTCATGCCCAACCCGACCTCAGCGATGAACGCGCGCCACAAGGGCGGCAGGGGAATGCGGAAATCGATGTTGCGCGTGATCGAGGCGGGCGTGGTGACGATCACCGCCGACGCATCGACCTTGCTGCCGTCGGAGAAGACCACGCGCGCGCCGGAGCCGAGCGGATCGATCCGCGTCGCGCGCCGGTACAGGGTGATGCGGTCGCGCAGCCTTGACGCCATCGCCTCGGCCAATGCGCTGCTGCCACCTTCGATCAAGTAGCGTTCATCGCTACGGCTCAGCACATCGATGCGCCGCCCGTCGATCGCCGGCAGGTTGAAGACCAGTTCGATCGCCGAGGCCTGGCGCGGCTCGCAGCCATATTCGGTGCGCGCGGTCGCTTCCATCAGATGGCGGACCCATGGGCGAGGCATCAGCGCGGCATGCTTGTCGAGATACGACGTGAACGACATCTGGTCGAGCTCGGCGGCGACACGCGCGTAATTCTGATCGAGCCGCACCGAATCCGCGTCGATCTGCCCGGCGATGCCTCGCAGCCCGGCGACCAGTTCGCCCTCGGGCACCTCGACGTGGCCATCGAGGATCATCGTACGGTGATAGCCGCCTTTCCGATCGACGAGCGACAGGCCGAATTCGCGCACCAGCGCGTGCATGTCGGCATGGTCGGTATTGACCAATTGCCCACCCATCTCGAACGCGGGCTGACCTTTGGCCCTTGCGGTGTACATCCGCCCGCCGATCCGCGTCCGCGTTTCGTAGAGTCGCGCCTCGATCCCCGCCCGGGTGAGGTGCCAGAGCGCCGACAGCCCGGCGATACCGCCGCCGATGATCACCACCGGCGCGTCGCCCGGCGCGGCGTGCGCCACGCGCGGCAGGCGCGCCGCGATGCCGGTCGCTGCCAGCGCCGTCAGCACGTTGCGCCGGGTCAGCCCGTCAGGCCCCGGTACCGGTGGCGCCATGCCGCCATCCGCGAGGTTCGCGCGGCGCGCCTGCCCAAGCGCGCGCCAGAATGCCGTATTCCCCCTCAACCGGTCCTCCCCGATACGCCCCGCCGTCTCGTTTAGCAGGCGTTCGCGCCGACGCCAGCTTGCCTTGCGCCCCCCCATGCGCCATGCGGCGGCGCATGACAGCGCCAGTCCCCAAGCCCTGGATCATGGACATCGCCCCCTATGTGCCGGGGCGATCGACCACCGATGACGGCCGCAAGGTCGCCAAGCTCTCGTCGAACGAGAACCCGCTCGGCACCAGCCCCAAGGCCCGCGAGGCGTTTGCCAGCGCGGCTGGGAACCTCGAACGCTATCCCGATGCGAGCGGCGCGGACCTGCGCGAGACGCTGGCCGCGAAGCACGGGCTTGATCCGGCGCGGATCATTTACGGCAATGGATCGGACGAGGTGCTGCACCTCGCCGCCGGCGCGTTCGCCGGGCCGGGCGACGAGGTGATCTTCGTCCATTACGGCTTCGCGGTGTATGAGATCGCGGCGCGACGCGTCGGCGCGGTACCTGTGGTGGCGCCCGATCTCGATTATGCCACCGATGTCGATGCGATCCTCGCCTGTGTGACCGAACGCACGAAGATCGTCTTCATCGCCAATCCCAACAATCCGACCGGCACCTACGCGACGCGCGAGGACATCGCGCGGCTGCATGCCGGGCTGCGCTCCGACATCCTGCTCGTGCTCGACCATGCCTATGCCGAATATATCGAGGGCGATGCCGAGGATGGCGGCATGGCCTTGGCCGAGACCGCGCCCAACGTGCTCGTCACGCGCACGTTCTCCAAGATGTACGGCCTCGCGGCCGAGCGGATCGGCTGGGGCTATGCCGCCGCGCAGATCATCGCCGCGATGCACCGCATCCGCCTGCCCTTCTCGATCACCATCGCCGGCACGGCGGCGGCGATCGCCGCGTTAGGCGACACCGATTTCGTCGCGCATACCCGCGAACACAATGCCGAGTGGCGCGCCTGGTTCTCGGACGAGATCGCCAAACTGGGCAATGCCGGCCTGCGCGCGGTGCCGAGCCAGGCGAATTTCGTGCTCGTGCTGTTCGAAGGCAAGCTGACCGCCGAGGCCGCGTACAAGGGCCTGATGGATGCCGGCTATATCGTCCGCTGGCTCCCCGGGCAGGGCCTGCCGCACGGCCTGCGCATCACCATCGGCACCGAGGACGAGACGCGCGGCGTTGCCGCAGCCTTGCGCGCGATGACGGAGCATGCAGGTTAAGATGTACATCGCTCCCCCTTCGTGCTCCTGCGAAAGCAGGAGCCCAGGGCCACAAGCGCATCGCATGACAATTCTGGGTTCCTGCTTTCGCAGGAACACGAGAGAAACCTGATGCTGCCCTTCGCGCGCGTCAGCATCATCGGGCTGGGGCTGATCGGCTCGTCGATCGCGCGTGGCGTCAAGGCGTCAATGCCGACGGTGCGCGTGACGGGTCATGATGCCGACCCCGCCGTGCGGGAGACGGCGCGGCGGATCGGGCTGTGCGACGACGTGACCGACACGCCGGGCGCGGCGGCGATCGATGCCGATCTTGTCATCCTGTGCGTGCCAGTCGGCGCGATGGGCGAGGCGGCAAGCGCGATCGCCGCCGATCTGCCCGCCGAGGCGATCGTCAGCGACGTCGGATCGAGCAAAGCCTCAGTGGTGCGCGCGCTGACCGAGGTTTTACCCGGCGCGACGGTGATCCCGGCGCATCCCGTCGCCGGTACCGAGCAGAGCGGACCCGAGGCGGGCTTTGCCACCCTGTTCCACAAGCGCTGGTGCATCGTCACGCCGCCGGCCGGCGCCGATGCCGCCGCGATCGAGCGGGTCGCGGAATTCTGGCGGCGGCTCGGCGCGAACATCGAGACGATGGACCCCGAGCATCACGACCGCGTGCTCGCCATCACCAGCCACCTGCCGCATCTGATCGCCTACACCATCGTCGGTACCGCCAGCGACATGGAGGAAGTCACCCGATCCGAGGTGATCAAATATTCCGCCGGCGGCTTTCGCGACTTTACCCGCATCGCCGCCTCGGATCCGACGATGTGGCGCGACGTGTTCCTCAGCAACAAGGAAGCGGTGCTCGACATGCTGCAGCGCTTCTCGGAGGATCTGTCGGCGCTGCAACGCGCGATCCGCTGGGACAAGGGCGACGAGTTGTTCGAGCTGTTCAGCCGTACGCGCGCGGTGCGACGCTCGATCATCGACCAGGGCCAGGACGACGCGGCGGCCGATTTCGGCCGGAGCCATGATTAGGCGATAACGTCTAGCGCGTTGATCTCGGCATGGACCAGCGCCTCGGTCTCGGGGCGCGGCAGGCCCGGCGGCACCGGCGCGCCGAACCTGAAGGTGACCACACCTGGCCGCTTCGCCCCCTTCTTGGGCAATAAGCGCCCGCTGTCGATCGCCACCGGCACCACCGGAAGGCCGAGCATACGGTAGAGCCCGGCGAATCCTGCCTTCAGCGGCGGCTGCTCGCCCGGCTTCACGCGCGTGCCTTCGGGAAAGATCAGCACCGAACGGCCCTCGCCCAGCGCCGCCTTCGCTTCGCGCATCATCTGGCGCATCGCCGTCGCCGATCCCGCGCGGTCGATGACGATGACGCCATAACGCCGCGTCGCCCAGCCCCAGATCGGGATGCGCGCCAGCTCCGCCTTCATTACTATCGCGGGCGCGTTCAGCATCAGCGCCAGTTCGAGCGTTTCGTACATCGCCTGATGCTTGGCGGCATAGAGCGCCGGCTGCGGCCGTTCGCCCTCGATCCGGCTGGTGATGCCGAGGATCGTCCGCGCGCACCAGCGGTGGAAGCGCGACCAGACCAGGGCATGCGCGATCAGCGTGTCGCGGCCGATCAGCCCGGAGATCGGCACCGCGAGCACGATCAACACCGAGCCGGCATAGAAGACCAGCCGGAACAGCAGGGTACGCAGCCAGCTCACGCGCCGCCGATCCCCAGCCACAGCGCGATCCGGCGCAGGATCAGCTTGTGATATTCGGCGAGCAGCAGCCCGAGCCGCGGTTCCGAGGGCACGCCGTCACCCACCACCGTCACGCCGCCGCCCAGCGCATGCTCCAGTTCCATCTTCGCCCGCGGCACGTGCCAGTCGGAGGTCACCACGCGCACGCTCTTGTAGCCATGCTGGCGTACCCAGGCCGCGGTCTCGTCGGCGTTCGAACGCGTATCGACCGCCTCGCGCCCGAGATCGACACAGCAGGCGAACAGCGCCGGCTCGGCCTTGTTCTCCAGCACCAGGTCGATCGGCCGGACACCCGGCCCGACGCCCGAGACGAGCATGCGCCTGGCGGCATGCGCCTTGATCAGCGCCAGCCCGCGGTCGATCCGCCCCGGCCCGCCGGTCGGCACGACGATCGCGTCGGTGGTCACGCCTTCGAGCGGTTTGGGCAGCAGCACCATGAAGACGGCAAAGCCCAGCACCCAGACGAGCGCGAGAACGCCGATCAGCCGCCGGATCACAGCGTCTTCCTCAGCGCCGACAGCACCGACGCGCGTGCGGCGATCGTGGCGAGCAAAGCAAACAGAACCGGCAGCAAGGCGAGCGCGATCCAGTCGCGCTGCTCCAGCGCAAGCCCGTTGAGCATGTCCGAGCCGAGCAGCGAGAGCTGCAGCCCGGCGAACAGCACGGCGCCGACAGCACAGATCGTGCCCAATACACCCCCGATCAGCGTGTCGATCGCGATGCGGCGCTGGAACAACCGGGCGACCTGCACATCGGTCGAGCCGAGCATGTGCAGCACATCGATCGTGCTGCGATGCGTCTCCAGCCCGGCGCGCGCGGCAAGGATCACCACCGCTCCGGTCGCCGCCGCCATCAGCAGCACCAGCCCGCCCGCGAACAGCACCAACGTGTCCATGAAGCGCGCGACCGGCGACATCCACGCTTCCTGCCGATCTACGCGGACGGTCGGCGCCACCGCGCGCGCCACCGCGCTCACATGCGCGACCGCGGCGTCGGTACCCTGGCCGAGATCGACGTCGATCATCGCCGGGATCGGCAGATCGGGATCGGCGCCGTCCGCGCCCAGCCATGGGCCGAGCAGGCGGGAGAGCTCGGCGCGGTCGACCGGCACCGCCTTCGCCACTTCGGGCATCGCGCGGACCGCATCGAGCGCGCGCGCCGCCTCGGCATCGCGCTTCACCGCGTCGGGCTCGACGATCTGCACCGTCAGCCGCCCGGCGAGCTGGCGGTCGAGCAGTCCCGCGCCGCGCAGCGTCGCCAGCCCGAGCGCGGCGGCGAGCACGGTCAGGAACAGCATGATCGCCATGATCCACGTCATCGATCGCGTCCGCCGGCTCTCGTCGAGCAGGCGGCGATCGGCCGCCGATGCGATCAGGCGGACGCTCATGCCTTCGGCCCCGGCGGCGGAAAGCGCAGCGAGCCGGTGGGATCGAGCAAGCGGCCATTGTCGAGCCGCATCATATGTGCGCTCTGAATGCGGCCGAGGAGGTGGAAGTCGTGCGTCGCGACCACCACGGTGGTGCCGAGCCGGTTGAGCGAATCGAACAGGTGCAGCAGCCGCTCGGCCATATCGGGATCGACGTTGCCCGTCGGCTCGTCGGCGACGAGAATCTCGGGCCGCCCGATCACCGCGCGTGCGATCGCCACACGCTGCTGTTCACCGCCCGACAGCGTCGGCGGCTTGGCATCGACCCGGTTTTCGAGCCCAACCCACGCCAGCATCTCGCGCACCGGCGCCTGCACGTCGCTCTCCGGCACGCCCGAGACGCGCAAGGGGAGCGCGATATTGTCATAGGCCGAGAGGTGCGGGAGCAGGCGGAAATCCTGGAACACCACGCCGATGCGGCGGCGGAAGCCCGGCAGACGCCTGCGCGGCAGCGTCACCGCATCCTCGCCGAACAGCCGGATCGCGCCGCGCGTCGGGCGCTGCGCGAGATAGAGCAGCTTCAGCAGCGACGTCTTGCCGGCACCCGAAGCGCCGGTGAGGAAGTAGAACGCACCGCTCGCCAGCGTGAAGCTGAGGTCGGACAGCGTCTCCGCGCCCGTCCCGTAGCGCAGGCCGACATTCTCGAACTGGACGATATTCGCCATGCGCGCGCTCGCGATCCCGCTTTATTACCCTTGCTGCCCCGCCGGAGCCATCGCACGTTCGCCGCCTTGCCATCAAGCGGGGCTTGCCTTGGCGCACCAAGCGGTGCTTAGCTTGCCCTGATTTGGGCCGGGTGTGTTCGGCCGTTTTGGGCGTCCAGATGATCCTCGAATGCTCCGAATGCCATACGCGCTATCTGGTGCCCGACAGCGCGATCGGCCCGGAGGGGCGCACCGTGCGCTGCGCCAATTGCCGCCACAGCTGGTTCCAGGCACCGGCCACGACTCCGCCAGCGCCACCCACGGAGACGGCAACACCTGTAGAGGATTCTTATCCCGGGACGGCCTCCGCAGCCGAAACGCCGCCGGGCGAGACCGCTGGCGTGGAGGCGCCCGAAGCCGATTACGGCGCATTCGATTACCAGCCGCCGTTCCGGCCCCGCCGTAACCCTGCGCGGCGCTGGACGATGCTGGCGATCGCCGCCGGCGTGGCGATGCTCGCGGTCGCAGGGCTGATCGTTTACTCCGACATGCCGAGCGTTCTGGCGAAGATCGGCCTGAACCTCGCGCCCGCGGAAACGCCGCTGACCATCGCCAAGCGACCGATCGAGCGCCGCGACCTGCCCGACGGCACGGAGATGTTCGCCGTGTCGGGCCAGGTGCTCAATCCCACCAACACGTCGCAGCCGGTGCCTGACGTGAGGGCCGATCTGCGCGACGCACAGGGCCGGCTGGTCTATAGCTGGACGATCCGGCCCGAGAAGATGACGCTGCCGCCGCACGGATCGGTCGATTTCAACAGCGCCAAGATCAACGTGCCGGTCAATTCGAAGACGCTGTGGCTGAGCTTCTCCGGCGGCAACGAAGGCTGAGCGCGGCTTCACGCAAAGCGGCGGTTGCATGCGCCACCGGGCTTTGCTAGGGGCGCTCCCCTGCCAGCCACCGGGCCCGTCCGGCGGTTGTTCACGTGCGGTCGTGGCGGAACTGGTAGACGCGCAGCGTTGAGGTCGCTGTGGCCGAAAGGCCGTGGAAGTTCGAGTCTTCTCGACCGCACCATTCTCCCGGACATCGGGCGGGCGGGATGAACCCCATCCGGTCCGCGGGACACCTACTCTTCGTAATCGTGCCTGCGCGGGCGATCGATCGGGATCGACCGGACCCTGTCGCACGTTACCGCTACCTGGCGTCCGTGCGACGCCGTCATGAAAGTGCGGCGTGGATCACCCGGACGTCCATCTCAACGCGATCGGCACCGCAGTGCCCGGTCACGATATCCATCACGCTTTCATCGCCTGGGCCCGCGCACGCGTGAACGACGAGCGTGCGGCGAAGCTGTTCGATCGCATGGCGGCGCGATCGGGCATCGCGCACCGCTGGTCGGTATTGCCGCAAGGGCCGGCAGGAGAATCCCCGGTCGAGACCGGCGGCTTTTACGCCGAAGGCATGCCGGGCACGACGGTGCGCATGGCACTCTACGCCGAAGCCGCTCCTGCGATCGGGATCGCAGCGATCGACGCCCTGCGCGAGCACACGTCGCTCGACGGCATTACCCATTTCGTCGTCGCCAGCTGCACCGGCTTCGTCGCGCCGGGCATCGACCAGATCATCGCACAGGCGATAGGACTGCCGCCCTCGACGGAACGGCTGCTGATCGGATTCATGGGCTGCTACGCCGCGGTCGCGGCGCTCCGCACCGCGCGGCATATCGTGCGTTCCGAGCCCGATGCGCGGGTGCTGGTGCTGTGCGTCGAGCTTTCCACCTTGCACCTGCAGGACGATGCCACACTCGAGCCGTTGCTGGCGATGCTGCAGTTCGGCGACGGCGCCGCTGCGGCGCTGGTGACCGCGGATCCCAGGGGTTTCGTGCTCGGCCGACCCTTCGCGACGACCCTGCCCGAATCGCGCGAGCTGATCCGCTGGGCGATCACCGATCGCGGCTTCGCGATGCATTTGTCGGGCGAAGTGCCAGCGCGGATCGCGGCCGGGTTGACCGATGCCGATTTCGCCGCCGCCGCGACCGGCGGGCGCGCGCCGGCCGAGATCGACCGCTGGGCGGTGCATGCCGGCGGGCGCTCGATTCTCGACGCGGTCGGGCATGCCCTGCACCTCGCGCCCCAGAGCTTTGCCGCCTCGCGGAGCGTGCTGCACGATTTCGGTAACATGTCCTCGGCGACTCTTATGTTTGTACTTGCCCGGATGCTCGCCGGACCGCCGGTTTCCAACGGCGTCGCGCTGGCGTTCGGTCCCGGCCTCGCCGCCGAGGGCTTCGGTTTCCGGAGCGCACCATGAGCCTGCGGCAGCGCGCCATCGCCGAGGAGCTGATGGATGCCGACGATCTCGACGCCGCGACCTATGCCGAAGTGGTCGGCGACCTCGCCCGGGTCAATGTCGTGACGATGGCGGGGCGGCCGACACTCGCGTTCCTGAACCGCGCGGCGCGGGGCCAACAGCGCCTCAAGATCCTCGATGTCGGGTTCGGCGACGGCGACATGCTGCGCCGGATCGCGCGCTGGGCGGCGAAACACGGGCTCGAGGTCGAACTGGTCGGGGTCGATCTCAATCCGCGCAGCGAGATCGCCGCCAGGGCACACACGCGCGCCGACATGCCGATCCGCTGGATCACCGGGGATTATGCCGATCAGACGGGGCAAGGCTGGGATTGCGTGCTCTCCAGCCTGGTCGCGCATCACATGACGCGCCAGCAACTGGTCTATTTCCTGCGCTTCATGGAAGCCGAATCGCGCATAGGCTGGCTGGTCAATGACCTGCACCGCCATCGCTTCGCACATTGGGGATTCCCGATCCTTGCGCGCGCCTTTCGCTGGCATCGCATCGTGCGCTTGGACGGCACGCTCTCGATCGCGCGCTCCTATCGCCCCGGCGAATGGCGGCCGATTCTCGCTGAGGCGGGCGCCACCGCGGCAAAGGTGATGCGCGTCTTTCCGTTCCGGCTGTGCGTCGAACGCCTGCGCTGATCGTCGGCGGCGGCCCGGCCGGTGCAGCGTGCGCGATCACGCTGGCACGCGCCGGCCTGCCGCATCTGCTGCTCGAACGGACACGCGAGACCGGCGATGCCTTGTGCGGCGGCTTCCTGAGCTGGCGGACGCTCGACGCGCTGGCGCGGCTGGGCGTCGAGCCCGATTCTCTCAACCGATCGCCCGTCACTCACATCCACCTGTTCGCCGGAAACCGCAGCGCGACCGCTCGCCTGCCCCGCCCGGCCCGCGCCGTATCCCGACGGCGGCTCGATTCGCTGCTGCTGGCGCAGGCCGAAGCGGCGGGTGCTCCGATCGAACGCGGTGTCGCGGTGCGGTCGATCGAAGCGTTGACCGCGAACGTGGAGGGAAACGCCATAACGGGCGACGCGCTGTTCCTCGCCTCGGGCAAGCACGACGTGCGCGGGCTGGCGCGCCCGGCGGAGGCACGCGGCGGCGATCCCGCACTGGGGCTACGCGTGCGGCTTCCGCCGCATCCCGGCGTCTCGCGATTGCTGGGCGATCGAATCGAGCTGCATCTGTTCGACCGCGGCTATGCCGGAATCGTACAGCAGGAGGACGGCAGCGCCAATCTGTGCATGGCGGTGCAACGCTCGCGGTTCGGCGAGGCCGGCGATCCGGAGACTTTATTGCGCGCGCTCGGCGATGTGTCGCCCGCCTTGGGCGAGCGGCTGGCATTCCGGAGCGCTGCGCCGGTCGATGCCGTCGCCAACGTTCCCTATGGCTGGCGCGCCCGAGACACCGCGCCGGGCCTCTTCCGGCTCGGCGATCAGGCGGGCGTCATTCCATCGCTCGCGGGCGAGGGGATGGGCATCGCGCTGGCGAGCGGCGTGCGTGCTGCCCAAGCCTATCGCAACGGCGGCCCGGACGCGGCGCGAACCTATCAACGCGATCTCGCACACGCCCTGAAGCGGCCGATCGTGATCGCATCGGCGGCGAAGACGATCGCCCAGTCACCATACGCTTCCCATGCCCTGTTCCCGCTGCGATCGGCACCCTTCCTGATCGAGATTGTCGCGCACGCCACGCGGGTCGGCCATCCGGACGCTTGACGACCGCCCTCCTCTCACGGAAAGCTGCCTCTCATGGAACGCGTAGACCTGTCCGAAGCCGAATGGCGCAAGAAATTGACGCCGGAGCAATATCACGTGCTGCGCGAGGCGGGGACCGAGCGCGCCTTTTCCGGCCGCTACAACGACAACAAGGCCGATGGAATCTACCGGTGCGCCGCATGCCAGCTCGAACTGTTCGACAGTGCCGACAAATATGATTCGGGATCGGGCTGGCCGAGCTTCACCCAGCCGATCGCGGCCGATCGCGTGGTCGAGCATACCGACGTCAGCCACGGCATGACGCGCACCGAAGTGCGCTGCGCGCGGTGCGACGGCCATCTCGGCCATGTCTTCCCCGACGGGCCGCCACCGGCCGGGCTGCGCTATTGCATGAATTCGGTCAGCCTTGATTTCCGGCCGCGCGCGGACGCGAGCGCGGCCTGACGGGCGCCGGGCCGAGCCGCGCTTGCTGAAAGCGCGCGCCGGCCCTATTCCGCACAGCTTCGATGCCCAGCAAATCCCTGACCGTCATGCGCTCCCCCTGGCGCCGTCGTTTCTCGCTCGCGGTGAAGATCGTCGCCGGGCTGGCGGTGCTCGCGCTGATCGGGCTGGTGATCGCGGTCTATGTCGCGCGTTCGCAACTGCCCAGCTTCGACGAGATGAAGTCCTCGCCCAACGGGCAGATGATCCGCGTCCACGCCGCCGACGGCACGGTGATCGTCTCGATGGGGCCGAGCTATGGCGAATGGCTGCCCTATGATCGCATCCCGCCGGTGATGCGCGACGCGATGATCGCCACCGAGGACCGCCGCTTCTACTCGCATATCGGGCTTGATCCGATCGGCATGGCGCGCGCGGCCAAGCTCGCGGTCCAGAATCACGGCACCGATCGTCGCCTGCAGGGCGCATCGACCATCACGCAGCAGGTCGCGCGCACGATCTTCCTGTCGAACAACTATAATTTCCGCCGCAAGGCGCGCGAGGCGGTGATCGCGCTGGCGCTGGAGCGCAAATTCTCCAAGGACCAGATCCTCGAACTCTATCTCAACAAGGTCTATTTCGGCGGCGGCGCCTATGGCATCGACGCGGCGAGCCGGAAGTTCTTCGGCCATTCCGCTGATCATCTGACCTTGGCCGAAGCGGCAGTGATCGCGGGACTGGTCAAGGCCCCGTCGCATTACTCGCCCTCGGCCGACATCGACGCCGCGCGCGACCGCGCCCGCGTCGTCATCCGATTGATGCAGGAGACGGACAAGATCGATGCGACGCAGGCGGCTTCGGCCGATCTCGACACCGTGTCCTTCACGCCCGAGCCCAAGCAGAACAGCGTCCGCTATTTCACCGACTGGGCGCTGCCGCAGCTCGATACCTTGATCGACGAGACCAGCCGCCCGCTCGAAGTGTGGACCACGCTCGATCTGTCGATGCAGAACGAGGCCGATGCGTCGATCCGGGCCAATGTGCCCAAGGGCGCGCAGGGCGCCCTCGTCAGCCTCGATCGCGACGGCGCCGTGCGCGCGATGGTCGGCGGGACCGATTACGTGAGTTCGAACTATAATCGCGCGACGCAGGCGGTGCGCCAACCCGGATCGGCGTTCAAGCTGTTCGTCTATCTCGCCGCGCTCGAAGCCGGGCACAAGCCCGAGGATCAGGTGGTCGACGAGCCGGTGACGATCGACGGCTGGAGCCCGCGCAACGATTCGCGGCGCAATGTCGGCCCGGTATCGCTGCGCACCGCGTTCGCCTATTCGATCAATACGGTGGCGGCCAAGCTGGGGCAGGAAGTCGGCTTCTCGACCGTCGCCGACATGGCGCGCCGCTTCGGCATCACGACACCGGTCAACACGCATCCCTCGATGGTGCTGGGTTCATCCGACGTGCGCGTGATCGACATGACGCGGGCGTTCGCCAGCGTCGGCAACAAGGGCGTGATGGTCACGCCGTACGGCATCACCAAGGTGACCGCGAACGGCGTCACGATCTACGAGCATGAGGTCGATACCAGCCACGTGCTCGTCGCGCCTTACGTCGCGGCGCAGATGACCGACCTGCTGCAGACCACGGTCAACTCGGGCACCGGCAAGGCGGCGCAGATCGGGCGGCCGGTCGCGGGCAAGACCGGCACCACGACGTCGAGCAAGGACGGCTGGTTCCTCGGCTTTTCAAGCGGGCTCACCACCGGCGTGTGGATGGGCCGTGACGATGCCAAGCCGATCCCCGGCCTGCACGGCGGCACCGCGCCGACGCGCGCATTCCACGATTTCATGCAGAAGGCGGTGGCGAACCGCCCGGTCGAGCAGTTCGAGACGCAGGTGACGTTGCCCGACATGCAGCTCGCGCCCGACGAGGATTTCGGCCAGCCCGACAACGGCCTGTTCGTCGATCCCGACGGCAACCCGATCGATCCCGAGGCTTCGCGGCAGGACGGCGGCGGCCAGGGCACGGATATCGAAGGCAATCCGATCCCGCCGCGTTCGGACGATCCGACCACCACAACGACGACGACCACCGGGCCCGAACAGCCGAAGCAGAAGCTCGACCAGCAATGGATCGATCATGTGCTCGGCCGCGACCAATCGCGTCCGTCGGGGAATGGCCGTCAACCGGCCGCGCCGCCGCCGGATCGCTCGGATCGCGATCAGGATTCGCGTCCGAACCAGTGAAGCCCTGCGCCGTGACGGCGCAGCCAAGCCCGCGACACAGCCGGATCGCCCGGATCGAGCGCCGCGGCGAGCGCGTGGAACTCGGCGCTGTGATTCATGTGCACGCGGTGCGCGACCTCGTGCGCTACGGTCGAGCGCAGCACGTGGCCCGGCGCGAGGATCAGCCGCCAGCTGTAGCGGATCACGCCGCTCGACGTGCAGCTGCCCCAGCGTGCCTTCGGATCGCCGACTGCCACCGTTCCGACCGTCACGCCGGCGCGCGCCGCGCTGAGCGCCGTTTCCTCGGCCAGCACACGCAACGCCTCACGCCGGAACCACATGGCGATCCGCCGCGAGAGCCCTTCGATCGGACCGCCGCAGTGCAATTCGTCATCCTTGCGCTCGATCCGCCGCGGTGCTTCAGGCTGCCAGACGATCGTCAGCTCGGCGTCGCCGCACGGAATGACGGCACCGGGGATGAACGGCCGCGCCTGCGGCAGGCGCGCGCGCTGCGCAGCGATCCACACGTGTTGTTCCTCGGCCCACCGGAGCGCCGCCTTGAGCGGCGCGCGGCGCGGCAGGGTCAGCCGCACCCTGCCGCTCGCCGGATCGACCGACAGCTTCGCGCGGCGCGCGCGGGGATGCCGGACGATGTCGAAATCGGCGCTCACAAGGTGCGATCGACGAGATGATATTCGAGCTCGCCCGCTTCATCCTCGCTGATCGTCCAGCCGCGCACCGACTGGCCGGCGCGATGCACCGCCTCGCGGTCGCCGCACACCAGATAATGCCAGCCCGGCAACGGCTCGCCCGCCGCGCGCAAGCGATAGGCGCAGGTCGCGGGCAGCCAGTCGATCTCGTGCACCGACTTGGCAGTCAGCCGCACGCACTCGCTGACGAAGGCGCGGCGGTGGCGATAATCCTTGCATTGCCCGCTATCGCGATCGAGCAGGCGGCACGACACGTTGGTCGGATAGAGTTCGCCGGTTTCCTCGTCCTCGAGCTTGTGCAGGCAGCATTTGCCGCAGCCGTCACACAAGGCTTCCCATTGCCCGCGATCGAGGTTGTCCAGCGGCGCCTCCCAGAAACGGTTCACTTCACCCATTGATCCAGCGCGTCGGCGAGTTGCTGCGCATCGCCGTCCTCGGGCAGGAAAGCGATGCCCTGGCCGTCCGGCCCGTAAAGCATCTTGTAGCGGGTGTGATCCATGAAATAGCCGCCGCCCGGGCTCGTCGGCTCTTCCTTCTTGGCATAGGAGCCATAGCCCTTCACGCCGAAGGTATGCACCGTGGCATCGATCTCGGCCTGGCTGCCGGTAAGCCCGATCAGCCGCGGCGAAAAGGCCGAGACGAACTGCTTCAGCGCCGTCGGCGTGTCGCGCGCCGGATCGACCGTGATGAAGATCGGCTGCAGCTTCGCGGCGCGGCGCGGATCGCGCTTTGCTAACAGATCGAGCGCACGGGCGATCGTCTGCACGTCCTGCGGGCAGACGTCGGGGCAGAACGTATAGCCGAAATAGATCAGCCGGTAGCGGCCGGCGAAATCGCTGTCGCTGACGCGGTGTCCATTCTGGTCGGTGAGCGTGAAATGCCCGCCTTCGGGCACCTGCACCGCGGGTGCGCTACCCCCGCCGCCACTCCTGAGCGCGAGCGTAACACCTGAAGCGAGAGCGAGCAGGGCGACGAGTGCCCAGACGACAATGCGGCCTCGACGGAACGAGTTAACGGCTTTGTTCATGGCGTGGCCAGCGATGCTTTGCTAGAGCCGCTATGGCAAGCAATAGGATCCCAGTGCCGATGAACCGGTTTTCGCTGGCGCGCGTCGCCGTCTCTCTCGCATTTCTCGTACCCGCCGCCGTCACGGCCCAGCAGCAATCGGAAAGCTACCGGTTCCTTCAGGCGGTCAGGGATTCCAAGGGCGACGACGTCACCAAGATGCTGGCCAGGCCGGGCACGACGATCCTCAACACGCACGATTATTCCAGCGGCGAAGGCGCGCTGCATATCGTCGTGCGCCGCGGCGATCCCACCTATCTCAACTTTCTGCTTTCCCAGCCGGGCGTCGACCCCAACATCCGCGACAATCAGGGCAACACGCCGCTGATGCTGGCGGTGACATTGGGGCAGGACGGCCTTGCCGACACCTTGCTCGACAATGCCTGGCACAAGGCCGATCCCAATGTCGGCAACAACAGCGGCGAGACGCCGTTGATCATTGCCGTCCACCGCCGCGACATCTCGCTCGCCCGCGCGCTCCTCGATGCCGGCGCGGATCCGGACGAGACCGATCATCTCGCCGGGCTTTCGGCCCGCAACTACGCTAAGCAGGACTCACGCTCACCGATATTGCAATCGCTGCTTGCCAACGCACCGAAGAAGACGCGCGCCGCGGTCGTCGGCCCGAAATTCTAGTAGTTAGAACGGAAACTCCGCTCCCGCTTCCGGATCGCTGAGCGCGACGAGCCGTCGACCCGCGCGCCGTGCGAATGCGAGCGTGCAGCGCTTGCGCGTCGGCGCGGGAAGCGGCGTGGTCCGCGCCTCGCGTACGATGGCGGCATCATAGCGATCGGCGACGATCAATCCGGTGCGCTCGGGCAGGAAAGCTTCGCCATCGATTGGGCTCGCGTCGAACCCCGCCGGTACAGCCCAGAAGAAGCGGTCGCAATGCGCGAGATAATCAGTCCACTTGGCATCGCCGAGCAGATCGGCGCGCGACACCTTGATCTCGACGATCACGATCTGCCCTCGCGGATCGATCGCCATCAGATCGGCACGACGGCCGCCGTCGAGCGGCACCTCGGCCATCGCCACCAGATCATACCGCAACAGCATGCGCATTACGCCGCGCGCGACATCGGCCGCGCACAGCGTATCGTTGCCGTCGATGCAGGATTGGGGAGAGACCTGAAGCATCTCCCCACGCTAGAACATTACACGAACGCTGTGAAGTCGCGGATCAGCGATAGAAGATGTGATTGCCGATCGAGGCGACCTGCGCCTTGCCCCAGCCGGCCTTCACATAACGCGCGTGGAAGAAGAGTGCATCGCCGGCCGGGCTGTCCCAGGCATCGGCCAGCGCGACCTGCGCCACGGCGACCGCGGTGCGATAGAGCTTGCCGTCGGCAATCGACGGAATCTCGCCGCCGCGCACGAAGGAGAACTGGCCGCGCTGGGTGACGACCGAGCAGATGGACTTGGGAAAGCGACCCGACCTGGTGCGGTTGATGATCACGTCCGCGACCGCGAGCTGGCCGGAGAGCGGCTCACCCTTGGACTCGAAATAGACCGCACCGGCGAGGCAGCGCAGATCGTCGTTCATATCATCCGGCGCAGCCTGTGCCGCGACCGCGGCGGTCAGCGACGGATAATCCGCCTGATCGTCCTGCGCATCGGTGATCGGCGCGCCAGTGTCGGTCACGACGGTCGCCTGCTCGACAGCGGCAGGGGTCGATGTGGCAGCGGGCATCGGATTGGGAAGAGAAGCGGGAGCAGTAACGATCGGCGTACGATCGAGCTCGATAGCAAGGCCCGGCGCGGCAACGTTGATGAGACCGAGGCCGATCGCCGCGAGGAGCGCGGCGGACTTGAGAAGAGGCATTCACGTCAATTTTTATGCGGTTGGCGCGCGGATCGCGATCGACGAAGGATCGGTCCGGGCTGTCCCCCCGACTGCGTAACCGCCGATATCGCACACCGGATGGCACAACGCCTTGAACAGTGGCGCCGCATTCATTGTGCGATGCAATAAAGTCAACCGGCGAGAATCGTTTCAGCGGCGAACCGTTCACCGAACGGGATATCCAGTTCAATAACCCATAGGTCGGGATCACGCTCCCGGCGACGGCGCCAGTACGCTTCGATTTCGGCCTGGTCGGCGCTCTCGGAGCCGCTCCGAACCAGTTCGGGCGCACCCGAAGCACCGATGCCTCGCTCTACAACGCGAGGATTCTCACCGTGTTCCAGCAGGATGACCAGAATCGCGCCGCCTTGCTCGTCACCGCGCGCGCGCACCATGCCGATCCCGCCGCTGTCGTTGACCCGGCGCAGCAGCGCGCTCACCACCATGCCGCTGGGTAGCCGCGCGCTCATCGCAGACTGTAGCCGGGCAATCCTGCGAGCGGAATCTGCGAGCGCATGAACGTCCCTGTCCCGCGCGCGACTTCTTCCCCTGACGCATCGACCAAGCGCGCATCGGCGACGAACACGCGGCGCTGGCCGCTGATCCAGCGCCCTTCGGCGATCACCGGACCTTCGCGCAGCGGCCGCGTGAACAGCAGGTTGAATTGCGTGGTGAGCACGAAGCGATCGGTGACGAGGCTGTTGACGGCGTAGAAAGCCGCATCGTCGAGCATCTTGAAATAGGCGGTGCCGTGCGCCGCCCCGGCCGCGTGATAATAGCGCGCGTCGATCGTGAAGTGGATGCGGGCCGTTCCGGCACCGGTGATCTCCAAGGTCGAATCGAACAACCGGTTGATCGGGGCGGCGGCGTAAAGCGATTCAAGCGCGCGGTAATGCGCTTCGGCTCCAGCGGGTTTCACGGGTTCAGGCCCTTCCGGCAGCGCCGGATCAGGCAGCGTCACGCGCCTCGTCCGCGGACAACAGGGCATAAAGCGCATCGGGCGATCCGGCCCCCCGCAGCTTGGCGAGGAAAGCGCGATCGCGCAGCGTGCGGGAAACCCGCGCCAGTGCTTTCAGATGCTCCGCTCCGACATCGGTAGGCGAGAGCAAGGCGAAGACGATATCCACCGGCAGGTCATCGATCGCTTGAAACTCGATCGGCCGCACGAGCGCGAGGAACATGCCCTTGACCCGATCGAGACCCGCGATCCGCGCGTGCGGCAAGGCTACGCCCGCACCGAATCCGGTCGAGCCGAGCCGCTCGCGTTCCGCGAGCCGCTCGACGATGTGTTTCGCATCAAGGCCATAAGCCTCCTGGGCCAGCGCGCCGAGCTGCTGGAACAGCGCCTTCTTGTTAGCGACGCCGACACCCTCGAGCACGGTCGCCAGCGTCAGCAGATCATGAAAATCGGTCATCGCAATCCTTGGCCGCGCCGAATGCGCGGCCATACTGCCATTGTCCACGTCAGGAAAGATCAGCCCGCGCGGTTGGGCTCAACCCACCCGATTGTACCGTCACCCCGGCGATAGACCATGTTGTAGGATCCCGTGCCGCTGTTCTTGAACAGCAGCGCCGCGGTGTTGCGCAGATCGAGCATCATCACCGCGTCGGACACGCTGGCATCGGGAATATCGACGCGCGTTTCTGCGATGATCAAGGGGTGCTCGCCGGCATCCTCCTCATCGGCCGGTTCCTGGAACAAGGTATAGCCGGCATTGTCATAGCCGTTGGTCTCCTCGGCATGCGCAGCAGCGCTGGCATCCGAATTGCGATCCTTCAGGCGGCGCGTGTAGCGCCGGAGCTGCTTGTCGATCTTGTCGGCGGCGCCATCGAACGCGCCATGCGCGTCCTGGCCGTCATTGCGCGCCTTGAGCACCAGCCCCTTGCTGCCGACATGCGCGATCGCATCGCAAGTGAAGCCCGCATCGTGCGGTCCCTTGCCGAAGGTGACCTGAGCGGAAATGGCGCGGGAGAAGTATTTTTCGGCGATCGCCTGGAGCCGATCCTGGACATGGCGTTGAAGGGCGTCGCCGATCGCGACCTGATGACCCGAAACGCGGATATCCATGAGCTGTTCTCCTTGTGCTCGCGCGGCAGGAGGACCCTGCCGCCATTTCGGCGTCACCCGGACGCCTCGGCCCCCCAGATCGGATTGGCCACCTTCTTCAAAAACGCGGCATGGCGTTCGAGTTCCGCTTCGGAAGCGGTGAACGTACGCGGCGGGCGCGCGATCGATGGCGTCAACGGGGCAGCCGGGCGCAATGTCTCGACGGTCTCGCTGACGAGCGTCAGCCCGATCTGTCGCCCACCCGACAATTCGACATAGACCTGGGCAAGCAATTGCGCGTCGAGCAGAGCGCCGTGCAGCACGCGATGGCTGCGGTCGATTCCATAGCGCGAACATAAGGCATCAAGCGTGTGCTTGGCGCCGGGATGGCGCTGCCGCGCGATGGTCAGCGTATCGACCATGCGGACCAGATCGACCGGCGTCCGGCCGCAGCGCGTCAGCTCGCCGTTGAGGAAACCGAAATCGAAGCTGGCATTGTGCGCGATCAGCGGCGCATCGCCGAGGAATTCGAGCAGATCCTCCACGCCGTGCGCGAAGAGCGGCTTGTCGGACAGGAAGGCATCGGACAGGCCGTGCACCGCCTGCGCCTCGGCCGGCATGGTCCGCTCGGGATGGAAATAAGCGTGATAGGTGCGCCCGGTCTCGCACCGGTTGATCATCTCGACGCAGCCGATCTCGACCAGCCGGTCGCCGCCCGAAAAGCTCAGCCCGGTGGTTTCGGTGTCGAAGACGATTTCCCGCATTGGGGATAGTATCGGCCTTCGCTGCCCGTCAGGCAAGAGATCAGCGCGCGAACTTGCGCGCGCGTCGCGTCGAGCGGGGCGCCTGTGTCGATCACGAAGTCGGCGCGTGCGCGCTTCTCCGCATCTGGCAGCTGACGCGCGAGAATCGCAGCGAATTTCTCCTCGGTCATGCCCGGCCGCGCCAGCACGCGCGCGCGCTGCGCCTCCGCCGGCGCGGAGACGACCGCGATTTTGTCGACGCGTGATTCGCCGCCGGTTTCGAACAGCAAGGGAATATCATCGACCACCAGCGGCGACTCGGCATGCGCGGCATCGAATCGCGCACGTTCTTCGGCGACGGCGGGGTGTACGATCGCCTCCAACCGCTGCATCGCGCCTTCATCGCCGAACACCCGTGCCCCCAATTCCGCACGATCGACGCCATCCGGACCGGTGCTGCCGGGAAACGCCGCCTCGATCGCGGGCAGCAAGCGGCCACCGGGGCCCTGGAGCGCCCGGACGCAGGCATCGGCATCGAACACCGGCACGCCCTCGTCGGCGAACATCGCCGCGACGGTCGATTTGCCCATCCCGATCGAGCCGGTGAGGCCGAGCCTGATCATGCGGTGAGCAAGGCGCGGAGTTCGTCGTCGCGGTCGCGCGGCGGTTCGGCACCGAAGAAGATCTCGAAAGCGATCGCCGCCTGGCCGACCAGCATCTCTAGCCCGTCCACGGTCTCCAGCTCGCGCGCATGCGCCGCGGCGAGCAAAGGCGTTTCGAGCGGGGCGTAGACGATGTCGTACACAACCGCATCATCGGGCAATGGCGAAAGATCGAGATCGAGCGGCGGCTGGCCGGTCATGCCCAATGCGCTAGTGTTCACGAGCAGCTTGGCGGGCGGCAGCCTGGCATCGAGCGGCAGTGCCCGTCCCTTGAGGCCGAATGCCGCGAGCAAGGCCGCTCCCTTGAGCGGGCTACGGTTCAGTACCGTCACCGGCCCCACGCCGACGCGGGACAGCGCGAACAGGATCGCCCGCGCCGCGCCGCCTGCGCCGACGACGACCACCGGCGCGCCGGCCAGATCGAGATCGGCGATCGGCGCATAGAAGCCGCCGGCATCGGTATTGGTGCCGACGAGCACACCGTCCTCGGCGCGGAGCGCGGTGTTCATGGCGCCGATCGAGGTGCGCAGCCCACCGCGATCCTCGACATGATCCAACGCCGCGATCTTGTGCGGGATGGTGATGTTGCAGCCGCGCCAAGCCGGGTCGTCGCGCCGGCTCGCGAAATAATCGGCCAAGCCTTCGGGCGTGACATGGACGCGGCGATATTCCGCATCGATCCCCAGCCCCTCCAGCCAGAAGCCGTGAATCAGCGGTGACTTGGACTGCGCGATCGGATCGCCGATTACTTCCGCATAGGGTCTCGTCATGACGCCAACACCCCGCGCACGCGCAGATAATCGAGCACCGGCAGCAACGGCATGCCGAGCACGGTGAACTGGCTGCCCTCGATCCGGCTGAACAATTGCGCGCCCAGTCCCTCGATCCGGTAGCAACCGACGCAGCCCGCAATCGCCGGCCACTCAGCGTCGAGATAGGATTGGATGAAGTCTTCGCTCAGCGGGCGAACATGCATCTTCGCGCGATCGACCACGCGCCACACCGGCGCGCCATCCACCGCCATCACCGCGGCGCTGACCAGATCGTGCCTTTTACCCGACAGCAGCCGCAGATGCGCCGCCGCCTGCTCGCGGCTCTCCGGCTTGTCGAGCGTGCCGCCGTCCTCGAGCGCGACGAGCGAATCCGATCCCAGCACCAGAGCGCCGGGCTGAGCCTGTGACACTTTCAATGCTTTCAGCTCGGCGAGCGCATCGGCCAAGTCGCGCGGCGCGACTTTTCGCTGGCGTAGCGCTTCCTTCGCCGCCTCCTCATCGACCCGCGCGGGCATCGCTTCGTACGGTACGCGGGCGGCGTCGAGCATCGCGCGGCGGGAGGCGCTCTGCGAGGCGAGAATAAATATCAAGCCCGCTCCTCGCGTTCGCCGACCAGCGCGATGATCGCCGCGGCGGTTTCCTCGATCGAGCGGCGCGTCACGTCGATCACCGGCCAATCGTTATCCGCGAACATGCGACGCGCCCATGCGACTTCGCGCGTCACGGAATCCTGATCGACATAGGCGGTCTCGGGCGCCTGGTTGAGCGAGAGCAGCCGGTTGCGCCGCACCTGGATCAGCCGGTCGGCGCTGGTGGTGAGCCCGACGACGAGCGGATGCTTCAGGCTGAAGAGGGCAGGTGGTGGCGGACTTTCGACCACGATCGGGATATTGGCGGTCTTGAAGCCGCGATTGGCGAGATAGATCGAGGTCGGCGTCTTCGAGGTGCGCGAGACCCCGGCAAGCACGATATCCGCTTCCTCCCATTCCTCCCACAGAATGCCGTCATCGTGCGCGATGGTGAACTGGATCGCATCGACGCGCGCGAAGTAGGCGGCGTCGAGCGTGTGCTGGCGGCCGGGCCGCGCCTTGGCCTGCTGGCCGAGCAAACCCGACAGTGCGTGGTTGACCGGATCGAGCGGCGCCACCGCAGGCAGGCTGAGCGCGCGGCAGCGGCTCTCCAGGGTCCGCCGTGTCTCGGCATTGACGAGCGTGAACAGCACCAGCCCCGGATTCTGCGCGATCTCGGTCAGGATGCGCTCGAGATGCGCTTCGCTTCGCACCATCGGCCAGAAATGGCGGATCGTCTCGACATCATCATATTGCGCCAGCGCCGCCTTGGCGATGTTCTCCAGCGTCTCGCCGGTCGAATCCGAGAGGAGATGGAGGTGCAGCCGCATCAGGGGCGCGGGCGGGATGGATATGTGGACAACATCGGCAAAACCGCTAGCGCAACCCGGCCCGACGGCCAAGCGGATGCCGATCGTGGATGAATCCGATGCTTGTCCACACCGGCATTCACAGCGGCGCTTTCCACGCACATCCTGTGGAAAACGGGGATAGTGGAACGGGAATCGGCGCGATTCCGTGAAGGCCTGCGGGTCAAGCTGTTGGCATTTTCGGGATCGCCGCCTAATCCCCCCTCTCCACGCGCCAACGCACACCAACACACCTTCCTAGATTCTCTTCTTATTCTTTTAGGGAGCGCGATCCTGAGCCTGTCCGTGACCGATCGACCGTTATTGCGCGTGCTGAAAGGCGAACGGCTGAACGTTCGCCCGGTTTGGCTGATGCGGCAGGCGGGGCGCTATCTGCCCGAATATCGCGCGCTTCGAGCCGAGAAGGGCGGGTTCCTCGAACTCGCCACCGATCCGGACTGCGCGGCCGAGGTGACGCTGCAGCCGATCCGACGCTTCGGCTTCGATGGTGCGATCCTGTTTTCCGACATCCTGATGGTGCCGTGGGCATTGGGGCAGGATTTGAGCTTCGGGCCGGGCGAGGGACCGCGACTGGCGCCGCCACTGATCGATGCTGCGCTGGAGACGCTCGCTGTGGTGCCGGGCCGGCTCGATCCGGTCTATGCGACCGTGGAGCGTGTGGCCGCAGCGCTGCCGCCTGAAACCACCTTCCTGGGCTTTGCCGGATCGCCTTGGACGGTCGCGACCTACATGGTCGCCGGACACGGTAGCCGCGATCAGGGCGAGACGCGCCGGTTCGCCTATCGCGATCCGCTGGCTTTCGCCGCAATCATCGATGCGATCGTCGCCTGCACCGTCGACTATCTGTCGCGCCAGATCGAAGCTGGCGTCATGGCGGTGCAATTGTTCGACAGTTGGGCGGGGAGTCTCTCGCCGCAGCAGTTCGAGCGTTGGGTGATCGCGCCCAATTTGGCGATTATCGCCGCTTTGCACGAACGCCATCCCGACGTGCCGGTGATCGGCTTTCCCAAGGGCGCCGGCGGCAAGCTCGCGGCCTATGCCGACGAGACGGGCGCAGATGCGATCGGGCTTGACGAGACGGTCGATCCGGTCTGGGCCAACACCGTGCTGCCGGAGGGCTTGCCGGTGCAGGGCAATCTCGATCCGCTGGCGCTGATCGCCGGCGGCGGCGAGCTCGACGCGGCGGTCGATCGCGTGCTTGCGGCATTTGCCGGGCGGCCGCATATCTTCAATCTCGGGCACGGCATCCTGCCGGATACACCGATCGCCCATGTCGAGCGCCTGTTGGCGCGCGTGCGGAGGATGTGATGGCCGGTTTTCTGGGCACGGCTTATCCCTGGGTGAAGGCGGCGCATCTGATCTTCGTGATCTTCTGGATGGCCGGCCTGTTCATGCTCCCGCGCTATCTGGTCTATCACCAGGAAGCCGTGGCCGGATCGCCCGAGGCCGAGGCGTGGGTAGATCGCGAGACCAAGATCCGCAAGATCATCCTGACCCCGGCGATGGTGATCGTCTGGCTGCTCGGATTGCTGCTTGCGGCTAATATCGGCTTGTTCGATGGCCAGGCTGGTTTGGGGTGGCTGCATGCCAAATTGCTCTTCGTGGTGATCCTGAGCGGCTATCACGGCTGGGCGGTGGGCTATTCGAAGAAGCTCGCCGCCGGAAAGCCGACGCTGACGGGCAAGCAGCTGCGCATGCTGAACGAAGTGCCGGCGATCCTGGTCACGTTGATCGTGATCCTGGTGATCGTCCGCCCCTTCTGACCCGCCTTGACTTGCGCCCGGCGCGCACCTAATTCGCGGGGCAGCTTCGGAGCGGGTCAACCGCTTCGGTGTTCCTCCCCAAAGCCTCGTCGCGCCGCTTTTTCGCAGACTGACGCTTAAAAATCTCCCAGTTTTTCCAGCGTTTAACGCCACCGGACCATCAAGATCATGCACCTCAAAGACCTCAAGAAGAAAACCCCCGCCGAACTCGTGGAGATGGCCGAAGCGCTCGGCGTCGAAAGCGCATCGACGTTGCGCAAGCAGGACCTGCTGTTCGCCATCCTGAAGGAGCAGGCGGAGCAGGGCGACCAGATCATGGGCGTCGGCACGATCGAGGTGCTGCAGGACGGGTTCGGCTTCCTGCGCTCGCCGGAAGCGAATTATCTCGCCGGCCCCGACGACATCTATGTCTCGCCCAATCAGGTCCGCAAGTTCGGCCTGCGCACCGGTGACACGGTGGAAGGCGAGATTCGCGCACCCAAGGACGGCGAGCGCTATTTCGCGCTGACGCGCCTCATCAGCGTCAATTTCGACGATCCCGATGCGGTGCGTCACCGCGTCAATTTCGACAACCTCACGCCGCTCTATCCCGAGCAGAAGCTGACGCTCGACGCGATCGATCCTACGGTCAAGGACAAGTCGGCGCGCGTGATCGACATCGTCAGCCCGCAGGGCAAGGGCCAGCGTACCCTGATCGTCGCCCCGCCGCGCGTCGGCAAGACGGTGATGCTGCAGAACATCGCCAAGGCGATCACCGACAATCATCCCGAAGTCTTCCTGATCGTGCTGCTGATCGATGAGCGCCCCGAGGAAGTCACCGACATGCAGCGTTCGGTGAAGGGTGAGGTCGTCTCCTCGACCTTCGACGAGCCTGCCACACGCCACGTCCAGGTCGCCGAGATGGTGATCGAGAAGGCCAAGCGGCTGGTCGAGCACAAGAAGGACGTGGTGATCCTGCTCGATTCGATCACCCGCCTCTGCCGCGCCTATAACACCGTGGTGCCCAGTTCGGGCAAGGTGCTGACCGGCGGCGTCGATGCCAATGCTCTGCAACGCCCGAAGCGCTTCTTCGGCGCCGCGCGCAACATCGAGGAAGGCGGCTCGCTCTCGATCATCGCCACCGCGCTGATCGATACGGGCAGCCGCATGGACGAAGTCATCTTCGAAGAGTTCAAGGGCACCGGCAACTCGGAAATCGTGCTCGACCGCAAGGTCGCCGACAAGCGCATCTTCCCGGCGCTCGACGTGGGTAAATCGGGCACGCGCAAGGAAGAGCTGCTGGTCGATCAGGGCAAGCTCAGCAAGATGTGGGTGCTGCGCCGCATCCTGATGCAGATGGGCACGATCGACGCGATGGAGTTCCTGCTCGACAAGATGAAGAACTCGAAGACCAACGAGGATTTCTTCGACAGCATGAATCAATAGGAAGCGGCCTGATTCAGCGAAGCTAAATCAGGACTCGCGAGCGAACGGCCGGCGGGGCGCCGAGCCCCGGCCGACGGCGCGGATTAACTCCGCGCCGCTTCCGTTTTTTTGACTACCCGCCGCAGCAAAGCCGCGTCGTCGGACCTCGCTGTAGCGAGGCCGGCCGATGCACGCTCGAGCCTCGCTTTAGCTCTGCTAAAGCGGTAGGCCGCGTGCATGCACGGTTTCAGCATCGCTGACGTCTTCACCGCCGCGGGTCTCGCGACGCTCGGGCAGGTGGTGCTGATCGACCTGATCTTCTCGGGCGACAATGCGATGGTGCTGGGCACGCTGACCGCGGGCCTGAAGGACAAGCAGCGCAAGCAGGTGCTGGTGCTCGGCGTGGTCATGGCGATGGTGTGCCTGATCGGCTTTGCACTGGTGGCGACGCAATTGCTCAAGGTCGTCGGGCTGTTGCTCGCCGGCGGGATTCTGTTGTTGTGGGTAGCGTGGAAGCTGTTTCGCGAGATCGGCCCGAAGCGCAAACACGAGACTGACGCCGACGCTGTCGGGACGGTGAAGGGCAAGAGCTTCGGACAGGCTGCACTGCAGGTCGCGGTGACCAACCTGTCGCTCAGCTTGGACAACGTACTCGCCGTCGCCGGCGCGGCGCGCGATCACCCGGCCGTCTTGCTGTTCGGGTTGGCTCTCTCGGTCACCCTTATGGCGGTTGCCGCCAATTTCATCGCGCGTTTTATCCAGCGCTATCACTGGATCGCCTATTTCGGTCTCGTCGTGATCATTTATGTATCCGGATCAATGATTTACCACGGATTGATCGATCGCGATGTCGGCGTGTTGAAATATCTCGGGGCGTAGTCAACCGAGATTCTTCGCGAAGAATTCCGCGGTTCGCTGATCGGCCAATTCCGCCGAAGCATCCGAGCGCCGTTTGCCGAATTCGGTTGCGAAGCCGTGATCCTCGCCGGGATAATCGAACAGAGTCGCCTTGGAATGGTCGTCCAGGCCCTCGTGCATCTTTGCCTGCGCCGCCTTGTCGACGAAGTGATCCTCTTCGGGAATATGCAGCAGCACGGGATGCGCGATGGCATGTTTCTCGCCGAGCAGATTGTCGATACCGACGCCGTAATAGCCGACGCTTGCGTCGATATCGGTCCGTGTCGCGGTCATGAAGGCGAGCCGGCCGCCGAGGCAATAGCCGACAGCGCCGACCTTTCCGCCGCCGAGCTCGGCCCGCGCCGCGCGGATCGTGGCTTCGATATCGCGAATGCCGACGTCCTGGTCGAACTTGCCCATCAGCTCAAGCGCGCGCTGGAATTCCTCGGGGATATCGGGATCGAGTTCGATGCCGGGCTCGAGCCGCCAGAACAGATCGGGCGCGATCGCCAGATAACCATCCTCGGCCAATCGATCGCATTTGCGGCGGATGCCGGCGTTCACCCCGAAAATTTCCTGGATCACGATGATCGCCCCGCGCGGCTTGCCCGCCGGCTCGGCGAGATAGGCGGAAAAGCTGCCGTCATGTGTCAGCGTCTCGATGGTGATCGATTTCGTCATGATCGCTCCGTCTCATGATGGGCGTTGCGATCCGGGCAGGCTCGCGCGCATATGGGAAGCTTAGGCAGCGCGGTCGCCGCGCTCAAGCGGAGACTGGCGATGAAGATCAATGTCGAGGTGGATTGCACGCCCGAAGAGGCGCGGCGCGTGATGGGCTTGCCCGACCTGACGCCGCTGCACGACAAATATCTTGCGACCTTGTCCGACGCGATGGAAGGGCGGGGCGGAACCGAGTTGCTTGAAAACGTGATGCGCGGCTGGGCGCCGATGGGCGAGGCGGGCATGAACTTGTGGCGCCAGATGTTCGAACTGGGTTCGGGCGGAGCCAAGCCGGGCAAGTGAACGACACGATCTTCGCGCTGTCGAGCGGCGCGCCGCCGGCGGCGATCGCGGTGCTCCGGATCAGCGGGCCGCGCGCATTCGCGGTGGCGGAGAGCTTGGCGGGACGTTTGCCCGAGCCGCGCCGCGCGGCGTTACGTGCCTTGCATGATCCGGCAAGCGGGTGCTTGCTCGATCGGGCCTTGATCATGACCTTTCCCAAGGGCGGCAGCGCGACCGGCGAGCCGTTGGTCGAACTGCATGTTCACGGTGGCCGCGCCGTGATCGCCGCGGTGGAAAATGCCCTGGCTGTCCAATGCGATTTGCGAATGGCGGAGCCGGGCGAATTCACGCGACGTGCGTTGCTTGCCGGAAAGATCGACCTTTCGGAAGCGGAAGGGCTTGGTGATCTGCTGACCGCGGAGACCGAGACGCAGCGCCGTGCAGCGATCGAGTCGGCGGAAGGCGCCGTAAGTCGCGCCGCCGCATCATGGCGAGCGGAACTCCTCGCGCTTTCCGCTTTGGTTGAAGCCGAACTGGATTTCTCTGATGAGGACGATGTCGCGGCGTCCGCGTTGGAGGACATACGCACGCGCGCCGGGTCGTTGGCCGCTGCCATCGGTGGGGCGTTGTCCAATCCTCCGGTGGAACGGCTGCGCGATGGAATCCGCGTTACCTTGGCCGGACCCCCGAACAGTGGGAAATCGACTTTGCTCAATGCGTTGATCGAGCGCGAGGCGGCGATCGTTTCGCCGATTCCCGGGACTACGCGTGACCGGATCGAGGCGCCGGTTTCCCGCAATGGCGTCGCGTATCTCTTCACCGATACCGCGGGCGTTCGTGCAGCCTCCGACGATCCGATCGAGCGGATCGGGATAGCGCGGAGCGAAGCCGCCATCCAAGAGGCGGATATTCTCCTGTGGCTGGGAGATGATCAGCCGCCGCGAGCTGATGCGCTGTGGATTCACGCGCGCGCCGATTTACCTGGGCGCAACGAACGGACGGCGGGCGCCGAATTGGAACTCTCGGCAGTCACCGGTCAGGGCATGGAGGCGCTTTGGGCGGCGTTGAGCGATCGCGCGCGGGATATGCTCCCTCGGCTCGATCGCCTGGTCCTGAACCGCCGGCAGCGTGAATGTGCGATGGATTGCCGCGATGCGCTCGAGCGCGGCGCGCAGGTCGATGATGCGCTTCTGGTCGCCGAGGAGTTTCGGCAGGCCAGAAACGCGATCGACCGCCTCGTCGGCCGCGCCGATGTCGATGCGATGCTCGACCAGCTCTTCGCCCGGTTCTGCATCGGCAAATAGCCGATGTTCCACGTGGAACACTTTGACTCGCACACGACCCGGCCCTAGCGGGCATGCATGACCCGTTTCGACGTCATCGTGATCGGCGGCGGCCACGCCGGAACCGAAGCCGCGGCTGCGGCTGCGCGACGTGGCGCACGCACGGCCCTGGTGAGTTTCGATCTCGCCAAGGTCGGGGCGATGTCTTGCAACCCGGCGATCGGCGGGTTGGGCAAGGGGCATATCGTTCGCGAAGTCGATGCGTTCGACGGACTAATCGCGCGGGCGGCCGATGCGGCGGGCATCCACTATCGCATGCTCAACCGGAGCAAGGGCGCCGCGGTGCATGGTCCGAGGGTGCAGGCCGACAGAAGGCGCTTTGCAGCCGCGATTCAGGCAATGCTGGCGATTCAGCCCGGGCTGGAATTGATCGAGGGAGAGGCCGCGGAGCTTGAGATCGGAGCGAATGGCGCGGTTAGCGGCATATTGTTGGCGGATGAGCGGCAGCTGAAGGCCCGGGCGATCATACTCGCCACCGGGACTTTTCTCGGCGGGCGGATGTTTTGTGGAGAAGAGCGCCGCGAGGGTGGAAGGATCGGCGAAGCATCGGCTTCGCGACTTGCCAGGCAATTGCGCTCCGCGTCCTTGCCGATGGCGCGACTGAAGACCGGTACGCCTCCGCGGCTCGATGGCCGGACGATCGACTGGGCGGCGCTCGATGCGCAACCCAGCGATGATGATGCGTGGACGATGGCGCCCGACGGCCCCGGCCGGATCAATCCGCAAGTGTTCTGCGCGATCACCCGAACCACGCATGCGACGCATGCCGTCATACGTGCCGGGCTGGATCGATCGCCGCTCTTCGGTGGCGATATAGCGGGCCAGGGACCCCGATACTGCCCGTCGATCGAGGACAAGGTCCATCGGTTCGGCGATCGGGATGGACACCAGATCTTCCTTGAGCCGGAGGGGCTCGACGACGCCTTGGTCTATCCGAACGGTATTTCCACGTCGCTGCCGACGGACGTCCAGGAAGCGATGATCGCGTCGATTCCGGGGCTCGAGAGGGCGCGGATCGCCGTGCCGGGTTACGCGGTCGAATATGATCACGTCGATCCGCGCGCGCTCAGGCCTACTCTGGAGCTGCGCGCGATATCGGGCCTGTATTGCGCTGGTCAGATCAACGGCACCACGGGTTATGAAGAGGCGGCAGGGCAGGGGCTGATCGCCGGACTCAATGCCGCGGCGACCGCGCTCGGCATCGCGCCGGTGATCCTCGATCGGGCCAGCAGCTATCTCGGCGTCATGATCGACGACCTGGTTCTGCAAGGCGTGACAGAACCGTATCGGATGTTGACGGCGCGTGCCGAATTCCGCTTGCACCTTCGCGCGGACAATGCCGAAACACGGCTCGGCCCGATTGCGGCAGCTGCTGGCGCGCTGTCGTCGGCACGCATCGCGCGACTGAACGAACGAGCCGTTCATCGGCAGGCGCTTGAAGCACTTTTGGCGCGTCCGGTATCGGCGCAGCGCCTCCGCGATCGCGGCGGTGCCGTGAATGGCAGCGAAACTCGCCCGGGAAACGAATGGCTGCGGCTGAACGGCATCGCTCTCCATCAGGTAGCACCTGAAGCGGCGGAGGTTGGAGACGCCGCGCTTCGCGCCGAAGTCGCGGAAGATGCGCGCTACGCACCTTATCTTGAGCGGCAGCATGCAGAGGTCGCGGCGCTCCGCGAGAACGATCAGCTCGTGTTGCCTTCGGACATCGACTTTGCGGCTATTCCCGGCCTTTCGAATGAAATGCTCGAGCGGCTTGGAGCTTCGCGGCCGGCGACGCTGGGCGCGGCGTCGCGGATTCGGGGTGTCACGCCTGCGGCATTGAGCGCGATCCTGCTGCACGCACGTCGTGCCTGACATGACCGAAGAAGAAGCAAAGGCCTGGATCGCCGCGCGCTTTACCAGCGAAGCGCTGACGAAGCTCGAGCGATTTGTCGATTTGGTCCTTGCCGAAGCGACCAAGCAGAACCTCGTATCGGCGGCCACGCTCCCCGAAATCTGGGCGCGGCACATCGTCGATTCGGCGCAGCTGGTGATCCACGCGGCGGAGCGGCCGGGCTCCTGGCTAGATATCGGAACGGGCGCCGGTTTTCCCGGGATGGTCGCGGCCGCGCTGGGCCGCGATGTGACGATGGTCGAGCCCCGTCGCAAGCGGGTCGAATTTCTTGGCCGGAGCATCGCGGCGCTGGATCTGGGGTCTCGGGCGCATATCGTCTTGGGCAAGGTCGAGAGCCTGCCGACCCGGCCGTTCAACGTCATTTCCGCGCGTGCGGTCGCCGCGCTACCGGCCTTGCTTGCCGGTGCCGTACATTGTTCCAATCGAGAGACACTTTGGCTGCTCCCTAAGGGACGAAATGCGGAAGCCGAGGTGGCGGACGCGCGCCGGACATGGCATGGTACGTTTCACGTGGAACACAGCATCACTGATCCTTCGTCGTTGATCGTAATCGCCAACGGGGTCCGCCGCCGATGATCTGCATCGCCATTGCCAATCAGAAGGGCGGGGTGGGCAAGACCACCACCGCGATCAATCTCGGTACCGCGCTTGCCGCGACCGGCTTGCGCGTATTGCTGATCGATCTCGATCCGCAGGGAAACGCTTCGACGGGTCTGGGCATCGGCCGCGCGGACCGCGCGCGGTCCAGCTACGAAGTGCTGATCGGCGAGGCATCCGTGAGCGAAGCGGTCGTCCAGACCGGCATTCCCAAGCTCGACATCATCCCGGCGACCGCAGACCTTTCCGGCGCCGAGATCGAGCTCGTTGAATATGAGGAGCGCACGCATCGGCTCGATCAGGCGCTGACGCGCTGCGAAAGCCGATGGGATATCGTGTTGATCGATTGCCCGCCGTCGCTGGGTCTGCTCACGATCAACGCGATGGTCGCGGCGCATTCCTTGCTCGTGCCCTTGCAGTGCGAGTTCTTCGCGCTGGAAGGCCTCAGCCAGCTGCTCGGCACGGTCGAACGGATTCGCGCGCGCTTCAATCCCGGGCTTTCGATCCTCGGCGTCGCGCTGACGATGTACGATCGGCGCAACCGGCTGACCGATCAGGTTTCCGCCGACGTGCGCGCGGTGCTCGGCCGCGTCGTGTTCGATACCGTCATTCCGCGCAACGTCCGCCTGTCGGAAGCGCCGAGCCATGGCCTGCCCGCCTTGATCTACGATCATCGTTGCCCGGGATCGGAAGCCTATATCAACCTCGCGCGCGAACTGATCGGGCGCCTGCCAAAGCCAGCCCAAGCCGCATGAGCGATATCGACACCGTTCCGTCTCCGCGTAAACCGCGTCCCGGTCTCGGCCGCGGCCTGAATGCCTTGCTCGGCGACATCGCTCGCGAAGAGCCGGTAGCGAGCGATGGCGCGGCATCGCCCGGTGTTCGCATGCTGCCGATCGGATCGCTGTCGCCGCATCCGGGGCAGCCCCGCCGCCGGTTCGAAGAAGGCGCGCTCGACGAGCTCGCGACCTCGATCGCGGCGCGCGGTGTGCTGCAGCCGATCGTCGTCCGACCACATGGCAAGGATTATCAGATCGTCGCGGGCGAGCGCCGCTGGCGCGCGGCGCAGCGCGCACGGCTGCACGAAGTACCGGTCATTGTCCGTGAATTCAGCGATACCGAAACGCTCGAGGTCGCGCTGGTCGAGAATATCCAGCGCCAGGACCTCAACGCGATCGAAGAGGCGGACGGCTACCGGCGCCTGATCGGCGAATTCGGTCACACGCAGGATGCGCTTGCCAAGATCGTCCACAAGTCGCGCAGCCATGTTGCCAACCTGTTGAGATTGCTGGACCTTCCCAAGGGCGTGCAGGATCATCTGGTCGCCGGCACGCTGAGCATGGGACATGCTCGCGCGCTGATCGGTGCGCCCGATGCCGAAGGGCTGGCGGATCAGGTGGTGGCGCGCGGCCTGTCGGTGCGCGAGACCGAAAAGCTGGCGCGCGCGGCCAAGCCCGGTGCGGCGCGCGGCGGCGCTGCGATTGCGCGCGATCAGCAGGGCAATGCCGATATCGCCGCGCTCGAGCATCAGCTCGCCGATCTGATCGGCCTGTCGGTCAAGATCACGTTCGGCGATAAGGGCGGCACGCTGACTCTGGCCTATTCGACGCTCGACCAGCTCGACATGATCTGCCAGCGGCTGAGCGGCGAGCGGATCTAGCGCTGCCGGGCGGCCATACGCGCGACCGACAGGATCGCATTTTCCGCCAGCACGCTGCCGGCCGTACCGCTCGCCATGATCGCGCGCTCGGCATTACGCGCCCGGTCGATCGCCGCCGCCAGCATCTGCGGCCGCCAATGGCGCAACGCCCGCCCGGTGCTCGCCCGTTCGCGAAAGAAAACACGACCGATGATATCTGTCACCGGTGTGCCATTTATGATTTCGGACTGCATTTCCGCTAAGGAAATCAATCGCTTGACTAGCTGGCGCAAAAGCGGAATCGGTGAGATCCCCGCCTCCTCCAATCGCGCCATCTCGCTGCCCAAAGCCTCCGCCCGGCCCTCGATCGCGGCGTCGATCGCGCGCGACATCTCGGCATCGCCCATGTCGGCGGCGACCGCATCATAAGCATCCGCATCGGCGGTGCGCGGCTGGTCCGGGCCGGCATCGAGATACAAAGCGAGCTTGTCGAGCTCGCGGCCCATCAACGCGCGGTCGCCGCCGCTCGCCTGCGCGAGCTGCGCCGCGACGTCCTGTCCCAGCCGCAGGCCGCGATCGCGCCCCAGCGCCATCGCCAGGTCGATGGCGTCCTTGCCTTCGGGCACATAGCAAGCATAGGCCATCGCGCGCGGTGCGCCTTGCGCCAGCTTCACCAGCTTCGCGGTATTGCGCAGCGCCGGCGCGATCATCACCACCGGATTGCCCGCTACCTCCGCGTCGAGCAGCAACGTCGCGGCATTCAGGCTTTCCTCCCCTGCGCCGCTCACGCGAATGAAACGCGTGCCGCCGAACAGCGAAAGCCCTGCCGCTTCGTCGGCCAGCCGGGCGGGATCGGAGCGCAAGGTCCCGGGCTCAAGATCGATTCGCTCCGCCTCCGGGCCCATACGCCGGGCGAGGCGCTGCGCGAGTTCGTAGGCGCCGGCTTCGTCGGGGCCATGAAGCAGGAACAGGCGGATGTCCGGGCTGGCCGCATCGATCGCGGCACGGATCTGGTTGGCGTTGGCCTTCACGGCGCGATGGTCGGCGCCCTGGCGGTGCGACGGGCGTAGAGTGCGAGGCGCGAGACGATCTGGTCCGCCACGATCTTGGAGAGGTTCTCCAACGCCGTATCCTCGGCCGCGATGGTCGCATATTCCGACCCGACCACGTCGATGCCGGCGTCGGACCCGGCCGTCGCGTCCAGCACGACAGTGCCGTTGGCGAGATCGACCAGCTGGAATCGCGCACGCAATGCCCGGCGCTCACGCGTGACCGAATCGTCGCCGCGCACGCCGAGGCCGGTGATCTGGTCGTCGAGCTTCACTTCGAGGCGGTAATTCGCGGTGCCGCCCGACGGGCGCATCAGCCGGTCGTTGAGCGCGTTGGCCATCAGCCAGCCGGCCTTGCCCTGGATCGGCGCGACTTCGATTCCGGCGAGCGTCTGCCCGACCACGCCATGCGACCCGTTCGAATAGAGCGGGTGCAGTCCACAGCCGCCGAGCAGCAGCAATATCGAGCCGAGGAGCGCGGCGCGCCTCATGCGACGACGTTCACCAAGCGGTCGGGCACGACGATCACCTTCTTCGGAGTGGCGCCGTCCAGAATGCGCCGCACGTGCGCATTGGCAAGCGCAATCGCCTCCAGCGCGTCCTTTGGTGCGCCTTTCGCGGCGGTCACCGTGTCGCGCAGCTTGCCGTTGACCTGAAGCGCGATCGTCACCTCGTCCTCGACCAGCAATGCCGGATCGACCTCGGGCCATGCCGCGTCGGCGATCAGGCCTTGCTGGCCCGCCATCGACCAGGCTTCTTCGGCAAGATGTGGCGCCATCGGCGCGACCAGCCGCATCAGCGCGGCGATCGCCGCATCGCGCGAGGCGGACGGCGCGGCGCGCTCGATCGCATTGACCAGTTCATAGAGCTTGGCGACCGCCTTGTTGAACGAGAGCGATTCGATATCGGCGGCGACGCCGGCGATCGTCTGGTGCAGCTTGCGGTCGAGCGCGGCGTCCTTGCCGTCGCCTCCGGCTCTCTCGCTGTCGAAGAGGCGCCACAAACGCTGGACGAAGCGCCACGCGCCCTCGATGCCGTTCTCGCTCCACTCCAGATCGCGCTCGGGGGGCGAATCGGAGAGCATGAACCAACGCACCGCGTCCGCGCCGTACTGGTCGACGATTTCGGTCGGGTCGATCGTGTTCTTTTTCGATTTCGACATCTTCTCGATGCGGCCGACGGTCACGTTCTCGCCGGTGGCTGTGACGAACGCAGACCCGTCGCCGCGGCGCGAGATCTCGCCGGGTTCGAAATAGATCGGGCGTTCGCCGTCCTCGGGGCGCTGATAATAGCTGGCGTGCGTCACCATGCCCTGCGTGAACAGGCCGGCGAACGGCTCGGCGATGTCGAGCATGCCGAGATGGCTGAGCGCGCGCGTCCAGAAGCGCGCGTAGAGCAGATGGAGGATCGCATGCTCCACGCCGCCGATATATTGCCCGACCGGCAGCCATTGCTCGGCGGCCGCGCGATCGAACGGCCGATCCTTGGGCTGGCTGGCGAAGCGGATGAAATACCAGGACGAATCGGCGAAGGTATCGAGCGTGTCGGTCTCGCGCACCGCTGCCCCCCCGCATGACGGACATGCGACGTGCTTCCATGTCGGATGGCGATCGAGCGGGTTGCCCGGCACGTCAAAGCTCACGTCCTCGGGGAGTACGACCGGCAGCTGGTCTTTCGGTACCGGCACCGCGCCGCAGGCTTCGCAATGGATGATCGGGATCGGTGTGCCCCAGTAACGCTGGCGGCTCACGCCCCAGTCGCGCAGGCGGAACACGGTCGATCCCTTGCCCCAGCCGCCGGCTTCCGCGCGGGTGATCACAGCGCGCTTGGCGTCCTCGACATCCATGCCGTCGAGGAAATGCGAGTTCACGAGCGTGCCTGGTCCGGTATAGGCCTCGGCTTCGGTGAAGGCGGGATCGACCTTTTCGCCATCGGAGACGACACGACGGATCGGCAGGCCGTATTTGGTCGCGAACTCGAAATCGCGCTGGTCGTGCGCCGGCACGCCGAACACCGCGCCGGTGCCGTAATCCATGAGCACGAAATTGGCGATGTAGACCGGCAATTGCCACGCCGGATCAAAGGGATGCGTGACGGTCAGCCCGGTATCGTAACCGAGCTTCTCCTGCGTCTCGAGCTCGGCCGCGGTGGTGCCGCCCTGCTTGCAGCGTTCGATGAATGCGGCGATCTCGGCGTTCTGATCGCCCAGCTTCTGTGCGATCGGATGGTCCGCCGCGACCGCGACGAAGCTCGCCCCGAAGATCGTGTCGGGGCGCGTGGTGAACACCTCGACTTCGCCATCATCGCTTAGCCGCCAGCAGAATTGCAGACCCTGGCTCTTGCCGATCCAGTTCTCCTGCATCAACTTGACCTTGTCGGGCCAATGCTCGAGCCCTTGGAGGCCCTGCAGCAGTTCGTCGGCGAACTGCGTGATCTTCAGGAACCACTGGCTGAGCTTGCGCTTCTCGACCAAGGCGCCCGAGCGCCAGCCGCGCCCATCGATCACCTGCTCGTTGGCGAGCACGGTCATGTCGACCGGATCCCAGTTGACCGCCGATTCCTTGCGATAGACGAGGCCGGCGGCGAACATATCTAGGAACAGCGCCTGCTCGTGGCCGTAATAATCCGGCTCGCAGGTCGCCAGCTCGCGCGTCCAGTCGAGCGCGAAGCCCAGCCGCTTCAGCTGCGCCTTCATCGTCGCGATATTCTGGCGGGTCCATGCGCCGGGATGGACCTTCTTTTCCATCGCGGCATTCTCGGCCGGCATGCCGAATGCGTCCCAGCCCATCGGATGGAGCACTTCCATGCCCTGCATCCGGCGATAGCGCGCGAGCACGTCGCCCATCGTGTAGTTGCGGACATGCCCCATGTGGATGCGCCCGGACGGGTACGGGAACATCTCGAGCACATAGCTCTTGGGCTTGGGCGAATCGTCCCTGGCGGCAAAGGTGCGGTTCTCGTCCCACACCGTCTGCCAGGCCGCGTCCGCCTTCAGGGCGTTGAAGCGTGACGCCATGCTGTGATCCGGATCAGCCCGTGATGGCGGCGCGGCGCAGGTCGCGGGCCCGGGTCAGGATGATGTCTTCCAGCTTCTGCACCGTCGCGGCCTTGACCGGCGCGTCGATCCACTGCCCGTTGGTGTTGACCTGACGCTGTGCCGCGACGCGGATCGCATCGGCGCGCAGGTCCTGGTCGAGGATCGAGACGGTGAGCTTCATCCGCTCGCCCGGCACCGCCGGGTTCACATACCAGTCGGTCACGATCACGCCGCCGTTCGAATCGGTCTGCACCAAAGGCATGAACGAGACGGTGTCGAGGCTGGCGCGCCACAGATAGGCGTTCACGCCGATCGTGGTGACCTTGGACGCTGCCAGATCCGCGTTCGGATGCCCCTTGTTGTGATGGCTGCAGGCGGCGATCGGCAGAGCGAGCGAAGCCAGCATCGCGGTGCGCAACAGGCGGTTCATCGGCGGATTTCCTGGACAAGGTGGAAAAATACACGCGCATCTATAGATGCTCCGGCGCGCGCCGCAAGGCGTTGGCGCCCCGGCCGCTGTGGGCCTGCTGCAACACTTGTCAGATAAAGTGCGCTCGGCGGTGGCGGCGGCGGATCGAAACGTGATAGGCGCGATTCGAAGAGAGTCGTGGGCTTTAAGGGTCGTTCGTGTCACGCAAGCGTGCCATCGCCGGAACTGCTGCTTGTGTCCTGCTGATTGCGGGACTCGCGGTCGCGCCTGCGCTCGGTGCGCCGGATCATAATCAGCGGCTCGCGAAGCGCGAGGTTCCTGCCGCCGCGCGTGCTCTGGGCATCTTTACCCCGGCTGCGGCCGACCCCAAGCTCGCCGCGATCTTCGCACGCTCGGGGCTCGACGCCACCGATTTCCAGTTCACGCCGTCCGAGCCGCGCCGTGCCGCCAATCGCGGCGTTTCGCTCGCGGTACGCGGCCGCTCGATTCGCGGTACGCAGGACGATGCACGCCTGGCGGCGGCGACACCGACCGTGGCGCTCGCGCCGATTGCCTACAATCTCGGCGTGTCGGTCGGCTGGAAGAAGTTCGCACTGTCCGGCGACGTGTCGCATTTCGACATGGCGGGTGCTCCCGGCGGCCGCCAGGCGGTCGATGTCGGGGTGAGCTATTCGGCGAAGCGCTTCAGCGGCCAGGTGAAGGCCGTGGCCGATCGCCCGCTGCCGGGCGCGCCGGCCTTGGTCGAGGAAGCGCCGGCCTATACGCTCGATGTCGGCGGGTCCTATTCGCTGACGCGCAACCTCGATGTGACGGCGGGCGTGCGCTACAAGACCGAGCGTAACCGGCTCGAACAACTCGACAATCCCGACACGAACAATCACCATGACAGTCAGGCTGTCTATATCGGGACGGCCTTCCGCTTCTAATCCGGTGCGCCGTGCTCACAGCCAGGCGTCGATCGCGGCCCAGCCATGAAAGCCTGATTCGGCCATTGCGGCGAAACGCGCTTCGGTCATGCCGCCGAGCGTGATCGCCGGGACGTGGAGATCGCGGACGATCGCTGTCGCTCCGTCGATACCGAGCGGCGCGGCGCCGGGATGCGAGCGCGTCGCGAAGACCGGGGATACGAACAGCAAATCCGCACCCGCGCGAATCCCCGCCAGCGCTTCGGTCCGGTCATGCGCCGGCCAGGTCCGGAGGCCGCCCGCCCGCATCGGACCGGCGCCGTGAACGCCCGACTCGTGCTCCGCCAGCGGCTCGGCCCCTGCTCGCACAAGAATCAGGTCCCGCTCGTCCGCGATGGCGGCCAGCCGGGCGAACAATTCCCGGCGCTTGGCCAAGGGCGTCGCATAATGGCGGAAGACGATCCCGCCGCCGCGCGGCAACCTGTTCACCGCATCCCGGAGCGAATCGCCGATCCGCTCGTCGGTCATCAGCCAGAAGCGGGGCAACGGCTTCGCTACGGGGTGGCGGTCGGGCACGCGGCTTTCTATAGCCGCGCGCATGCAGGCCGACGAGAGCATAGCCCGCCGCGGCGCGGTTCGCGACGCCATCGCCCGCGCCGCGCAAATCGCGCGGCGCGAGGCGGCCGACGTGACGCTGGTCGCGGTCTCCAAGACGCATTCCGCCGGAGCGATCCGCCCCTTGCTCGCCGCCGGGCAGCGCGATTTCGGTGAGAACCGCGTGCAGGAAGCGCAGACGAAATGGCTGGTGCTGCGCGCCGAGTTTCCCGATGTGCGGCTGCACCTGATCGGTCAACTCCAGTCGAACAAGGCCGAGGAGGCGGCGGCTCTGTTCGACGTAATTCATTCGGTCGATCGTCCTTCGCTGGTCGCGGCGCTCGGCAAGGCGATGGAAAAAACGGGGCGGCGCCCCGATTGCTTCCTCCAGGTCGATATCGGCGAGGAGTCGCAAAAAGGCGGGTGCGCCATTGGCGACGTGCCGGACCTGCTCGCGCAAGCGCGCGAGGCCGGATTACCCGTCGCAGGATTGATGGCGATCCCCCCGGCGGAAGTCGAGCCGGCACCTTATTTTGCGCTGCTTGCCAAGCTGGCTCGGGATAATGGCCTCGAGAGCCTGAGCATGGGCATGTCGGGCGACTACGAGACGGCGGTGACCTTGGGCGCGACGCATGTCCGGGTCGGCACCGCCCTGTTCGGCGAACGCGCGTGAAGGCCGACGAGGGCGTCGATGGCCATCAGCCTCCTGGCCTGCTGTCCAGCAGATTCGATGCCCTGATCTTCGATTTCGACGGCGTGCTGATCGAGAGCGAGTATCTCGGCAACAAGCAGGTGGCCGACTATCTCACCGGCATCGGCCATCCCGCCACACCTGAGGAATCGATGACCCGGCTCATGGGCCTGTCCGGCCGCGAGTTCCTCGATGCGATCGAGCAGTGGATCGGGCGCCCATTGCCCGAAGATTTCCATACCGTCCGTGCGGCGGAAGACGAGCGCGTGATGCGTGAGGGGATCGCGGCGGTGGCCGGTGCCGTGGCGTTCGTGTGCGCGCTTCCTGCCGATCTGCCCAAGGCGGTCGCCTCATCGAGCTCGACGCGCTGGATCCGCCGCCATCTCGATCATATCGGTCTCGCGGATACGTTCGGCGATCACATCTATTCGGGCCGCGAGCACGTGATGCGCGGCAAGCCTGCGCCGGACATCTACCTCCATGCCGCCGCCGCGCTCGGCGTGCCGATCGCGCGCTGTTGCATCATCGAGGATTCGCCGGTGGGCGCCACCGGCGCCGTCGTTTCGGGTGCGCACGTCATCGGCTTCGTCGGGGGCAGCCACTGCGCGCCCGATCATGGCGCGCATCTGCGTGCCAAAGGCGTGCACGACGTTGCGACCAGTTTTGCGGAGATTGCCGCGCTGATCGCCTAGAGTTGGTGCCCGGTGCGATCGCGCTTGGTCGCCAGATAGCGTTCGTTGTGCGGATTGGGCGGCAATTGGTGCGGCACGCGCTTCGTCACCGTGATGCCGTGTGCTTCCAGACTCGCGACTTTGGCCGGATTGTTGGTGAGAAGCCGGATCTCGCGTTGGCCGAGCAGTTCGAGCATTCGCGCGGCGACCGCGAAGTCGCGCGCGTCGATTGCGAAGCCCAGCCGGATGTTGGCATCGATCGTGTCGAAGCCCTGATCCTGCAGCGCATAAGCGCGCAACTTATTGATGAGGCCGATGCCGCGCCCTTCCTGGCGCAGATAGAGCAATATGCCCCAGCCGCTTGCTTCGATCGCCGCAATCGCCGCCTGAAGCTGCGGCCCGCAATCGCATTTCAGGCTGCCGAGCGCGTCGCCGGTCAGGCATTCGCTGTGCAGGCGCACCAGCGGCGGCTCGCCGTTGGGTGCGCCGATCAGCAGCGCGACATGCTCGCCCGGTCCTTCTGGCGTGCGGAACGCGACGATCTCGGCGCTCTCGGCTCCTGCGATCGGCAGCCGCGCGCGGGCCGCGATGGTCAGGCGGACTGCATCCTCGTGCGCGTCGATATCGGCGGGCGCGATGGCGAGGTCCGCCGACGCACCCGGCAGTACGAAGAAGGCGGGCAGCATCCCGGCGATTCGGGCCAGCCGAAGCGCCGCGGCGGCGGCCTCGCGCGCGATAACGGGAATCGCGCGGAACGGCCCCTTGAGCGGCGTGGCGAGATCGAGCTGCGGATCGGCCAGCGCGGTCGCGGCGCGGAAATCGAGCCAGGGCGTGCGCTCGACCATCACCGGCGCATCGGGCACCGCCGCCTCGATCTGGTTGGCGAGTTTCAGCGTCGCCGCGCGGCCCGCGCTGAGCAATACTGCCGCTTTGTGCTCGGGATCGAACGCCGCGAGCCGTTCGGGATCGGCGGTTTCGATCGGCAGCAGCGCCAGTGCGCCGATCGCGATCGGCCAGCCGCGCCGCAAGGCGTCGATCGCCCGCGCCGCGGCGCGCGGATCGCTTGCGCCGTCCGTCATTGGGCGAACTCGGTCATGATCGGCACGTGATCGCTCGGCTTCAGCCAGTTGCGGCAATCCTCGAACACCGTATGCGCGATCGCGGTTTTCGCCATGTCGGCCGTCGCCCACATGTGATCGAGCCGCCGTCCGCGGTCGTTCACCGTCCAGTCGGGCGACCGGTAGCTCCACCAGGTGTGCAGACGCGCGGGCGCGGGATAGAAATGCCGCCCGAGATCGACCCAGTCGTTCGACGCCTTGAGCGCGTTGAGCGCCTCGATCTCCACGGCGGTGTGGCTGACCACGTTGAGCAATTGCTTGTGGCTCCACACGTCGGATTCGAGCGGCGCGATATTGAAATCGCCGACCAGCAGAGTCGGCTCGCGCAACTTTTCGGACCATTCCGTCATGCGAGCGACGAAGTCGAGCTTTTGTCCGAACTTGGGATTCACTTCGCGGTCCGGAACGTCGCCACCCGCGGGGACATAGACGTTTTCGAGCCGCATGCCGTTCGGCAACCGCACGCCGACATGGCGCGCCTCGCGATTCGCCTGCCAGTCTAGCCGGTCGTCCTCGACCACCGGCACGCGGCTGATGATCGCGACGCCATGATGCATGCGCTGGCCGTGTAGGACGACATGGCGATAGCCCAGGTCATGAAAGGGCGCGACGGGGAAGTCCCCGTCGATCACCTTGGTCTCCTGCAGGCACAGGATATCGGGCGCCACTTCCCGCAGGAAGCGCTCGACGATGGCGATGCGGAAGCGCACCGAATTGATGTTCCAGGAGACGATCTTCATGCGGTTCTGCGCCGCGATGTAGCGGTAGCGAAGCCTTGACGCCAGTATCGCCCCGCCCGGATATGGAAAGGCCCCCGTTCCGGGGGCATGGAACGGGGGCCAACCTGGCGTTCGTCACGCAGGCAGGACGTGGGGCTATCCGGGCAACAGGGGGAAAATCCCGAAAACGCGCCCCACATCCGCAACCCCGCATGTAGGGCGGCAAACCTGTCGCCAATATGAATGAAGCCTCAGCCGCGCGGGCTTTTGCTCCGCGGATCGTTCCAGCGGAACGTTCCGTCGCTCACCGGCACGTTGAAGCGCTGATCGGACAGGCGGATCGTGGTGCGGTTGTTCTGGCTGTCGAGCTGGACCCAGCCCTGCAACATCAGCCCGCCGGGCGCCGATGCGTTGTGCGCGAAGATCAGCGTGATGCGCCCATATTCGGGATGCTTGGGATCCGCCGCCTCGACCGAGATCACCGCCGGATTGCCGGTCTGCACGACATGCGCGAAGCGGGAAATGTCGCGATCGGGATCGAGCAGCACGCCCAGGGGGGAATTGCCGATCGGCCAACGTTGCTTTTGACCAACGGAATAGTCGAGAAACCATAAGGAGCTGCCGTCGCCAACAATCAGGATCGGCACACCCTTCTCATACTGGAAGCGGATCTTGCCGGGCTTCTTGAGCGTCAGCGTGCCGGTCAGCACCTTGCCGGCACGATCGGTCTGGCTGAAGCTCGCGGTCATCGAATCGACCGCGCGCAGATGCGCCTGCACGGAAGCGAGATCGGCATCGGGCGCGGTCGCAGGTGCGGCAGCGATGGTGACCGGCGCGAGCGCGGCGAGAGCGAAGGAAAGGCGAAACGTCACGAACTTCTCCCGGTAGATGCGGCGCGATGTGGCCCGCGCGGCTTGAACCGGCTCTGAACCGTCGAACCGGCCGTCAGGTTGCGCTGCGTGACTAGAGCGGATTGCCGTCGCGGTCGCGCAGCACATCGCGACGGCCGACATGATCGGGGCGGCTGACGATCCCGTCCTTCTCCATCCGCTCGATCAGCCGCGCGGCCGAATTGTAGCCGACTCGGAGCTGCCGCTGCAGCCACGAGGTCGAAGCCTTCTGGCTTTCGCACACGAGCTGGATCGCGGCGCGATATTGCTGGTCCTCGGCCGAATCCTCGCCGAGCGGCGCGCCGTCGAGCGCGAAGCCGTCCTCGGGTTCCTCGGTGACCGACTGGATGTAGTCTGGCTGGCCCTGCGCGCGCCAGTGATCGGCGACCGCGCGGACCTCGTCGTCGCTGACGAAGGGCCCGTGCACGCGCACGATGCCCTTGCCGCCGGGCATGTAGAGCATGTCGCCCTTGCCCAGCAACTGCTCGGCGCCCTGCTCGCCGAGGATGGTGCGCGAATCGATCTTCGAGGTGACGTGGAAGCTGATCCGCGTCGGCAAATTCGCCTTGATCACGCCGGTGATGACGTCGACCGACGGGCGCTGCGTCGCCATGATCAGGTGGATGCCGGCGGCGCGCGCCTTTTGCGCCAGCCGCTGGATCAGGAATTCGACCTCCTTGCCCGCGGTCATCATCAGATCGGCAAGTTCGTCGACGATGACGACGATCTGCGGCAGCGGCTTGTAGTCGAGTTGCTCCTCCTCATAGACCGGCTGGCCGGTGTCGGGATGATAGCCGGTCTGCACCTTGCGTCCGAGCGGCTGGCCCTTGGCCTTGGCGGCGCGGACCTTGTCGTTGAAGCTGGCGAGGCTGCGCACGCCGACCGACGACATCTGGCGGTAGCGATCCTCCATCTGCTCGACCGCCCATTTGAGCGCGCGCACCGCCTTGGCCGGATCGGTGACGACCGGCGAGAGCAGGTGTGGAATGTCGTCGTACATGCTCAGTTCGAGCATCTTGGGATCGATCATGATCATCCGGCACTCGTCCGGCTTCAGCCGGTAGAGCAGCGACAGGATCATGCAGTTGAGGCCGACCGACTTGCCCGAGCCGGTGGTGCCGGCGACGAGCAGATGCGGCATCGGCGCGAGGTCGGCGATCACCGGATCGCCGGCGATGTTCTTGCCCAGGATCAGCTGCAGTGCATTGGGCTGCTCCTCCAGCGAGCCGACCAGCTCGCGCAGGCCCACCGTCTCGCGCCGCGCGTTGGGCAACTCGATGCCGATCACCGTGCGCCCCGGGATCGTCGCGACCCGCGCCGAGACCGCCGACATATTGCGCGCGATATCGTCGGCGAGCTGGATCACGCGGCTCGCCTTGATCCCGCTCGCGGGCTCCAATTCGTACATCGTCACGACCGGGCCCGGCCGCACGTTCACGATCGATCCGCGCACGTGGAAATCGTCGAGCACCGATTCGAGCAGCCGCGCATTGCGCTCGAGCGCGGCCTTGTCGATCGGGCCTCCCGCCGCCGCGGGCGCGGGCTTGAGCAGTTCGATCGAGGGCAATTGCGACTTGTCGCCGAGATCGAACGAAGTCTGCTTGGCCTTGGGCCGCGCTGGCACGGGAGCAGCCATGTTGCGCTCGGCGATCACCGGGCCGGGGCGCGAATCGGGCGCGGCGACCGCGCGCGGCAGCGGCTTGCGGCTCGGCGCGACGATCTCGTCATCATCCTCGTCGTTCGTGGCCGCGCGTGCGTTGGGTGCCATCAGCCGCGGACGCGGCACGCGCATGTCGAGCTCGATCTCCAACGCACGCGCCCACAGGATCGCGCCGCCCGCCGCCAGCGCCACGCCGAGAACGCGTCCGGTCCACACTTCAGCCGTTGCATTGCCGATCAGCCCGATCGCCCAGCGCATAAGGTCGGCGATGGTCAGCCCGATCAGCCCGCCCCAGCCGGCCGGCAGCCACAGCACCGAGGCACTGGCGATCGATGAAAGCGCGGTGCCCATCAAAACGGCGCCGAGCAAGGCGAGCCAGGTCATCCGCTTCCACCGCCCCACGCCGACGTCGCGCCATAGCCGCAGGCCGAGGATCGCGGGGATCGGCAGCAGGGCGACCGAGACCCAGCCGAACAGCAGCAAGGCGAGATCGGCGAACCATGCGCCCGGCGCGCCGATCCAGTTCTGCGCCGCGCCGCCCGATGCGGTGCTGAACGAGGGGTCGCTCGAATGATAGCTCGCCAGCGCGACCACCATCGCCAGCGTCAGCGCGAACAAGGCGAGCGCGCCGAACATCGCGCCGCTGCGTACGGCTCCTGCCTTCACGGTTTCGCGCCAGAGTGCCGGCTGCGCGCGGCTAGCCATGGTTCATTCCCTCGATGTGCGCTGTTCGTTCCGTCCTCAAGAATCGCTTATGGCGAGTCCGGCGTCAAGGCGGCGGGGTTTCGCGCGGCGACGAATGCGCTAGAGCAGTGGCTTATGGAACACGCGGACGTCCTCATCCTCGGCGGCGGGCTGGTCGGCAGCGCGCTTGCCGTCGCGCTCGACGCGCACGGGCTTTCCTCGATCGTGATCGACATCGCCGATCCGGAGGTGATCCACGCCGCCGGGTTCGACGGCCGCGCCTCGGCGATCGCCAGCGCGCCGTATCGCATGCTGCAGGCGATCGGCGTGGTCGATCGGCTCGCCGGGTTGGGCTGTCCGATCCAGGGCATAAGGGTGAGCGACGGGCTGAAGCCGGGCGCGCTCGACTTCGCGCCCGACGAAGGCGATGGCGCGCTCGGCACGATGTTCGAGAATCGCCATCTGCGCCGCGCCTTGTTCGAGGCTGCCCAAGCCGCGCGGTGTGTCGATCTCAGGATGAAGACTCGCGCCGTGACGGTCGAGCGAGGGCCGCACGGCGTGGTTGCGACGCTCGATTCGGGCGCGACCGTCCGCGCGCCGCTGCTGATCGCCGCCGAGGGCCGCAATTCACCGACGCGCGAGGCAGCCGGGCTCAACGTCGCGCGCTGGAGCTACGATCACGCCGCGATGGTCGCCTCGTTCCACCATGAGCGGCCGCACGAGAACATCGCCTACGAGATATTCTATCCGCAAGGTCCGTTCGCGTTGCTGCCCTTGGTCGACGATGCCGAGGGGCATCGCTCGGCGATCGTCTGGTCGGTGCGCCGCGATCAGGCGGCGGGGATGCTCAAGCTCTCCGAGCGCGGCTGGCTGGCCGAAGCGGAGAAAAGCATGGGCGGCTTCCTTGGCGCGCTCAGCCGCCTGACGCCGCGTTCGAGCTATCCGCTCGGCTTCCACCACGCCGCGACGATCACCGCCGACCGGCTCGCTTTGGTCGGCGACGCGGCACACGGCATCCACCCGATCGCCGGCCAGGGCGTCAATGTCGGCTTCCGAGATGTCGCGACGCTCGTCGAGGTGCTGGTCGAAGGCAAGCGCCTCGGGCTCGATCTCGGCGATCCCGTCTTGCTCGCGCGCTACGAACGCTGGCGCAGCCTCGACACCTTCATGGTCGCGCTGGCCACCGACGGGCTTACACGGCTGTTCGGCATTCCCGGCCGCCTGCCCAATGCCGTCCGCCGCTTCGGCCTGTCGGCGGTGCAGAAGCTGCCGCCGCTCAAGGACCGCTTCATGGCCGAGGCACGCGGCGAATCGGGCGCCGTGCCCAAGCTGCTGCAGGGGCTGACGGTCTAGCGTATCGCTGCGAAGTAGATCGCGCCCGCGATGAACGCGGCCGACCAGGCGAGTTGGACCCAGGCGAAAATCAGAATTCGTTTGCGTCGTTCGGGGCGATGTTCCGCCACGACAAACCCGGCGCCGGCTTTAATCGCCGCCCACCAGCCCGCGATACCGATCAAGATCGACGCCAATAGCGCGCCGCTCACTGCAAGGTCACCCGGTCCTCGCCGTCGTGGCGGCCGAAGAATTGCATCAGCTGGATGATCAATTCGGCGCGCTCCTCGATATCGGGCGCCTCCAGCAGCGCCTGCTTGGCGGCCGAATCGAACGGCGCGATCTGGGCGATGCCGTTGACGAGCGCCTCGTCGTCGAGCCGCGCCACCGCTTCCCAGTCCACCGCATAGCCCTGCGCATCGGCAAAGCGGCGCGATTCCATTTCCAGCGACGATCGGCGCACCAGCGACAGGGTCTGATCCTCATCGACCGGCAGCAGCTCGGCCTCGATCTGGCGGAACAAAGTCGTCACCTCCAGTTCGCGCACCACGCGGAACAGCGCGATTCCCTCCAGCACGATGTTGTAGCGTCCGTCGTCGAGCGCCTCGACCTCGGCGATGCGGCCGACGCAGCCGATCTCGAACAGCGGCGGCACGCCGTGCGCCGCTTCGGGGCGCGGCTGGATCATCCCGATCCGCCGGTCGCGCGACAAGGCGTCGGAGACCATCGCGCGGTAGCGCGGCTCGAAGATGTGCAGCGGCAGATGCATGCCGGGAAACAGGAGCGCGCCGGCCAGCGGAAAGATCGAGATCCGCGTAGGGGCGCCGGCTTCGCTCATCCGAACAGGATCGCGGAGAGTTTGCGGCGTTGTGCCGAGACCCAAGGGTCTTCGAGCCCGACCACCTCGAACAGCTTCAGCAACTGCTGCCGCGCGGCGCCTTCGTTCCAATCCTTGTCGGCAGCGACGATGCCGAGCAAAGATTCGGCCGCGGCGTCACGGTCGCCCGCCGCCATCTGCCCGCCGGCCAACTCGAAGCGCTTGGCGAGATCGTCGGGATTGGCCGCGACCTCGGCGGCGAGGCCGGACAAGTCTGCGACCGGCTTGGCATCCTTCGCCAGCGCCAGCGCCGCCTTGGCGCGCTCGATCCCCTGATCCTTCGCGATATCCTCGGGCAGAGCGCCGATCGCCGCTTCGGCTTCGTCGGTGCGGCCGGCAGCGACGAGCGCGCGGATGCGGCCCGATTGCACCGCGGGATGATCGGGCGCGATGTCGGCGATCTGTTCGAACACCGACAGCGCACGCTCGGCATCGCCGCTCGCCAGTACCTCCTCGCCCATTGCGAGCAGCGGCTCGATCTCGGCCTCGGTTTGTGCATCGACACTGTCGAGCGGCAGGCGCGGCAGCACCTGGTCGAGCCAAGCCTTCAGCTGCGATTCGGTCCGCAGCCGCGTCAAATCCTCGAGCAACTGCCCCTGGAACATCGCATAGACGGTGGGGATCGACTTGATCTGGAACTGCGCGGCGATGAACGGGTTCTTGTCGGTATCGATCTTGGCCAGCACGACGCCCTTGTCGGCATAGTCGATGGCGATCTTCTCCAGCACCGGCGACAGCGCCTTGCACGGCCCGCACCATTCGGCCCAGAAATCGATGATCACGAGCTTCGACATCGAAGGCTCGACGACGTCGCGGCGGAAGGCTTCGATCGCTTCCTTCTCGGCGGGCGTCATTCCCAGCGTGGCCAAATTTCTGCTCCCAAAGGTCCAAAGGCGTGACGAAGCGCCTTATGTGGGCGCTGGGCGCGCGTGAAGCCAACCCTTTTCGCACGAAGGGTTGCGGGGCCGCAAAACCGCTGCTAGAGGCCGCCGCCTTACCCGCCCGGTGTGTCATCGGGCAGACGCCAGAGCGGGCGTAGCTCAGGGGTAGAGCACGACCTTGCCAAGGTCGGGGTCGAGGGTTCGAATCCCTTCGCCCGCTCCAGCTGCCGCAGCGATTTAGCGGTGCTAAATCGTGCTCAGCGGCAGCTCGGACGGCATCGCCTTTGGCGATGACCGACGGCAAGGCTCTGCCGTGCCGGAGCTTGGAACACTGACCTTTCCGCTTCTCCCTCGTCGTATTGTCGCAGAACTGTCATGCTTTGCGTTATATCGCATCTCAGGGGCGGCTTATCGCGAAGGAGGACCTCATGCTTCGGAAAATGCTGGTGATTGCCGGCGGCCTTGCGCTGCTCGGCGGCTGCAACGGACAGAACACCGCCGGCAACACGATGGACGACAGCGGCGGCGCATCGACGTCGCTCGCGGGCGCGGGCGCGACCTTCCCCGCGCCGGTCTACGCTAAATGGGCCGATGCCTATAAGAGCGCCAACAACGTCGCGATCAATTATCAGGCGATCGGTTCGGGCGGCGGCATCAAGCAGATCAAGGCGAAGACGGTCGATTTCGGCGCGTCGGACAAGCCGCTGAAGCCCGACGAACTGAACGCCGCTGGCCTTTATCAATTCCCGACCGTGATCGGCGGCGTGGTGCCGGTAGTGAACCTGCCGGGGATCAAGGCGGGCCGGATCAAGCTCAGCGGCGGGGTGCTCGGCGACATCTTCCTCGGCAACGTCAAGACCTGGAACGCGCCGCAGATCGCGCAGCTCAATCCGGGCGTCAGCCTCCCGGCGACGCCAATCACGGTCGTGCACCGGTCGGACGGCTCGGGCACCTCGTTCCTGTTCACCTCGTACCTGTCGATGAAGAACCCGGCGTGGCAGTCGAAGGTCGGCGCGAGCGATTCGGTCAACTGGCCGACGGGTCTTGGCGGCAAGGGCAATGACGGCGTCGCCGCCTTCGTGAAGCAGACGGTCGGCTCGATCGGTTACGTCGAATACGCTTACGCCAAGCAGACCAATGCCAGCTTCGTTCTGCTGCAGAACCATGACGGCCAGTTCCCGGCGCCGACCGCGGACGATTTCGCCGCCGCCGCCTCGGGCGCCGACTGGACCAAGGCGCCGGGCAATTACCTGCTGCTGCTCGACCAGCCGGGCGCGAGTGCGTGGCCGATCACCGGCGCGACCTTCATCCTCGTCTACAAGGAGCAGGCCGACGCGGCGAAGGGCGCGGCGGTGCTCAAGTTCTTCGACTGGGCCTATAAATCGGGCAACGATCAGGCGAAGCAGCTCGATTACGTGCCGCTGCCCGATACCGTGAAGGACATGATCCGCCAGCAATGGGCCTCGACGATCATGTCGGGCGGCAAGCCGGTCTATACCGGCAAGTAAGCGCCGGACGATCATTGGAGGGCCGGATCGCCTCGCGGTCCGGCCCTTCGCTATGTCCGGCACGGCCGTGCGCTGCTAATCTCGGCCCATGAGCAGGATTCGCGTAGGCATCGGCGGTTGGACCTTCGAACCGTGGCGGGGAACCTTCTACCCCGACAAATGGCCGCAGAAGCGCGAGCTCGATTATGCCGCGTCGAAGCTGACCGCGATCGAGATCAACGGCACTTATTATTCCAGCTTCAAGCCGGCGAGCTTTGCCGGCTGGCGCGACGCTGCGCCGGATGGCTTCGTCTTTGCGGTGAAGGCTTCACGCTTCTGCACCAGCCGCAAGGTGCTGGCCGAAGGCGGCGAATCGGTCGCGCGCTTCGTCGGCCAGGGGATCACCGAACTAGGCGACAAGCTGGGGCCGATCCTGTGGCAGTTCATGGCGACCAAGAAGTTCGATGCCGACGATTTCGGTGCGTTCCTGAATCTGCTGCCCGCCAGCCACGAGGGAGTCGCGCTGCGCCACGCCGTGCAGGTGCGCCACGAAAGCTTCCACACGCCAGAGTTCGTCGCCTTGTGCCGCAAGGCCGGGGTGGCGATCGTCTACGCCGAATCGGGCGAGTATCCGGCGATCGCCGACGTCAGCGGCGAATTCGTCTATGCCCGGCTCGAAAGCAGCGCCGAGGACGAACCGATCGGCTATGCACCGGCCGCGCTCGATCGCTGGGCCGACGTGGCACGCGAATGGCAGGCGGGCGTACAGCCTTCAGGCTTGCCTTATGCGAGCGATGAAGCGCCACCGAGGCAGCCGCGCGACACGTTCATATTCTTCATTTCGGGCGCGAAGGTCCGCAACCCGCATGCCGCGATGGCGCTGATCGAGCGCGTCGGCAGCTAGTCAGCCCGCCGGCGCGGGTGCCGGCGTGGTGTCCGCCGCTTGACCCAGCACGGCCGCGTTCTCCAGCGCGTCGAGCGCATGACGCGCTTCGACATAACGCCGCGCCGCATCGATCCAGCCTTGCGCGGCATTGGCGCCGGGCATGCGCGAGACCTCGGCGAGCGCGGGCTCCACCTGTCCCGCCTCGAGCATGCGCCGCGCGCGCGCCAGCCGGTCGGTGGGCAGTGGCGAAGGCGCGTCGGAGCGGTGGATCACCACCAGATTGCCGATCTCGCGCGTGAAGCTCTGCCACCAGCTGATATTCGCCCCGCCGCTGGTCAGCATCGGAGCGACGCCGTCGAGCCCGGTGCGAAGATCCTCGATCGTCACCGGCTCGCGCGCGGCCTGCAGCACGGTGGCGACCGCGCGCGGTTGTGTGGCGCCGAAGCGCGCGCTCAATTGTCCTTCGATATAGCCGAGCGCCAGACCGCGATCGATCGCGCGGCGCGCGGCAAAGGCGATCATCAGCCCTTCGGCGCGGCCGGCATAGCCCGCCGCCTGATCGGCCGACGCGGTGATCGCCGCGGTGCGCGCCTCGAGGCTCGCGATCTGCGCACCGAGCTGGTTTTCACGCGCCGTCAACGTGGGGAGATCGTTGACAGGCGCAGGCGCCGTCAGCGGCGCGACGGCTGCGGCCGGCTGCGTTCCGGCGGGCGCGGTTGCCGCGACGGGCGTCGCAGGCGAGAACCAGCGACTCCAGTAGCGCGCCGTCAGCGCCATCGCCGCGAGACCGGCGATAAAGGCGATCAGCAACAGCAACGCCGTGAAGCGCCAGCCGCGAGACGCCGGGTCTACCGGCTGCGCGGGCTCTACGATCGGCGGTGCCGGAGCGTCATCCATGCCGGCCTTATCGGCGGGGGGCGGCGAAGGGTCAATTGCGTGCGAGCGGGCGAGATCGAGCAATGCCTCGTCGGTCGGTCGGGGCGCCGCCTGTGACCAGCCCCAGCCAAGCCCCGCGGCGACCAGCACCGCCTCGCTGAACGCGACGATGGCGATGCGGGCGCGATCGGTGCCGTCGCGCGCCACCAGTTCGGCGAACCGCCCGGCAGCGCGCGCCGAGTGAAGGAGGACGATCCAGTCGTCGGCCAGAGCCCGTGTCGCACCCCGGGAGACGGGCAGCGAATCACTGCCATAAACGGTGACAGTCTCGATCCCCGCAGCGGCCGGTGCGTGCTCGCGGCCGGCAAGGTGGAGCAATCGCGCAAAGCCCTTGCCGCGCGCGAAGGCGGCGAGCGCGGCGGCATCCTGCGTTCCTGTCGCCGCGACGGTGAATCCGGCCTCGCGCGCCGCTGCGGCGGTTTCTTCGCCCACCGCGACCACGGGCAGGCTCTTGAGCGCATCCAGCCCGGTGCCGCCGTGCCGCACGGCGTTGGCGCTGGTCAGCATGAGCGCGTCGAACCTGGCCGGATCGGGCGGCGCCCAGGCGATCGGTGCCACCGCGAACAGCGGCATCGATTTGACCGGAAGGCCCAGCGTACGCGCGCGGGCGGCGGTGGCTGCGTTGCCCGGCTCGGGCCGGCAGACGACCACGCCAAGCGTCATGCGGCGAAGAGGCCCCGGATCGCGTCGGGTGCGCGATCGAGCAGCTCGCGCGCCAGCTTCGCGGGATCCTCGCCTTCGCCTGCAACCTGCGCGGAGCCGTCTTCAGCGAGCAGTTCGGCGCGCATCATCAGACCGTCGCCAACGATCGTCGCCAGCGCGGCGACCGGCGAATGGCAATCCGCCGCCAGTACCGCGAGCAAGGCGCGCTCGGCCAGCACGCAACGATGGGTCGGCGCGTGATCGATCGCAGCGAGCAGGTTGCGCGTCGCTTCGTCGTCGCGGCGCGACTCGATCCCCACCGCACCTTGCGCTGGGGCCGGGAGCATCACCTCGATCGGAACATTCGCGCCGACATCGTGTCGCTCCAGCCGTTCGAGCCCGGCGGCGGCAAGGATCGTCGCATCCGCTTCGCCCGCCGCCAGCTTGGCGAGCCGCGTATCGACATTGCCTCGGAACAGCACGATGTTCAGGTCGGGCCGCAGGCGCAGCAATTGCGCGCGCCGCCGCGGCGAAGAGCTGCCCACGGTGGCGCCTTCGGGAAGCGCTTCGATCGAAGGCGCGCCGACGACCCGGTCGCACACGTCCGCACGGGGCAGCATCGCGGCGATCGCGATCGCTTCGGGGCGCAACGTCTCGACATCCTTCATCGAATGCACCGCGCAATCGATCGCGCCGTCGAGCAACGCGCGGTCGAGTTCCTTGGTCCACAAGGCCTTGCCGCCGATCTCGGCCAGCGCGCGATCCTGTACGCGGTCGCCGGTCGTCTTGACCGTGACGATCTCGACCGTGATGCCGTGAGCGGCGGCCAGCGCGTCGCGCACCAGCCCGGCCTGGACAAGCGCGAGCGGCGATCCGCGAGTGCCGAGTTTCAGCGTGGTTGGCAAACAAGTCTCCAGCAGGCGCGCAAAAGGTTATGCCGTATCGGCGCTTTCGCTGTAATCCCCGACGGGATCACGTGGGAAGGGCGCATCGGCCGCCCGGCACGCTTTACCTCATGAGGCTCGATGTCCTCATCCTCGATCCAGCGCCTGCATGTGATTACCGGCGGCCCCGGCTCGGGCAAGTCGACGCTGATCGACGCGCTTGCCGAGGCCGGCGTCGTTACCAGCCCGGAGGTCGGACGCGCGATCATTCGCGAAGAGGTCGCCAGCGGTGGCAACGCCTTGCCCTGGTCGAACCACCTTGCATTTGCCGAACGGATGATCGCCCGCGAGATTGCCGCGCGCGACGCGGCGCTGGCGAGCGAGAGGACAGTGGTGCTCGATCGCGGCATTCCGGACGTCGTGGGCTTCCTGCGGGTCTCGCGCCTGAAGGTGCCGCCACCTATCGACCGCGCGGCGCATACCTTGCGCTATAACCCGCGCGTATTCATCGCGCCGTGGTGGGCGGACATCTTCACCGGCGATGCCGAACGCAAGCAGACGCCGGAAGAGGCACGGGCGACCTTCGCCGTGATGGTGCAAACCTATCGCGACTATGGCTACACGCTGATCGAATTGCCACGCGCAACCGTCGCGGACCGTGTCGCGTTCGTGATGCAGGAAATCGGAGCCGTCTCATGATTCATCGCCGCCTGCGTATCACCGGCAAGGTGCAGAACGTCTTCTATCGCGACTGGTTCACCGAGCAGGCGCAGGCGCTCGGGATCGACGGCTGGGTGCGCAATCGCGCCGACGGCAGCGTCGAGGCATTGGTGCAGGGGCCGGGCGAGATGGTCGAGACGATCATCGCACGGGCCCATCAGGGTTCGCCCGCGTCGCGTGTCGAGCATGTGGAGGTAAGCGCGGCGCCGCACGAAATCGTCGAGGGATTCATGCAACGGCCCACTGCCTGAGCGGAGGGCAAAAAAAGTAAGCCCCGTCGCTTTCGCGGCGGGGCTCCCTTTGGATGATCGTCCGCACAAGGCGTTCGATCAACCAACAACGCTCTTTCTCTCGATCAAGCCGAACAAGAACGGCCGGATCGGCGATTGGTTCCCGACCGTGCGATGATCAGTCCGTGCCGAGTGGCCTGGGCGGTGTCTCGTTCCCCGGCAACGGCGCGATGCCGCGCAGGGCGAGCCCGATCGCCAGCGCGATCGTACCCAGCGCGGCGCAGAAGATCGCGACCCCCGGCCAGCCCGCCCTGCTCCACGCCAGGCCGCCTGCCGATCCCAGCACGCTGGACCCGAGATAATAGAAGAACAGATAGAGCGCCGCCGCCTGCCCGCGATTGCCCAGCGCGCGGCGGCCGACCCAGGCGCTGGCGATCGAATGCGCGCCGAAGAAGCCCACCGTCACCACGCCGATCCCGGCGATCACCAGCGCCAGCGGCCGAAGCGCCGTCAACCCGACGCCGAGGATCAGCAGCACGACGGGCATCCAGAAGATCAGCCGCCGTCCCTTGCGCCCCGCCAGTCCGCCGAACCACGCCGAACTCCACGAGCCGAGCAGATAGAGCAGGAAGATCGCGCCGACCGCGGCATGGCCGAGGCCGTAAGGCGGACCCATCAGGCGGAACCCGGCGTAATTATAGATGCTGACGAACACGCCCATCAACAGGAACGCCTCGGCATAAAGCAAAGGCATCGCGCGATCGGCGAACAGCGTCTGCAGCCCCAGCACCACGTCGGACAGCCGCTGCCGCTTCGCCACAAACCCGCGCGATTCGGGCGCGAGGCGGCGGAAGGCTTCGGCCATCGCGATCCCAGCAATCCCCACCAACGCCATCGCCCAGCGCCAGCCGGTCACGTCCGTCAGCAAGCTCACGCCCAGCCGCCCCGCCATGCCGCCCACCGCGCTGCCGCCGATATAGAGCCCCATCGCCGAGCCGACCGAGGCGTGATCCACTTCCTCGCTGACATAGGCCATCGCCACCGCCGGCACGCCTGCCAGCGCGACGCCGGTCAGCAGGCGGCAGGCGAGCAACAACGGCCAGTTAGGTGCTGCCGCCGCGGCAAGGCTGGCGATCCCGGCGAGGAACATCGCCCACACCATCATCGGCCGCCGCCCGGCGCGATCCGACAAGGCTCCGGCGAACAGGATTCCGATCGCGAGCGGCCCGGTGGCGAGGCTCACCGCCAGGCTCGATCCCTCCGCGCTCACCCGGAACTCCCGCGCGAACAGCGGCAGCAGCGGCTGGACCGAATAGAGCAGGGAGAAAGTCGAGAAGCCCGCGAACAGCATCGCCAGCGTGAGGCGGCGATATTCGGGCGTTCCCTTGGCGATCACTCCGCGAAACCGCTGAGCAGGCTCGTCACGTTCGCGCCGAGCGCATCGATCGCGTAGCCGCCTTCCATCGCGATCATCGTCGGCCAGCCGCGCACCGCGATGTCACGGGCGAGCAAGGCATAGTCTTCGGTAGTCAGCGTGAAATGGCTGATCGGGTCGCCGTCCCAGGTGTCGGCTCCGAAGCTGAGGATCAGCAGGCCGGGATCGAAGGCGGCGATCGCATCGCGCGCCGCCTGTGCCGCGATCGCCGCGCTGTTGAGATAGCAATAGCCGCCGAGATAATCGGCGCCCGAGTGGTGGCCTGGCGGGCGGCACAAGGCGAAGGCCGCGTGCTCGCCGCCGAGCACGGCATGCGTCGCGGCGAGCACTGATTGCGTGCTCCAGTAAGCGGCATTCCATGTATCGGCGGTGAGCGGGCTCGATGCGTCGAAGCTGTAGCGGCCGATCAGCGCGTCGATCCGCTTCAGGTCGAGCGGCCGCCGCCCGACCACCGGCCAGACGTAACCGGTCACGTCGCGGGGTCGCCCCGCTTCCGCCCAGAGCGCGGGCGCGGTCTTCAGGAACGCGATATAGCCGGCATCATGCACCGCAAGGATCGGCGCTTCGCCCTGATCGGCGGGAATCTCGGCGCCGCCGATCGCCATCAACATCGCCTCGGCGCGCGCCGGCTTTTCGGCGAAGTCGGTGAAGCCGCCGTTGTGCAGCTCCTTCTCGGGCGCGTGCGCGAGCTGGTGCGGCGAAAAGAAGCGCCTCATGCCGGCCTTCCCTTCGCCAGGCGCAGGATCGCGAAACCGGCGATGGCCGACAGCAGCGACCCTCCGAGCACGCCGATCTTCACTTCGTCGATCAGCGCCGGATCGGCGAAGGCGAGGCCGCCGATGAACAGGCTCATCGTGAAGCCGATCCCGGCAAGCAAGGCGACGCCGTAAAGCTGTGCGGTGCTCGCGCCATGCGGCGGCTGGGCGATGCCGAGGCGTTGCGCCGTCCAGATGCCGCCGAAAATGCCGATCTGCTTGCCGAGGAACAGGGCCAGCGCGATGCCCAGCACCAGCGGCTCGCCTAGTGTCGCCAATCCCATGCCGCCGAGCGAGACGCCGGCATTGGCGAAGCCGAACAGCGGTACGATCGCGAAGGCGACCCATGGGCTGAGCCCATGTTCGATCCGGTGCAGTGGCGAGACGGCCTCGTCACGATGCGCGGGGATGACCGCCGCGGCGGCGACACCGGCGATCGTCGCGTGGATGCCCGATTGCAGCACCAATGCCCAGAGTAACACGAAGCCGAGCAGATACGGCCACAAGGCGCGCACGCCGACGCCGTTGAGCACCAGCATCCCCGCCAGCGTTATTCCCGCGCCGCACAGGGGCAGCCAGGCGAGGCCGTGCGTGTAGAAGATCGCGATGATCGCCACCGCGCCCATGTCGTCGACGATCGCGACGGTGGTCAGGAACAGCTTGAGCGACGCGGGCACGCGCGGTCCGGCCAGCGCCAGCACGCCGATCGCGAAGGCGATATCGGTCGCCGCCGGAATCGCCCAGCCGGCGCGCAAGGCGGGATCGCCGCCGGTCAGGAACAGATAGAGCAAAGCCGGACAAGCCATGCCGGCGATCGCCGCGATCACCGGCAGCCGCCGCCGCGCCGGGCTGGCGAGCTCGCCATCGACCAGCTCGCGCTTGATCTCAAGCCCGACGAGCAGGAAGAACACGGCCATCAGCCCGTCGTTGATCCAGAGGTGCACCGTCATCGGCCCGATCGCGGGCGCGATCAGCGGACCGGTCTGCAAGTGCAGCAGATGCTCATAGTCGTGGGCCAGCGGCGAATTGGCAGCGATCAGCGCCAGTGCCGCCGCGACGATCAACACGATTCCGCCCGCCGCCTCGCTCGAAAGAAAGGCGCGCAGCGCGGAGCTTCGGACTCGATCGCCGGTCATGCACCCATCCCTACCCGCTGGGCCGCGGGAGGCAACTAGAAGAGGCTAAGTTGCGGCTCCGGCGGTGCGATCAGCGGCCAGCGACCGAGCGGTTCATGGCGCGTCTTGCCGAGATGGCTGTGGATCAGCACCAGTTCCTCGGCCTTCCAGGTCAGCGGCGTGACTCGCTCGCCGAATGGACGCCCATCACGATAGCCGAGCGTGAGATGCGCGCTGAACGTATAGCCGGGCATCTCCGCGATTTCGGCGGCAGCACAGAGCCGAGCCAGCTGCCGATGCAGCGCATCGAGCGTGGCATTCTTGTGCTGCGGACGTAGCGCGATCGAGCGACCACCGCCGCTCACATAATCGAGCGTTACGTCGATCGGCGCCGCAGTGACTGCGCCTCCGACTTCGCGCAGCCCGGCGATCAGCTCATCGGGCGCGTCGAACCGGTCCTCGAGAATGAACATCGTCACGTGCAGCCGGTCCGCGCGCACCGGCCTGCCTTCGGTTTCGAACCAGTGCGCGGCATTGGCGATGCGCCGTGCCAGCACGATCGGCGGGATCAGCGCGAAGAAGAAACGGTGCGCACGCGGCAGCGGGCGATGGAACATGGCAACCTTTCGAATCGGTTGCAATGTTCTATATATGTTCTCTTCGGCCGAGCCGAATCGAAACTAGCGGGTGAGCGCCTCGGCGATCAGTTTGCGTGTGTTTTCGATCCCATAGAGCGCGATGAAGCTGCCCATGCGCGGGCCTTGCTCGGAGCCGAGCAGCGTCTCGTACAAGGCCTTGAACCAGTCGCGCAGCGCCTCCTTGCCGAAGCGCGCCTTGCCGATCTCGTAGACGATGTTCTGCAGGTCCTCGGCCGAGGCATCGGCGGGAAGCGCGGCGAGCTGCGTATCGAGATCGCGCAGCGCCTCGATCTCGACGCCCTCGGGCGCGCGGCGGTTGAGCGTCGGTGCGACGAAATCGCGCGCATAGGCCAAAGCATAGCCGATCAGCTGGTCGAGCGCGGGATAGCGCTCCGGCGAGGCATCATCGACGTAGTTCGACAGATAGCCCCAGACCTGCTCCCTGGTCGCATCGCCGCCCATCACCCCGACGAGATTGAGCAGCAG
>Ga0153956_1000179_pt1 | contig 81600 bp, 64 predicted proteins | sample TSFL040MetaG_FD_104704 | JGI IMG/M metagenome (GOLD analysis project Ga0153956, IMG submission 104704) | Attine ant fungus gardens microbial communities from Florida, USA - TSFL040 MetaG | ecosystem: Host-associated > Fungi > Mycelium > Unclassified | place: USA: Florida, Wekiwa Springs... | reverse complement strand
CAGCTTTTTTTAAATATGCCGATAATAAATAACAGGCCGTAACATGGACGAAACCTGATTTACTTTACAATTGCACTTTGGTAGCCTTAAATGTTTGTTGAGGAAGTAGTTTTCCATGAATTTGCAGCGTACTAAGCTGAACATCTTATCTGAGAAAAAGGACTTGAGCGGCCATGCACGGTCGGGCGTGTCAATGCACTGCCACACCGAGCACTCGCACGAGATGCTGGATTTTGTTCCTCATTATGCCGCAAAGTTGCCGATAATCGCTCAATTTTGGGCAAAAGAAAAAGTAAAATATTTTGATAGGTACGGTAAATATCCAAATTTCGATACTGGTTATTGGTCACCGCCAATGACCGGTCAGATGGTTTACGATATCGAAAAAAAGCAGATCGAGTCGCTAGGACTCGATGCATTTGTTTCGATCACAGACCACGACTGTATCGATGCGAACCTTTCCCTTTCAGAACCTAACGAAGCTAAAACGGTTCCCATCTCGTTGGAATGGACAGTGCCGTTCGATTTCGGATATTTTCACGTCGGCGTACACAACCTGCCAAAGGAGAACGCTCTCGAACTGTCAAAGACGCTGATCGACTACACGTTCGACAAGCCGCGTCACAACGATGAGAATCTCACCGAGCTTTTCGCAATGCTCAATGAGATACCTGAGGTACTGGTCGTTCTAAATCATCCGCTTTGGGACATCGAGCTTGCCGGTAAAGAACGTCATGAGGCGTTGCTCAAGGAGTTTATCCGTACCCACGGACGTTGGGTGCATGCTTTTGAGGTCAACGGTTTTCGCAGTTGGTCTGAGAATAAGGCCGTTATCGAACTTGCTGAGGCCGTCGGCCTGCCTGTCGTAACCGGCGGCGACCGTCACGGCTGCAAGCCGAACACTGTCGTCAATCTCACGGGATCTAAGACATTCGAAGAATTTGTCGGTGAGATTCGCGATGACAGGGTCTCAGAAATAGCAATGATGCCTGAGTATGAGTATCCGCTGCACTCGCGTCAGCTCGAGTCTTTTTCTGAGATATTGAGTGAGTACCCCAACTTTCCCGACGGCCGTAAGCGCTGGTACGACCGCGTGTTTTTCGACATCGACAACGGTGCCGGGCTGATATCGCTTTCGCAGCACGGCTGGAAGGCAGGCGGGCCAAAATGGCTCAGAGCTGCGGTCTGGACATTAGGCCTTATGGGCAGTCCCAAAATGCGTCCGCTCTTTAGATTATTTCGCAAAAGCGAAGATCGCGTGCCGGCAAATATCGAATCGGCTAACTTCGAAATGCCCGACCGCGAGGACGTACCGACAATGCTTCAGTCAGATACCGCTTAACACGTGTTACAATTTGATATACTTTCGGCGGGCTTGTCCCGCCATTTGTGATTGAGGATCTAGTTTAACAGTGAGTACGATTCCGCGGGTAGCGTTCTTTCCCGATTCATATTTAGAGGTCAACGGCGCAGCTATGACCTGCAAACGCCTTGTAAACTTTGCCAAGAGCAAGGACAGGCCGTTTCTCTGTGTCCACGCAGGCCCGGAGACCAGATCGTGGGACGCAGGCAGCATCCGCAATATCTCGCTAAAGCGTTCGCCGCTCGCGATACCGCTCGATGAGGGATTGGCATATGACCCGCTTTTCCAGCGGTTCTCTCGCCGCGTCGAGCGTGAGATAGTTTCATTCAAGCCTGACGTCCTCCATATTACAGGTATTAACGACATCAGCACCATCGCATCATTTATCGCATGGAAACATCAGATACCGATGGTCGGTTCATGGCATACCAATGTCCACGAATTTGCTGCCAGCCGCCTGAGCCGTATAATGCGTTTTCTGCCAAAAGGGATCAATGACAGCATCAGCGGATTTGCCGAGAAAAAGATAATGCAGGGCTGCATTCTATACTACAAGCAGCCTAAGGTCGTACTCTCGCCAAATGACGAACTCGTCTCAGAACTCGGCCGCCGAACGCAGCGGAGTTCACGCCTAATGGCACGCGGCGTAGATTCGGAATTTTTCTCACCCGAAAAGCGTAAGCGAAAGGATGATGTCCTGACGATCGGATATGTCGGACGCCTGAGAGCCGAAAAGAACGTAAAACTGCTTGTCGATATCGAAAAAGGCCTAACCGAGGCAGGTGTAGAGAATTTTAAATTCCTGGTCGTGGGTGACGGCAGCGAAGCTCATTATCTCGAGGAAAATATGCACCGGGCCGAGTTTACCGGATTTCTCGACGGCGAAGAGTTGGCGACGGCATACGCCAATATGGACATTTTTGTATTTCCGTCCGAGACCGATGCATTCGGCAATGTAGCTCAAGAGGCAAATGCGTCAGGTGTTCCCGCGATCGTAACCGACAAGGGCGGCCCAAAATATATCATTAAAGACGGCGAAACCGGCTATATCGCGTCGGGCGGCGATGATTTTGTTGCAAAGACCGTACGTCTTGCACAAGACCCCGAAACGCTTGCACGTATGAAGTCGAACGCACGTAAAAGCGCATTATCGCGTTCCTGGGAATCGATCTTTGAGGGCGTTTACGATGCATATCGCGAGGCTATCTGCATCGCCGAAGAACAAAAGGCTGAAGAGCAGCGTACACCTGTAACCCTGCAAAGAACAAAGGCGTGACACCAGACGACAAGATGAACGATATTACCTTTGACGGATCTACGGCAGTGCCGCAGGGCCTTTCTATTCGAGAGGCTTGGGCTGATCTTTTTCGCAATCCGGGACAGTTCATCAAATTCTGGAATTATAAGGGGGCGATCCTCAGCGGTGCTCTACGTGCCCCGATCTTTTTTATTACTTATATCGTCGGCAAAGAGAGCCTTAAGTTAGCCCTTGGGGCCGCACTGCTCCAGTTCGCATTCCGTTTTATTTTTGCGGGGCTGAGCGGCTATATGATCCAGTCATTTCGCAAGGTCGAGCCTGCTTGGAAAGCTCTGTTGTCGATACTAATGGTCGTACCGTTTGTCAGCCATCTTTTCGAATATGGATTGCAGGTACTCTTTGCTCACATCACCGAGACCGCTGACCACACCGAAAGTGCGATCGCACGCTCGATCTGTGTTTCGGTATTTTCAGCTCTCTTTGCCCTATTCATAATGCGCCGAAATGTAATGATCGTCGGCGAAGAGGGCAGCAGGTCATTGTTGAGCGATGTGCTCAATATTCCGGCTCTCGTATTCGAATTTTGTGCTTTCGTACCTAACGAGATCACTGCGATGATGCGACGCGGAGCATGGATCATGGTCGCGGCGATCCTGGCACTCTTCACAGTGTTCTCACAGGTCATCGGCTGGGCCGTAACTAATCGCATTTATTGGACATACGGCGGCGGCAAAGAGATGCCGGCTCTTAAATACTGGGGCATCGACGGCCTCGTATTGATGCTGCTTGCCATCATCGCATCATCGATCCATTACAGCGTAACGCATAGAGGAAGGTCCGCCGATCAGTGACAGAACCGCTCAAACGCTCGGTCCACATCACGAACTATTACCATAAAAGTTCGGGCGGGATCAGCACCTCGTACAACAATCTTATGAATGCGGCCGCCGCCGCCAAACGTGAGGTGCGTCTCATCGTTCCCGGTGAGGCCGAGGCTGTCGAGGATTATAACGATTACGCAAAGATCTACTATATTCCCGCAAAATATTCGCCAGTCTTTGACAAACGTTACCGCATAATCATGCCGTGGCAATATATGCCTTCGGAATCGCACATTCGCAAAGTGATGCTCGACGAGATGCCTCAAATGGTCGAGGTCACCGACAAATATACTCTCTCAATGATTGGTGCAATGATCCGTAAAGGTAAATTTAGCCAACTCGGACGCCCGATGCTCGTTCATTTTTCGTGCGAGAGAATGGATGACAACATCTCGTCATTTCTCGTCGGCGGCAAACTCGGCCAGTGGACCGCCAGGCGTGTGATGGGAAATTACAACTTTCCGAGTTTTGACTTTCATATCGCCAACTCGGCATATACCGCAGACGAATTTGAAAGATCTGTCCTCAAACGGCACAATCCAAAGCGGTCAATGTGGTTCATAAATAAATGCTGGCAATGGCTCGGCTCGCCGCGAATACCCGTTACCGAACGCATACATGTCTGTCCGCGAGGCGTCGATGCCGAAAGATTCTCGCCCGAAAAACGATCCGCCGAGGGCAAAGCCCAACTTTTTGCCGCGGCAGACATACCTGATACCGCTGTCGCAATACTCTACGCGGGCCGTATCTCGCCGGAAAAGAATATTCCGCTGCTGGTCGAGATGATGAAGGTGCTGCGTCAGGACAAAAGCCGCGACATACGTCTCGTGGTCGCCGGTGCAGGCCCGCTCAGCGAATGGCTCGACGAACAGGCAAAACGGCTTGGGGACAATGTGATCGTGCAACTCGGACATCTCGATAAGGATGAACTGGCGAGGCATTACGCCAATGCGGATGTGTTCGTACACCCCAACCCGCGAGAGCCATTTGGCATTGCTCCGCTCGAGGCAATGGCATCCGGCGTTGCAACCGTCGCTCCGAATGGCGGCGGCATTCTATCGTATGCTACATCCGATAATATCTGGCTCGTCGAGCCGACAGGCATGGCATTTGCCGCCGCTGTAGCCGAGGTGATCTCCGATCCGGATCTCCGCGAACGCAAGATCGCGAACGCTCTCGAGACCGCTCGCAGCAATACGCGCGAACTTTCGACAGCCAACCTGCTTGCGACTTACGATAAATTGTATAAAGATTTTCAGGAGCGGAATGAACTGTTTACCGACAGCAAAGCCGCATCCAATTTTGATTTTACATCTTTGATCGATGCTTGAACTCGTCCTGGCCAATCTAAAAGTGCGTCCGTTTCGCACATTTCTCAGCATTCTCGGCGTCGCACTCGGCGTCATTCTCGTCGTACTCTTTACGGGACTTGCACGCGGAATGACCGAGGAAATGTCCAAACGCGCCGCCAACTGGAAAGCCGAGATCGTCTTTACGCGTCCCGGCGGCATGGACCTGCAAAGCTCGAATATGAGCGTCGGCACCGGTTATGTCGAGCGCCTCATGGCGATCGACGGCGTCGAATCGGCTGTGCCGGTCGGCCGCTATATCTCTGCGGACACAAAAGGCCGCTGGGGCGTAATGCAGCTCGACGGCGTCGAATGGGGCCCGTTTGCCAAGATGAACGAAATGTCGATCACCGCTGGCCGAGCTCCTGTCGCCGATGACGAGATCATTCTCGACGAACGCCAGATGCGCAATGACAAGCTAAATGTCGGCGATACAAAGATGCTCTTTGGCGATAAACCTTTTAAGGTCGTCGGCGTCTTTACTCCGCCGTCTGGTTCGCGCATCAAGATGTCGCTGGCCGCGCTGCAGAACATTCTGGGTGCTGCAAATAAATGCACCTATATCCTCGTTAAGGTCAAAGACGGCATAAAACCGTCTGACGTCGCTGCGCGGATCAACAGCACACTGCCCGGCAACAAAGTAAATCTGACCGAGGACCTTATCATCGACTCTCAGCAGCGTGTGCCGGGATTGAATACGTTTTTGCGTGTGCTTGTGGGCTTAGGAGCGTTCGTCTCGATCGTCTTTGTCCTGCTCTCGATGTACACCACTATCACCGAACGCCGCAAAGAGATCGGCATACTAAAAAGCCTCGGCGCCTCAAAGGTCTTTATCATCAGCACCATCGAGGGCGAAGCATTTATTATCGGCATCCTCGGCTTTGTCGGCGGCCTCGCCCTGTCATTCCTCGCCTCGATCGCCATCGGAAAACTCTTTGAACTCGCGTTCCACTTCACCGCCGGCTGGATCTCCGTCGCCGTCCTGATCGCCCTCGCCGGCTCGCTCTTCGGCGCCCTCTACCCCGCCTGGAAAGCATCATCCATCGACCCGGTAGAAGTTATGGTGAATGAATAAGATCATGTTGAGTAACGATTGTGAGATCAGACGACTCTCGTTCTTTGCCGACTGTCTGAAAGCAAATTGCAGCACTTTAGAATTAGCATCGCTGCCGAGGCGGTAATTATTCTTGACCATTCACACCTGAACATCGACGTTCAAGCATTCGCTTAACCTTGTCATTGTCATCAGCAAATTTCTGCCAAGTCGAGAAAGCTCAGAGCCGTTCAGGATGTCGTCTTTCTTCGACGACCTTAAAAGCTTGTCCAACTTTCTACCTTTTACATCTTTTGTTCCTAAAATATGTCCCTCGATCCACTTGTCCGCAACTGGAATATTCTTTTCACAGAACTGCTTTAGCTGATCCTCAATGGTCTGCGCGTCCGTACCGACACGGATATCTCCAAAGATCAATCTGGCCGGTTTTATTTGTCTTTTAGGTAGAGCAGGTTATCGGCCCGTTCTTTTTCATTTTATTGAGCTTTTGGATCGTTGGATGAAGTATAGGGAGAGGCTTTATGCAAAGTTTTATGTAATGGATTTATGAGAACCGGACGGCTTTTTTTTCGTCAGAAATTCGTTCCGGGTTCGAATGAGGTCAGGATCTCTTGGAGGTCGCCTTTGGTGCCGACGTCGTCGATGTTGGTGACATCGGTCGAGTTAGATGTGGCGAGCATTGTGATCTCAAAACCGTTTTTGACGCCGGGGCGTGCAGCGGGAACATAGAGGCGTTTGCCCCAGACGGTCAGCATCTTGCCGTCTTTGGTCGGGCCGCTTCCCTGAAAACGCACCTGATACGCAGTCCAGCCCTGGTTAAAAGTGACCTTGCCCTCAGATATGATCTGAAGTCCGGGTATCAGCTTTGAAAGTGTGTCGGTCGATTCTTTAACAAGTGCCGGGAAATTGCTTGCGTCATCCGAATATGTACCGCGGCTTGGGTAATAGCTGACAAGCATCTCCTCCTGCAATTCGCCGGACTGGTTGAGTTTTGAAAGGTCTATGAACTTGCCGCGAATGACGCGGTCGGGGCTTTCGACAGGGCCGAGAACTTTCCACGTCTGCGGGTACGCTATCGAAAACTCGACAAAATTGCGAGAGAGATCACCGCGAAGGTTTGCCTTGTTATTGTTGAACCGGGTCCAATTTGGCGGCACATCGAGTTTGCGAGGAGCCGGCGGCGTCTCTGTCGGGTCGTAATTTGCATTTGCATTCGCATCAGCCTTTGGCGGAATGTATTCGGTCGTAGCCGGCTGATTTTTGATCAGATAATACCAGGCGATGGCAAATATGACCGCAAAGGCGAGGAATAATATTCCCGCGCGTTTAAGCCACACTCCATTTGGTTCCTGCGGCGGCTCGGGCGAGCGCCGCGTCCACGCCGGATCATTGTCGTTAGCCTTGGCGGCCTCGCTCGTCGGCTCGACGGCAATGGTTTTTTCGACGACGGGCGACGATCCTTCTATAACAGAAGCGGCGGCCGGCTTTGCTGATGGCGTCAACACGTCAACAGCATTTGCCGCAACGGCTGCGAATGCATCACCAAACTCTCTCGGGGTCGTATATCGTGACCTCGGGTCAGGTGACAATGCCCTAACAAAAATATCATTCAGCGAGCCGTTGAGTCCGCCCTTAAACCCCTTTTTCTTGCTCTGGATGATCTCTTTCGAGTTTGTTCCGCTGAAAGGGTATTTTCCGGTCAACAATCGATAGGCGGTCACACCGAGGGCATAGATATCACTCGATACAGAGTTTATACCGCCGTCAATAACCTCCGGAGCGCAATACATTAGATTTTGATCCGTAGGTTCGCCATTTGCCACGCCAAAGTTGATGATCTTCATCGCGGCCTCGCCGTCACCGCCGGCGATCTCGATGTTGGCGGGACGTATGTCTCTATGGAGTATGCCGTGTTTATGCACATCGCCAAGCACAGCGGCGGCCTGACGCACTGCCTTTGCCGCACGAGCCGGATCAAGTTTGCCGTGTATGGCGAGAATGTCCTCGGCGGTCAATCCGTCAGGATGCTCGCTGACCAAAAACTTATAGCCGCTGGTAAACTCACCCGAGTCAAAGACGCGTGCGACGTTGGGATGATTAAGGTGCGACAGCCGAACACGTTCATCTGCCAATATCTCGGCAGTGATCTCATCGCCTTCGTATTCGGCGAGAATGCGGACAACCACGCGTTTCGCACCGCCAATCCTATCCTCAGCAAGGAATACGAATCCCGAATCGTCTTCGCCAACCATTTCAAAGACTCGATAGCGTCCTTTTACGGTCTTTCCGACAAACAGGGCGGGTGCGTCGGCCATAAAATCATTAAGATGTGCTGTCGAACGATGGCGTTCGTCAAGATCGACATGGCCAAGCGGGATATTTGACGGATCGACCTGATGAACCGCAGGCCGATGTTCGACCGGCTCATCTGCCGCAGGTTTTAAGATCACGACCGGCCTTGTCATCTCGGCCCGAGGCTTGTCATCGACGGCCGCAAGGATGGGTTCCTCACTGTCTGCGGCTAATGTTCCGCGTGACGGCTCGGCGTCAGCGAGTTCGAGCAGTGCGTCATCATCCGCCGGTAATTCACGAGGCTTTTCAGCGGTCCTTAATGCCGGCGTCTCCTCTGAATGTTTGCGATAAGTGCGGTCCTGTTCTGTACCGAGTTTAAAAAGCTCGGCGATCTCGTCATCATGAATGACCTCGTCATCCCTTTTTATCAGATCATTTTCAAGTTCGATAACTGATGATCCTGACGGGATCTCGGGTGCAGCAGTTTGCTTTAACTCATCTTTACGGGCCTTTTCTGAATGTAAAGACGCGAGCACAGTTGAAAAAACACCCGTCTGCCTAATGCCGGACGATGGGTCCGGCACCAGTCGCGTGCCGTCAGCATCACAAAAACGCTGCGACGAATCGGGATATCTAAGCCCGCATTTTGGACAATGCATTCTATCGTTCACTTATCTCTATCCTCTAAGCGCCCTTTTCCGGTCAGATCGACTCACTAACAAAAGTTTCAATATAGCGAGTATTTCAGTAAATCAAAATGAAAGCCCGCAAACTTAGCGGGCGGGTTCAAACGCGGTCTTTATTTGCGTCTGAGCTTTATCAGAACCGACTCTCGTGCCGGATCAAAGGTCAGAGCCCGTTTATATATCCGCAATGCATCGGTGTTTCTTCCGGACTTGCCGTATGCGTCGCCCAACTGTTCGAACTGCCCCGCAAGAGCCTCTCTCTCAAAACCGTAGGCTGATCGCGATATGCTGTCTAACACGCTCTCAGCACCTGAATTGTTGCCTTGCCGTATATAAAGGCCGAACAGCATCGTGCTTATATAAAAACTATCCGGATCGAGATCTCTGCCTCGTTTTAAACTACGCTCCGCCGACGCATTGTCGCCGGCGACAAGCTGTGCACGTCCGAGCAAAGCATTTGCGGCGGCATTACGCGGTTCGAGTGCAACGGCCTTATTTAGCAGCGGCATCGAATCAGCAAAACGCTGGTCAGATTGCATTACCTCGGCGACACTCACAAGGTCATTAGCGGACGAGGCATGTTCTGCTGCCTTCGTATAAAGTGATGACGACTCGGTCCTGATGCCCTGTTTATTTCTCAAACGAGCAAGATGCGCGTATGCGGGTGCGTAATTCGGATCGAGAGCTATTGCACGCTTATAAGCCCCTTCGGTATCGGTGCTGATCAAACCGCGCATTTCGAGAGCGACGCCTAACCGGTCATATGCCGCCGCATTTGACGGATCTTTACTGATCACCGATCGGGCGAGCTTTTCAGATTCCTCATACCTGCCGCCAAGATCGGCCGCCGGAACCGGAAAAGAAAGTACTCGGCTAAGTTTAAGCTCGGCATCCGTATTATCAGGTGACGCCGCAAGAGCCTTGCGAAAGCGGTCCTCGGCAAAAGCGAATTTTCTGCCATCAAGCGCCTTATCACCGTCGGCGATCATCTCTCGTGCCTTTACAGGGTCGGCCTTGGCATCGGCTGTCCGTGTCCTTTCATCATTGGATCTTGAAGGCCTTTTATCGGCAGCCTTTTCATTCGAAGCCGGTTTTTTGATCAGATCAGGGCGTTTATGAGCTGCCGGATCTATAATGACCTGTTTTGGTGATGACGAAGCAACTTTTGCTGCGGCAGATGGATCAGCCGTTTCCTTTCGCGATGTCCTTTTAGCGGCGGCTGCTTTTGACGGAGATGCCTGTTTTTGAAGAGATCTTTTAGCGGCAGCGGGCGCTTTTTTGGGCGCGGCGGCTTTTTTTACGGGAGCCTTTCTTGGCTTTACCTTAACCGGTGCGGCGGGCTTTTTATCATCGCCGCCAAAAAGCTTATTGCCGCTGCCGAGATCTTGTCCGGCCGCAAAGACCGAAAAGACCAGCGAGAGTATGAACAGACTAAAAACCCGGGACATAAGATCCTCGTTCGGGCTTTCCTTTGGTTAATTACCGGAGCAGACAAGGCGAAAACCCAGTTCCTTGTCGCGTACGCTTCCGACCACATCCGGCCGAAGAGTTGATGTTACCGCAGCCTCGCCGGTGGATTTGCTGAAAGCCGACCCGCCGCGGATCATAAAGTGAGGTTCTTTCGTTTCTTTGACGGCGCCGCCGCTGCCCGGATAAAGGCTCGCGGGCGAACTCGTCCATTCATATACGTTGCCGATCAGATCGACGACGCCCCATTTATCAGCACATGACTGTGTGCCTACGGCTCGCGGTTCGGTATTGGGCTGATCTGTCCACGCACATTCTGAGCGAAATGTATCGCCCCACGGATAAAGGTCGCTTGCCTCACCGTTGCGTGCCGCAAATTCCCACTCGGACTCGGTCGGCAGCCGATACTCAACACCGTCACGCTTTGAACGCCATGCCGCAAAAGCCTTTGCATCATCTATATTTACGAATCGGACCGGGAACTGCTCTTTATCTTCGAGCGGTTTGTCATTTACCCAATCTGCAGGAGTCGGTTTATGTCCGGTCGCCAATACGAACTGATAATATTCGGCATTGGTCACCTCGGTCCTATCCATCATAAATGGCTTGACCGTTTCATTATGCTCGGGACGCTCGGCGGGACTGCCGTCATTGCGTCCCATCTTAAAAGTACCGCCAGGTATCGCGACCAGATCTGCCTTTATCTCGACCGAAGGCGAGGCTGACGGATGAGGCGTCGGTGACTTATCGGTATTTGCGACATTACTCACATTTGACGGAGTATTAGCCGTATGGCCAAAGACGCCCATCATATATGCACCACCGATACCGGCGATACCCAAGACCAAAACGACTAATACGGCGGCGATTCCTAAAATCAATCCAGTCTTGCTCTTTGGCTTATCGACGGCCTGAGAAGCGGCGAACTGCGGCTGAGCCTGTTGAGAGATATGCGGCTGAACCGTGTTCTGATATGGCTGTTGTCCGGTCACCGCTGCGGGGACAGGCGTTGCGATCGGCGAAATGGCAGCGATCGTCTTTGCCGCAAGTATATCGTGTCCAGGCTGGCCGAAATTGCCAGTCTGGGCCGATTTAGCACGCAGGTCGGCAACGACATCGACGGGCCTGCCGTCGCAGACAACGCTCTCGATCCAGTCGTCAAAGCCGTCGTGACTGACCCTTAAAAAATGATTTCCGCTCTGAATACCCTCGAGCATCAGCGAACCGTCATCACGGCTGCTGCCGACGGCAATATTGTCAACAAACACATTCGCACGCGGCGGCCGTGTAAAGATCTTTAACGACGAGACTGGCAGCCCGGCGGCGGCATTTGAGTGAGTGGCCCATCCCGGCTCGACGGCGCGTCTAAACTCATCGACCATGATCTCGACCGAAGCTGTACGGCTCTCGGGCGATTTTTGCAGTGTGTGAAACACGGCGTGCTCGGTCTCAGGCGACACAGTTATGCCCAAACTCGAAAATGGCGGCGGCGGATCGCTGATGTGCTTTTTCATGATCGCCGGTATCGACGACCCCTTAAAAGGCACATCACCGGCAAGCATCTGATAGAGCATCACGCCGAGGCTGTAGATGTCGGCACGCGAATCAGGATCCTCATCGGCCCACTGCTCAGGAGCCATATAGTACGGCGACCCCATCAGCCCCGTGGTCTGTGCCTGAATGAATGACCCTAAAAGTTCGCCGGATTTGATCTTTGCGAGGCCAAAATCAAGTATCTTTACCGCCTGAGACATATCCGGCCTGTCGCTGCAGATCATGATATTGAGCGGTTTGAGATCGCGGTGGACGATACCCTGATGATGAGCGGCGCCGACGCCGGCACACACGGCAGAGATAAGTTCGAGTGCCTGCTGAGGAGTCAGGCGTTTTTCGCGGGCGAGCAGGTCATGGAGCGACTCGCCCTCGACGTACTCCATTACGAGATACGGCACTTTGCCGTTTATAACGCCGTAATCAGTAACGCTCACGACATTCTGATGTCGGATCGCGGCGGCCGCGAGAGCTTCCTGACGAAAGCGCGTCACGAGCTGCGGATCGTTGCCGACCAGATCCGGCAAAATGATCTTGATCGCGAGTTGTGTCCTGAGATATGCGTGGCGTGCCTTATAAACGACACCCATCCCGCCTTGGCCGAGGCGAAGTTCGAGTTGATATTTGCCGTCTATTAAAGGATCGCCGTCGATGGTATGCGCGGTCGGCATACCGTCGTTAGGGCAAGTTGCAACCTCATCGGCAAAGCAATTTTTACAGAGCTGACACTCTCTCATCTAACAGATCTGACACCGAAACAACGGCTTAATATAAAAATGATGCATTATACACCATTAAAGACGCCCGACTATTCCGAACATAAAATTTTAAGTCCTTTAAATTAAAGGGGCAAGTAATGATCCAACGATAAACGCGACAACGCCCTATATCGTTGACCACAATGCCCCTTTCGGACACTATTATCAGAACGGTTTCCGCAGGCATCTTTTGCGGTCCGGCACAATGGCCGGTCAGCGGACGACGATATTCACGAGCCGTCCGGGCACGACGACTACCTTTATAACCTCTTTGCCGTCCGTGTGCTCCTTGACCTTTTCGTCGAGAAAGGCAAGGCGTTCGAGTTCGTCATTAGACGCGTCGGGGTTGGCCGAGACACGTCCGCGAAGCTTGCCGTTCACCTGAACGGCGATCTCGACGGCGTCCTCGCGGGCGAGGTCTTCGCTATATTCGGGGAAACGTGCTCCATTCTTGAGCATGCCATCTTCATTTGCGATCAGAACGGAATAAAGTTCCTCAGCCACATGCGGCGAAAACGGTGCGAGCATCACGACTATCGAGGTCAGTGCCTCGCGCACCGCGAACCTTAGCGGGCCATCAGCCTGATCGGGATCGACGCCAAGATCGCCAACCGCATTTGAAAGCTCCATCAGCGCCGCGACCGGCGTGTTAAACTGCAGGCTCTCAAAACTGTCGGACACTCGCCTGATCGTCTGATGCGTCTTACGGCGAAGGCCTCTCGACGCTCCCTCGAATGTCGCATCGGCTGCAGAAGCATCGATATCAGCGACCGCCGTCTTCCATTTATAGATCTGACGCCAAACACGCTGCAAAAATCGGACGGCACCTTCGATACCGGCTTCATTCCATACGAGTTCGTTCTCGATCGGCGCAGCGAACATCACGAACAATCTCGCGGCGTCCGCTCCGTAGATATCTACCATTTCATCCGGATCGACACCGTTGCCCTTTGATTTGGACATTCGCTCGATGGCGTATCTCAGTGAACGCGAATCTGAGACCGCCGAGGTTATCTTTCCCTTTGCATCGCGCTCGACGGTGACCTCGTCCGGCTTGTAATAGACACGCTTTCCGCTTGCATCGTCATAGAACGTCTCGCCGACGACCATTCCCTGCGTCAGCAGACGCTTAAAAGGCTCATCGAATTTCACGATCCCGATATCACGTATTACCTTTGTCCAAAATCGTGCGTATATCAGATGCATTACCGCGTGATCGTCGCCGCCGATGTATTGATCGACAGGCGACCAATAAGCGGCAAGCTCGGGGTCAAATGGCAATATCTCATTCTGCGCATCGAGATAGCGGTAAAAATACCAGGACGAATCGACGAACGTGTCCATCGTGTCGGTCTCACGTCGCGCATGCTCGCCGCAGTTAGGACACTTTGTCTCGTAGAACTCAGGAACCTTTGCCAGCGGAGATTCGCCGGTGCCCGTGATCGGAGCATTCTCAGGAAGTTCGACGGGCAGATCCTCGTATTTTTCGGGAATCGTACCGCACGCATCGCAATAAACGATCGGAATAGGCGAACCCCAAAAACGCTGTCGCGAAATGCCCCAATCACGAAGGCGATAGGTCGTCGCACCTTCGCCAAAACCATTCTGCGATGCGAACGCGGTCATCTCGCGTTTGGCATCTTCGCTGGTCTTACCCGACCACTCGCCGGAATTTACGAGAACACCGTGATCAGGGAAATAATCGGGACCCTCGAGTGAGTCGAGACAATCTTGAAAGTCTTGAGAGTCTTGGAAGCCAGAATCTTCGACGACCTCATCCTCATTCCCCGACTGACCAGACTTTCTAGACTTCCCAGACTGTCCCGACTCAACGACCGTCATGATCGGAAGTCCAAATTTCTTTGCGAATTCATGATCGCGTTCGTCGTGGCCCGGTACGCTCATTACGGCTCCGGTACCGTAGTCCATCATTACGTAGTTGCCGACCCAGACCGGAATACGTTCGCCGCTGAAAGGATTTATAACATCGATGCCGAGGGCGATGCCGTCCTTTTCTGCCTCTTCGCCAAACTCTTTGGGTTTTAGGTTATCGGCGACGATCGATCCGACCTTTGCAATGACATCTGCTGAAAGGGTGGCTCGATAATGCTCGATGATCGGATGCTCGGCAGCTACGACGACGGCATTTACGCCATAGATCGTGTCGATGCGGGTCGTAAAAACACGTATCGGTTGAGCGGGAATATTTTGGTTCACACTGCCGTCAGCGGCGACGGCAAAATCAACATACGCTCCGTCAGAACGCCCGATCCAGTCCTGCTGACGTTTGATAACATTCTGCGGCCAACCGGACTCGATCTCGGCCATGTCATCAAGCAGCTGTCCGGTGTACTCGGTCGTTTTGAGGAACCATTGTTCGAGATCTTTCTTAATGACAGGGTTGCCGCATCGCCAACAGAGTCCGCCGCTTGCCTGTTCGTTAGACAATGTTGCCTGATCGTGTTCGCACCAGTTGACCTGCGTCAAACGCTTGTATGCAAGCCCCATCTCGAACATCTTCAAAAAGAACCACTGATCGAACTTATAGTACTCAGGCCGATGTGCGTACATCTGCCGACGCCAATCATAGCTCAGGCCGAGCCGCTGAAGTTGGCCGCGCATCACGTCAATATTCTCTTCGGTCCAGGTACGCGGGTTTACGCCGCGCTTGACCGCCGCATCCTCGGCAGGCTGTCCGAATGAGTCCCAACCTATCGGATGCAGCACGTTAAATCCTTTAAGCCGCTTGTACCACGCCAGTGCATCGCCGGCTGAGTAATTGCGCACGTGCCCCATGTGCAGATTGCCCGACGGATACGGCAGCATCTCAAGCGCATAAAACTTAGGCCGCGCGTCGCAGCTCTCCGGTTCGGCATTAAAAGCCCCGGTCTCGGCCCATTTCTGCTGCCATTTCTGCTCGATCTTTTTAGCGAAATATTTCTCGTCCATTAACTTGCTGAAAAATAAGTATTTTAACGGATAAGCCAAAACTCATCCACTTAAAACATCATAAATTGCGGGCAAACCCAACACCGCCGTGCCAAATATGTAATGAGCAGCTAATAGTGAGAGTCTCTAATGTGCTAGGAAGATACGATGAATGACCTGGCGGGGATCAATTTTGGAGTAAAAGCAATGAACCAAAAAGTAGAGTTTCACGTAAAAAGACCACAAAGCAGGTACGAACTACTAGATGATACCGGCCTTTTCGGCACGGCGAACGGCCTCTAAGCGTGTATGGGCGGAGAGTTTTTTTAAAATGCTCTGGACATGATTGTTTACAGTTGTGGGGCTGATAAATAACTTATCTGCGATCTTCTTAGTGGATTCACCGAGAGCAAGTAACTTGAGCACTTCGATCTCGCGTGAAGAGAGGTCGGTCAAATGCGTTACCGAGTTCTTAACTGAGATCATTGGCCCCAGAGCAGTGTCCGCCAAAGATGTTTCTTTCACAACAAAGTCGCGCAGCAGATGTTCGAATCGTTTCTTTAGGTCGGCGGATCGGGCAATATGCAGCGTATAGCCGTCCGCGGTGCCTCCGCGCTCTGCCATCATGACAGTCATGCTAAACCAAACCTTTCCTTTGCCTGTGTCAGCCTGTATGTCGTAGGTGCTCATCGGCTCGTGACGGATAGCATGGAGTTTGACCGCGCAATCGACGGTACATACCTGACCGCATTCATCAACGCCGTGTAACACGTCACTGCACTGATTACCGACAGCGGTCTCAGACCCGATCCCGAATAATTTTTCTGCGGGCTTGTTCCAAGCGGCAACAACGCCGTTCCGATCCAGAACGAACGCTGCATCGGCGGTTCCGTTGACCAATTCAATGATCTCCTCACGCCTCATAAAAAAGAAAATTCACACTATTGAAATGATGCGAACTAATTATTGTTCGTATTACCTGCAAATGCAAGTATTTTCGCATGAGAGCAAGGAGGTCTCATCGAGCTATGGAAGTGGGAACGGAAAGAAAAAAGCGGATCATCATTGCCACTGATGGTTCAGAGTTCAGTCAACGAGCAATAAAAGAAGCCTGTAATTGGATCAGGCCTCACAATACAGAAATTTTGTGCATTTCTACCTTTGAGATGCCGCCGCCTTATATGACCGATCCGGCATTTTCGACCGGCGTTTATACTCAGGAAGCTTGGGATATCCTCAAAGCAGGAGCCGAAGTTTGCGTCAAAAATGCCATGGCTGAGATCTCTAAGCATTTTTCGTCAAATGAGGTCAGCATCACTACCGAAACGCCCGAAGGCCCTGCCGATAAGATCATTGTCGAAAAAGCTGAGAAATGGCATGCGGATCTGATCGTCGTCGGGTCACATGGACGCGGATTCTGGGGAAGGCTGCTTGGTTCGGTATCGAATGGTATCGTTCACCATGCTCCGTACTCTGTATTGGTCGTCAAATGAGGTGACTTTCGCATGAAAATGACGCAAATGAACATTCTTATCGCATATGATTTTTCGGAATGCTCAACCTGCGCACTTGAGGATCTTGCGGTTGCAGGTTTGCCATCTGATGTTCGAGCACACGTTATGTCGGTAGCCGAGGTCTGGCTGCCGCCGCCTGACGCCGACATTTCGATGACAGCCTATGTCGATGAGCTGCGATCAAAACCGCAGCGTTTTGCCGGTTGGCAGAGCGGAGCCAAGATGGTCGCAAGATCCGAGATATGGGCTAAAACCGCCAAAGAGCGGCTTGAGAAACTTTATCCTCAATGGTCAGTCTCGTACGAGGGCACTTACGGCTCTCCGACCTGGGAAATATTGTCAAAGGCGACGAAACTGGGGTCCGATCTGATAGTTGCAGGATCGCATGGTCATTCTGCCTTAGCTAATACCTTTCTGGGGAGTGTTTCGCAGAAAATTCTGAATGAGGCCGATTGTTCGGTAAGGATCGGCCGCGGCAGTGTACCGGCCAACCCAAAACCGAACAGGATCGTGATCGGATACGACGCATCAGAAGGCTCAGATGATGCCGTACTATCTGTTGCGTCCCGCAGTTGGCCCGACGGGACGGATATTCGTCTGGTCGTCGTGGTCCAACCCCCGAATGAATATGATCGGTCACAGCGATATGACCTTGAGGATTTTGCGGAAAGGCTTACATCCAAAGCTAAAACGACCCTTCGTGCCGCAGGTCTGGAAACCGAGGTGGTCGCCGACGTCGGACATCCTAAAGAACGCCTGATCCAGTTTGCCGACCGTTGGGGTGCCGATTGCATCTTTCTCGGAGCTAACAACAGTGGTTCACGATTTGCGAAATATTGGCTGGGCAGCGTCGCATCAGCTGTCGCGGCGAGAGCTAATTGTTCGGTAGAGGTTGTTCGCCGACGCGCAACAACGGGAGGTCTTATATGAAACGGCTCACATCGATCTTAACAGGCTGTCTGATCTTCAATTACGCTGTGCTGATTTTCTGGTTCATCCTGTTCCTCACTGCTCACGATGCCCTATACGCATTTCACATTCGCTATTTCAACATCTCGCCGGAGAGTTTTGACACGATTCATTACGGCGGAATGGCAATTTACAAGATCGGAATATTACTTTTCGATCTTTCACCTTTGATCGCCATTCTTTGTTGTCCGCGCACTAAGACCAAAGGAGATCCACAATGATCGATTCATTGATCACTCCTCAAGCTGTATATACGCTCTTATCAGCTCGAACCGGTTGGCGACGGCTCTTGAACGGATCAATAAGGTCGTCATTGTTCTTAAACCCGTATGGAGTATTAGATCGTGCCCGAGTTAGGCACAGGGCACTGAGCATTTCAAAAAAGTGGAATTGAACGGCCTTGACTATAAATTTGTCCTCGCAATTATTGCGATGATATTGGCAATTGGCGGAAATGTGCCGTATTCGATACAGATCGTTCGAGGCAGCGTCAAACCTCATCCCTACACTTGGTTCGTATGGTCGATCGTGTCGGGCATTGTCTTTTTCGGTCAATTGGTAAAAGGTGCTGGCGTCGGAACACTTCCCACGCTGACCGCTGAAGCATTTACCTTTATTAATATGGGACTCGCGATGAAATATGGTTATCGAAAGATCAAGCCTGTCGATAACATATTTCTCGGAGTCTCTCTGGCCGGGATCATCACCCGGCCAATAGTGCATGATCCCACGATCGCTGTAATTACGGCAGTAGGCGTCGATGTGATCGCGTTTGCTCCTACGATCCGTAAAACATGGAAAGAACCAAATTCAGAAACTCTCGGGCTCTATGCGCTGAATGTCTTGAGACACATTTGCGGCCTCTTTGCTCTTGAGTCTTATAACATAGCGACCACCCTTCATTCAGTGGCAATGGTAGTCACAAATTCTTTTATGAGTGTCGTGATCGCAACCGGCCGTAACCACAATACTAAGGAGAAATATGATCGAACTTAGAAAACTTCCTCAGATAGTTGATCTGGGCAACGCAGAAATATATGAGCTTCTCGATCGCGCCAATTATGGACATTTAGGACTAAGTCGCGACAACAGACCTTATGTTATTCCGATCCATTTTGCCTTTGGACGGCCAGGAATATATTTTTACACCACCGAAGGTATGAAAACCGAGATCATCGACAAAAACCCTACGGTCTGCCTTCAGGTTGAGGAGATCAAAGATCGCGAGCATTGGGAAAGCGTCATCATCATAGGCGAGGCCGAGCGGCTAACGGTCGAGGACGACATTGACCGAGCAATGAAATTGATCCGACATGTAAATCCGAATCTCTCGCCCGCCTGGAGCATGCGTTGGCTCGATGAATGGGTAAGAGCCAATATCGAGGTCGTTTACAGGATCTCAACGACTGAGATGAGCGGCCGACGAGCCTTTAAAGAATATGAGGTTCACTGATCCGCATGACAATGTCAGTTACAAAAAAACAGTTCGTATGTCAGCTTTGCGGCGAGAATCGAAAGGTCAATCTGCGAAGGGCTATGCTAGTGCGTCCGGCTGTTGTGGAGCAGATCCTGCGGGACGGCAAAAAGTGGGATGAGACCGGCTGGGTTTGTCTGGATGATCTGCAGAGATATCAGCTCAGATACGTCCAGTCGCTGCTCGAAGCTGAAAAAGGCGATCTTACACAGCTCGAATTCGAGGTGCTGGAGGGTTTGAAAGAACATGAGATCTTTGCCAAAAATCCTGAGGTTCATTTTGATGCAAAAAGAACCTTCGGACAATATCTGGCAGATCTTCTCGCAGCCTTTGGCGGAAGTTGGACATTTATAATACTTTTTGGATTCCTTTTGGTTGCATGGATGGTTTACAACACTTACATCCTTGCATCACGCGCATTTGACCCGTTTCCATACATTTTGCTCAATCTTTGCCTTTCTACTTTAGCCGCTCTGCAGGCTCCCGTGATAATGATGAGCCAAAATCGTCAGGAAGCCCGAGATCGCCTACGTGCGATATATGACTATAAGGTCAACCTGAAGGCAGAATTGGAAATTTGACAACTCCATCAAAAAATAGATCACTTATTGTCACATCAATGGGAACGCCTGGTCGAAATACAGGAAATACAAATGGAGCTGATAAACGAGATCCGGAACAGAGATCTATAAGGCCCCGCGTTAGATACTGCCCAGCAAAATAAACCACTTTTACTTGATACCATTTTATTGAGGTGCTTACACAAAGATAGACAGATGCGGGCCGGGGGCTTTTATATTATATTTTCCGGTTCCCTGTGATAAGTAACCGATCTCCGCATTACGTCGCGGCAGGGCTTTGGTTTAGATGGAAATGAGCATTATCTATATAGGTTCGCAGGAAAATAATTCGTTGGCGCGTTTTGGGGATGCGTGATATTATTTCGATAGAATTTGAGGATCATATCGAAGCGATAACCTTGATGATAAATACTCAAGACAAGCAGCCGGTCACGGCTAGGTACTCATAAGGTTCCGCCCTTTTTTTCGACCGTCTGCTGCCAAAAAATTTTGGAGGCAAGAGCGATGGTCAGCCATACAGATCGGGATCTCACCCGTCTTTCAGCGTCTAGTTCAAACGATATTCACGCATCTCATGGTGTGCGGTTTCGCACGTCAAACCCTGTCCGCAGACATCAGCATCAGCCCGACGACGTCATCTCAATGCTTGCAAATATGCCCGAAAATCAGCGCGCCCGACAGATCGGCGAATGGGAAGATCTGAGACGGCAAACCTTTACGGCAGGTATGTAGCACGTCTTTCGCTTTGTCCGGCTATCTGATTTAATAGCTATATGCAGGCAGAAAGCAGGATCGCCGGCGAACGTGATCTCTTGCGAGAGTATGCGGCAGTTCGCGGATACACGACACACCTTTGCGAACCGCTCGAGGTCGAAGATTATGTTCCTCAACCTATAGTCGATGTTTCGCCCGCAAAATGGAACATCGCACATACGACGTGGTTCTTTGAGGAGATGATCCTCTCAAAATATCTCGACGGCTATCGGCGTTTTGACGACGATTTCGCCTTTCTATTTAACAGCTATTACAACTCGGTCGGCACACGTACGCTTCGCGATCATCGCGGCGATCTGTCGCGCCCGACTGTAAAGCGGGTTTTCGAATACAGAGAGTACGTCGATGAAAATATGATTCGGCTGCTCGCATCGCCCGATCCGGCATTTGTCGATCTCGTTGTGCTCGGCATCAATCATGAGCAGCAGCATCAGGAGCTTTTACTGACGGATCTCAAATATATGCTGAGCCTGAATCCGCTCAACCCGGCGTATCGCGAAAACTATTTTCCCGAGATATCGACGCCTGCCGGAACCGGCGAATATATAAATATCGATGGCGGCATTAGCGAGATCGGCTATAGCGGCGACGGATTTTGTTTTGATAATGAACTTGGCCGTCACAAGGTGTATGTCGATGAATATGCGATCTGTGACCGCCCGGTCTTAAATTGCGAATTTATCGAGTTCATCGACGATGGCGGCTACCGTGAGCACAGTCTATGGCATTCCGAAGGCTGGGATCTGATCCATCGCGAAAACATCAACGCTCCGCTCTATTGGCGTCAAAATGGCGGTAAATGGCAAAACCTTACGCTCGGCGGGCTTTGCGATGTCGATCCGCTGTCGCCCGTGTGTCACATCTCGTATTTTGAGGCGGCCGCATTTGCGGAATGGAGCGGTAAAAGGCTGCCGACCGAGGCCGAGTGGGAGATCGCGAATGATAGATTTCAATGGGGCGACCGATGGGAATGGACAAACTCGGCATACCTCGCATATCCGGGCTTTAAAAAAGGTGCGGGTGCCGTCGGCGAATATAACGGTAAGTTCATGATCAACCAAATGGTCCTGCGCGGAGCCTCATCGATCACACCCGCAGGCCACAGCCGTCCGACATACCGTAATTTTTTTGCTCCGCATCTGCGATGGCAGTTCATGGGAGTACGGCTTGTAAAGTAAATACTAATAACGATCTGGCCCGTACGATTAAATATGCTATCTAAACCAACGACCGAACTCTCACAATTTGCGGCGGATGTACTTAACGGACTCTCGTCGTCGCCAAAACACCTCTCGTCAAAATACTTTTACGATGACGAGGGTTCGAGGCTGTTTCAGCAGATAATGAAGCTGCCTGAGTACTATTTGACCGACTGCGAATATGAGATATTTACGGATCAGGCAGACGACATTTTAAAGAGCTTTTCAGACGGTGCTGCGTCTTTCGACCTTATCGAACTCGGTGCCGGCGACGGCTCTAAAACCGCCGTGCTGATCGATCATTTTCTAAAGGCGGGAGCCGACATCTCATATCTTCCGATCGATATTTCACAAGAAGCCCTTGACCATCTCAGCCGAAGGTTCGTAAGCGAATTTCCCGGCCTCGGCCTTCGCCCGATGAACGGCGATTATTTCAAGATACTCGGCTCGCTCAAAAATGATGTCGGCAGACGAAAGGTGCTGATGTTCCTCGGTTCTAATATCGGTAATTTCTCTCGTGATAATTCGGTTGCTTTTTTTCGTTCGCTGCGAGGAGTTTTGAATGAGGGCGATATGCTCTTTGTCGGTTTTGACCTGCAAAAAGATCCGACGGTCATCACTGCAGCATACGACGATGCACAGGGCGTAACGGCTAGGTTCAACCTAAATCTGCTGACGCGCATCAATCGCGAACTCGGCGGAAATTTTGACCTCGCAAATTTTTCGCACTACGCCAACTATCGCCCGATCGAAGGCTCGGCAAGATCATTTCTGATCAGCCGCGAAAAACAGACGGTCACGATCGATGCACTCGGCAGAAGTTTCGATTTTGACAAATGGGAAGCGGTCTTTATGGAGATCTCTCAAAAATATACGCTTAACGTCATCGACAGCCTCGCGAGTGAAAGCGGATTTACCGTCAGACGCAGCTTTCTCGACAGACGCAGTTATTATTGCGATTCGCTCTGGAGCATAAAATAGGTTCGATGAATATCGTAGTTCTACATTTTGACTCACTTGCCTCGACCAACACCGAAGCGATCGAACAGGCAAAACGCGGCTCCGACGAAGGCCTCTGTGTGATCGCACGCGAACAGACCGGCGGACGCGGTCGGCACGGCCGTATATGGACAAGTCAAAAGAATGCGGGATTATATTTCAGCATTGTTCTGCGGCCGCGGATCGAGGCAAGATACACCTCTCTGATAACACTTATGTCGGGCATCGCCGTCAACGACCTGCTCGCGGGCTATGATCTGACGCCCGATATCAAGTGGGTCAACGACATTCTGATCGGCGAAAAAAAGATCTGCGGCATCCTCGCCGAGGCCGTCGAAACGCCCTCAGGCCAAGCCGTGATAGTCGGCATCGGGCTTAATGTGCATTTTTCGGACATACCCGACCAACTCGCCAACGCAACATCACTCGATGCCGAGGGCATTAAGGTCGCATTCGGCCAATTGGAACAAGATCTGGTCAAGTATCTAAGCTTTTGGTACGCAAGGCTTTGTGACGACGGCGGACACGCTCTCATCATTGACGAATGGCGGCGGCGCTCATCATATTTTGCGGGCAAACCGGTTCGCGTCACACTCACTGACAGCGTATTTGACGGAATTACCGACGGGCTTGAGGAAACCGGGGCATTGCGTGTTAAACTTTCCGACGGATCAATAACGACAATTCACGCCGGCGATGTTGAGCGTTTACGTACAGCCTGATCACAGCCGCATCGATATACGCACACGCTTTGGCGGCTTAATGTAAATCTTGAGACGTATTTCAGACCTGCATCCATCGATATACCGTACACGTATCTGGCAAAAGCGTGCCTTTAGACGTGTCTCTGACATTGTGAGCGGCATACGGTTCGCCGACACCTTTGCGACTGAGACGCTCAGCTATTCGTGCAAACGCCATCAGTCTCTTTTGCGGCGTAAACTAGGCAATTCTGACCCGCAGCTTCAGGAAAATAAGGTCGTAAACCTAAAGATCGCCGCACCGACGATCGACGGCATCCTGATCAGGCCCGGCGAGACATTTTCGTTTTGGCGTCAGCTTGGCGAAGCTACGGCAGAAAAAGGCTATCTCGACGGTATGCAGTTATCACAGGGCGAGGTCGCGCGCGGTGTCGGCGGAGGTTTGTGCCAGCTTTCCAACCTGCTTTATTGGATGGCACTGCATACGCCGCTCAAGATCGCCGAACGCCATCATCACAGCTTTGACCCTTTTCCGGACGAAAATCGCGTCCTTCCCTTCGGCAGCGGCTGCGGGGTTTTCTACAACTATATAGATCTGCGTTTTTTTAACCCGACCGACATTACATTTCAGATAAAGGTCTGGGTCGCCGAAGATCATCTGAAAGGCTCGATCCACTCAGAAAGCGAGACGCCGCATTCGTATCACATCATCGAAAAAAACCATCGCTTTCTCGAAAAGAACGGCAAGACATATCGCGAAAATGAGATCTGGCGTGAGATCATCGACCGCCGCACGGGCGACCGGCTCGGCGAGGAGATGCTCGTTCATAACTTTGCCGAGATAAAGTATGAATTGAACTTTTCCGCCGCTCCGTGTAACTTGTAAGTTACGGGTACTAACCTCTATGAATGACGATCTTGACCAACAGCCTGATTGGGAGCTAGATGAGCTAGATGAGCTTGACGAGCTGCTCGCCGAATTTGACGATTTTGACGAGGCCCACGACGGCGTAAATCTGCGCACCGCTGTTCTTCAAAAAGAGAACATGGTCGCACTTCTCTGCATCAAGACCGCCGCGGTCGGCGCCGCTATTTGCCGTGTCGATCCTCGCGAAGAACATCCGGCGGTACAGATCTACGACGACCCGCGTGCCGCTGTCGAGTGGTTTACCAAAAGCCTGAGCACAAGCCGCCGCAACGGCTGGAATCTCGTTTACGACGGCCTTCCGCTGCAAGGCTAAGCCCGTCCGATGTTGCTCGCTGTCGATATCGGAAACACCGCGATAAAGGCCGGAGTTTTCTCCGGCGACCGTCTCATTCAGCGTATTACGATCGATACCGCCGATGCCGCGTCACTCGGCAACGGCATCGACCTATCCATCGATGCCGCGATCATAAGCTCGGTCGTGCCGCCGCTGACTAGTGTCGCTGCGGCGGCGGTCGCTGCCCGCTTTGGCGTAACGGTCGACGTACTGCAAAATGATCGCGACCTCGGCATCAAGATCGATTATCATCCGCTGGCAGATGCGGGCACCGACAGGCTGGTCAACTCATCAGCTGCGGCATATCTTTACGGAGTGCCGACGATCGTAGTGAGTTTTGGCACCGCAACGACGATCGATATAGTCGATCGCGACCTCATACTGATCGGCGGCCTTATTGCCCCCGGCATCAGAATGACCGCAAAAGCTCTTCACGAAAAGACCGCACGATTACCGCTCGTCGAGATACCTAAATCGGTCGAGGCGATCAACCTGACGACCGAAACCTCGATACAGGCCGGTGTTGTTTTTAGCCAGATCGGATTGCTCGAAACTGTCGTTCCGCGTGTTACCCAAAAGATCGGCAAGGCCGCGGTCGTCGCGACCGGAGGCTACGCGGAAATGATCTCACGCCATACTCAGCTTATCGACATCGTCGATGGCGATCTTTTGCTCAAGGGGCTTGCACGCATTGCCCGTCAGGACTGATAGGTCGGCAGAAATCTCGGATCTCGCCTGGCCTTTGTCGCCTGTTCGAATGAATAAGCGATCTCGATCAGCGTCCCTTCAGAGAAAGCGGGGCCAAAAAATGATATTCCAGCCGGTAAACCCTGAACATATCCTGCCGGAACAGTGATATTCGGATAGCCCGCGACGGCCGCGAGTGATGAACTTTCAAAAACTCCGCAATCGCCGCCGATCAGGTCTGTCTGCCACGCAAGGCCGCCCGACGGAGCAATAAAAGCATCGAGTTTGTCCCGCTTTACGGCCGCATCGATCCCTTGTTCCTGAGTTAAAAGCTTGGACTGCAGCAAAGCGAGTTGATATGCACGGTCCGTCAGATCGTCCTTTTCCTGTGCCTGCAAAAAAAGCTCCTGACCAAAGAACTGCATCTCGCGTGACGCATTTTTGTTATTGAAATCTATCAGATCCGCCAGACTGCGCATCGGGCCGCCTCGTGTCGAAAGATACTTATTCAGATCGGCTTTAAATTCATATAACAGAACTTCCAGTTCAGCGTCGCCAAAATCATTGAGTTTCGGAAATGTCACATCAATGAGCGTGGCCCCGCCGTCCTTTAGCACTGTGAGCAGCGGCTCGATCACCGCATCGACCTTTATATTACGGCCAAAATATTGACGGGCAACACCGATACGCTTGCCCTTAACTCCGTCACGGTTCAGAAATTTCGTGTAATCGATATTCCGTTGGATCTCTGTTCCGGTTGTGATCTTATCCGCAGGATCGGCTCCCGCAAGCACTGTTAATAACGCCGCCGCATCCGCGACCGTGCGGCACATCGGCCCGGCTGTGTCCTGACTATGCGCGATCGGAATTATTCCCGACCGCGAAACGACTCCGAGCGTCGGCTTGATCCCGACAATGCCGCACGTCGCTGACGGACAGATGATCGAACCGTCGGTCTCAGTGCCGACAGCGATCGCAGCCAGTCCGGCGGCCATCGCCGATCCCGAACCTGCACTCGACCCGCACGGATTACGGTCGAGAATATACGGATTGTGCGTCTGTCCGCCACGTCCGGACCAGCCGGATGACGATCTCGTCGAACGAAAATTTGCCCATTCGCTCAGATTTGTCTTTCCAAGTATCACCGCACCCGCGGCACGCAGCTGTTTTACGACAAAAGCATCCTGCGCCGGCGTCGGAGCATCGACAAGAGCGAGGCTGCCGGCGGTCGTTCTCATCTTATCGGCGGTGTCGATATTATCTTTTATAAGTATCGGAATGCCGTGCAGCGGGCCGCGTGCCTTTCCGGCTTTGCGTTCGGTGTCGAGTCTATCGGCGACGGCCAACGCGTCGGGATCGATCTCGATGACGGAATTGAGTTTTTTGTCGATATCGGCGATACGCCGCAGATACTGCTCTACAAGTGACCTTGCGGTGAGTCGTCCGCCGCTCATCGCGGCCTGTAGTTCAGAAACGGTCGCGTTCGCAATGTCTATATCGACGAACGCCGAGGTACGTCGCGTCGAAAGTAATATCCCCACTGCTGCGGCTGATGAAACGGTTAAAAATTCACGGCGATCTATCATTGGCTTCCTCTCATCTTGAATATTCATTGGGATCTTTTCCTACGTAATAAAGGCCCGATCACGATCAAAACGGACGTTATTTTTAGCATCTATCGCCGAGCCTTACGATCATCGTACGAGATGACATCATCTATTTGTTTGTAATAACCCTGCGGAGCATCGGTCTCGTGCGGATCGAACATCTTTCGTGAACCGATGCCCATCTTTCCGGCTCGAAACCGGAGCGAGGTCGCGATCACGCCAAATCCGTATTTAACAGAGCTGAAAAAGTTGATCGACGACGCTTCTTTAAAATATCTGGTCGGACATGATATCTCTCCCAGCCGATGTCCGCCGTACAGTACCTGTGCGAGCATCTGATTGTCAAAAACAAAATCATCCGAATTCTCATCCAGCGGCAGCTTTGCCAGTAATTTACTTGAGAATGCACGAAATCCTGTGTGATATTCGCTCAGCTTCGCACCCATCAAGATATTTTGAAAGAGCGTCAAGACCCGATTTGCTGCGTATTTATAAAGCGGCATACCGCCATCGAGAGCTCCGTTGCCTAAAATGCGCGATGCGATCACGGCGTCATATTCGCCATAAGCGATCATTCCCGCCATCGGCACGATCAGTTTCGGCGAATATTGATAATCTGGATGTACCATTACAACGATGTCGGCTCCGCGGCTCATTGCTTCGCGATAGCATGTCTTTTGATTTCGCCCATAACCGAAATTCTGATCGTGTCGAAAAACGGTCAAGCCCAATCCATTAGCGACCGAGACGGTCGTGTCCGAGCTTGCGTCATCGACCACTAGGATCTCATCGACAATGTCCGGCGGCACCTCAGCTACACAGCGGCGCAGGGTACGGTCCGCATTGTACGCCGGCATAACGACGACTATCTTCTTCCCGTTGAGCATTTGAATTAAGTCGGATTATAGCAGTTTTCTCGTTTAGTTCACCTTTTTTGGGAACAGCGAATTTCAATGAACAGATACGCCGTATTAGATCAGCTGCATAACCTGCGGCATATCTTCTGTGAGCTTATGAGTTATACTTTTCCCCGATAATGTATCCGCAAATAAAAGACATACCGCCTAACAAATTGCTGACATCTCTGCATCGGCATGACCTCTTGCCTGCGATCGTGTTCGTGCCCACACGGCGACGATGTGACGAAGCCGCGACAGAGGTCTCTCTCGACAGATCACAGCCGACAGACGATGCCCGAACTGCCTTGCGAAAGGAGATGTTCGATACTTATGCCGCCGAAAATCCGGAGGTCGTCGGCCATAAACATACCAAAGCTCTCATCAGCTCAGGCGTCGCATCACATCACGCCGGACATATTCCCGCGTGGAAACTGTTGGTCGAAAAAATGATGTCCGACGGCCTGTTGAGGGCGATATTTGCGACATCCACGGTTGCCGCCGGCGTGGACTTTCCGGCACGCACGGTCGTTATCGGCAACGCCGATACACGAGGCAATGACGGCTGGCGTTCGCTGACAGCAAGCGAACTTCAGCAGATGACCGGTCGTGCCGGACGACGCGGCCGCGACAAGGTCGGATTTGTCGTGCTCGTTCCCGGCCAATTTCAAGATCCGCGAAAGATCGCCGAACTGCTGCGGTCCAAGCCTGATGCACTGCAAAGCAAATTTCGGGCAACATATACCAGCCTGCTCAATCTGCTCGATGCCTTTTCAAGTTTTGAACAGGTACGCGAGATCACTGAAAAGAGCTTTGCGTTTCGCGAGTTTCGCAAACGCGGCAACCGCCGTGATGACGAGAGCCTCAGCGATCTCGGCGAACGCATCTGGGCACCTTTTGAAAGGCGTGCTCATGTACTGGATGAATTAGGCTATATCGATATCAATGCCGAAACGGTCACAGACGACGGCAAATGGCTTGCCGACCTGCGCGTAGATCGCCCGCTGCTGATCGGCGAGGCACTGCGTCAGGGCGTTTTTGACGAACTAAGTGTTGCAGAGTTTGCCGGTATGATCGCCGCTCTTGCCGCCGACCCTGAAAGAAGTTACGGTGAACTTCGTATATCACGTAAATTGGATAATGCGATCTCGGCTCTCGAAGCAACGATCGTGCGAGTGTCAAATATTGAATGGAAAAATCGCGTCGAGATCAACGAGGATCTTAATTTCTCAGCCGCCGCCGCCGCCGAACGCTGGGCAGCGGGAATGGAATGGAATGACCTCGTTGCACGCACCCGTGCCGAAGAGGGCGACCTTGTCCGATTATTGTCACGCACCGGCGAAGCTCTCAGACAGATCGCCGACCTTAAGCATCACGTTTCTCCTGTTGCCGATACGGCATTTCAGGTCATGGTGAGAGAACCTATAAGATAACTCACTTTTGCAGTATCGAATCAATCAAAAGGTTTTGTTTGACCGGCCCATTTGATAAAGTAAAGTTGTACTGTCAGTATTCGGTCTGTTAACTGACAGACAACTAAGGTAATGCAAGTTTTGCTCGCGGATGAATACGGATTTTGCTTTGGGGTCGAACGCGCGGTCGATATGGTCGAGCAGGCGGTGGGCGAGGGCGAAACTGTCCGCAGCCTCGGGCCGCTCATCCATAACGAGCAGGAAATGCAGCGTCTCGGGACACAAGGGGTCACGACCATCTCCGAACCTGTACAGATCGGGCATCTTGAGACAGCAGTCATCAGAGCACACGGAGTGACGCCGCAAGTTCAAATAGAACTTGAGAAGCGTGCTCATAAGGTTGTCGATGCAACTTGCCCTTTTGTTACACGCGTACAAAAGCTCGCCGCACGTGCCGCCGCTGAGGATCGCCACGTCGTGATCGTCGGCAGCCCCGATCATCCTGAGATGATCGGCGTTCACGGTTATGCACCTGACCACGCATTTATCGTCCGCGATGAGTCCGAACTCGATTCTCTGCCGAGACTGAGGCGGCCGCTCGTCGTATCACAGACCACGATCAAGGCAAAGACATTTTTTGACACTGCTGAGGCGGTAAAAAACAAAACGGACGACGATGTTCAGGTCGTAAACACGATATGCTCGGCAACACGTGATCGCCAGGATGCCGCTCGTGCCCTGTCAGGTATGGTCGATGCGTTCTACATCATCGGCGGCAGACACTCATCCAACAGCCTGAAACTTCTCGCTGTGTGTAAAGAGAATTGTGAAAAGAGCTTTTTGATTGAGACCGAAGCTGAGATCGACCTAAATGACCTTGCGGGCGTCAAGACCGTCGGGGTCACTGCCGGAGCGTCAACTCCTAATTGGCTGATCGACAGGGTCGTCGGCTATCTGAAAGAATTTTGAGCTACTGTACCAGTTCGCTGACTGCCGGTTCACCTGCCAGCAGCGGAATCCGCTTGATCTCATCCGACTCAGCAAGAAAGCGGCATAATTCCTCATACTCCATCGGAGCGGCAAAATAATAGCCTTGTGCGGAATCGCACCCGAGATCTCTCAAAAATCCGAGCTGAATTTCAGTCTCTACGCCTTCGGCAATGACATTAAGCCCAAGATTTCGTGCTAAGGAAACGATGCCCCGAATGACCTCTTCGTTACGGCCCTCGCCATCGACCGTCGAGACAAATGACCTGTCCACTTTCAGCGTCGATATCGGCAGTTTGGTGAGATAGCTCAGATTTGAATACCCCGTGCCAAAATCGTCGATGTGAATATCAACACCGATCTCGCGAAGTTTATTAAGCATCACCACTGCCCTTTCGAGATGCTCAAAAAAGACCGATTCAGTGATCTCGAGCTTTAAATGTTCGGGTGAGAAACCTGTCTCATCGAGTATGCCGCAGATACTCTGAACAAGTGTGCTCTGAGCAAATTGACGGCACGACAGATTTACGCTCATCGTCAACTGGGCTTTGTTAGATCTGCGATCATGCATCGCACCGATCTCGCGACACGCCTTGCGCAGCGTCTGTTCGCAGAGGCGATCTACAAGGCCTATCTCTTCGGCAAGCGGTACGAATCTCGACGGCGAGATCGGCCCAAGTTCCGGGTGTATCCAACGGGCAAGCACCTCGACACCCTCGACGCAGCCCGTGATGAGCGAATATATCGGCTGATAGACATGTGACAATTCATTTCGCTCGACCGCACGACGCAGATCCGTCTCTAAACGGAGCGTTTCACGCGCGGAATTGTGCATCTCTTCGTCAAAGATCTCGTGACGAGCCTTTCCCGACCGCTTGGCTGAGTACATAGCCGTATCGGCGTCTCTCATTATGTCCTCGGGCGTGATATGGCGGTCCGTTGCGTGCAGGATACCTATACTCGCGGTGCTGTAAACCTCGTGCCCTTGCAAGTCGAACGGCATTTCGAATTTATGCTGTATACGCTCGGCGATACGTGTAACCTCGGCGATGTCGTAATGTCCCTCGACCAGGATCGTGAACTCATCACCGCCAAGGCGAGCGACCATGTCCGACGGCCTCATACACTCTTTAAGCCGTGCCGCAATACCCTTTAGCAGTTCGTCCCCGATAACGTGGCCGAGGCTGTCGTTGACGTATTTAAATCGATCGAGGTCGATAAAAAGTATCGACACATTGTATTCACGCATTGCGTGGGTCTTGGTAAGAGCATCAGCCAGTGCTGTCATGAAAACAGATCGATTAGGCAATCCGGTGAGTACATCGTGGCTTGCCTCATGCTGTAGCTTTTCCTCTATACATTTGCGCTCTGTTATATCCTGGATCTGAAAGATGAGATCCGGCTTTGTGCTGCCGAACTCGCTGGCAGTCGAGACGCTCCACGAAGCCCAAACAGTATTACCGTTCTTATGCCGGTAACGCTGCTCCATCTGATAGTTGGCTATCTTACCACCGAGTATCTCGTGGACCTTGACCAGCGTCACACCAAGATCCTCGGGCAAGGTCATCGACTGAAAATCGGTCGAGCGAAACTCGCTTTCCGTGTAACCGAGTATCTGGGTCATCGCACGATTGACCCTTTTCCATTCTCCTGACGGAGAAACGAGGCCTATGCCGATCGGGGCATAATTAAATGCACTTCGAAACAGCTCTTCCGAATCACGCAGTTTGACTGACTGTGCTTCGAGTATCTTTGCATATTCCTCAGCCTGTTCGGCCTGACGCATCGACATCTCGACATTCTGCATATACATCCGGTATGAATAAAAAACAAAAAAGCAGATCGGAAATGCCGCCAGGATCATTCCCATACCGAACGCATCTGCCAACTGGACCAAAAGCCCCGCACCGGCGGCTCCGACAAAGTAGCTGAAAAATGACCAGATGTATTTATTCTTCCAGATCTCAAAGATCGGCTGGTTATCTCTGACCGAGTTGTAAGCCGCCGCAAGCGCCGTATTAACCAAAAAGTGTGTTAAGGCGATCATCGACAATGCGGATACAAAACCGTGCAGGCTGTCCGAATATCCGTGAAGGTATCTCTCGGCATCAAGCCCGGCAAATTTAAGTATCAGTACCACGACGCCGGTAGAAACCGCCATCGTTGCAGCATTGTAGAAGACAGTTATCTTTTTATTACAGACACGCCACGATGTAGTTAGAGCGTCTGCGGATGCCAAAATTATCGCAAACGATCCGCCGTACAGCAGCAACGCCAGGAACGTGAATATCTCTGATGCAGATATAAATGATTTGAACCGCGGCACCTGAATGGTGATCCGCGACCCGATCAGCACGGTCAATATAAAGAATGTGACCGAAAAGAAATTTATCTTAGATACGTTAAGCCCCCAGATCGCGGCCGCAATTGCGACCGCACCGCCGCATAGTACAGCGATGACCATTGCTTTGGTTATCCGGGAGCGTTCCATAAAGATTGCGAGCAGGTACAGTTCTGACTAACAAAAAAAGACGCACGCTGGCTTATGGTCTGGAGTATTAAATGCCAGTTTTTTTCGGAAAGACTGTAGGTCAGAGGAGAAGGCCCAAAACTGCTGAACCTTTCCAATTATCCTACAGTTAAACGGTGTTTGTCCATTACTTTCGTATCAGACGAACAAGCTTACGCATTCTCCCGTGCGACGGTAACCGCTTTGAACATAAGTTTTATGTGCGGCCGTGAACTTGACATTGCTGAGCAGACAGATATTGTCCACTCGTGTCAAAAGACGCTGTGTCAGTGCGGACAGACAGCGTGTTCCAACGCCGCGGCCGCGATGATCGGGATGAACGTAGATTCCTTCAAGATAGATCGTCTGCTCTGTCTCAGCAATGATGTCCGTCTTGAAGATAAGCTCTCCGTTGTCAAAAACAATGAATACACGGCCTTGTTCGATACGGCGAGCCACACGCCGAAGAAATCCTTCGGGGTCCTTGGCCATCGGATCGACGCCGCTTTCCATATAAGCGATAGCGGCCTGTGCATCCGCGACCTGCCGGAGTTGATCCATATCAGCCGTCTTGACCATGTATTCACACGGCAGGACACTGTACGGAAATGCAGCTTCGAACAAGATCTCCACGCATTTAAGACGCGGTGATGCTGAGCCGGATGTCATATAGGCAAAGAAGCGTTCAGCATCAGTGCCGTTAGACATAATGAGGTGAATGGGGGTTTCCGGATCTTTGGCGATACCGGCAAGATCGACGAGAGCCTTTTCGCTTCGGGCCTCGATCAATGTCGAGTGTCCGATCAAAGCAACTCCGTCAAGCTCGCCTTTTACATTGACGTGTCCGTAAAATCGACCGCGATTTAACTCGCTTTCGATACCGTTGTCGGCGATATAGCTCGCCATTACTACGGTCTGTACGGGCTTAACTGCCAAAAACTCCAGTACTTCGTTACGATCTTCTTCGGTGAGGGCAAACACACGGTTAAGGTCCGGTGTCGTCATCAAGTATTCGTTCTTGTATTGACGCACTTCAGGCGTCATTGTAAGGATATGCTGCATCATTTTATTGTCCTCTCTATTAAACTGACAATTAATGCATTGCAGCAGTGCTGTCGCCGTTGAGTATGCTGTCCCCTACAAGGACACCGTCACCAACAAGCACACCATCACCGACAAGTACGCCGTCACCGACGAGTACGCCGTCGCCAACCAGCACACCATCGCCGACCAGAACCCCGTCACCGACGAGAACTCCGTCGCCAACTAGGACTCCGTCACCAACTAGGACCCCGTCACCGACAAGTACGCCATAACTAAGCATGGTCGTACCCGCTCCGAGTGGTGAGCCGTTGCTTGTTGCAACGTTGCGGTTAAGAGCTAGCCCTGTTGTGTAAAAGGTGTTGTTAAAGCCAAAATTTCCATTGGCAAAGGTAATACCGTCACCAAGGATATTTGCGCGTCCGTAAGCAGCCTGATATTGCGAAATGAGACCTGCCCCAGATACGGATGTGTACTTACCGATCAGCATTTGCGACCACGGGAATGATGCTCCGCCGATGGTTGACGACGCTGTCGGCATCGTCCATCCGGCCGGAACTGCGATTGTTCCCGTAGCAAGCGTCTGAAAATCCGCATCCGTGCGCATCGAACGAGCGAGCCGAACCGCACCCTCGAGATTCAGCTGTCCGGCACCTTGCTCAAAGGTATTTGCTCCTGCGATCGGCTGTGCCGAATACTCGAGCAGCATTTTTACCATTCCCGGCGTCAGGTGCGGATTAACCTGCAGCAGCAGTGCGGCGGCCCCCGAGACGACCGGTGATGCCATCGACGTACCGCTCATATACATCATTGAGTCGGGGCCGTTGGTGAGGTCGAGGTTAAGTGCGGGGTTAAGCGTCGGAATACTGCTGTTCGCCGATCTATACGAAATAATCTTGTTGCCCGGAGCAACGATGTCCGGCTTGATCAGGTTGTCGTAAACCTTAGTTCCCGTTGATGTTGTGTAATAGCTGCGTGTCGGCCCGTGTGAGCTGAATGTCGCCATTACATCATCCGTACGGCCGTTGGTACCTAACGAATTCGATGCTCCGACAGTGATCGCATAAGGGCTGTTCCCGGGGCTGTGGATCTGTCCGTATAGCTTTTGACCGTCGATATTTTTTCCGAGGTTTCCGGCTGCCGCAACAACGACGATACCGGCGTTAACGAGCTCCTTTACCTTCAGACAGACAGGATCGTTCGTGTAGCTGTCAACGGCTGTCGCACCGAGACTGAGATTCACGACCTTGATGTTATACGCCACTCGATTGGCAAGGATCCAGTTAAGGCCGTTAAGCAGCCAAGACTGTTGCCCGGCTCCGAGCGAATTCAGCACCTTGACGCTGATAATATTGGCATTAGGTGCGATACCGCGATAGGCTCCGCCGCTCACGCCAGACGAACCTGCCGCAAGGCCCGCAACATGTGTACCATGTCCGTAGCCGTCAGCCGTGTCTGTGATCGTCGAGTTGGTAAAGTTGACGTTCGCGACAATTCGTGATGCACCTGCCGCATTCTTAAAACCATTGTGTGCGGCATAGATACCCGAATCGACAACGGCGATCCCGATACCTGAACCGTCAAGAGTATAAGCTGCCCGCCCGTTAAGTGCGGCCTGTGTACGCATCAGCGAGATACCGGTCGTATCCTCGACATGGCCTGTCGTCGCGGTAGGGCGATCGGGCGAAATGTAATTTACCATTCCGCTTGTCGAGAGCGCCTGAACCGTCGATAACGGCATATTCACAACGAGGGTATCGCTTGAACCGATACGCGAAGTTACGCGTGCCTCGCCGCTTGCGATCATCTGTCTGAGGCCAGCATTATCGGCATCTTTGGCCTGAACGATGACGTCCACACGCTTTTTGCCCGACGGGTCCTGAGCCATCATTTCCTTCAGATCGGAGGAAACATTATCGCCGCGATAACCCGCATCATTCGATGCGGTATCGGCCGACGACGCGGACTTGCCGCCTGATGTCAATTCGATCGGGCTAAAAGCAGCCGACAGGTCAGCCTGTGCTTCGATACGGCCGTGATAATCGGCAGCTGAGCCGCCGCCGATTATCACGACCTTTCCTTCAGCGACACAACTTAATACTTTCTGAACCGTCTTTTCCGTACCGGTAAGAGCGGCCAGGTCATCGACGAACAATATCGATCTGCCGTGAGCGGAAGCTGCGTCGTCCAATATCGTGGATATCGCTGTTTCGATGTCACTGCTATTCGTGGAGTTGGAGTAAAGAGCGTCAACGTTGAGAGCAAGGATCGATCGGCCGGCGAGGTCGGCGGGCGCATTGCCCCTTGCGATACTTAATGCTATCTGCTCAACTACAGTGTTACGCTCTTCCCGCGAATCGGCAATGATCACCGGCTGACGAATACCACCTTTTTCTAACGCACCCGCGACACGCAGGGCATCGCTCTCGAGGCTTAGATCTTCACGCAGTCTTCCGTCACGGCCAAGCTGCGTTAGGTCAGTGGTATATTTCGCTGTTACCGGCGATACGGTTGACGTACGAACGGTGTCCGTACGATAACTCCCGACCGCAAATGCGTTCGAGAACATGATACACGCGAGCAGCAATAATGCCGACGCCTGTCGTACCATCATGATTTTGTTTTCCGGGACCCTCATATTCTTAAATTAAAAGCAGTTCAGTTTCAACGGCGGTATGCATAAACGGCACTATCCGCCACAGAACCTTTATCAAAGGGTGTGCCACGATGCTAATTATTGTATTTGCTTGAGTTAGGTGAGAATGGCCGGATCTGGGCATTGCCTGACGCGTTCATTTTGAAGGCATTTTTCGGTCAGAATGACGTAAAATCGTGCATATCATCTGTATATTGTTAGCGTAAGGCACCTTTTGTGCATCAAAGGCATTAAAAAAGGCCGCAAATACATTAAAAATTCTACGTTCTACACTCAGGTCGTCAGACTAATTGTAAATTGCGGAAAATGGCCCGAAAAGATATGCTCTTTCGGTCGATCATCTCAAGGAAATTTTAAAGAAATGAAAAGGTTAATTTCGGCTGCGGCGTTTTGCCTGCTCCTGCTTTTTGTCGAAGGTTCTTTCCTGCTCACACACTCATCCGCAAAGGACGATGCGATCGGTTCGCTGCTGCGGCTGCCCGCCCCGCCGCCGCCAAATCCTGAGATATTACGTATATATGCCTCAGATCATGACTCAAGAAAAAAGAAAGAGCCGTCGGCCAATGCTCCTATCGATGAGTTGGCTGATTTTTACGCAGGCATCAGCCGAGATCTGAGGACACTCGGTTATAAGCCTGACATTCCGGACGAGATATTTGATAAGCTCACCGCACTCGTCGATAAAGATCCTAAAAAACTGCTTGAGTTTCTCGGTGCTCTAAAGGATAGCGAACGTAATGCAAAGTTCGTCAAAGAGATCTATGACCGCGAGGGCAAGACTGGGGCTTTGGATAAAAGCAGCCGTCAGACGCTCAAGGAATGGCTCGTTTATCACAGCAGTTACTATACCGATGAGCTTGCCGAGCGTGCAAAAAAGACAGGCGACACCGACACCTATGTCAACGATCAGGAAGAACTGCTGCAATTAGCCCGCTTTGATTTTGAACGTGCGAGGCCGATGATCGACCAGATGTACGCCAATGATCCGAGCAAGGTCTCTCGTGTGTTGGCTCGCTGGGCATTATACAGACATGCCCTTGATACTGATTCGTCGGGAGAGATCGACCGCTATCGCCGCGAACTTCAGGACGTTGTCGAGGACCGCTCACTTCCCGCACCGATGCGCGATCTGGCAATGGACGCACTCGTCACCGAAAAGGACTGGAGTGGCCGCGACGAATGGTATTACTCTCTCTTTAAGGATCCTACGTTACAGGATCTCGGAACCTATACAGGACTAACAACGCTGATCAATGTTTCCGCTCCGGGCAAATACAACGAGAAAATGCTCGATATGCTCAATTCGGGCGACCCCGTTATTCGGGCCGCCGTACTCGCCTGCGGACGAATGATACGAGCCAAATTGCCCGTCGCAAAAGCCATCACTGCTTTGCACTCGACAGATAAACAGCTGTCGAGTGCGGCGGACGCTTTTCTCGAAAGCGAAGACTCGCCCGCCGCTCGATCTGCTGTTCTGGCGGCTCATCCAAACGAAGCTAAGATACTCGGGGCATCAACAGCATTTTTCCCGGCAGTCGCCGATTGGGAGAATAACGAATTTCTCTCCGTCGTTTTTTCCAGCGTTTATCAGAACAGTTTCAGCTACTATGGCTGGCTGCATCAGGACGACGAGCTTGTCGAACTAGAAAAACGTCTGCAGGCTGAGGTAAAAAAAGACGAACATCTGATCGGCCTCTATGCCTATGACAGCAACTTTATCCGTATGTATCCGGGCCGTGCTGTTTACAGTTGGGAGGAGGACGAGTCGCGCTTTCGCGAGCGTGACCTCGACCCGAGCGAATTTGATACCCTGCAAAGTTATCTGGTCAGTAACCATGTTGACGATATATTGCCCTCAGCTCAATGCGGCGGTGATTATTGCACGGCAAAAGAACTGATAATGCTCAGCCGTATGGGTGGCCGCCGAGTTTATTACAGCGGCGAGCCGACACCTTTTTTCGACGGCCTCGACAAAATGTTCGAGGATATTCGGAAACGGCCTGCGAAAGTTAAATATGCCCTTAGCCGCGAGATACCTGGTCTCGAACTGTTGCTCGCCAATGACGAGCTTCATATTGAGACCGTTTGGATGGACGCCGGCGGATTAAAGGTCGCCGCAACCGATATGCAGATCCGTGAAAGGATCGATAAAGAGATCGACGAACACTTTAAACCTAACAGCGAAGATGAGGACGATGATTCCTCCGATGTCGAGGTTGAGAAAGCCCGGCTCAGAAATGCACGGTCTAACGAGAGTATTTCTTGGATGAGCGTTGTCAGCGGAGCTGCCGCCGGACAAACTTCTCAGCCTGTCGGCGTCGAGTTCATACCGCTTCGCGATTCGATGCCTGTTCAGCCCGGACAGTCACAATGGAGTGCGAGGACAAGCACTTTCGAGATCAGAGCGGGTGATGATGCGCTTTATAAGATATCTGGCGGTTCGGCAATAAAGTTAAGGGCAGGGGTTTTTTCCGATCCTGTCGTAACGCCTGACGGACGCTGGGCGATCGTCTCAGGCTCACTCTCTGATGACGAAGGCCTTTCGCCAAAACTGTGGCGTATAAACATCGCAACCGGCAAAGCAGCTAACGTCAACCAGGAAGATTATGTCGAGTATCATCCTGTCTGCTACATTCCGAGCATTAGGCGTGTGCTTGTAAAAACAGGTTACGGCCAATATCAGGACATCGATGACGATACTGTCGCACCCGACCCTGATGCGCGTACCCTCTTTTTGCTTGACCCCGAAACCGGAAGGCTCGACGCAGCCAAAGGCGAATTTCGCCCGCTTGCTCAACAGACATTTCGAATGCTGCAAAAAGCCTCTTTGGCCGGCACGTCTTGGGCGGCGATCACTGATCCGGAAAAAGGGACTACGGATGTAGGCATTTACGACTCAAGAACATTTACTTTTAGGCCGCGTATGCGGATACCAAAGATCGCATTTAACAGTATGTCGATGTACGTCGATGAAACGGCCGCGACGGTCTATTTTGTATATCGCGGGCAACTGCTTAAACTGCCGCTCAAATAAAGGCCGGGCTGCGAGCTTGTCTTTTTGATAAAAACGCGGTTTAATATCTGTTTCGTCTTAAGCATCGACGTGCTTAGGACAATCTTTCGCCGAAGAGGAGGTGAGAACAACAAATGGCATTTATTACAGTTAACTCAAACGAATCGATCGAGTCAGCACTCCGTCGTTTTAAACGTAAAGTTATCAGCGAAGAGATCATCAAGGATCTCAAAAAGCATTCTCACTTTATCCCGCCGGGTCAGAAGGCAAAGCTTAAGTCGGCTAATGCACGCAAGCGCAACCGCAGACGTTTTCGTCAGCAGCGTCCTGCATCGACTTCGCCGCGACCGGCAAATGCACCTGCCCGCTAGGTTTATTCTCAGGGCAATGTTTTAAACAAAGTGGAAAGGTGAACTATGACGTTCACTTTTTCACTTTTTTAGTTTCGAGAGATCGTACTCTAATGTCTAAACCACGAATACTGATCACCAACGACGATGGCATTCACGCAGAGGGCATTGCCGCACTCGAAGAGGCACTCGAGCCGATCGCGGATGTATTTGTCGTCGCTCCCGCGGCCGAGATGAGCGGAGCCTCGCATAGTCTTACGCTGGCTCGCCCGCTGAGGATCCGCCGGATCGACGACCGTCATTGGACAGTTGACGGCACACCGACAGACTGTGTCGTCCTCGCCCTCAACCAGATCCTGCCAAAGGAACTGCATCCCGCGATATGCTGCTCGGGCATCAATCACGGCCCCAATCTTGGCGATGACGCCACCTATTCCGGCACGGTCGCCGGAGCTCTCGAGGCGACCATACTCGGCGTACCCGGCCTCGCATTCAGCCTTTCGGCGACTCGGAGTTTTGATTTTGTCGAATCTGCCAAGGTCGCCCGCACCATCACCGAAAAGGCTCTCGCGAACGGCATTCCGGCCGGAACTCTGCTTAATGTAAATATCCCTAAAGGTACTCCGGCAGGATATAAGGTCACAAAACAGGGCTTTAAGGACGCCCGCCCGATCATCAGCGAACATATCGACCCGCGCGGCAAACCGTACTATTGGGTCGGCGAAGTTCGTGAGGGGTTTCGCGCCGAGGGCGGCACCGATTTCGAAGCGATCGCCGAGGGCCTCGTCTCTATCACGCCTATGCGCAGCGACCTGACCGACCATGGCGCAATCGAATTGTTATCTGCCTGGAATGGCTAAACTCTCATCATGCAGGCGATCAGCGACGAAATGACAATGCAGCGGCAGCGAATGACGGATCATCTGTCCGGTCATTACCGCATCCGCGACGAACGCGTGCTTGCCGCGATGAACACCGTGCCGAGACATCGCTTTGTACCCGAAGCACTGCGTTCGCAGGCGTATCGCGACGGTGCTCTGCCGATCGCAAGCGGCCAGACTATCTCTCAGCCATTTATCGTCGCACGCATGACAGAACTGCTTGAGCTGACCGGTAATGAAAAGGTTCTCGAAATAGGTTCGGGCAGCGGATATCAGACCGCAGTGCTCGCTCTGCTCGCAAAACGGGTCTATTCGATCGAGCGCCATGCCGGGCTTGCAGCCGGAGCCGAGCAAATGCTGAAAAGCCTCGGATTTCGCAATTACGTTGTCCGGGCCGGTGACGGCACCGAAGGGTGGAAAATATATCAGCCATTTGACGCGATACTCGTCACGGCCGGCGGGCCAGTCGTGCCTCAGCCGCTGATAGATCAACTTGCCGTCGGCGGCCGTCTCGTCATTCCCGTAGGCGAGGAGAGGTCTCAGCAAGTACTCATAAGGGTCACACGCACATCCCGCGGCTTTGAACGCGAAGATTTTGGCCCATGTGCATTTGTACCGCTGATCGGCGAACACGGGTGGTAAATTCACATCATAAAAATTGCGTTATTTCGCCTCACATCCGACAATATCAATTCGTGCCGTTGACGGCTTTTTATGGACTCATTGATCGATATTTTTCATCAGGTCAAAGACTTTATCAATCCAAAGTTTTTGATCGACTATCTACTCAACTGGCTCGGGGCGTACGTGTATCTCGGGCTTGGATTTGTCATCTTTGCCGAAACAGGGTTAGCCGTCGGATTTTTTCTGCCCGGCGACTCGCTCCTCGTTGTCTCGGGCCTCTTCGCTGCGGCGGGCAAATTTAATGTCGCACTGGTGATGCTTGCATTCTTTGCGGGTTCGGTACTCGGCGACAGCACCGGTTATTGGACCGGCCGAGCAATGGGCAAAACACTCTTTGGCCGCGAATCATCATGGATATTTAAACCGAGCCGGATCAACAAGGCACACGAATTCTTTGAGCGCTACGGCGCCAAGACCGTCGTGCTTGCTCGTTTTGTACCGATCGTCAGGACATTTGCCCCGCTCGTCGTCGGCGCGACCGAGATGCCGTATCTCCGATTTTTGCCCTTCAGCGTGATCGGAAGCGCTCTCTGGATCGGAAGCATGGTGTTTGCTGGTTATTTCTTTGGCGGCATGGTCGAGAGTGCTCTCGGCATCAAACTCGAAGACCACATCGAAAAGGTCGTCATTGTCGTCGTCGCACTTTCGTTATTGCCTCCGCTGATTGAATTTCTCCGTCATCGGTTCGGCAAACGCGACGCGACTGTCGCCGACTGACCCTTATCAATAATGTTTTTTGGCACTGAACCGATATTTGGTTTGACTTGCGGCAGGGTGTCCAATAGACTATAGAATGATTTTTCGGGGCGTGGCTCAGCCTGGTAGAGCGCACGGTTCGGGACCGTGAGGTCGGATGTTCAAATCATCTCGCCCCGACCACTAAAAAAAAGGCATTCACTTTTCAAAAAGTGAGTGCCTTTTTTATTTTATCCCGCATTTTATACGCGAGCCTCAGTCAAGCTGATATGTCGCCACGCTTGTCGGTGTCTCATAACACCGCACCTTGTAAACCGATACGCGGTCATCACAGATACGGCTGTTAAGATATTCGACAAAATATCTCGCCAGATTCTCAGCCGACGGGTTCAGTTCCTCATCAAATGGCGGCAGCTCGTTGATATTGCGATGATCGAGGTACTTGACCAACTCGTCCGCCGCCGATTTCAGATCGCCAAAATCTATCAGCAGCCCGATATTGTTCAGCTCCTCGCCTCTCGCAAATATCTCAACCTTATAATTATGCCCGTGCAGGTTCTCACACTTCCCCTTATACCCCCGCAACTGATGCGCCGAAGAAAAATTGCGCTCGATCATCACCTCAAAAAAACTTGGCATATACTATTAATTTAAAGAAATTTCCGTAAAATTCTTAATATTTTTTCACCTTTCAAATTAGCGGTTAAGTGCTTATCTTACTATAAGTTAAATATATATTAACAAAATCACTGTAATTTTGTCCTACAAAATGGCTTGACTCAATGCCGACGTAAATGTTAGTTTCCATTAACTTCTTGCATCCGCCCAATTAAGGATCCTAACTCTCGGAAATCCCTTCTGACACCTTTCTTGTGCGTAAAGCTAACATGATGCAAGCGGCTTAAATAGATATTAGATCTAAGGAGGATCCCATGCAGTATCCAACCCCGGGTTTGCGCTTCTTATTTGCCAATAAAGTTGGCCCCATTGCGCTCACCTTTCTTGCGTTTCTAACAGTTTTTGCTTTCACATCAACAGCACAAACTACCCTTTATAATTCGATCCCTGGTACTCTTGCACCAAATTATGCAAGTCAGGGATATCAATGCTGCCAAGTGTCCGAAATGGGTGATTATATTCACCTCACAACAAGCGGCAGTACTTTAGGCACGGTTACCGTAACTATGTCTGACTGGGCAAAACATTCTGATTACCCTTCGATGGGATCAGGACCGTGGTCGCACCCTATCACTCTTAATATATATAATGTAGTTGCCGGATCACCAAATACCGTTGGTTTACTCATAGCTACTATTACTCAAAATAAATATATCCCTTGGCGCCCTGAACCAACTCCGGGATGCGGCACAGGTTGGCAGGCAGGTGACGGCCAGTGTTACAGCGGCCTCGCTTTCAATCTTGTATTTGATATGTCCAGCCTGAATGTCACGTTACCAAAAGATGTGATCGTTGGCATCGCATACAATACGAATACGTGGGGTGCGCACCCGATCGGTGTTGGAGGCCCATACGATTCACTGAATGTCGCAGTACCGGCAGGCAACACCGCTACCGTCGGAACCGATGACAGTTCGGACAAGACCTTTTTCAATTCTGCTACGTCATCTCAGTATTGTGACCATGGAACTCCCGGCGCATTTCGTGAAGACAGCGGCTGCGGACAATACGGCACACTGCCGATCAAGATCACAACCGCTGCCTCAACAACCCTAACGGTCACACAAGCCAATACCCAAGGGTTTGAGACACAGACGGGCACTGAGGGATCATCAAATACATCCTCAATTCAATATGTAAATGGGCCGGGAACGCCTCCGCTTGGTGGCGGAAGTTTGAGGATGTCTGTAGGATCTGATGGCGGATCTTACTATATATATAGAAATCACGTCATTGACGGAACACCATTAACCGACATTACATCACTTAGCTATAGCACCTATGTAACTAATAACACGGGATCTCAAGCAGTAGCTTTAACTCTAATGGTGGACACCGATAATGACGGTATTGCCGACGATAAGTTGTGGTTTGAGCCCACATACCAAACCAGCGGATTTTTCCCGACAAATCCTCAAGGACCGTTAGCACTCGGAACTTGGCAAACGTGGGATGCTCTAAATGGTGGTTGGTATTCAGCAAATGGATTTGCCGGCACCGGCACCGGCGGCCCGCCAGTCAAGCCTCTTTCAGAGATAATAGCCGCACTGCCAGCCGGCTCTAAAATTGCCCCCAGTGACGGATGGGGCGGTTTAAGACTTTATGTTGGCGACGGCCCCGGGTCATGGGACAACTTCAATGGAAATGTTGATAATCTCTCAGTGGGAGTAAACGGCTTTAACACAAAGTATGATTTTGAAGTCGCCCCGACGATAATTCAAATTCGCCCTGATAATGTGGTTGGTAGTGGGTGGAGTAAAATTCTTGCAGGTAGTGCGACGGCAGACTTCATTGTTGACTCTTCTGCCCCGTTGGGAATGGGGGCATTACGTCAGACAACCAATAACACAGACGCTTCTAAATCCCAATTTGTAAATACTCTCCCTACTGCGAACCGTATTCCGGTCAGCAGTGTTTACAATCTGAGCTATTCGACACTCCAAGTATCCGGGCCGGCAGTAGCGGATTCAGGCTATCAGATCACAGTGTGGCTTAATGGCAACTCGGGAACATCTACAACATTTAGCTATGAGCCATACTGGAACGGCACAATAACAAATGGTGTGTGGCAATCGTGGGACGTCAGCAGCAGCAGTGCAAAATTATGGTCATCGCAAACCAGAAATGTCAGCAGCACCTGCCAAACTACAAAGGGATCCGGCGGACCGCCCTTCTATAGCATTCCTTGGATAAAGGCAAACTGCCCCAATGCCGTTATTATCTCGTATGGCCTCAATATCGGCACCTATAACCGGAACTACAATGTTGAGGCGGATAATTTCCGTGTTAACGACACGATCTATGATTTTGATCCGCAACCGACCGTGACGATCGATCAGGCGGCCGGACAGGCTGACCCCACCAACACGAGTCCGATCCACTTTACTGCCACATTTAGTGAAGCGGTCTCAGGATTTGATTATCAGGATGTACTTCTGACAGGTTCCGGTGCATCAGGAGCAAACGTTGCTGTCGCTGACACAGGTGACCATATCCACTATGATGTTACGGTTACAACGTCATCAAATGGCCCTGTTATAGCAACCATTCGGCCTAACGCAGCTCTTAGCATTGCTAACAATGCACCTACAGTAGCCTCGACATCGACAGACAATACTGTCTATTTCATAGGCACCTGCAACAACATAACGGCATCGACCGGTATCCAGACTCTTCGCCATCAGGCTGTGACGGTTCCTGTCATGATCGACAGTACGACCGATCGCAACATCCTGGGCTATAAGACAACGATCACCTATGATCCGAGCGTGCTGACGTTTACCGGCCTTTCGGCAGTCGGCACTCTTAGTGACGGTATGACTGTGGTCGTAAATGACTCACCTGTCGGAACTATCAGGGTGTTTACTTTTAATACCGCTCCATTGGCAGGAGCCGGTGTCCTTTTCAACCTCAACTTCACCGCAGATGGTGCTATCGGAACAAGTTCGCCGATCGCATTCTCGGGCACACTGTTGGATGAGGGAATGCCTTGCTCAACAACCTCTAACGGTTTGGTCAAGATCGTTTCTTCGACAATCGATGGTGTTGTGACGTATGCCACTGCTCCTTCGACCCGTCCGGTACCGGGAGCAACCATCTCAGCAGCCGGTTCTGTTGCTGCTTCAACAACAACCGCTACTGATGGTTCATACTCATTAAGCGGCCTTGGTTCAGGAGCTTACGATGTAACTCCCAGCAAGGCAGCGGAATCGATCTCTTCCACGGCGATCACGCCATTCGATTCTTCATTGATAGCAAGAGCTGGTGTTGGCCTTGCCACCATAAACTCATACCAGGAGATAGCTGCTGACGTCACGGGTGATGGCACGGTCTCGCCGCTGGATGCAGCATACATCTCACAATGGAAGGTGGGAATACCCAATCCCGGCATTACCGGAACATGGGTGTTTATTGCCCCAAGTACGCATTATACTGATGTGGAAACAGCACATACAGATAACTACTTGGCGATCCTCAAGGGTGATGTAACCGGTAACTGGGGAGCCGGTGCTGATTCGGTCGCAATACCGACTGAGTCTGTCATTCAGGTATCCCTTCCTAAGGCCTCAGCTGCCGCCGGCAGCATTGCCACCATCCCGGTCATGATTGGTGACGTTACCGATAAGGGCGTTTTGGCATATCAATTTGATGTGTACTATAACCCCAAGGTGCTCTCCGCTCGTAACGATGCAGACGCTGCCCAAACGTTAAGTCAGGGCATGAGCGTTTTCACCAACGAGATCGAACCCGGACATCTCAAAGTTGCCGTTTACGGTATCAACCAGATGACCGGCCAGGGTACGCTTATCAACCTTAGGTTTGATACGGTAGGATCTGCCGGTATGACGTCCGAACTCAAGTTGGATGGCCTCATGCTTAACGAGAACCCGTTAATGGCACGACCGTCTGACGGTTTGTTCAAGGTGGCAGAGTCGGCTGACAACTCGATCAAGGGCAGGGTACTCTCAGCTGCGGGACAGCCGATCAATCAGGCTGTGCTTACGCTTAGAGGCTCTGACGGCTCAGTTTACTCGGTGAGATCCAATGCATTTGGATACTTCGAGGTCGGCGGCCTGGCGATTGGCAGCACATATCAAGTCACCATTGAAGCTAAACGCTATACGTTCAACCCAATGACCGTTAGCGTAGGAGGTTCGGCGGCTGAAATTGATGTGATCGCGAATCAATAATTCGTGATATCATTAGATCCGAGAGAAAAGGTTACATCCTTTCCTCTCGGATCTTTCATCTTTTTCCACTTCCGGTTGACTCTCTAACTATCCAAACAGTTTGCCGGCTTTAAAAACCCCGAGGTACCAAATGAAACGAAAGAATTACTGGCTCTACCTTTCGCTTTTAACAATTTTTGTTCTGCCGACAGTTGCTCAAAACAAACGATCATCGACAGTATCTGAGGTTGTTGACCGCACTCAATTAGCAACTGTAACTGTGACAGCACCCACGGTATATCGTCCTCAAAATGCCGTATTTGATGTAACCTTTCAGGTGAGCGACACCACTGGCCAGAACATAACCGGTTATTTTGCCCAAGTCACTTTTGACAACACCGTGCTTCAATATAACGGATGTTCTGCCACTAACACGATCAGCTCATCTTTTAGCATCATATGTAATGCGTATCCTACTCCGAACACTATTTCGATATTTGGATACGGTGTTTTTCCGACTACAGGCGAGGGGCCGCTCTTTAATCTTAATTTCACTGCCATTGCTCCTCCGGGAAATGTATCTCCGCTTAATTTTGCTGAGTTTTACTTTAATGAGGGTAATCCCGATGATACCGATATTAACGGACAGGTCACCATTCTTGGCACTACGGCAGCTCCTACATCTATCATCGGACAGGTAACGACCGCAGCCGGCGACCCGATATCTGCTGCACGGGTCGAACTGATCGATACCAACGGCAGATCGATCTCCGCGATCACAAACCCGTTCGGTTATTTCAGATTTGACGATATCGGCTCAGGTCAAACATTTACCGTGACAACGACCGCAAAGCGATACACATTTGCCTCTCGTATGCTTACCGTTAATGACGAGATAACAGGTTTAAATATCACTGCGGATCAGTAGGTATATCCCCAAACACCTTTCACAAAGGCCGCCTCGCAAATGGCGGCCTTTGTCATTCCTTATGGAAAAAGTCAGAAATATCTTCTAATCGGTTTGTGATGAGCATGCGGGGGAGTGAGTTGAGAAAGTCACGGCCGTATGATTTGGTGCGCAGGCGTGGGTCGAGGATGGCGATGACGCCGCGGTCGGTTTTGCTGCGGATAAGGCGGCCGATGCCTTGTTTTAGGGTGATGATAGCCTGGGGAACGCTGTAATCAAAAAATGCCCGTCCGCCATTTTCTTCGATGTGTCGCGAACGTGCGGCAACAAGCGGATCGGTCGGCACTGCGAACGGAAGTTTATCGATCACAACGCACGACAGTTGTTCGCCGCGAACGTCCACTCCCTGCCAAAACCCTTGCGTCGCAAAAAGCACCGAATTGGGTGTCGATCGAAATTTTTCGAGCAATCCGGCCTTTGGCATAGTTCCCTGCAAAAAACATGTAAATCCGACCCTCGACGAGACAAGTTCAAACAGCGTATTCATCGACCGTGTGCTCGTACACAGCACGAAAGCCCGGCCGCTCGTAATACGGATGATGTCAATGATCTCGCGTGCGGCGGCTTGTGCAAAATCTACCGAGCCGGGATCCGGCATCGCCTTTGGCAGATAGACGATCGACTGATCTTCGTAATCGAAGGACGAAGCGGCCTCGTATGAGTCGGTCTTATCGATCGGCATCCCGAGACGATTCTCGACAAATTTAAATGAGCCGTTAGTGGACAATGTCGCCGATGTTAAAATGCACGAACTTACTTCGTCGAAAAGCTTTTCCTTCAACAACGATGAAACATCGACCGGCGAGGCCTGTAAAAAGATGCCTCTGCCGCGGCGTTCGAGCCAATAGACAAAATTGCTGTCGTCCTGTTTAGTTATAAACCCGAGGTCGGCACTTGCCTGTTTGATCCGTCTAACGATCGAATCCGCTTCGGGCATTTGTCCTGAGAATTTATCTATCTGCGTTTCCAACGATCTCAGGGCTTCGTGGAGGGCGTGATATGCATCGCCAAGTGCCGTTGTACGGCCGGTGCCGCCTGTTTCGCTGATCTCTAACTCGTCCTGTGCGAGCGGGAAACGGCCTTCGAAAGTGCGTCCGGCCGTAAACCGCAGCCAGAATTGTTCGGCCAGGCCGGCGACCTTTCCTGCCGCTCGCGTAATGGTCATCGCCGAAACGGCATCAGCGATCGAGAGCTCCTCGGCATCACGTGCAAGCTCATCGAGCTGATAGCTCGATACCTGGACCCCAAAATAGTCCGACGCTATGTCCTCGATCAGATGAGCCTCGTCAAAGATCACTGCCGAATAATCAGGCAGCACCTTGCCGAATTGGCTATTTCTGACATTGAGGTCAGCAAAAAAAAGGTGATGATTGACGATCACGATCTCGGCATTTTCAGCACCGTAGCGCATTTTGGTAATGAAACATGATTCGAAATCAGGACATTTTTGCCCGATACACGACTCGCTTTTAGCATTGATGCGATTCCAGAATGGCAGATTCTCGGGCAGATGCGTCAGTTCTGAGCGGTCGCCGGTCCGCGTGTCTCTTATCCATTCCCGAACCTCGCGAAAATCATCGAGCTGATCCATTCCGTCGAGTATCGGCTGATCGTCTGATTTTGCAATGCGATATATACAGGCGTAGTTAGATCGGCCCTTCATATATGCCGCCTTGAATTTTGATGGCAGAGCTTTTCTGAGAAATGGTATATCCTGCTCCATCAGCTGCTCTTGCAGGTTCTTGGTACCGGTCGAGACTATAATGCGTGTATTGTGCTTTGCCGCCGCTGCTATCGCCGGTATCAGATAAGCAAGCGTCTTGCCGGTGCCGGTGCCGGCTTCGACGATCAGATGCCGCTTATTTTCGAGCGCCTCAACCACCTTTGCCGCCATTTCAGATTGGCCCGGGCGATACTCGAAAGAGTCATGATGACGGGAGATCAGCCCATCGGGGCCAAAGATCTTTTCTACTTCAGGATTCGGCATTTAAGTTCAGAACGCCCGGCTAACCGGCAGAACGTGCTAAAATGAGACTTTCTTATTAGCACAAATTAATTTATCTGCGACGCCGCTGACCGGGTTATTTTCAGCATTTGGTCCTATTTTAAATGTTCATCGCCCGGAGTTGAAATTCCCTCGGCAGTCGCAGCATCTTATACCCTTTTGGAGTACGGATATATGTCTGGTTTTCGCCGTTTTATGGATACTCGCACGCTGGCGGTGGCTTTACTTCTGATCTGCCTTGCGGCCGCAGCCTTGTTAATGCCGGGTCTTAAAACTCGTGCGACCGGACTGATACATCGAACGGAAAGTCACGCTGACGATCTGCCAAATTACGATATTCGTACTGATAAAAATGCCGTCGCAGCTATCAATAACTATCGCGGCCCTTTGGGGCGTTCGGCCGAGAATCTGAGAATGATCCGACAGGCATTCAGATCGGGCGAAGAAAAATTACGGCTCACTGTTCCATCTTTAAAGATCGAATACGACCAGTGCCTTCGCATACCGGAGGTGATCGGATCAGGAGCAAAACTGGGACGTAATTTCCTGACCGGTGCGGTCAAAGGCCCGCGAGACGGCCACGCCGATATTCTGATCAATTTTTTAAAGGAGAATAACTCGCTTATAGGCCTCGGCTCAGGCGAGATAGATCGGCTAAAGATCGCGGCGGACTATACGAACCCTGACGGCGTGCTATCTTTCGTCGAACTGGATCAAGAGATCGGCGGCATTCCGGTCTTTCGCGGAGAGGTCAAGGCCGGATTTACCAAAGCAGGCGAGATGATACGGGTGATCAACGATCTCGCACCCGGTATCGATGAGAATGGGGTTTCAACCGACTTTGGCGAGCCGTCCGATGCCGTTAAATTTGCCGCTGGAAAGATAAATGTCGATCCTTCAGCCATCGACATGCAGGCAAACCCGTCGTCCGCAGATATAAATAAGTTCATTTTCGGAAAAGGTGTGTCGGCAACGACCGCTGAAAAGATATATTTCCCCACCGAACCGGGCGTCGTCGTGCCGGCTTGGCGTGTACTTATATGGCGGCCAGTCAACGCATTTTATATTATTGTCGATGCTCATAACGGCACAATGCTCTGGCGAAAGAACATTACCGAGGATCAGACGCAATCCGCGACTTACAGCGTTTATACAAAGCCTAATGCGATGATGAATGTGGCAAATAATCCTTTTCCCGTCTCGCCCGGAACGTCATCGCCGAACGGAATTCAGGGTGCTGCACTATCTCGAACATCGATCACGCGCATCGGTAACGAACCACCTTACACCTTTAATAACAATGGCTGGATCCCGGACGGCGGCACTGTGACCGATGGTAACGCTGTACAGGCCGGACTCGACCGTGACATAGAGGATGGCGTTGACGCAAATAGCGAAGCATTAAGCCCGACACGCAATTTTACCTATAATTATTCGCCATTCGACCCTAATACCAATAGCGGCGGCGAACCTGTGCCTTCGCCTCAAACATATCCGGGATCGGCCTTTCAGCAAGGGTCGGCAACTCAGCTTTTTTATATCTGTAATTGGTACCACGATCAGGTCTATCTGCTCGGGTTTACTGAAGCAGCCCGAAATTTTCAGGATAATAATTTTGGACGCGGCGGACTCGATGGTGACCGTATCCGCGGCGAGGGCCAGGACTCATCAGGTACCGCGAATGCTAATTTTTCGACGCCTGCAGACGGCACACGCGGGCGCATGCAGATGTACTTATGGCCAAATCCGAACCCCGATATAGACGGGGACCTTGATGCCGATGTTGTGATCCATGAGCATACCCATGGCCTCTCAAACCGGCTGCACGGTAACGGCAGCGGACTGTCCACTAATATGTCACGAGGCCTCGGCGAAGGCTGGAGCGATTTTTACGCGCACTGCCTTTTGAGTCAGCCGTCTGACCCTGTCGATGGCATTTACACTATCGGAGCCTATGATACGTATGTCGGGTTCGCTGGTTATGTAAATAATAATTACTATGGCATTCGCCGATTTCCAAAAGCGATAATGTCATCTGTCGGCCCTAACGGAAGGCCGCATAATCCACTGACATTTGCAGATGTCGATGGCCAGCATGCCGACCTTTCTGACGGAGCATTTCCTCGCGGGCCGTATGGCTCATCTATCATAGATCAGGTCCACAATCTCGGCGAGGTATGGAGTTCGGCATTATGGGAAGTACGTGCCAAGATGGTCACGCGTCTGGGCTGGGCCGCCGGCAATAAAAAAGCTCTGCAGCTCGTGACCGACGGTATGAAGCTCGCTCCGTTGGCTCCGACATTCGTATCCGAGCGTGACGCTATCATTGCTGCCGCTCAGGCAAGTTCGACAGGCTCGGATGCGGGTGCCGACATAGCCGATGTCTGGGCCGGATTTGCGATCAGAGGTATTGGGGCAAGTGCCTCGATACAATCGATCGGCACCGGTTTTGGCGATACGCACGTCACAGAAGCATTTGACCTGCCAAATATTGAACAGTCACCCGACATTTCGATAAACGATCAGCTTGGCAATAACAACGGGTATGCAGACCCGGGTGAAACCGTTTCGCTTCAGATCCCGCTGACAAATATGATCGGCCCGTCGGCGAATGGAGTAACTCTCAGGCTAAACGGCGGCAACGCAATAAGTTATGGCTCGATCGCGTATGCTCAAACCGTAACGCGGAGTTTTACATACACCATTCCTTCCGGCCAAAATTGCGGCAGCCTTTTGACACTTACGCTGTCGATCGACAGCGACCTCGGCCCGATCACGCGTACGCGATATTTGGCCGTCGGAACTCCGACACAGACCTTCAACGAAAATTTTGACAACACATCCGCTCCCTCATTTCCAAATGGATGGACAGCGACACCCGTCCAGGGCGGAATTAATTTCGTAACCAATACCGCTGATCCCGACTCGCCTCCCAATGCGGCTTTTGCAATGGACCCTGCATCGGTCGGCGGCGGTTCAGACCTTATTTCGCCCTCGATCCCGATCACTGCACAGGCGGCAATCCTGACATTTAGACATAGATACGATACCGAACCCGGCTGGGATGGAGGATCTCTCGAGATAAGCATCGCGGACGGAGCCTTTCAAGACATAGCAGCTATGGGCGGCACTTTTCTTGAGGGCGGTTATGACGGAGTCCTGGGTATGGGGACAAATAACCCGCTGGCAGGCCGCGCGGCATGGTCCGGCTCGTCAAACGGATACAAGACAACGGTGGTACGGCTACCCGCCGCGGCCGCAGGGCAAAATGTTCGACTAAAATGGCGGTTCGGTGCTGACGACAATACCGCAGAGATCGGTTGGTACATCGACAATATTACCGTCACAGGAGCTTATTTATGCTCGATCTCAGATAATTTTGCTTCGGTCAGGGCGGACTTTGACGGCGACGGACGCAGCGATCTCTCAATCTATCGCCCCATTGAAGGCAATTGGTATCTCGACCGCTCATCTGCCGGCTTTACCGCTCTTCACTTCGGACTTTCGACGGACATCATCACTCCGGGTGACTTTGACGGAGACCGCAGAACAGATGTCGCTGTATGGCGGCCGTCATCCGGCACATGGTTCCTATATTTAAGTTCATCCAGTCAATTATCGGTGATCCAATTCGGTTCCGAAGGAGACATTCCGTCTGTGGGTGATCTTGATGGTGACGGAAAGTCGGATATCAGCGTATTTCGTCCGTCTAACGGCGTTTGGTATCGCCTCAACTCCGGCACCGGTGCATTTGTCACTGTACAATTCGGCCAGAATGGCGACATGCCTGTCGTCGGTGATTACGACGGCGACGGCAAAGCCGATATTGCTGTATTTCGCCCATCAGCAGGAGCGTGGTTCAGGATAAATTCTGCCGACGGCAGTTTTTCGGCGATCGGATTTGGACTGTCGTCTGACATCGCCGTGCCAGCCGATTATGACGGAGACGGCAAGACCGACATCTGTGTATTTCGTCCATCAGACGGAAACTGGTACCGTCTCAACAGTTCGGATCTGCAACTTTCGGTCACTCATTTCGGCCAATCGGGTGACGTGCCTGCTCCCGGCGACTATGACGGTGACGGCAAATATGACCAGGCGGTCTATCGAAATGGCATCTGGTATCTTAATCGTTCGTCCGCCGGTTTTTCGGCTCTACAATTCGGACTTACGGGCGATATTCCGGTGCCAAACCGTTATTTTAATTAGGCTTTATCTAACATCTCTCTAACGGCATTTCGGCCGCTGCGCCAAAATACTATTAAAGGTAGTTTTCCGGCACCATAAAACTTCGCCGAAATGCCCATAAACATTGCCCCTCAACAAGAAACCTGCTAAGGTTTACAGCGATAAAATTATCATATAACTTAGCTTAATTCCGGCTTTATAGGTTAAGACGTAAGTGAGAGGGGGCATACTATATCTACCCTTTCACGCCATAGAGCAATAACTGGATCATCTCGTCATCGAGATGCTCTGTAACTTAACCACTTGCTGCTCATTTTTTATTCGTGATGCGAAAGATCTGAGCATTGATTCGCTAGGAGGATGAAGTAATGCATAAACGTGAACATGCCGATCGGAAGCGCTCCGTGTTGGCATTGATCGCATTGTTGGGGATCGGCATAGCGCTGATCGCTATCCCCGGCTATTTCAGATCTTTGGCAAGCTCTGAGAAAGGCCTTTTGACTATTCCCGGCAATCGAAATGAAACGTTGCCGAAAATGTACGATATTCGACAAGATAAGTCTCAAGCCGAAAAGCTCGAACGATATCGCATAGACACAGGCCACAATTTGGCTGAGGTCTCAGAGAGCCGTCAAGGCTTTACTCGCGGCATCGACAAGCTAAAGACCTCTGTCCCGAAACTCAAGGTCGAGTACAACAATGACATTCGCATTCCTGAGTTGATCTCGGCTGATATGCAGAGTGTGCCCACATTCCTTACCGGCCCGTCATCACAAAAGAGAGTTGATATTCTCAAAAGCTTTCTTTATGACAATAATGAGCTGGTCGGCGTGACGCCCACACAGATCGCCCAATTGAATGTAACCGCTGATTACACAAATCCTGACGGCGTACTGTCGTTCGTCTCGATGGAGCAGCAGATCAATGGTTACCCTGTTTTCCGTTCTGAGATCAAGGCAGGTTTTACCAAAGACAATCGTATCATCCGCGCGATCAACAACCTCGCCCCCGGACTTGACTATGCCTCGCTTTCCACCGATTTTGGTGACGCAAGCAACGCGGTCGCTGTTGCCGCCGATCATATCGGACATAAATTGAGCGCCATCGACACCACTGTAAATGCGGCGGTTTCGACGGATCTCAAAACTGTTTTCGGCCAGGGCGATTGGGCAACTACCGCTGAAAAGATGTATTTTCCGATCGAGCCTGGAGTCGCGATACCTGCTTACAGAGTTCTGTTCTGGGATGGAGATGCGTATTACGTCATTGTTGATGCCAAGAGCGGAACGGTTCTATGGCACAAGAACATCACTGACGACCAGACACAATCGGTTACATATCAGGTTTACACAAACGCAAATGCGTATGTAAATGCGGCTGACAGTCCGGCTCCGCTGTCGCCGGGCGGCAGCAATCCGACCGCTCCGACCGTCGGCACGATCCTTACGCGCACTAATCGCACATTGATCGGTAATGAAGGCGATCTGTCATTCAACCAGAATGGTTGGGTCACTGACAACACCAATGTCACCGACGGAAATAACACCGAGGCCGGACTCGACCGTGATCAGGTTAACGGAGTTGATGCAACTCAGGTCGGATCGCCGAATCGCGTGTTTGACTCAGCATGGAACCCACCGCCGGGAAATCCCGCTCCGGGAGACGATGTTCTTGTACCTGCCGCACAGCGCGGTGCCGTCATCCAGATGTTCTATTTAATGAATATCTACCATGACGAACTGTACAAACGCGGATTTACCGAGGCTGCACGTAATTTTCAGGCGACCAATTTCACGGGACAAGGATTAGGCGGCGACCGTGTCTCATCAGAGGGACAGGATCAAACACTCGGTTCGAGCTGCTCGTCACTGCCGTGTGTTAACAACGCCAATTTCTCAACACCGGCTGACGGTACACGCGGCCGCATGCAAATGTACACGTGGCCGGGCCCGAACCCTGACCGTGACGGCACGACCGATGCCGAGATCATTTTTCACGAAGTATCTCACGGCACATCGAACCGCCTTCATGGCAACGGCAGCGGCCTCGGCAACCAAGGCGGCATGATGGGCGAAGGCTGGGGTGACTGGTACGGAGCGACGATGCTCGCCGAGCCGACCGATGACCCTCTCGGTACATATGGAATGGGCGGTTATGCAACCTATCAGTTAGGCTCGACCACCTTTACATCAAGCTACTATTACGGCATTAGACGATTCCCGACTGCGGTCATCGCTTCGGTCGGGCCTAAAGGCAAGCCGCATAATCCATTTACCTTTAGATATTTGAACGTCGGCTGTGACGCTCTTATCGGCACGACCACCACTGCGGTCAACAGTGCCTATCCGCGCAACCCGGTCGTCTCGACATCTGAGGGATCACAGGCTTGCAGCCAGGTGCATAATGCCGGTGAGATCTGGAAGTCAGCTCTTTGGGAAGTTAGAGCTTTATATCTGCAGCATCGCGGCTTTGCGAGCGGTACACGAGCTGTCCTTCAGGTCGTTACTGACGGAATGAAGCTCGCTCCGATCAGCCCGACATTCCTGCAGGAGCGCGACGCGATCATCGCGGCAGCCGCCGCAACTGCCCTTACCGCATCACCTGAGACTTCACAGGATGTTGCCGATATCCGCGAAGGATTTCGACGTCGCGGTATGGGATTTTCGGCAAGTGTTCAGTCAAATACAGCTGTTACAGAGGCATTTGACACGCCGAACGTAACCGCCATCAACCCGATCTCGGTAAGCGACTCAACTGGTGATAATGACGGCTATCCTGAGCCGGGTGAGCCTGTGCTTGTCTCTGTCCCGGTCACCAATCCGGGTACAGGTGCAACGATCTCTAACGTAAATGCCAACATCAATGGCGGCACTAACGTTTCGTACGGATCGATCGCGGACAATGCAACTGTCACGCGTCAGATCCCATTCACGATACCTCAGGCAACGGCTTGCGGAGCAGAGATCACGATCAATATTAACGTGACGAGCGACGCGGGCAGTCAGATACCTTTCACCTACAAATTCCGTGTCGGCGTACCTGTCGGCGGAGCTCCTGCGACGTTTACTAGCACCACGCCGGTCAGGATCCCGGGCGGCTCGGCCACTGTGGGTGTTGCCGACGTTTATCCGACGACACTCAATGTTTCAGGATTGACCGGTAATAAGACGATCTCGCTGACCTTTACCGGCCTTAGCACGACATATCCGGGCGATATGGATTGGCTGTTAGTCGGCCCCGGCGGACAGAAATTCATAGTTATGTCTGATGTCGTCTCCGCATTTTCGACGCAGACCAATGCGACGGTCAAGCTGATCGACACGGCATCGGCCAATCTGCCAAGTGGCTCATTGACAAATATGGCCGGCAGTTGGAAACCGACCGATATCACCTCGGGCGACACGTTTGCTGCTCCGGCACCCGCCGGGCCGTATCTCTCGCCTGCGTCTGTAGGTACGGCAACATTCGCATCAACTTTCGGTTCTAACGGTTCGACTATGAATGGCACCTGGAACCTCTATGGCGTTGACGATTCCAGCGGAGATTTCTCGACGATCACCGGTTGGCAGCTGACCTTTGAGTCAAATGATTATGCCTGCAGCTATACGGCGTCTTCAGTTAGATCACGGGCTGATTTCGACGGTGACGGCAAGTCTGATGTTGCGGTTTTCCGTCCGTCAACGGGTAATTGGTACGCACAGCGTTCGACGAGCGGATTCCAGGCTCTGAACTGGGGAACTTCCGGCGACGTTATCGTCCCTGGCGACTATAACGGCGACGGTAAAGCTGACTTTGCCATCTGGCGCCCGTCAGACACATCCGGAATCACTGATTTCTATGTCCTATACAACGACACTTTCACTATTGCCGGATTTTCGCACGGAATTACTACCGATGTGCCGGTCGCGGGTGATTTTGACGGAGACGGCAAAGCGGATGTAACCGTCTGGCGTCCTTCGACAGGAATGTGGTACATCGTCAGTTCACAGGCTAACACCACTCTCTCGATACAATTCGGATCGAATGGTGACAAGCCTATGGCGATGGATAGTGATGGTGACGGCAAAGCCGATCTGGCAGTTTATCGTCCGAGCAACCACACATTCTACATAGCAACTGCCGCCGGCACTCCTTCACAGAGTATCACCTCGACCCAATGGGGTTCCGACGGTGACATCCTTGTCCCGGCAGATTATGACGGCGACGATAAGGATGATATTGCTGTCTTCCGTCCGTCGGATGGTTACTGGTACATTCTAAGATCGAGTGGCGGCACGAGCTTTATTAAGTTCGGTCAGTCAGGCGATGTTCCTGTACCGGGTGACTATGACGGCGACGGCAAGGACGATGTCGCCGTATATCGTGCCGGTATCTGGTATATGAACCAATCGACCTCCGGTTTTGCAGCGGTCGCATTTGGTACAGCTACCGACGTACCTGTTGAAAAAGGCTACATTCCATAAACTCACTCCCCTGAGTGATGATGATAATGGCGGGCTTTATAAGTCCGCCATTTTTTTGTTCCTTTGATATTTCTCAGTGCGATCTGACACGCAAAAAAGAAGAGGCTTTCCCATATTCGGAAAAGCCTCTTCTGTACGGACGAAACATCTGCCGGAATATTATTCCGGTTTTGTAGCCGGCGTTATCGCCGGGTTATCGGTTGCGACAGGACGCTGCAACGCGGGCCCCTCTATGACAACAGGATTTGTCGTCGGTTCTACACGTGTCGAGTTTGACGGCGGATTGCCCATCGGCACCGGCTGAAGGATCGCCGGCGGGGTCGGGCCTGCATATGGCGTTGCCGTTGCATTATCCGGCCTAACGATACGCGGTGTGATAAAGAACAGGATCTCGCTCGAATTGCGGTTAATTGCCTTACGGCCGAACAGATACTTGAGTACAGGTATTCTGGACAGTCCGGGCGTTTGGTCACGCGACTCACGTTCGTCATCGAACAACACTCCGCCGACCACGGTCGTACCGCCATCAGGTACGGTCACCTGTGTGGTCATCGACTGTGTATTGATCGTCGGGTTAGCTCCGGCTACTATGGTCGCGGTCGAACTATTTTCTGCAACGACATTGAGTATGACACTGCCTACATCATTGATCTGAGGCGTGATAGCGAGACGCAGCGGCACATCGACATAAGTCGTTGTAGCGATAGCCGCACCGCCTGCTGCCGCACCGGGCTGGATCGTCGTGATAGGAATTTTTGTGCCGCTCTTGATCTCTGCGGGACGATTGTTCAGAGCGGTCACACGCGGAGTTGCGATAACTTTTGCCTGTCCTTTCTGCTCACCGGCACTGATCAGAAGGTTGATCTGGGCCGTACCGAATATACCCGTAGTAAGACCAAGCAATGTATTTGCAATCTGCGAATTCATCGGGTTCACGATGCCGCCATTAGGAATGCCGGGGTTTGGCGTCAATCCGAATGTGTTGTTAGGCAGTGATCCGCCAACTCCGCCGCTGCCATTCTTTCCGTTGAGCAGTGCTCCGAGCTGTACGCCGATGTCGCGGCTGAAATTGCGTGATGCAACAACAATGCGAGCTTCGATCTCCACCTGAGGCTCAGGCTGATCGAGATAGGATATAAGCTTTTTGATCGACTCGAGATTCTGTGTAACGTCGGTGATTATCAGAGTGTTTGTACGTCCATCGACCTCAACCGTACCACGGCGCGAAAGACGCTTTTTGATAATGCCCAAGATACCTTGATCCGAACCGCCTTTGCCGCCGCCACCGGAGGCTCCGCCGCTGCCGCTCTCGGATGATGTCGCAGTGGTCATCGAATTTGCACCGCCTGCGTCACCGCTGAGAGTGCCCGACGCCCTTGCAAAATTAAGACGGATAAACTCGGTATAAAGCTCTGAGCCATCGATCACACCATCAGCGATCGTCTTGCGAACCTCGATCTCTTTTGCAAGAGTGTTGGCCTGTGCGATGCGCAAAATGTTTCCGTTGACCTGTACACCGAGTTCCTGTGCTTGAAGGATCGAGTCAAGAGCGACATTCCACGGAACGTCACTGACCTTGACGGTTACCGGCACATCCTTGACAGATTTATCGATAACAAAATTGATACCGTACTGATCGGTGATGTAGCTCAGGATGTCTCTGATGTCGGCATTAACGACATTCAGGTTGATCGGCTCGCCGCGAAATCCGGCACGGCCGTACATTTCGCCCTGATGCTGTGAATCGGTTCGCTGAGCGAGTCCGGCGACAGCCATCGACGACACCATTAGGAGAGTGACGGCCAGCCGTCGGATCGTCAAAATTGATAAAAGTTGAGAATTCATGTTTCCTCCGTTTGTAGCTCGGCCGATCGGTTATCGCGGCCGTATAAAAATCGTGTGCAGCTCTAGTTGCGGTTCTTGGCGACCTTAACGGGCTTTCTCGCTCCCTTTTTCTGCGTATCTTTTTCCGGTGCGGCCGGTGTCGAGTTCATTTCGTCGAGCAGCGACCTGACAGGCTCGGACTTAACTGCCTTGCCCGCAGCCGATCCTTCATTGGCGGCGACCTGCGGTGCGGGAGCTCCCTGTGCAGGTTGCTGGTCAGCCTGTGCCGGAGCCGTACCCTCGATCTGTGCTCTCATCGTGTACTGCTGCAGCGGCTTATACTCGACCGACGCAACAAACTTTTTAGGGCCTGTCTTGACGACCTTTTTAAAGACGAGACGGTTCTCTTCGACCGCAACAAGCTGTCCGTCAAAGAACTTTTCGCCCGGATAGATCGTGTATGATAGCTTGATAGGCACCGCCTCGATCATTGCGGCATAACCGCGTGGCGTCTTAAAGATGCCTGTGACCGCAAGCTCATTCAGCGTCAGAACGCTGGTGACCTTTGGCAAAGCCTGGCCGCTCTCGACCGCACGCTCACGCTGTTCTTTAAAATAGGCGATGCGTGCCTCGATCATCGGCGGGCCATAATTGACCGGCGGCTTAGCCGTTTGGCCTGCGGCTCCGGAAGTTCCCTGGCCACCGGATTTTGCCGGCTCTTTCGACTTCATATACGAAGCCTTGGCAAAAGGGTCACGTGCTGATTGCGCCGCAGCCTTGTTAAAGTGGCCGCCGACCGCGACCATCCCGATGGTGATCGCGAACAGGCCGAGATTACGTTTTAGTGACGATGTTTTCATACCTTTACTCTCTTTGGGGTCGAGCAACTACATTTGTTTGCCGGGCTGGGCGGCAGGTTGAGGGGCCGGTGCGCTGCCGGGGGCAGCTGGTGCGGGTTGTCCGGGTGCAGGCTTGCCTGGTGCCGGAACTGCTCCCGGAGCGGCGCCGGGCTTGGCTCCCAGATCGGTGGGTGCGGCATAGTATGCCGTTAATAAGAACTGTGCGTGCAGCGTACGATTATCAGACTGCTTATCGATCTGATTCAGCTTAAAGTCCGAGATCGAAACGATACGAGGCAGTTTTGCCATGCGGTCGAAAAATGTTCTGAGGTTGTTAAAATTGCTGTCAACCTCGACCTCGACCGGCTTGGCCATGATCATGTCCTGCTGTGCGTCGTCACGAGGAGCAAACCGCATCATAACGAGGCGGCTGTCATTCGCCGTGTCCTGCAGACCCTGCAGAACGTTGGTGATCTCACGCTGCTCCGGCAGCAACACCTTTAACTCATCGTACTCGGCTGTCTTGCTTGCGAACAGTGCTCTAAACTCATTGATGCGCTGCGTTGCGAGCCGTGCTGTCTCATTCGCCTGCTGAAGCTGATCAGCCTCATCATTGAGCGCCTGTGTCTGAGTACGGGTGTCGCTGGTAAAGAAGTACCAGACGCCCGAGTAAATGAGGGCTCCGAGGGCAAGCATTAGTACCAACTGAAACTGCCACTTGAGATTCTTTATTTTCTCTAACATTGTTCTTACCTGCTTAATAATGATCGGCTGGTCTATTAATTCTTAGCGACCTGAGGTGGTGCGGCCCCGGCAGCGGGCGCCGGTTGGCCTTGGTTTGCGGCCGTTTGTACACCGTTATTTGCACCGGCTGCTTTTGACGGCGTGTAGGCACATTTAACGGTAAAGTTGATAACCGAAACTTTCGGGGCTTCGGCTCCCGGCTTTAATGCGATGTTCTGATTCGTGATCTCGTTTCGAGTGGTCTCGATACTGAGATTCGAGAAAAGGCCATTCGAAAATTCGAGGCTGCGGCCGAACTGCGTTACCTGCTGCTCGTCAGGTGAATTGCCCTTAAAGACCATCTGGTCGCCGGTCTGTTCGACGCTCTCGAGATAAAGTCCCGGCGTCATAGCTATACGCTCGCGGACTGCTTCGAGCACGGCACTCGGCCCTGCCTGATTCGCACGAAGCTTTTTGATCGCTTCGATACGCGAGTCTATATTCTGTATCCGCTGCTCGAGGTCTTTCTGCTCGTTAAGTACGGTCTGCAGCTCGGCCTGTGTACGCTTCTCGTTATCGAGACGCTCCTGCGCCGTGCTGAAGGCCATCTGAGAGCTGATAACATCCCAGCCGATAATTGCGGTGGTCAAGAGCAATGTGGCGACGGCCATCACGACAAGGCGTGTGGTCGGGCTGGCGACCTTGCGATCTACAGACGCTACGGCTCCACTCTGACGCTCGGTAACTGAGTTTAAAAGATTGATCTTTAGCATTGTTTTACACTCCCCTCATCGCCAGGCCCACGGCAACAGCCATTTCGGGAACGATCTCGCTAATATAGTCCGGATCGAATTTATTGGTATCGATCGTGATCTTGCGGAAAGGATCGAGTACCTCGACAGGCAACTCGAGACGCTGCGAAAGTTCGTCCGCAAGTCCGGCAAGCTTTGAACCGCCGCCGGAAATAAGTATCTTCTGCACCTGAGTCTCGTTATCGTCGGTCGTCGCACGATAGAAATCGAATGTCTTCTGTATCTCCATCGCGACGATCTCGGTAACGTTATTCATCAGAGGCTCGATAGATTTTTCTTCGACGCCCTCGGCCGCATTTACGACACCGCGTTTTACGGCCTCAGCCTGTTGGAAATTAAGTCCGAGGCTTCGCTGAAGAACGTCTGTGAACTGGCTGCCGCCGACAGTGATGTCGCGGGTAAACAGCGAACGCGTACCCTTTACTATATTGACGTTCATCGTCGATGCTCCGATATTGAGCAAAGTGACAACGTCGCTATCGGTCGGGTCATAATTGGCCTCGTAGCAATTTTGCAGTGCAAATGTGTCAACGTCGATAACGACGGGCTGTTTGCCTGCCAACTGGATAGCTTGTTTGATATTGTCGATACGCTCGCGTTTACACGCTGCGATAAGTACGTGCGATGCATCGTCTGTTTCGGCAGTGACCTGATAGTCAAGGCTGACATCGGCGAGATCGTATGGAATATGCTCTTCGGCGTGCCAGTCTATCGACTCTTCGAGTTCCTCGCGGCTCATCGGCGGCAGAACGATGTTCTTAATGATCACCGAGTGTCCGCTGACGCCCGTTACGACCTGGTTCGCACTGATCTGATGGTTATTGCAGACATTTTGGATAACATCAGAAACGACATTAAGCTCCATTATCTGGCCATCAATGATCGTGTCGCTCGGAAGATTTTCAAAACCGAGGCCTACGAGGTTAAAACTGTTTCCTTTTGAATCAAGCTCGACCATCTTTATCGAACTTGAGCCGATATCCAAGCCGGCAACGCTTTTCTTTTTACCGAACAGCATTATTTTCTAGCTCCTTTTTCTGCGATCACACTTTTTAGCTGGCGTGTACTATCAAATGATTTGTAAAGTCGGTCTCGTGCAAATATGAAGACATTTCTACCTTCGTTACAAACGCATGGACTTGACGTTCATTTTTTGACTTGATTTGCAAGCAGTGCCAAAGTACCGCTTCGAACCGGATAGCCTATTACCGATTGGCAACTAGGGTGAGTGCAACGCAAAGAAAATTTTGTCGCATCTGGTGGCGAAGGGTGCCACACCGGAACGATGTGACATTTAAAAGTTACAGTACTGAGCAACTTGTGTCAACATTTTTTTACAGTGTTAAACGCATTTTGATAAGTTTATTTTCAGTTTGAGCGAAAAGGTCGGTCATTTTGAAAGCATCGGTCAGTTATAACAGCCTATTTTATTGAGGTTCGCGAGAATTGAAGCATTAGCGGAAGAGATCTGCAGACGATATATTTAAGACCACAGTAGTGCAATTTATTGCGGATCTCGCCTGATAAACAAGGCAACCATCAACAAAATATACGCAAAGAACGAGGTAATTGCGTGAAAAACACTTTGTATCGTTGTCAGCCTGCCTATAAGTTCCAAGTCGCGGAGGCCCATTATCTCAGATGTATAAATCACGTAAAAAATGAGAAAACCGGCATCACCGACGATAAAGATTATAAAAGCAAGTGCGGCCGCCCACCAGCCGCGTGATAATCGTGAGCGAAGAAAGATCGACAATGCCAAGCCGACCAGATGTACAAGCAAGATCGGATATGTTGCGGCAGTTCCGGCTAAATAGAGCTTGATCCATTCCATACCTATATATATTAGGACGTCCGTTCCCGCCATGTTTGGGGACTTGAGCCGTCGTCGCGGCGTTCCATTGTGATCGCTCCCGGCGAAGGGCAAATAAGGTGACATAGATTGCAGCCGACACATTCGGCCTCGATCACACGCGGATAGCGTTTGCCGCCTGACTCGACGAACTCAAAACTCTGATGCGCTCCATCCTCGCACGCTACATAACAAAGATTGCACCGGATACAGTGTTCTTCATTAACATGAGCCTTAACAACATAATTTAGATCGAGGTCGCCCCAATCGGTCACTTTTCCGGCCGAGCGTCCCGCCATATCCGCGACCGAGGCAAACCCTTTGTCGTCGAGATAACTGCTGAGGCCGTCGATGAGATCTTCGACGATACGATAGCCATAGTGCATGACAGCCGTACAAACCTGGACACTGCCCGAGCCGAGCAGGATGAATTCCGCAGCGTCGTTCCAGGTCGAGATACCGCCGATGCCCGAGATCGGGATCGTAAATTCCGGATCGCGTGCTAATTCGCTGACCATATTAAGCGCGATCGGCTTGACCGCCGGGCCGCAATAGCCGCCGTGTGCGGCCATACCGTTGACGTTGGGATACGGGATCATCGAGTCGAGATCTACACCGATGACAGAGTTGATCGTATTGATGAGCGAAACGGCATCCGCACCGCCTCTCACCGCGGCCTTAGCCGGCGGAATGATGCTCGTCACATTAGGCGTGAGTTTGACGATGACAGGTATCTCGGCAACCTCCTTGACCCACTCCGTGACCATACAAGTATATTCCGGCACCTGTCCCATCGCGGCCCCCATACCGCGTTCGCTCATACCATGCGGACAGCCAAAATTGAGTTCGAAACCATCGCAGCCCGTGTCCTGGGTCCGTTTGACGATCTCATGCCAGACTTCACGCCGAGACTCGACCATTAACGAAGCGATGACAGCGTGCTTGGGATACTTCTTTTTACACTCATAGATCTCTTTTAGATTGACCTCGAGAGGCCGATCGGTTATTAACTCGATGTTGTTAAGCCCGATAAGGCGCTGCTGACCGTGATCGAGTCCGCCGAGGCGTGACGAGACATTTGTTATCGGCTCACCCAATGTCTTCCAAACCGCTCCGCCCCAACCGGCATCAAATGCCCGTTCGATCATCGACCCCATATTAGTAGGCGGCGCCGACGCAAGCCAAAACGGATTAGGAGATTTGATCCCCGCAAAATTTATTGATAGGTCAGCCATAAAATAACGATATTAAACCTGAGCTTCTTCAGAAACGATTTTAGCAAGTCTTGCCCTTACTTTGGCATCTTTTCCATAATGCTCCCGATAATATTGGATAAGAGGTGATTCACAAAGAAAATTAACATCGAATTCAGACTTATCGCTTGCAAGCAATTTCAATCGAAAAATTATTCTTTCTGACAAGTCCTTAACCCAAAACTTCTTCGATGAAACACTTACAGTTCCTAATAACGCTTCACCTTCTTGCTGACGTCTAAAAAGCACTTGAACCAGAGTATTCTCAATGAACATAAGCTTATAGGCTTGTGTTTTCGTCGCATCACGCTCGGAGGTCTTAACACTGTATTGATATACATCGCCCACTTGAGCCTTAAAAATGGCTCCCCCTCCAGTTCTTTGTTCCTTCCTATCTAAAAAGAAAAGTGCGAGACATCTGTATCAAAATCCTTTATAAAGCCATAGTGCTTTTCTACGTCATATTTAATTACTATGCCAGTTCGCCTTTCGTTCTGAAGTCTTTCCATATTTGTGTGCCAGTTTATTTCAATTTCTTGATCGCGTTATTTTCAAGTAATGATCTCATTTGCGTAATAGCAACTTTGTTCAATTGGATCAACCGTTCATTTGGCGGTAATCCTTGTTGAATAAGCAATGCATTGATGCTTTCCATATTGCTTAAAACCACCAACTGTTCTAATGTTGCATAGTCCCTGACATTGCCGTCTTTATCGGAATTGCCATCCCGCCATTCCTTTGCCGTACTCCCGAAAAGAGCAACGTTCAATAAGTCGGCTTCGTTGGCGTAAACAATTCCCGCTTGTTGTTTCGTGATTTCTTTTGGGATCAGATTTTCCTTAATTGCATCAGTATGAATACGGTAATTGATCTTGGAGATAGTTCTTTGAAGGCTCCATTCTAGTTTTAGCCGATCGTTTTCCTCATTCTTTAGACGTTGAAATTCTTTGATGAGAAATATTTTGAATTGCGGACTGATCCACATACCAAATTCAAAAGCAATGTCGGGATGAGCGTAGGTTCCGCCATATCTACCTGTCTTTGCTTTTAGACCGATCGCATTTGTTTTTCCAACCCATTCTTTTACACTTAATTTATAACTGTTCAGTCCTGCCTGACTTTTAATTATGGCAAATTCGCCATAATTAAAATCAGGATTATAAACAGACTCCCAAATGCCCAGATATTCGACCGTATTTCTGTTACGAAGCCAGTCGGAAATGAAGAAATCCCCATCCTTTGCTTTAAGCATATCTGTCAAGGAAATATATTCTTCGCCACTATCAAACAGGACGGATATTTGTCTGCCTTCGACTTGGATTATCTGGTTCTTGGCCATTTCAGATCATATATTTTTTTAAATGCGTCGAATTTGACAGGTTTAAAATTATCCTCATAGGAAACGCCCTCCAATTCCTGAATGGATATATTCTTACTTTTTGACATTCGTTTGCATTCTTACGTCTAATGCGGATTTGGATCGACGGGTGCTTTTGGCGGGTCGCGGAGGACGGCACCGGCAAATTCTACTTTGTCGCCGGTCAGCGATCCGTGAATGCCCATCGCGGCGAGTTTGCCCATTTGGGCGGCATCGACGGCCTCGGCACCGCCGTTGGCGCAGTCGCCGCCGGCAAAGACCTTGGCATTAGATGTCTGCATATTCTCATTGACGACGACGCGGCCTCTTTCGTCAATGGCAACGCCGACGACATCAGAGAAGAATGCGGTCATCTTTGATTGGCCGATAGCCTTGATGACCATATCGCACTCGATCTGACGCTCGCGGCCGTCAGCATCATGAACTATCATTCCCGCAACTTCTTCGTCACCGAGGATCGCGACCGGCGTTGTTTCCCACATAAGCTCGACTGCATCGCGGCGGGCAAGTTCGAGTTCGTAATCGTATGCGGGAGCGTCCTTTTCCGTTCGGCGATACATCAATATTGAATGTTCGGCACCGAGGCGTTTTGCCTGTGTGACAGCGTCGATCGCGGTGTTGCCGCCGCCGATGACCGCGACGCGCGTACCGACATCGACCTTTGTCCAATCGCGGGTCTTTACCTGCTCGATGAAAGATAGAGCATCGACAACGCCCTCCTTATCTTCGCCGGGAATACCGAGCCTGTTGCTCTCGCCCAATCCGACAGCAAGAAAGACCGCATCGTGTCTCGAAAGGATATCGCCGAACATCACATCACGTCCGATCTCGGTATTCAGACAAAATTCGACACCGAGTGCCTTGACCTGTTCCGTCTCGGCAAGCGAAGCCGCCTGTGTCATCTTGTACTCGGCCATGCCGTAGGTGTCGAGGCCGCCCGGCATCCCTCGCCGCTCATAGACGGTGACCGCGTAGCCGAGACGTGCTAGATAGGTCGCACATGACAAACCGGCCGGGCCTGAACCGACGATGCCGACAGACCGGCCGTTAGCCTCATCCTTTTTAAAAAGCTGCCTGCCGCTCGCAAGTGCGTGATCTGTCGCGTATCGCTGGAGCCGTCCGATCTCGATCGGCTTTTTCACAAGCGTTTTTTCGACACACGCACCTTCGCAGAGGACCTCGACCGGACAGACCCGAGCACACGAGCCGCCTATCGGATTGGCATCAAATATTCCTTTTGCCGCACCGGCGACATTGCCGCTTGCGATCTTTTTTATGAATCGCGGCACATCGATATGCGTCGGACACGCACGCGTACACGGTGCGTCAAAACAGTACAGGCAGCGGTTAGCCTCCTGCAACGCCTCGGCAGCCGACATTAGCGGATGAATGTCCGCAAAATTAAGTTCGATCTGTTCGCTTGGAATTTCAGACATATTCGATCATTGTTGCGGTGGCAGTTCGTTCAAAAAGTTCATAAGCTCGTCGCCTACCGAGGAGGTTTCTTGTGCATGTGTCCTGACCTTTCCGTCAAATCTGACCTCGGCCGGACAAGAATTGATCAGACTCCACATTTGATCGCGATCACGGATAAGAGGCGGAATTATCGCTTTACCGTCAGCAAAAACAAGTTCCAGCTGATTATCTTCAATTTTCCTTGACACTCCACCGGATCGAAAAGTTTTTGAAACATGGTCGATGAAGTAAAGGTTTTCCCATAAAAATGTTCGCCCCGTAGAAGACCTGACACCATTAACATCGATCGATCTGACCAGTGTCTGACGCGTCACTATTCCGATCAGAACGAGCACGATTGCAGGAAACATCAAAACTCCTCCGCATAAAAATATGCCACCCCAACCCGTCTGAGGATCGCCTGTAATTTTCAAAAAGACAAGACACGCAATGATCAACAGCGGAATGCTGAACAGCAGAGCATAAATAAGCCACCTTTGCCAGCGTTTTCCTAAGAGCAGTTTGACCTCGATGGCCTGAGGCAGATTTTGCTTTGCCCAATTTACGGCCGGCCCGTTATAAAATCGCTCCTGCATATTGTCACCCCATTACGATCCGCGTAACCGGGATCATTTAGCACGCTGGAAATATTTCCCGTCAAATTTATATGTAATGTACTGATTCGTCACGCGCCCCTGCGGTGTTTTATCGTCTTCGATGACGACGGGAAATTTAAATATCTTGTCCGCCTCGTTGCAAAAGAACAGCTTGACCGGACGCTCAGGATGATCGACCACCGAAAAGAAATCGTATGCAAAACCGACCGAATTCGTAAGGCCCGACGCGGTCTTTATCACCTTATAATTCGGCACATATTTATCACCGACAATATGAACTGCTTCGAGCGATTGGCTTGCAAGCGATGTCGATGCGATACCTGTCGAATTGACCAGATATATCGGCCCCGCAGCTGAGGCGATCGTAAATATCTGCGAAACAAACCCGCCCGAGTACTCGTCCTCTTGTGCCGGATCGACCCAGGTAAACACCTTTCCGCTTTTGCCTTTATATTGGACAACGCTCATAAAATTGCGCATCGTGCCGCCTGACTCATCGTCCCAAGAATAGATGCGAAGCCTGTGATCGGTCGATGTCGCGATAAACATCTTTTCCTTTAATTTTGAAAATGTGTAACCAAGTACTGCGACTGACCTGCCGCCTTTTACAAGTTCATTTCTGATCGCTTCATTTTCTTTGCCGATCGCTTCGTAATCAGTATTACCGTCGCTGTTCTTTGCCTTTTCGATCTTGTCAAAATGTGCCAATATACCGGCCTCCAACCCCGCCGGAGTCTGCGCCGAGACATAACTTGCCGCCGCTATTGCCATTAAAAAAACAACGCTAGTAATAAATGCTCTTTTCATAGTAAAAGTGATCTAATCAGTTTAAATTAATCAGCAACGATCGGGCTGTAGAGATCAGGGCGGCGATCGCGGAAAAATTGCCATGTATTGCGCACCTCGCGGATCTTGTCCATATCGAGATCGGCGACGACAAGTTCGTCTTTGTCACGAGAGCCTTCGGCAACGATCTGGCCGCGAGGGTCGCAAAAATAACTCTGGCCGTAAAATTCGCCAATATTCCACGGAGCCTCAGTGCCTACACGATTGATCGCCCCGACAAAATATCCGTTAGCCGCGGCATGTGCCGGTTGTTCGAGTTTCCAAAGGTATTCGCTTAATCCCGCGACCGTAGCCGACGGATTAAATATTATCTCGGCACCGTTTAACCCCAGACATCTTGCACCTTCGGGAAAATGACGGTCGTAACAGATGTAAACACCGATGCGTCCTACCGCTGTATCAAAACACGGATAACCGAGATTGCCCGGACGAAAATAGAATTTTTCCCAAAAACCCGGCGCAACATGCGGAATGTGCGTCTTGCGGTACTTGCCGAGATATTTGCCGTCAGCGTCGATCACAGCTGCGGTGTTATAGTAAATGCCTGCCTGCTCTTCCTCATAGATCGGAACCACAAGCACCATTCCAAATTCCTTTGCCGCGTCCTGCATCCGCTTGACCGTCGGGCCGTCAGGCACACGCTCGACCGCCTCGTACCAACGTGTCTGCTGCTCGGCACAAAAATACGGCGTGGTAAATATCTCTTGAAAACATAATACCTGAACGCCCTGACGAGCCGCGTCCTCGACAAACTTCATCTGATGATCGATGTTCCCTTTCTTGATCTCATCTATCGGAGCATCTGCCGCAACCTGATTGTGCGCCTGTATAAGGCCTGCTTTTATTATTCTTGCCATAATGTTGTTTACTGTATGCTGATCGTAATACCTATTATTTAGCCTTTTGCAAAGATCTCGCGGGGTCGATGTTGGTGTTGATCTTGACCTCCGAGATCACACGGGTCCAGCTTAGATCTGGCATCGCGTATCTGATAGTTGCAGGCAATTTGACGCCGCCAAAATCTTTATAGTCCGAGTAATCTACCTGATATTGAAACTGTCCTATCACTGTCGGCATCGCGACACTGCGACGTACAAGCAAGCCGGTTTGCGTGTCAAAATACAGCCTTTCGCGCGAGTTGTCGGCGAGAGTTGCTATGACGAGATACACGTCTCTGCCGTCGATCTTGTCTGTAAAGCGATACTCGATCTTTGTGTAAACGCTCTTAAGATCCGGATCAGCAAAAAGCTGAGCTTCGCGTTTGATCTGTTCAAGCTGATCGGCCGGAACATCTGCCGGAGCACCGTTTGCGGTCATAGATGCTTTTTCACCGTCAAAAAGCTGAACGATCTTGTATTCGCCGTACGCGGTCTCGATGCGGATCTTGCCTGGCATCTGTTCGATCATTTCCGGCTCGCTGGTTTTGCCGTCCGGCTCGATACGTTTTGCCGTGATCGAGCGTGACTTAACAGACGCGATCTTTTCCTTACCGCCGAGTGCAGCCGTGTACCTGTCTATTATCTGATCTATGGTCGGTTTGACCGTCGGCTGTACGGGACGCGACGGAGCCTCTGAGTGTTGGGTCGGCGGCATCAGACTCGGCAGAGACTGCGGACGCTCATGGCCGTTGTGACAGGTGTTACAGCTCACCTCAGGTCGCCCGTCAAAGAACTGTTTGTTGATCGACATCGTCATTGCGATCATCTCGCGTGCCGTCTGTTTGTGATGGTTATCGTCCTTTTCAAAATCCTTTTCGCCCGAGACATGACAGCCCGCACAATCGAACCCGAGACTCGCGGACATTATGTTCATGATCTTGCCGACCTGATCGGCGGGCACGTCATTCAAAACTTTGATGTTCTTGAATTTTTGCCCCGCGGTCACGACCTTCGTTTGAGTTTGGGTGCTGCCTTTGACAGCAAACCCCGCAAACGCGGCGGCCGCAAAAATGCCCGTAACGGCGATCTTTGTAATATAGCGAAGTTTCATACGTCCATTTCGCCGAATATTTCGATCACGCTGCTGTGATCGGCTTTTACGGCCTGAAATAAGAAAGATCCTGTCTTTTATCAATGTTGATTATTGCTGCCAAAATTATACACCTAATTCGACCAAAAACCGCCCGTCGATCTGCGCTGCACGTCGGCAGAAAATATGTTCCTTGATAACCGTAAGAACAGATCGAAAGATCATTTTTCATTTGCGGCAACTTCTTGTACGGCGGCTCCGGCCGTCCTCATAAGCACGATATGCAGCACGAACGCCACACCGAACCCGACGAACCATCCGTAATCGTAAAGCGGCGACAATGCCGGAACGAGCAGGCCGATCCATGCGAAAAAACATCCCACCAAGGTGGCCGCGATCGCACGCCAATTCCATCCGCCGTATGTACCGCCGCGGCGATACAGATCGGCGAGCTTCAGATCTTTATGGCGAATGACCCAATAATCTGCGATCAGTACGCCAGCGATCGACCCAAGCCCGCCCGAATATCCGACCAGCCAGCCAAAGATGTATCCGCTAGGGTCGGCAAGCAGTTTCCATGGCTGCATCAGTATTCCGATAATGCCTGTAATAAGGCCGCCCGTGCGAAACGAGATGAGTTTTGGAAAAGCATTGGCAAAATCGTTGGCGGGCGATACGACATTCGCCGCAATGTTGACTGACAGCGTCGCAACGACGACCGTAAACATCGAGATCGCGACGATGACCGGCTGTGAGAACTGGCCGACAAGCTTAACAGGATCCCATGCATCGGCATGCGGCATCTGAGGAAACACGACGACCGCCGCTGATGTGATCAAAATGCCCATTGCGGCAAACACGGTCATCGTCGTCGGCAGTGCAACCACCTGCCCGATCGCCTGTTCGCGCTGACTCTTGCCGAACCGCGTAAAGTCGGGCATGTTCAAACTCAGTGTTGCCCAAAATCCGATCATCGCCGTCAAACTCGGCACAAATATCGGCCAAAACTCAGCTAACGTATTGAATTTACCCGGCTCATGCAGCAAAAACCCTATCCCGCCCGCCTGATATAAAACCCATCCCAACAGCAGAGCAGTCATCACGATCACATACGGTGCTGCCCAATTCTCAAATATCCGAACGAGATCCATTCCCTTATAGATAATGAGAATGTTCATAGCCCAAAAGATAAAGAACGACAGCCATTCGGTGGGGTTATGACCCGCGACCTGTCCTAGAAATTTTCCGTCGGCCGCAATATCTGCACCAAAATCACGCCATCCGGCCCCCAACAAAGAGCTAAATAATGTATGTAACGCCTGGCCGCCGATCCATGCTTGTATGCCGAACCATCCGCAGGCGACGATCGCACGCATCAGTGCAGGCACATTCGAACCGCCGGTTCCGTAAGCAGCCCTCGCAAATACGGGAAACGGAATACCGTATTTCGTACCCGGATGCGAATTGAGCAATATCGGCAAAAGCACGATGGTGTTGCCGAGCAGGATCGTGATCAATGCCTGCCACCAGTTCATGCCCGCCTGTATCAGCCCCGACGCCATCATATACGTCGGTATGCAATGCGCCATCGAGACCCACAACGCAGCATAGTTGTACGTCGTCCAATCGCGTTTGGCGACCGGCACGGGAGCGAGATCTTCGTTATATAGCGGCGATGTGCTTATGCTTTCTTCGGCATCGCTGTTGAGTTCGACGCGTCCGTCACTGTGTTCGATGGTGTCGATCATCGTATTAAAAAAAGAGATCCTTTCACGCTCTGATCTGTGTGTCTCTGAAATTTGGTGAATTTCCGCGTAATACGGCAGTGACAAAATGTATAGCACAGATCGGCCATAACTTGGCTAAAAATATCGCACATCAACGCAAATTATTTTTTGAGATCCGTTCGGCAAAAGCCATCGCAGAGGTTCGTCATCCTTTCAGTAGCCGCTAAATGTGAGTCATATCAGCCTTTCATTTTGCAGCAACTCATCACGGCCTAACGCGGGCCGCAAAAAATTTTCAAGGAATAAAAAAAGGAGAGATACGATGCTCAAAAATACGATCTTGGCGCTGACAGCACTGATCGTGCTCGGCGTAGGCACGGCAATGGCCGGCGATTGCAATAACGAAAGGTTTTACGGCACCTACACACGAGTCGATGCCCCGACTGACGTCATGGGCGACGGCACGATCATTCATCAATATGTCTGGACACTCGTGCTTAACAGCGACGGTTCGGCGATACAGACTTGGACCGGTGCACCTGATTACATGATCAACTTCGGGACTGGAGCAACGAATGTCGGCAGTTGGAAATGCAGGGCCGACGGTAAACTGGTCGTCACGCTGCTATCTGCGAATTATGCTCCGGTCGGCCCCGACGGATACATTCCCTCGGCTGATATCTCTCTGAGCAACAGCTATCGATACACGTTCCTTTTCAAGGTGAATAACCCCAATCAGATCACGCGCATCCAGTCACGCACGAGGGTATATTCGCCATCAGAGAATGCCGCCGACCCCGCAAGCGGCACACTCGGAGCACTAAGCACGACTCAGGTCATCTACTCCCGTCTTACAGCGAACGACTCTGACCTGACCGCACCGTAAGCATAGCTTCACAAAGACCTATGAGGCCCGAAAATATCTTTTTGGGCCTCATATACTCATTGCAGAGCAAGAGCGATACAGCTTTGCAAAGCTTTTTCTTACGACTAATTACCTTTGGACAATGCTGCGGGTATGATCGCTGCCGGTCGTGTTTCTGCCTCTGATCATCAGATCTTGACGCATTCGCCGCGTTTGATGAATTGACCATCGCCTTGTTGGCCTGTGTGTTCGCCGTCGCCGATGATGACGCGGCCGCGTGAGAGCACTGTGTTGACCTTACCCTTGACGGTCCAGCCTTCATAAGACGAATAATCGACATTCATGTGTTCATGTTCGACGCCGAATCTGGTTTCGGCATTGGGATCAAAGATGACGATGTCGGCATCGGAGCCGACCGCGATCGTCCCTTTTTTCGGGAACATACCGAACATCTTAGCCGCAGCGGTCGAGGTCAGCTCGACAAAGCGGTTGAGCGAGATGCGGTTCTCAACGACTCCGCCGTTGTAGATCAGAGCCATGCGGTTCTCGACGCCCGGAGCTCCGTTAGGTATCTTGGAAAAATCATCGGCTCCGAGTTCCTTTTGCTCCTTCATACAGAACGGGCAATGATCTGTCGATATGACCTGCAGGTCGTCCATCTTGAGGCCTTTCCAAAGCTCGCCGCAATTATGCTTTTCACGCAAAGGCGGCGTCATTACGTACTTTGCACCATCCCATCCGTCGCCGTAATCGTCGATCGAGTGAAACAGATATTGCGGACAGGTCTCGGCAAACGCCGGAATGCCGCGGTCTCTCGCCTGACGTATCTGGTCGAGAGCGTCTTTGCTTGAAAGATGGACGATATAGACCGGCGACTCTGCCATCTCGGCAATTGCAATGGCTCGATGTACGCCCTCGGCCTCAGCGATCGTAGGGCGCGTAAGCGCATGATACTTCGGCGCGGTGCGTCCGTCAGCCAGAAAGCGTTTGATGATCTCGTTGATAACGATGCCGTTCTCGGCATGCATACAGACAAGCCCGCCGCGAGTGCCTGCCGCGCTCATCGCACGAAAGATCGTCGCATCATCAGCGAGAAAAACTCCCGGATACGCCATGAACAGCTTAAATGACGAAATGCCCTCGTCGATCAGCTTGAACATCTCCTTCTCATCGCCATCCTCAAAATCGGTCGTGATCAGATGAAAACCGTAGTCGATGCACGTTTTCCCTTCGGCCTTTTTATGCCATGCATCGACGCCCGAGGTCATCGATTCGCCTTTCGTCTGCACCGCAAAATCAATGATCGTCGTCGTCCCGCCAAACGCCGCAGCCCGCGTGCCGGTAAAAAAATCATCCGAGGCAAAGGTACCGCCAAACGGCAGTTCCATGTGCGTATGCGGATCGATACCGCCCGGAATGACCAACTTCCCCGTAGCATCGATAACAACATCAGCCTCGACATCAAGCGACTTCCCGATCGTCGTCACCGTCTCACCATCGATAAAAATATCGGCAATATAGTCATCAACCGCCGTAACGACACGTCCGTTTTTTATCAGAGTTCTCATATAGATCTAATCGATTTGCCCTCGGAATTCATATATGACACGGAGGAAATATCTCTATATCCTCCGTATTATTGAGGCGAAAAAAAAATTAACAGAGTGCCAGTCCCGCGTCCAGAGCCGTGATCAGGTGATCGACGGTGTCTTTTGTGGTGTTGAGCATCAGGCCGGTGCGGATGACGTTGCCGTGAAGGCCGCCTTTGCCGATGAGAACACCCTGGCGTTTTGTTTCTTCGAATATCTTGAGTACGGCTTCGGGATTCGGTTCTTTGGTTTTCGGATCTTTAACGACCTCGATCGCCTGCATTATGCCCATTCCGCGAACGTCGCCGATGATCGGATATTTCTGCTGGAGTTCGAGCAATCTATCGCGAAAATGATCTCCGACAACACGGCAATTAGTGCGAAGGTCGTCCTCCTCAATGACGTTAACGACCGCGAGGCCGACAGCCATCGAGACAGGATTACCACCAAATGTCGCAAATGTGAGACCGGGAAATTTATCGGCGATCTCGGGCGTGGTGATCGTCCAGCCGATCGGAACGCCGTTGCCCATTCCTTTGGCTGACGTGATGATGTCAGGCTCGACGTCCCAATGTTCGATACCGAACCATTTATCGCCGGTGCGGCCCCATGCGGTCTGTACCTCATCAGCGATGCAGACGCCGCCGTAGTTTCGAGCGATCTCATAGGCACGCTTGAAATAATCTTTCGGCGGCGTTATAAATCCGCCGACGCCCATGATCGGCTCTGCCATAAAGGCGGCGATCTCGCCGGTCGTCGTTGTCTGTATGAGTTCCTCGATATCGTTAGCGCAAGCAAGGCCGCAGTTATCAGGCGTCGCGTTAAAAGGGCAACGATAGCAATAAGGTGCGTGAGCGTGTACAACACCGGCGACCTGTGACGGCAGCGGTTTCCAGGTTGAAACACCGACGGAACTCAATGCCGTCGCACTTCGGCCCGAATAGCTGTGACGCAAAACGACAACCTCGTGTCGGCCGGTCGCAAGCTTTGCGGCAAATACGGCCGTGTCGTCGGCCTCGGTCCCGCTGGATGTAAAAAATGATTTTTTTAATTTACCCGGCGTGATCTCGGCGAGCTTTTCGGCAAGATCACTCTGCGGCTGATTGGCAAAGAGCGTTGATGTATGAGCGATCGTGTTGACCTGATCGATCCATGCTTTGTTTACACGAGGTTCAACGTGGCCGAGGCTTACGGTAAGCACTCCGCCAAAGCAATCGAGGTACTCGTTGCCCTTGTCGTCCCAAACCTTTTCGCCCTCGCCGCGAACGATGGCGATCGGCTCCTTGTAATACATTGCAACCGCAGGAAAAAGAAATTCGCGATGCTTTTCGACCGCAGACATTAGAGGTGAGCGTGCTTCGACCTGTTCCATAATGATGTCCTGTTCCAAAAAAAGATATGTGCTTTATATTTCTACTCCATTTTTACCCTTAATGTAAACGCATCATCACACCTCGTCTGAGATCAAAAATACGAAAGCTGTCCGGGTGAGATTTACCGGACAGCTTAAGTTGGGAGTGGTGCGATCGAAATCGTATTGCCGCGATCGGAATTTTCCGCTTACGGCATTGGCGGTTAAAAGAGCGTATCCTTATCATCTGGCCCCATCATCGCTTTGCGGACGAGCGGTATCGGCGGACCGCCGTATGAGAGAAATTGGTCGTGAAATTGCTTCCACGCCGACTTTCCGCCGCGAGATGCACACCAGTCATCACGGAGCTTTCGGATCATCAATTTGCCCATCGTGTAATTGAGATACGCGGGATCAAAAGTGCCTCTCGCAGATTGCTGATCGGCCTCACCCTCGCTGCGAAGGCCCTGATCGATGAACATCTGTTTAGACTCAGCAACGGTCATACCCTGCGTGTGCAAACCGATCGCCGAAATAAATCGAACATCGCGAAGCAGTGCCTCCTGCAGCTGTCCGATGTGCATCTCGGGGTCGCCGGCGCCGAGGCCTTCGTCATACATCATCTCCTCAGCGTAATGTGCCCAGCCCTCTGCGAATGCGTATCCCACAAAAACCTGGCCGAACTTGGATCTGGAACGGTTGGCGTGCAAAAACTGGACAAAATGTCCCGGATAGACCTCATGCACCGAGGTAAATAACAAACTTCCTTTGCCGGGAATATACTCCTGCTGCTTCTTTTTATCCCATTTAGGATCGGGCGGCGAGACGTAATATGTTGACGGCAATCCTGTTTCATACGGGCCGGGAATGTTGATGTAGGCAAAATTCCAAGCCTTGTACGGCGGAGCCTGTGCGACCTTGCACTCCTCAGTGCCGGGCATCGAGACCACGTCGTGATCGATGATGAACTGTTTGAGATCGGCAAGCTGCTTTGTCGCCGCACCGACGACGTTATGAGCGTCGGCTTTGCTTGCCGTTGCCTTGTCGCTGCACTGCTTAAGCGATTTGCCGGGTGCGTATCTGTCGCACTCCTCCTTCATCTCATTGAGATTTTTCTGAAGGTCGTTCTGACCGATGTCCTCGAGTTTTTTGAGATCGATATCGACATTCTCGGTCTGATTAAGCATCGCCTTGAATGTATCTTTGCCGAGAGCGAAATCATCGTTACCGTTCTTTTCCTGTTCGTCGAGCCAAGCTTTGAAATCACGAATCGATCTTGCCGCTGCCTTATTTGCTTCTGCAAAGTCCTTTTGCAGCTGTTCATCCTTAACGCCTGAAAAGACCTTGACGACATCCGATTCGTAAAAGTCCGCCAGCCCGCCGATCGTCCGGCTGCCGATGCGTGCGAGATCCTTTGCCATCGGCGTGTGCAGCGTCTTTTTGATCTGGTCGAGAGCGGCAGGAACATTCGCCGCATATGCGGTGTAGGCTTTGATCCTTACATCAAGCGGAGCATACTCGCGAGAGACATATACGTCAGGATCGAGAGCGTCGGAGTAAAAATAAGGATTTGTGTGCGGGCTGTCAGCTCCCTCGATCCAAAAAAGATCTTTGTTGATCTGTGCGATCAGATATTGCCGCTCGAACTGCTGGCGTTCGTCGAGATCTGCATCCTTAAATGCCGTCGCCTTATCGCGGTGGCCATGCAGCATCGCCGCGGTCTTTTTCCATCCCTCGTCGCTAAAATCGGGCAGCTTGCCGTCATATTCGTGCTTTCCCTGATTGACCGCAATATCCGGTCGCGAGTCAAAATAATCCTTTAAAAATGTCTCGACAAACGCATCCCAATCGGGCCTGTTAGCGGTCGCCGTCGGCTGAGGCGTTGTGTTTGCTGTTGGTGACGTGCCGCCCGAGCACGATAGCGTAATAAAGATCGAAATAAGGGTCGCAATGGTCAATAGTGGCCGCATGTTATTTTCTCCTGAATAACTTCGAATTCTACTCTCTTTTATCTCAGTTAGATAAAAGATATGAGCGAAACGAAGATGTTTTTTCATACGGCCTCAAAATGTATCGAACTTACGTTCTTTTATATAAGATCAGCCAGGTAATACCAGTCTTATCTTCTCTCTATTGAACCCTCGCCGCCTTTAGTTCTTCGGTAGCGGCGGCGCATCCATTTGGTTGATCTAAATGTTTGTGTGAACAACAGACCTATTTCCTTTAAGCTAAGACCTGTACTAATGAAGCATCGGATATCGATCAAAAGATCACATGTTCAATGATCATGAGCCGTCTCCTACAAGGGTTTGTTTGTGGGAGGCTTTTTAGCCTCGAGTTCTTTGATCCTCTCCTGTGCAGAACGGCTGTAGGTGGGATTCGCCGCCGATACATTCATGTATGCCTTCTTCGCTTCTTCGTTTTTCCCAAGCTTGGCAAGAGTTTCGCCGATATAGTACTGCGCGACCGCCTTTTCCTTATCTGAGCCTTGTTTGACGGTTAGCGCTTCACTGTATTGTTCCCTCGCCGCCTCGAACATATTCAGGCTGGAGAATACCTCGCCGTTCTCGATGTACCGCTTTACTTTAGCGTCGCCTTTCAGATTCGCAACTGTCTTTTCAGTCTCGCCCGAGGCGAATTTTCTTATATTGACTTCTGCTTTCTTTCTGTCAGTTTGGGGAAGAAAATCAAGCTTTATCAATTCGCTCGCAGTTAAATAGCAGTGGTATTTTGCGCGGTCGTCACCTTTCGTTGTTCCGCCGACATTGACAGCCGCTAATCCGTCAGTCGAGAAAGGGCGCGCCGCAGCGAACTGCGGCGCGATGAGAACTGCCCCGTGAGCGTTCTTATATCCGTATTTGCCGTTCTCATCCTTAAACGGCGTGGCCTGTGCCGACACCGCAACAGCAAACGCAGCAACGATAATCAAACTTAGAAAAAATTTAGTCATCATGATCTAAAGTTTCGCTGTTCTCATCTTCCCGGAACTTAAAAAGTTTGTTTACACGTAAGCGGCTTTTTAGCTCCGAGGGCATTTGCCTTTTTTATCTCGCCGATCGCCAATGCCGTCGATCTCAGATAGCAGTAAATCTCGGCTTTTCGGAGATAATATTTCGGCTTATCGGGCGAATATTTGATCGCCTGATCGAGATCGCCAATTGCCGCATACAAACCGATCTCGTCGGCTTTCGCCAGTCCCATTGACGCGAGCGACCCTCTGCTTAGGATCTGTAATTCCGCACGCAAATAATACAGACTGCCCTCGTCATTCCATAGTTTCAGGGCTTCATCAATGGCGGTTCTGGCTTTGCTCGACGTTTTTTGTAATTCATCCGTTTTGTGCTGTTTATCGTACTGCTTTACAAGCAAAAGATAAGATATGGCACGCGAATAATGGCATAAATATATCTTTCCGCCGGTCTCGATACATTGGAAGGGTCTAATTAAACAAGACGAAAAAGTCTCCTGGAATGGAGATTATGAAAAGATACGATAAAGATTTCAAGGGAGAGGTAATTAAGAGGTAGTTGGCAGGTGAGTCGATCGAGGTAT
>Ga0153956_1000178_pt1 | contig 81664 bp, 75 predicted proteins | sample TSFL040MetaG_FD_104704 | JGI IMG/M metagenome (GOLD analysis project Ga0153956, IMG submission 104704) | Attine ant fungus gardens microbial communities from Florida, USA - TSFL040 MetaG | ecosystem: Host-associated > Fungi > Mycelium > Unclassified | place: USA: Florida, Wekiwa Springs... | reverse complement strand
TCCGAAGTTCGCATGTCCTTGCGGCGACCTTTGATGCGACCTTCGGAATTAAAGGGACACTGGCAAGTTTATGATTCTCGTGTGGTTCAGGTTCAGAAGTCCGCTTCACCGACTCGCTGCGATCGTGTGGCGGACTTCTGAACCACCACACTAGTTATCCTTTTTCTAGCAGGACGCCACACGCCATTGACAGCTAAGGCATCCTTTGTTCTACTACAAATCGGAACAAGTTTCCATTTTTTAGAATTCTATGAAGAGCTGAAACAAATATGACCATAAGCGTTGGCGTTGACGTCGGCGGGACGTTTACGGACTTCATTCTTATCGACTCCGAGTCCTCCACGTTTCAAACAGCAAAAGTGCCGACGACGATCGACGATCGCGCGCGCGGTTTCCTTGAAGGGATTGGCAGGCTTGGAGTTGAGCCATCGGCGATCGACTGGTTGATCCATGGAACCACAGCCGGCACCAACGCCTTGCTTGAGCGCAAGGGCGCGCGTTGCGGTCTCATCACAACGATGGGCTTTCGCGACACGCTCGAACTGGCGCGCCGCAGCCGGCCCCACGCGTACGGGCTGCACGGGGGCTTCGAACCCCTCATCGATCGCGAATTCCGCCTCGAGGTGAGCGAGCGCGTCGATGCGCGCGGACAGGTTGTCATTCCTCTTGAGGAGGCAGCGGTCCGCGAAGCCGTTCGTGAGTTAATGCGGCTCAAAGTCGAATCCGTCGTCATCCACTTTCTGCATTCATACGCCAACAGCAATCATGAAGCGCGTGCTGCGGAAATCGTTCGTGAGATGTGGCCCAATGCTTATGTGATCGCGGGGCACGAGGTTATTCGTGAAATGCGGGAATTCGAGCGTGGAACGACCGCTGCGATCCACGCGTCCATTGCACCGGTCGTCACGCGCTACATCACAAGCGTAGCGGGGCAGCTTGGCGAGAAGGGATTCAAGAAAGAACTGCTGATCATGCAGGCCAATGGCGGCATGATGGCGGCATCGCTTGTGAGAGATCATGCGGCGCAAACTGTGATGTCGGGTCCGGCGGCGGGCGTGCTTGCCGCGGCCGAGATTGCAAAAAAGGCCGGCATCCAGAATGTCGTTACCGGCGATATGGGAGGCACGAGTTTCGACGTCGCGCTGATCGCCGGCGGAACGCCGGCGATCTCGGCGGAAAAGGACTTGGCCTACGCGATCCCCATTCGCATTCCAATGATCGATATTCACACCGTTGGCGCGGGCGGCGGCAGTATCGCCAAACTTGATGCGTCCGGAATGCTTCGTGTTGGGCCGGAGAGCGCGGCCTCGTCGCTGGGGCCGATAGGCTATGGGCGCGGCGGTCTTGAGCCGACCATCACCGATGCGAACTTCTTGCTCGGCCGCTTGAATCCGAAGTTGGGGTCGGGCTCGGAGGGGGTGCCGCTCGACAAGATCGAGGATGCAATCGTCGGCAAGATCGGTCATACGCTGAAACTCGACGCATACGCGACTGCCGCTGCGATTCTTGAGGTTGCGATTGCCGAACTCGCTGGAGCCATCCGCCTCGTGTTGATCGAGCGGGGGCATGATCCTCGGGACTTCGCATTCATGCCGTTTGGAGGAGCCGGTCCTCTTCATGCCATCGCGATTGCGCGCGAGCTCGGCATTCCGAAGGTGGTGGTGCCTCGTTATCCCGGGCTCACCTCCGCGCTGGGCTGCATCCTGGCGGACGTGCGGCATGACTTTGTCCAGACCGTCAATCAGCCGCTGCGCGGTCTTGATCCGCGCCCGATACAGAACATCATGAATGAGCAGATAGCTGCAGGCCGAAAGTTGCTCGCTGCAGAGCAGGTTAACGTTCGAGATGTCAAGGTGGAGCATGAATACGATCTTCTGTTTCGAGGACAGTCTCACGTCCTCCGCGTTCCGGCTAAAAGCGCTGCATTCAAGGCGGACGAGGTGCTTGAGACATTCCTTGCTGCGTACGAGGCGCAGTTCAACCTGCTTTTGCCGGAAATGACGCCCGTGCTCATGAATGTCCGCACTTCTGTCACGGGGGTTCGCGAGCGCATCAGCCTCAGCATTTTCCAGCCGCGTGGCGGGTCGATTGAAGAAGCGCGGGTCGGAATGCGGAAGGTTTATTTCGATGGTCAATGGCTCGAGACGGCGATCTACCGCCGCGACGGGCTGCCACAGGGAGCGGTCATTCGAGGGCCGGCGATTGTGGAGCAGGCCGATTCCACATTGGTTCTTGATCCGCAGACGAGCGCGCGCGTTGACGAAATCGGCAATCTTATCGTCGATGTGCGCTGCTAATTCCTGAATCGTAAACAAATACGGACGTCCAACATGTCGCCAGCCGGAAATCAACGCATCGAATCGTCCGTCCGGGCGCCGGTCGTAGATGCCGTGACCCTGACGGTTATCGAAAAGGGGTTGCAACAAGTGTGCAGCGAGATGGATCTCGTGCACGAGAAAACGTCATTCTCTCCGGTCATCTCCGAAGCATTCGATCGCTCGAACGGAATTTATCATGTCGTTGACGGGCGCATGATCGCGCAGGGCGCGCTCGGATTGCCGATCTTCCTTGGGCAGATGGCGGTGACGACAAATTCCGTCATCAATATGCGTTCCGACATGGAAGACGGGGATGTGATCCTGGTCAATGATCCCTATCTCGGCGGCTCGCATCTCATGGACGTCAAGATGGTGCGGCCCTTCTTCTATCGGGGCAAGCTGTGGTGCTATCTCTCCAATGTTGGCCATTGGCCGGACACTGGCGGCATGGTTCCGGGCGGCTTCAACAGCACCGCGACTGAAATTCATCAGGAAGGCCTGCGCATCCCTCCGGTGAAGCTCATTCGTCGGGGCAAGATGGATTCCGACCTGCTCGATATCGTTCTGGCCAACGTTCGCGTCGCGAACGAACGCATTGGGGATATCAAAGCCCAGGTCGCGGCGCTCGCGGCCGGTGCGAAGCGTCTTACCGCATTGATCGATCGTTACGGACAGGATGTCGTGGACGCGGCCGTGACCGAACTCGAGGTTCGGTCCGAGCGGATGATGCGTGCCCATATCAGCACGATACCTGATGGTGTCTACAAAGCCGTCGCGTACATGGATAGCGACGGCGTCGTGAACGAGCCTTTGGACGTTTGCGTGAAGATAACCGTTTCGGGATCGGATATGACGGTCGATTTCGACGGTTCGAGCCCGCCCTGCGCGGGGCCGATCAATACGGTCTGGGCCACGACCCTGAGCGCCGTCTACGTCGGTATGAAACACATCTTCCCCGACGTTGCCATGAGTTCGGGATGCTTCAAGCCCATTCACGTCGTCAAGCCGCACGGCACGTTTCTTTACGCCGAGTATCCCAAGCCGGTTGCCGGTTGTGGTGCCGAAGTCTCGCAGCGCATCGTCGAGGCGATGTTCATGGCCTTGTCTCAGGCGATCCCGGATCGTGTCTTTGGACCACCCGCGGGGACAAGCGGCAATTTGAGTCTCGGTGGGTTCGATCCCGCGAGCAACGAGAACTACATTATGTATAACTTCTCGGGTGGCGGTTACGGCGGCTGGTGGGCAGGCGATGGCCTGAGTAACGGCTGTTCGACCATCGGCATCTCGAAGAACCAGCCGGTCGAGATTCTCGAGCAGCGCTATCCTTTGCTCTTCGAGCACTATTCTCTCCACGAGGCATCGGCAGGCCCCGGAAAATTCCGCGGCGGCTTTGGCGTGAGTTACAAGCTGAGGCTGTTGCGTGGCACTGGCAAGGTCTCGTTCATGATGGAGCACGGCCGCTCCGGGCCGCCTGGAATTCTGGGCGGCGAGCCTGGCGCGCCGAACAAGATACAGATCGGCCGCGGAGGCCGGACGATTGTTCCCGAACATCTGTCCAAGGGTGAAGGGTATGTTCTGGCGCCCGGCGATTGGATCGAAGTTCGGACTCCGGGTGGAGGAGGTTATAGACCGGCGGCAGAACGCGACCCGACTTTGTCGGAGCGGGATATCCGGCGGGGCTATTTTCCGGCGGGTCAGAACTAACTGCGGCCCTGCAACCTGGCGCACAGACGGGACACAATGGTGACTCTTCCTCGGCGCTGAATATCGGCTTGGTGGAGCGCGTCATGAGCAATGCAACGAGAGCCGTCCAGGCTGTTTTGGGTGATCGTCCGATGAATTTCGATCCCCCAGAAGAGCACGAGTTGTTGCGGCAAAGTGTTCGGCGTTTTTTTGCTGAAGAGCTCCCCGAAACCAAGATCAGGGAAATGGATCGGGCACGAAAAGTGCCGAAGACCTTGTGGAAGCGATTTGCCGAGCTCGGCTGGATGGGCCTTTCGATCCCGGTTGAGTATGGCGGAAGCGGTGCCGATCTGACGACCGGAACCGTGTTTTGCGAAGAGCTATCGCGTCAGTTTCCTTCGCTGGGCAACAACTACGTTATCTTTTCCATGGCGGCGCGCGCCATTCGGGAGCATGGAACAGAAGAACAGAGGCGGACAATGCTTCCGCGAATGGTGCGCGGCGAGTTCATGTTCGCCTTCGGCATCACCGAGCCGAGCGGTGGAACCGACGTTCTCGGAATGAAGACCCAGGCCCGCCTCGACGGCAACGAGTGGGTCGTCAACGGACAAAAGCTCTTTACGACCTTCGCAGACGATGCGGATGCCATATTGATCGTATGCAGGACCGATCCGCCCGAGGAGGGCAAGCGCGCCCGAGGACTGTCGTTGATCCTCGCGCCCCGGCACCAGCCAGGATTTGCGATTCGACGGCTTCAGCTAATGGGGCATCGTGCGGCCTGCACGTGCGAGACGTTCATCGATAACGTGCGCGCGCCGGTAAGCGGATTGCTCGGCGAACGTGGCCGCGGCTGGTACCACCTCCTCTCGGCCCTCGATGAGGAACGAATCTTGTCGGCGGCGATCTATGTTGGCATCATGGATGGTGTTCTTGCCCAGTCCGTTCAATATGCCAGTGATCGAACGGCTTTCGGCCGCCCCATCGGAGCCTTCCAGGCCGTGCAACATCCGATCGCCGAAATCGCGACGGATCTGGAGCACGCGCGTACGGTGACCATGAAAGCGGCATGGCTGATGGCCAACGGTCGCGAATGTTCGAAGGAGGCGGCGATGGCAAAGCTGTTCGCATCCGAAGCCGCCGTGCGCTCGACCGATCGCGGGATGCGGGTTCTAGCCGGTTACGGGCTTGTCGAGGAGTCGCCGATGGAACGTTTGTTCCGGGACGCGCGGCTCGGACCATTCAGTCCAATTTCCAACGAAATGGCCAGGAATTTCATCGGTCAACGCCTCGGACTTCCGCGTTCATACTGATGCAGGGATTTCTCGAACAGTCTCGGTCCTATCGGAACATCTTGCATCGATGTCCGCAGGACTCGTTGCCGTCCGATCCCGGATGTTATGCTTGCGACTTTCTTTGTGCGCTGTCATGGTTTGCAGCACCTGATTGAGGTGGTCATGTCGCTCCTGAACGAAGAATTGAAAAAATGGATCGGACGGGAGGCCCATTACCCTGCCCACGAGGAATTGAGCCGTGCATCGATCCGCTATTTTGCGCTCGCGACAGGTGACGACAACCCGCTCTACCTCGACGACAACTATGCCAAAATGGCCGGATACTCCTCGATCATCGCGCCGCCGACGCTCGTCGTCGAAAGCGGTCAGTACGCTCACGGCGCTCCGGAAGATGACAGTGGATATTTTTCTCACGAATGGAAGTTGCCGGTGTCCGGCTTCCGTACTGTCAGAGCGGGCAACGAATACGAATTTTTCAGAGCTGTTCTTCCCACGGATCGCATTTCGGTGAGCTGGAAGCTCGAAGACATTATCGAGAAGGTGTCCTCTCGCGGTGGAACCCAGCTTTTTGTGATCTCTGTGGCTCGTTTCCTCGACGCGGACGGCGAACTGATCGCGATGAATCGCGAAACTCAGGTGCTGCAACCTGTGGAGCCGGCCGCATGATTCAAACCACGCTTGGTTCTCAGGATATCGCCATCGGTGATGTGCGCCCGTTGTCTCCGAGGATGTTCACCGCGGCAGATCTTATGGCGTACGGGGCGGCAACCTGGGATTGGCATCGCATTCATTACGACCTTTCCTATGCGCAGAAACTTGGCTTTCCGGGTGTCTTTGTCGATGGGCAAGCCTACGGGTCGATTTTCGCGCAACACGCGGTGAAGTGGTTCGGTCCACGGTCGTTCATCAGGAAAATGAAAGTCAGCTATCGAACCATGGTGTTTGCCGGTCAATCGATCGAAGGATCGAGCAAGATCGACGACATATGCCCAGGGGACAGCTTTGTGATCGCGGTGCTCTCCCAGGTTATGTTGCGGGGACAAGATACGGTGGCGACCTGCGTGACGGAAGTGCAGTTGCCGCGTTGACCGACATTGAGGATGAGATGATCAATATCGGTATGCAACTCACATATGCTGCGATGAGGTGGCCAGAAAAAGCGGCGCTTGTCTTCGAAGGCCGGCGCTGGACGTTTCTTGCTCTCAATCGGCTAGCCAACAAGGCGGCGCATGCATTTGCGGCACATGGAATCGGCCGAGGCGACCGGGTTGCGATACTGACATGGAATTTGCCGGAACAGATCGCGTGTTTTTACGGGCTTCTGAAAATCGGGGCGGTTGCGGTTCCGGTCAATTATCGCCTGGCCCCGAACGAGGTGAAATACATCCTCGACGACAGTGAAGCGAAGTTGCTGCTTTTCGACGAGCAGTGCCGCGCTACGGTTGAACTGATCGCGGAGGAATTGTCCGGCGTCAAGAAGATCATCTACATCGGCGACAAGCCCAAGGCCGGAGATATATCGTTCGGCAGGTTCGTGGAGATTGCTTCAGATGCCGAGCCCGAATTCCATTCGGGCGATGCGGATACCGCATTCATCATGTACACCTCCGGGACCACCGGACATCCGAAGGGTGTTGTACGCAGCCATCTTGCCGAAATGATGGGGGCGATGATCCATTCGCTCCAATGCGGTTACAGACATGACGATATCGCCATTCACAACAAGCCGTTGTTTCACATAGCGCAGCTCCAGACCCAGGTCATTCCGTTCATCTTGCAGGGTGGGACCGCCGTCATGACACGTGGGTTCGATGCCGATGAAACCCTCTCGCTTGTACGCAAGGAGCGCATCACAGTCCTGCATGGTGTGCCGACGCAGATGATCATGATGATGCAGATGGATCTGCGGAAATACGATCTGTCCTCTCTCGAGATCGGATTCTATGGCGGGCAAACGTTGAACGACCAGACCACACGAGAATGCATGCGGCTTTTCTCGAAGGCTTTTCACAATATCTACGGCGCCACCGAGATCATCACGGTCCTTGGGGTCGACTATTGCGCTCGTCCCGACAAATTGGGATCGGTCGGCCGGCAAATGGCGAACGTTAAGACTCGCATTATCCACTCGGACGCGAGCGATCCAGACGACATGGTGCGGCCGGGCGAGGTGGGGCAGTTGATCGTGCAGACACCTGCAATGATGACCGAGTATTTCCGGATGCCCGAGCGGACGGCGTCGTCGATCAGAAACGGGTGGTACTTCACCGGCGACGCTTCAGTCGCCGACGACGAAGGATTTGTCACGGTGCTCGGCCGTACGGACCACACTATCAAATCAGGTGGCGAAAACATTCATCCATCGGAAGTCGAAAATCTTCTCTTCGCGCATCCGGGTATCGCCAATGCAGCAGTCGTGGGCTTGCCGAGCAGAAAATGGGGTGAAGTCGTCTGTGCTGCAATTGTGCGGAAGGATCGGGCGCTGACCGCGGAAACTCTTGAGAATTACTGTCTTGAGAGTCCGAGTCTCGCGAACTTCAAGCGCCCGCGGCACTACTTTTTCGTCGACGATGTGCCGTCAAACTCGACTGGAAAGGTGGAACGAGGAAAGCTCAAGGCGCAGCTGATCGCAACGCTTCCCGGGCAACTCGATTGAACGCTGCAGAATGCCTGGGCGCGGGCTTCAGCGTGACGGAGCCCGGTTGATTTTTGGCTTCTGGGGCTTTTTTCGTGAATTCGCCTCGGGGCCACGGAGAGCTTTTGACAAGGGGGCAATCACCGCGGTCAATTTTTTGAGCAACTCGGGGAGGGATCTGCGAGTAAGACGATCGGCGAGGCCTGCCGCGCCGAGACTATAAATGACGCCCACGTTGCGAAGCGGAATGGGGACGGCGATTGCCCCCATTCCAAGCAACATTTCATTCCAACAGGACGCGAAGCCGTTTTTTCTGACGGCGGCATAGTCCTTTTCTATCCCTTTTCGGGTCGTCTTCGTCTCCGGAGCAAGTCTTGGCAGCGGTCCGGCGAGCGCCTCATCGATTAGTTCGGAGGACTGAAAAGCCAGGATGGCTTTCGCGGACGCAGCAATATGCGGCGGCATGATGATGCCCGGTATAACGTGCGCGCGGAGCCCATCGTCCGGCACCGCCCACGCAACTGAAGCAACTTCGTGTCCTCTCAGCTTCGCGAGGTAGCAAGTGTGCCCGAGCTCGTTGGCCAGTTTGTCCAGAATAGGTTGCACCGAAATTGCAAGCGAAGCTGCCTCCGAACCTGTGTGCAGAAGCCGGAACAATCGCTGCCCGAGCTGATAACCCCTCCTGTTCGTCCCGGAGGCGACAATGAGTTTGGCTGTCTGGAGATTTTGCAGCAGCCGATGCGCCGTGGCCACGGGCAGGTCGCATTGGTAAGCGATGTCGGACAGCCCGAGACTGTGGCTGGACACTGCGATCGCTTCGAGCACTTTGAAATACCGTTCGAGCGGTAACTCCGGCTTCGTATCCAAAGTTTGCCCCTGCTGTATAGCGATGATCCTTGACAAGGGTAGAACCTAGTCCTAGCATTTTCAATAACCAAAAAACATTTCCGATTTTCGAGAAACAGGGAGGATGCAGATGGAAGGTCAGGGGGGGCGTCTTCATTCGTGCCTGCGACGCGGAGCCGTCGGATTGAGTTTGGCTGCGGTAGTGTTGTTTTCAGCCGCATCCGGTTGTCTGGCTGAGGGATCCGGCGTCACCGACAAGACCATCAAGATCGGAATTCTGGGGAGTCTCACCGGGCCGTTCGCAATTTTTGGCACCGGAAACATGGCGGGCGCGACGATCGCGTTCGAAGAAGCGAACGCTGCCGGCGGGGTCAATGGCCGGAAAATCGAGTGGATTTCGCTCGATGACGAGTCCTCTCCTCCGAAGGGAATTGCGGCCTATAAGCGGCTAGTCGATCAAGAGAAAGTCTTTGCGATCTTTGGACCCGCGGCGAGCGCGGTGGGGCAGGCGCTGGTGCCGACTTTGAGGGCGTCATCCACGCCGACGTTCGTATCCGTAGCTTCAACTCCCGCTCTGACGGATCCCATGATTCGGACCTTGTTCCGAACGGGCCCCATGAATGACCGGCAGCAGGGATCGGCGATGGCCGATTACGTCGTAGATCATCTCGGGAAGAAGATAGCTCTAATCAGCCAGTCCGACGAATACGGAAAGCGCGGCGCCGAGAACGTGACGGCTAGGCTTGCGGAGCGCAAGGTACCGCTCTTGAGCAGCGAGGTATTTAACATCTTGGATACGGATTTTACGGCTCAGTTGAGCCGCATCATTCTAGCGGGTCCGGATGTATTGATCGTATATGGCTACCCAAATCCTTCCGCGATCATCACACGCCAGGCGAAGCAACTCGGTCTCAAAGCAAAGATCATGGGTGCAAATTCCGCCGCCGGCAGAGCTTATCCAAAAGTGGTCGGAGAGGCCGCAGCGGGTACGCAGAACATCCTTTCATTGAATGTGCTTCCTGAGGGCGACGATCCGGCAGCCGTCAGGTTCCGTAAAGTATTCGAGGAGCGCTTCCCGGACTTGGCCCGCCAGGGCAGGCCGGACCTTGGTGACGTCCTTGGCTATGCCGGGGGCAAGGTGTTCCTCGAAGGGCTGCGGCGAGCGGGTCCGCAGTTGACCCAGAAGGGCTTCATGCGATCGCTCGAAGCCATGAAGAATTTCGAGACTGGCTTGAATTTGCCGACCACCTTTAGTCCGACGGATCATGAAGGCAATCAGGCGGCCAAGGTTGTCGAGATACAGAAGGATCTCAGTCGGAAAGTCCTCCCAGTCGTGGTGCATGCGCAAGGCTCCGCGCAGAAGTGAGGAGTGATCGGGAAGGCTCCTGCTGCCGTTGCTTGACTGCAGAGAATGCGGTGGCGGAGTTTTCCGAGCGACTGCTGTCGGTGCGTTCGGTGAGATTGGTCGGAACAGGACTGCGTCATGGAGATTGAGTCCTATTCCGACGCGGTCGCTTCGTTCGATTGGCGGGTCGTTCATGACGCGCTCGGTTGGAAACCGTCGGAAAAGATCTCGCTCGGCTATTCGATCGTCGACCGCCATGCGGAAAGTGGTCGCGTTGCGCTGATTGTCGTCGACAAGGACGGCGGGGAGCGTTGCTATTCCTACAAGGAGTTGTCGGAAGCGAGTAATCGGTTTGCAGGTATTCTACGTGAGTTGGGGGTGAATCCGGGAGACAGGGTCGCCGGGTTTATGCCGCGCGGAGCCGAGGTTCTTATCTCCATTATCGGCGCGCTCAAGGCTGGTGCTATCTACGTGCCGATTTTCACGGGGTTCGGTCCCGATGCAATCCGTTTTCGGCTGGATCACTGCGCGGCGAGCATTCTGGTAACGCATCTCTCCGTCAAGGAGCGGCTTCCGTCCGATCTCGATATGCCGACCATCTGCGTAAGTCGGAAAGGCGAACAGCAGCCCGAGAACTGGATCGATTTCCACGAGGCGATCGAGAAGCAACCGGCTCGATTTTCGTGTGAGCTGCGAGAGCGGAGCGATATTGCTACGCTGATCTACACCTCGGGCTCGACGGGGCCGCCGAAAGGCGGCGCCATCGCTGTCAATTTTCTTGGGGCGACCTGGCCGTACATGACCTACGGCGTTGATCTCAGGCCGGACGACATTTTTTGGCCGACGGGTGACCCCGGTTGGGGCTACGGCTTCGTTTGCTATCTCGGCGCATTGGCCGCAGGTGGGACAGTGGTGTCCGTGGAGAGCAACCCGTCCGCCGAAATGTGTCTGTCGGTCTTGCAGCGCTGCGGTATCACCAATCTTGCAACAACTCCGACGTTGCTGCGTAGTTTGCTGGTGCTGGACGAGGATGTCATGCGTCGAGCAGGGGTGAAGCTTCGCGCCATATCCAGCTGCGGCGAACCCCTCAACGCCAAAGTCGTCGAGTCGTTCCGGCGGTTGTGGAGCGTCACGCCGATGGATCATTTCGGCGCGACCGAATTCGCCATTCCCGTCGGCAATTTCAATGCGCTTTCGATGCCTGTGCAGCCCGGCTCGATGGGGCGTGTGTTTCCCGGATTTCACGTCGCAATCATCGACGACGATGGAAAGGAATTAGACGCCGGGGTCACGGGTCTGATCGGCAAGAAGTCAAATGAGAATACTCTTTACTGGGTGAATTATTGGAATGATCCGATAGCGTCTCATGAGCTTGTCAGCCGTGGTTGGATCGCAACCGGCGATCTGGGTCATCAGGACAAGGATGGCTATTTCTGGTTTGAAGGTCGTGCAGGCGACATGATCAAGAGCGCGGGATACCGGATCGGTCCTTTCGAAATTGAAAGTGTCTTGCTCAAGCATCCTGCGGTCGCAGAAGCGGCAGTGGTAGGCGCGCCGGACGAATTGCGTGGTGAAATCGTCAAGGCTTTTGTCGTCCTGCGACCGGACGTTGCGGAGAGCGAAGAGCTGTCCGAGCAGCTCGCGCACCATGTCCGGGACGCGGTTGGACGGCATCAATATCCACGTATAATCGAATTCGTGGATGCCTTGCCAAAGACCGAAACAGGAAAAATCCAGCGCTTCGCTCTTCGCGCGCGTGCCTAAAGGGAGCAACGATGTCGACGTATCAGCCTATCTTTCCGAAAAACAACAAATGGCCGGAGCGCTACACTTTCTCCCCGGGGGTGAGGGCTGGGAACCTCATCTTCCTGTCGGGCTCCACGGGGACCGATGACTCCGGTAATATCGTTGGCCCCGGCGATATCGTCGCTCAAACGCGACGCATTTTTGAGAAATTCGCCCTGATCCTTCAGAGCGAAGGAGCCAGCCTCGCCAATATCGTCGAGACGACGGACTATTTTCTTTCACTCGAGGATTACCAGAAGACCGCGGTGCTTCGGCGCGAACTGTTCCAAGGCCCACCTTGGCCGGCCGCGACCGGCGTGCTGGTCAGCGGGCTGATCCGCCCGGGCGCGCTGATCGAAATCAAGGGAATAGCGGCGGTGTGAGACGGGAATGTTCGTTCAGATTCTCGTCAGTTCTGCCACAGCGGGCGCGGTCTATGCGCTGATCGCGCTCGGGTTCGTGCTGATCCACAAGGGCACCGGCGTGGTTCACTTCGGTTACGGTGACCAGGTGACGTTCGGCGCGTATCTGGCGCTGATGGCGCAGGTTCTGATCGGCCTTCCGTTCGGCTGGTCGATTGTTGTCGCGCTGGTGCTCTCGGCTTTTCTTGGCGTATTCATTTATGTCTGCTTCATGTGGCCCTTGCGGAAGGCGCCGATGTTGTCGCGGATCATCGCAAGCCTCGCCCTCGGAACGGTCATGCGCGAGTTTCTGCGCGCCTATATGGGGCCGAACGCATGGCCGTTTCCCTTCCTGTTGTCGGCCTCGTCGATTTCGGTTGGCGGCATTCTCGTGGTTCCCGCCAACCTTGCCATCGTGGGGGTTGCGTTCGGTGTGCTCGGTCTTCTGTTCCTGCTGTTTGAAAAGACCGTTTATGGCAAGGCGGTCATTGCGGCCTGCGACAATCCTACGGGTGCCAGCATCGTCGGCATTCCCGTTTCTTTCGTCTTTCCGGCGATATGGGTCATCGCGTCGGTGTTGGCGACACTCGCCGGGATACTGATCGCGCCCGTGCTCACGCTGTCGCCTGACATGGGTTTGATCGGCATCAAGGGGTTCGCTGCCGCAGTCCTTGGAGGGTTCAACAGCCTTCCCGGTGCGGTCCTCGGGGGAGTCTTGCTGGGGATTCTGGAGACGCTCGGCGGCACTTACGTATCGAGTGCACTGAAAGACATGATCAGCTACGGCATTCTGCTCATTGTCATCCTTGCGCGGCCACAAGGTATTATCGGCGTGCTCACGCTCAAGAAAGTTTAGTGCCATGCGTGTAGTGGCAATCATTGTCGGGTTGGCGCTGTTCCTGATAGCGCCTCAGGTCTTGCCTGAGTTCCGTCTTTTCCAGGTTTGTTTGATCGCGGCGACGGCCCTGGTGGTGCTCGGGCAGGCGGTCGTAACGGGCTTCGCGGGGCAAATCTCGTTGGCGCAATCCGCTTTTGTCGGCCTCGGAGGTTATGGTGCTGCGATATTGACAAGCTCCTGGGGACTACCGCTCTGGATTGCGATTCCCGTTACTGCTGTCGTAGTCGGATGCGTGGGATTCGTGCTTGGCCAGGCGACGCTTCGGGTTTCCGGCCACTATCTCGCGCTGGCGACCATGGCGTTTAGTGCGATCGTTCAGCTTGCTTTGATTCATTGGGATTCGCTGACCGGTGGAGCCTCTGGAATGCCGGTTCCGACCCTGCAGATTTTCGGATACAACTTCAGCACCGGCAGGGATCTCTATTACATCGTGTTGCCAATCACGGCAGTCTTGTTCGTGATGACGGCAAATATCATGCATTCGCGTTTCGGACGCGGTTTGACCGCCCTTCGGCAAAGCGAGACTGCCGCCGAGGCAATGGGGCTGGATGTCCTGCGCTACAAGGCGGTGGCTTTCGCCGCGAGCGGCTTCCTGGGTGCGATCGGCGGCGGGTTGCTGGCGTTACTGTCCACCTATCTTGATCCTGCGCAGTTCAGCATTACTCAGGCGGTGTACTTTCTTGCGGTCGCTGTCGTCGGTGGCCTGCTGTCCGTCGGAGGCGTCATCGCATCGAGCGCGCTGTTCGTCCTTTTGCCGGAGCTTCTACAATCCTTCCAGTCGTATCTTGGTCTTGTCTTTGCGCTGCTGTTGCTTGGCTTTGTGGTTGTTCGCCCCGACGGTCTTGCAAGCGTTGTGCATATCGCGGGTTTTGCTAAAGGGCCCCGATCGAGGGAGACGCCGTGAGTACACCGCTTCTCTGCATTCGGGAGGTGGCGGTCCGCTTTGGCGGCATCGTCGCGCTGGATGGAGTATCGCTCGATGTCGCATCGGAATCGATCCACGCCGTGATCGGACCCAACGGCGCTGGGAAGAGCACGCTTCTCAACGTCGTCACGGGGCTTTATCGGCCGGCTGCGGGCGCCGTCTCGCTCGCGGGCGAAAAGATCGATGGCCGTTCTCCGCATCGTATTGGGCGGATGGGAGTCGCCCGTACGTTTCAAAACACCGAATTATTCGGCGATATGACGGCGCTCGAGAACGTCATGGTGGGGCTCGATCGGCATCATGCCTACGGTATCCTGAGTGGCCTGACCCACGCCGGATCCTACAGTTCGGCCGAGTCCGCAGCACGGATGGAGGCGGAAAGTTTGCTCGAACTGGTGGGTTTGTCCGGGCAGATGGAGGTGAAAGCCGCCACGCTGCCATTTGGAAATCAAAGACGCCTTGAGATCGCTCGCGCACTTGCAACGCGGCCTCGCCTTCTCCTTCTCGATGAGCCGGCAGCCGGTCTTCGTGCCGCCGAGATAGAGGAACTCAATCGGATCTTGTTGAAATTGCGCGCCGAGCTCGGGTTGACGATCCTGGTGATCGATCACGTCATGCCGTTGGTGATGGCAATATCGGACCGCATCAGCGTACTGAATTTCGGCCGGAAGATTGCCGATGGAGAGCCGGAATACGTGCGCAAAGTGCCGGACGTCATCAAGGCTTACCTGGGAGACAGGGCTGACCATGCTTTCGGTGCGTGATTTACACGGCGGATACGGCAAGAAAACCGTGCTTCATGGCGTCAGCGTGCAAGTGCCGCGCGGTGAAATTGTGACCCTGCTGGGCGCTAACGGCGCCGGAAAATCGACGCTGCTGAAGACCATTGTCGGCCTCTTGCCGCGCAATTCCGGGACGATCGAGCTCGACGGCGTGCCTTTAGCCAATGGCTCGCCGGATCGCGCGTTAAAGGCCGGCGTCGCGCTCGTTCCTGAACAACGTGAGCTTTTCAGGGACATGAGCGTTAGCGACAATCTTCGGCTGGGTGCTTTTTTGCGTCGTGACGTGCAGGGTATCCAGCTCGACATCGAACGGCTGCTCGATGTATTTCCGATTTTGCGCAAACGAGCTGCCCAGCCGGCACGCAGCTTGTCAGGCGGCGAGCAACAGATGCTTGCCATCGCCCGCGCGTTGATGAGCCGGCCCTCCGTGCTCCTGCTGGACGAGCCGTCGCTTGGCCTCGCTCCCAGGATTGTCGAGGAAATATTCGAAATCATCGGACGAATCAGAATCGAAGGCACCGCTGTTTTGCTTGTCGAGCAAAATGCCGCGCTGGCGCTTGACGTGGCCAAGTATGGTTACGTGCTCGACCTCGGACGAATCTCGTTGGAAGGAAGTTCGGAAGTTCTCAAGCAATCGTTTGCTGTCACCGCACACTACATTTGATTGCTGCGCGGTAATTTCGTTGGTAACGCGGCGACCGCTCGAAGAGATGAGAGTGTGAAACTGGCGCGAGAGGATATGCGAATGCCCTGCGGCCATGGGCGCGTGCCTTTGTGATGTGAAGGGCGTGATGTGAAGAGCAGGAACGCAATGCAAAGCAAGATTGAACGCTTCGTGTCTGAGCTTCGGGGCGCCGCGCCTGCTTGCGGGATTCTTACCGAACAGAAGGCTCTGCAGCTCTACAGTACGGATATCTTCTGGAGAGCCGATGCGCCGGCGGCCGCGGCGGTGCTGCCGCTGGAGCAGGATCATGTCATTGCGGCTTTGCGGGTAGCTCACAACTGTGGGCTGAATATTGTGCCTCGCGGTGCGGGCGTATCCTATACGAAGGGCTATCTGCCGGCTGTGCCGGAGACGGTGGTCATCGACACCTCGAAAATGAAGAAGGTGATCGAGGTGAGGGAGCAGGATGGCTTTGTGCGCGTGGAGGCCGGTTGCACGTGGGCTGACGTTGCAGAAGCTGTCGAGGCCGTCGGGTACTCGACCGGCTACCGCGGTCCTTTTTCGGGGCTGATCGCAACGGTCGGGGGCGCGGTCTCCCAAAACAGCGGCGGCTTTGGGTCTGCGAGGCATGGAACAGTTGCCGAGTGCGTTCTCGGACTCGCCGTGGTGCTTGCCGATGGCCGGCTGTTGAAGACAGGTTCGGCGGCCCGTATCGGCGCGCGGCCGTTTTCAAGGGCCAACGGCCCCGATTTGACGGGATTGTTCATCGGCGACAACGGTGCCTTCGGCGTAAAGACCGAAATTGCTCTTCGCATGCGGCGGAAGCCGGAACACGCCGGCTTCGCTTCCTTCGGCTTCTCCGATCTACAAACGATCGCGAACGCACAGTGTGAACTTGCTCGCACGGAAAGCATCGTCAGCAGTTTCGGGTTTGATCGGCTCAAAGGTGAGTTGGCAACCCGCTCGATGCGGGTCAAGGAAGGCGCGGAAACGTTGCTCAACGTCGCCCGATCCGATCGATCTCTGATCTCGGGGCTTGCGACTGCTGCGAGGCTGGCGGTCGGTGGTTTGGCGTTCTTGAGCGACCACGCCTATACTCTGCACGTAAGCGTCGAAAGCGATAGTGCTGCGAGCTTGAAATCCAATTTGGAAAACATTCACAAGCTCTGTAAGTCCCTTGGCGGGTACGAGCTTCCCAACTCGGTACCGCTGGCGCTGCAGGCCAAGCCGTTCAACCCACTTCGCGGCATGTTGGGCCCTGACGGCGAGCGTTGGGTGCCGGTTCACGGACTGTTTCCATTGTCGGCCGCTGCGGATGTTATCGCTGATTGGGGACGATTTGAGTCGCTGCATGCGGGTGCGCTGGCGTCGCGCGGCATACGAATGTCTCTTCTCACAATGACTGTCGGATATGAGTTCTTCCTCGAGCCCGCTTTCTATTGGGAGGATGAACTTTATCCAATTCATACCGCGGTATTGGGTAAAGCTGTCACGGCTCCTTGGCATGGTCGAAGCGAAAATTCCGCAATTACGGACTATGTCGGCGGTCTCCGTGGCGAGCTTCAGGACATGTTCGCCTCGCTCGGTGGCGTAAGCTGGCAAGTGGGGCGGGACTATCCTTTCAGGGAAATTCTGGAGCCTGATTATTACAGGGCGCTTAAGGATATTAAGTCAGCCCTCGACCCTCGCCATGCCATCAATCCGGGCGCGCTGGGATTTGATTGATCCTATTGCGTAGTGGTGCCGCCAGAGCGGTTGCTATTGCCGCCCTCGCATACGGGAGGGGGCGACCGGGTTTGCTCCGTTGCCAGTCTGAATGAGAACCGTTCTTTATTTCGGTTTCCTTGAACCGGCGCGGCAAATTCGCTGTTTCTTGCTTTTCGTTTTCCTACTTTAGCTCTTAGGGATTCTATCCAGAGACACTGCAATGCCAGGTCTTTACGTCGGCAGAGACCACATCTGTCCCTCCGAACTCCAACAAAATCCCTGTTAAATTCCCTGTTAGCAGCGAATTTTGCCGGAGACCTGGCTACGCAACACTGCGTCGCCAGCCATCCACTCGCTCAACACTTCGCGCTGCGTTGGGTCGTCGTCGGTGATCATGATGGTCTTGCGGGGGCCGAGATAGCCGTAGATCGGGGCTTCCACCGGCGCGATCCGCGTCGGGTTGGTGACCTCCGACAACAGCATTTTCACCTTGAAGGTGCTGCCGGCGCTGACGGCGAACAATCGTACGAGTTGGAAACGGCCGTTACTGGCTCTTCGAGGTCTGCGGCCAAACTGCCAACGCCAAGCAGAGCGTCGTCGCAGCAGCGCGCGTGATGAATCGATCCACGACTATCCTAGAGTGGGATGAATATCGGTGGAAGCGAGGGGCCAAAACGTCTTCAGCTCAAAGCCACGGGATCATTCAGTACTATAACGCGGCGCATGTTGACGGCCGAAGCATCGACCTCACCGAAGAAGCGAACCTCTCCCTCCCGGCCTGCCTCCGCAATAGCGACGGCATTTCTCAACTTGGCGACATCGATTCCAACAAATGCTTCCCTGCAATCCGCCACGGCTCGTCCTCCTGTGATGAGGATCGGCGCGGTCTGCCCGAGCAACCCTCGGACGCGCAGTGTAGGGCGAGCCACCTCACCGGCAGAGGCGGACATACGGTCTTACCTTCCTCGAGACCATCCCGGCGCCAAATATCGCCTGAGCCCCGCGGCGCGCCGGTTCTTCACGAACGACTCCATGGCCATCAATCAATCGAGCTCAACTCGCTTGTGGCCGCCGGTGTTGTTCCGTTGAAAAATTGCGAAGGAGTTAACCGGTCGCGCGCGGGAAAATGCCCTTCGCCGTGATCTCCGCCGAAAGCTCTTCGATAGTCTTGCGTTGTGTCATGGCGGTCCGGCGGATCAATGCAAAGGCAGCCGGCTCGGCGAGAGCGTGCGAGTGCATTACCTGGAGAACGGCAGACAGCACGACGCGGCGCGATCGAAGGCGCTGCTCGAGCTTGAGGACCTGTTGCTTCAGCTCGTTGGTGCGCTCGCTTCGCTCGAAGGCCATGACGAGCGCCGCGTAGATGCCGGCCGAACGCAGAGGCTTGACCAGGAACGAGGCCGGATCGAGCTCGAATACCAGCTTCAGACGGCTTGGTGTCTCAGTGCCGAGCAGGGCGATGACAGGCCAGCGCCCGAGGAACTCGCGTTGCGTTGGCCGTAGCAAAGGGAGAAACTCGTCGTCGATCAGCGACAGATCCGGAGTAAAATCGACTGCTTCGCCTGGGGCCCATGCGACGCTGTCGATCCCAAGACGCTCGAACTGGCGTCGCACGATAGTCGCATCGCGCTCGTCCTTGATCGCGACGAGTGCCTTGCGTCCACGCAGCGAAAATGAAGACGGTCTGCTCATTTGACAACCCGCAAATGCGGCGCATTCGGCAATGCGCCGCCCGTCGAGGTCTCTCTCGATGGGCTGACGGCAACGTCGAGCTGCGTCAGGTAAGGATCAGGCTTAACAGGCGCGTCGGCTTCCCAGAAAATATCAAACTCTCCTTGCGGATTGGATACGGCAAGCCGCGGTGTAAGGACGCAATGATTGTTGCAGCCGTCGATCCAGACCGGTCCCTGCGGCGAATTGTAGCGATAGCCGGCCGCGGCGCGCCGCACTTCGGCAATGTCGGACGTCCCCGCCCGCTGCAGGGCGCGCGCCAACAGGTAGACAGCGACATAGGCGGATTGTCCGTCCACGGAGGGGCTGCCGTCCTCGCCATACCGTGCCTTCCAGCGCGCGACGAAGGCGCGGTTCTCCGGCAGGAGAATGCTCTCGAAATAAGCCGATGACGTGATGCAGCCGGCTGATGCCGGCCCGACGATCGACAATTCCGGCTCGCACAGGCTGCAGCTCAACATGGGAATCTCCAGCCCGGCAGCCTTGGTTCCTGCATGAAAGGCGCGGATGAAGTCGTAGCTCGAGCTTCCGACCAGCGTGTTGAACACGATCGGCGGCTTGCGGCGGACGATCTCGTCGACGATGTGCCCGACGGCACTTTCGCCGAGTTCGAGCAGCCGTTCGGCGAGGATGTGGCCACCTGCCGCGCTCACCAATTCCCGGGTGACGCGATTGGTCTCCCACGTCCACACGTAGTTGGACCCTACGCAGAATATCTCCCGCGATAAATTGTCGAGAACGTACCGGACGAGCGGCAGGACGTTGTGATTGGGTGAGGCACCGACGTAGACGACGTTGTCGGAACACTCGAAGCCCTCATACCGCGCGGGGTACCAGAGCAAGCGATCGGTGCGCTCCACGATCGGCAGCACCTGCTTGCGCGACGCCGACGTGTAGCAGCCGATGATGTGCTCGACGCCGACATTGCGGATGAGGTCATCGCAGACCGTATGGTATTCGGAGATAATGCCTCGGGGATCGCGAACATGGGCGTGGATCGAGAACTCGAACTCTGCCTGGTTGTTGATCTCGTCGACCGCCATCATCGCGGCCTTGAGGATCTCACGGCCCATGGCCTGGTAGGGCCCCCGCTGCGAGCAGATGATACCAACGGGAATAGACGGCTTTGTCATTGACGGCTTTCGGTCGCGCAACGCGAAGATGAAATCATCATCGCCGATGAAAGCGCAAGCGGTTTGCCGCTTTGCTGCGCAGCACTCTCGAAATTTAGGCAGACAGCATCGTTGACAATACGATGGGCAGTTACTTAGACTTTTCTTCTGTAGGGCTACCTGTCGAACCTCGCGTGCGTCGATCTGGCCGATGACGTCCAGCTCTTTGCACTACGTGCTTCGTTCGATTGCGGACCCTGAGCGATAGATCATAGCCGCGGCATTTGAGCCATTCGTCACCTCATTCACGAGGGACGGGTGGTTTTTTTCGTTTGCCGCCAGGGAAGCTGGCAATGCGTCCGCGTCGCCAGAATGGTGATGCATGCGCGGGGTGACCGCGCATGGCATCGAGTGGGAGGAAGAAGAGCGATGGCCGCAACAGATATCCACTATCTCGGGCTCGTCGATGTCGGGCGGAAGATTCAGGCGAAGGAGTTATCGCCGGTCGAGGCGACCAAAGCCATGCTCGGGCGGATCGAGAAGCTCGACGGCAAGCTCAAGAGTTTCGCGTATGTGATGGCCGACTCGGCGCTTGCGGAGGCTGCTGTGGCCGAGAAGGAGATTGCCTCCGGCAAGATCAAGGGGGCGCTGCATGGTGTACCGGTGGCGGTCAAGGATCTCTGCTGGGCCAAGGGCGCACCGGCCGCACACGGCATGACGATCCATCGCGAATTCCGTCCCACCGAGGATGCGACGGTGGTCGCGCGGCTGAAGAATGCCGGCGCAATCATCCTGGGCAAACTGCAGCAGACCGAAGGCGCTTACGCCGACCATCATCCGAAGATCGATCCGCCGAAAAATCCGTGGAACGCGGATCTCTGGCCCGGCGCATCATCCAGCGGCTCAGGCGTCGCTACGTCGGCTGGTCTATGCTTCGGTTCGCTCGGCACCGACACGGGCGGATCGATCCGCTTTCCTTCCGCGGCCAACGGCGTCACAGGGCTCAAGCCGACCTGGGGGCGTGTCAGTCGCTACGGCGCGTTCGAACTCGCGGCGACGCTGGATCACATCGGTCCGATGGCAAGGAGCGCCGTCGATTGCGGCGCGATCCTCGGAGTGATCGCGGGCCTGGACCCCAAGGACACGACGTCAGTTCCGCTGCCTGTGCCCGACTATCTCGCTGGCCTCTCCGGCGACCTGCGCGGCGTGACGATCGGTGTCGACCGGCGCTGGACCAGCGAAGACACCGACGACGATGCAGCCAAGGTGCTGAGCGAAGGGCTGCGTGTGGCGACCGATCTCGGCGCAAAGATCAAGGAGATCATGTTCCCAGATCCCAAGGCGGTCATCGATGACTGGTTCCCGCTTTGTGGCATCGAGGTCGCCGTTGCGCACGAAGACACCTATCCTGCGCGCAAGGACGAGTACGGACCGGCGCTTGCTGGCCTGCTCGATCTCGGCCGGCAGCAGTCCGGCATGGACTATCAGAAGATCGTGCTCCGGCGCGAAGCATTTCGCGGTGCAGTGCGTGCGCTGTTCGAGACCGTCGATCTCATCGCGGTCCCGGCACAGGCCTTCGCCGCGCCGACCCTCGCCAAGATGGCGTCGCTCGGCGAGGACGCCTCGCTGATCGGCGGCTTGCTTCGTTTCACGTGCCCGTTCGACATGACGGGAAGTCCGACAGTGACGCTCCCTGGCGGCTTCGCGGCGAATGGCGGTCCAGTGGGTTTCCAGTTCGTCGGCCGTCATTTCGATGAGGTCGGCCTCGTCCGCGCGGGCGATGCATTCCAGCGCGTCACAGACTGGCACAAGCGTCACCCCGGAATTTGAGTTGAGGAGCCAAGCACATGTCCGCAGAAGATTGGTTGAAGACGTCGATTATGGCCAAGCGTGCCGTTGCCAAGGGAGCAACCGGTGCCACCCATAGCCTGACGATCGAGCAGCAGGGCGCCTTCCACTATGTCTATGGTCCCTATGCCAAGCCGGCCCTGTCGATCGACCCCGGCGGGGTGGTCGTCGTCGAGACGGAAGATGCCTTCGGCGGCGTGCTCACCAGCGAGAGCGACAGCCCGACGGCCAAGCTAAACTTCCCCTATCTCAACCCGCAATGCGGACCGATCGCAGTGAAGGGCGCCAAGAAGGGCGATTGCCTTGCGATCTACATCCGTGATGTCGAGACCCGGGGTGAACAGCCAGCCGGCACGACCTGCGTCATCCCGGAGTTCGGCGGGCTGGTTGGAACCAGCTCCACGGCGCTGCTCAATCCGCCTCTGCCGGAGCGCGTGAAGAAGCTGCATGTCGACAGGAATGGCGTGCGCTGGAACGACAAGATCACGCTGCCCTACGAGCCGTTCATCGGCACCATCGGCGTCTCGCCGGAGATCGAGGCGATCTCGTCGCTCCAGCCGGACTATCACGGCGGTAACATGGATCTGCCCGACGTCGCGCCCGGCGCCATCATCTATTTTCCGGTCCATACAGACGGCGGAATGCTCTACGTCGGCGACTGCCATGCGACACAAGGCGACGGCGAGCTCTCCGGCGTTGCGCTTGAGCAGCGTGCGACCGTCACGCTGCAAGTCGACCTGATCAAGAACTGGAGCTTCGCCTGGCCCCGGCTCGAGACGAAGGACTTCATCATGACGATCGGTAGCGCGCGCCCGCTCGAGGATGCGGCGCGTATCGCCTATCGCGAACTCGTGCGGTGGATGAGCGCCGATTACGGTTTCGATGAGATCGATGCCTACATGCTGCTCAGTCAGGCTGGCCGCATGCGGCTCGGCAACATGGTCGATCCCAAATACACGATGGGAGCATCGATCCTGAAGAGCTATCTCAAGCCATGACATCCAACCGTTACCAGGAACAGGGGACATCACGATGAATTCGGGACGCAAGTTCGGAATGATTTTACTAGGCGCCATGCTCGGCACGGCGGCGTCGATGAGTGTTGCCAAGGCGGCCGAGCCGCCGTTGAAGGTGGGTCTGCTCGAGGACGTGTCCGGCGACCTCGCCTTCATGGGCATGCCGAAGCTGCACGGCTCGCAGCTCGCCGTCGAGGAGATCAACAAGAGCGGCGGCATCCTGGGGCGGCAGATCGAGCTGATCCACCTCGATCCGCAGGGCGACAACGCGCGTTACCAGGAATTTGGCCGACGTCTGCTCAATCGCGACAAGGTCGACGTGCTGATAGGCGGCATCACCTCGGCCTCGCGCGAAGCGCTGCGTCCGATCGTCGATCGCACCACGACGCCGTACTTCTACACCAACCAGTACGAGGGCGGCGTCTGCGATGCCAGCATGATCAGCATGGGCGCGGTGCCCGAGCAGCAATTCTCGACGCTGATTCCCTGGATGGTCGAGAAATTCGGAAAGAAAGTCTATGTCATCGCCGCCGACTATAATTTCGGCCAGATCTCGGCCGAGTGGAACCGCAAGCTCATGAAGGATCTCGGCGGCGAGGTCGTAGGCGAGGAGTTCATTCCGCTCGGCGTGTCGCAGTTCGCGCAGACGATCCAGAACATCCAGAAGGCGAAGCCGGATTGGTTGCTGACGATCAATGTCGGTGCGGCGCAGGATTCCTTCTTCGAGCAGGCGGCCGCGGCCAACCTCAACCTGCCGATGGCGTCCTCAATCAAGATCATGCTCGGTTTCGAGCATAAGCGGTTCAAGCCGCCGGCGCTCAACAACATGCACGCGACAGCGAACTGGTTCGAGGAGATCGACACGCCGGAGGCGACCGAGTTCAAGAAGCGCTGGCACGCGAAGTTCCCCGACGAGCTCTACATCAACGACATGGGCTATAATGCCTATAATGCGCTCTACATGTATAAGATGCTGGTCGAGAAGGCGAAGTCGACCAAGCTCGAGGATATGCGCAAGGTCATCGCGAGCGGCGATGCCTGCATCGATGCTCCCGAGGGCAAGGTCTGCATCGATCCCAAGAGCCAGCACACCTCGCACCGTATGCGCCTGATCTCGGTCGGGCCGAAGCATGAGGTCACGGTCGAGAAAGACTACGGCACGATCCAGCCTTTCTGGCTTGGCGAGATCGGCTGCGATCTCACCAAGAAGAACGACAAGGACCAGTATACGCCGAGCCATCTCCCCAAGAAGTCGTGACGTCGGGCGGTACGGGTCTTGCTCGTGTCGAATGTCACGATCTTGAACAAGGCTGGCGCCGCGACGATGCGGCTCCGGGATCGGCAAGGGGATCAAGATGTCGGCTGAAGTGTTCTCGGTATTCTATCAGTTCGCCGATGTGTTCGCGTTCCTGATTCTCTCGGCCGCTGGTCTTGCCATTGTGTTCGGCATGATGGGTGTCATCAACATGGCGCATGGCGAGTTCATCATGTGCGGCGCCTATGTCACCGTCGGTTTGGTGAACCTTGGCGTGCCGCTCGCGGTCGCCCAGGTCTTGGCCGCACTGACCGCGGGGCTCATCGGTGTCCTCGTCGAGTTCCTAGTCGTGCGGCGCCTCTACAAACGGCCGCTGGATTCTCTGCTCGCGACCTGGGGCCTCAGCCTCATCGTGACGCAATCGATGCTTCTGATTGTCGGGTCTGCCGTACGAGGCATCGGAACGCCCGAGGGAAGCTTCGCAATCGGCGACTATACGTTCTCAACGTATCGTCTGGTGCTGTTCGGTTGTGCTGTAGCCGTGTTGGTAGGTCTTTATATCGTCTTCATGAAAACGCGATTCGGCGTCATTGCGCGCGCGACGATGCAGAACGCCGCGATGGCGAAGGCGCTGGGGGCGCGCACGGGCCGCATCTATGCGATCAGCTTCGGGATCGGCACCGGCCTCGCTGGGCTTTGCGGGGCGCTCTACGCGCCGACCATGACTCTGATCCCGACCATGGGCGCGACCTTCGTGGTCGAGAGCTTCGTGACCGTCGTGATCGGAGGGGCGAACGTGCTGCTCGGAACGGCGCCGGCCGCAGTGTTCCTGGCAATGATCCGGATGGCGCTGAATGCGAGCTACGGTCAGATCATCGGACAGATCGGCATGCTGGTCGCTGTCATTCTGATCATCCGGGTGCTGCCCGAGGGGCTTTCCAGCGTGCTGGTCCGTCATGGGCGCTAAAGGGAAATGTTGATGCTCAAGCTGCTGGAAGGCCCACAGACGCTCGGACGCGGCAAGATGTTCTGGTCGTGCTTCGTCGCAGTACTGGCGGGTGCGCTGACCTATCCGCTGTTCGCCGATTCCTACGATGTCGGCAATTTCGCCTACTTCTTGATCTGGATCTTCATGGCGCTTGGCCTCTGTCTGATGTGGGGCTATGGCGGCATGTTGTCGTTTGGCCAGACGTTGTTCTTCGGCATCGCCGGCTACGGTTACGGCGTGCTCGCGATCAACATGGGCGGTGGCACTGCGACGATCGCCGCGCTCGTGCTCTCCGTGGTCGTTGCGATGGTGGCGGCCGGCATCCTCGGCTATTTCATGATCTGGGGCGGGATCAACGGTATCTTCTTCGGCATCGTGACGCTGTCCGCGACCCTGGTACTCGCCTTCTTCCTCGGCCAGACCGCGGGGCCGGAATGGCACATCGGTCCGGCGCGGCTGAATGGATTCAACGGCATGAAGGGCATGGATCCGCTGACCGTGGGTGACTTCTATATCGATGGATCGGCGCTCTACTACGTCATGGTCGTGCTGATCGTGATCGTCTATCTCGCGTTGCGGATGCTGGTGAATTCGGGGATCGGCAACGTGATCGTGGCGACGCGTGAGAATCCGCAGCGTGCGGAAATGCTGGGCTATGACGTCCGCAAGTATCAACTGCTCACTTTCGTGATCGGCAGTGGCCTCGCGGGCCTGAGCGGCGCGCTGTACACGTCCTGGGGGCAGTTCATCACGCCGTCCAGCATCGGCCTTCCTGCGGCTGCGATGCCGATCGTCTGGGTGGCCTTCTCCGGGCGCAGCGATCTCACCGCGACGCTGGTCGGGTCGTTCCTGCTGCTGTTCGGCTTCCAGACCATCACGGTCTACAGCCAGCAGGCGGCGCTCGTGCTGATGGGGGCGCTGCTCCTTGCCACGGTGATGCTGGCGCCGCAAGGCTTCGTGCTCGGCATCGGCAAGCTCGTCGCCGACTGGTCGCGCGGCCGCTGTCGCGATGACGGTGCCGTCACAACGGAGGCCGGTCGTTTGCAGCCGGACGAGTTCTGATCATGGCGCTGGTCGAAGTCAAAAGTGTGTCCAAGCGCTTCGGCGGGTTGACCGCTGTCTCCGGTGTCGATCTCACGGTCAACGCTGGCGAGGTCCACTGCCTGATCGGCCCCAATGGCGCCGGCAAGAGCACGCTGTTCAAGCTGATCGTAGGTCTCTATCCCCCGACCCAGGGCAGCATCCTGTTCGATAGTGTCGACATCACTGCCGAGCGGCCGTACGCCCGCGTGCAGCGTGGCATGAGCATCAAGATGCAGGCTCCGAGCGTGTTCAAGGAGCTGCCGGTCCGGCAGAACATCCAGACTGCGCTCCAGGAGCGACTGTCCGGCAGGGAGCGCATTGCCGAGGAAGATCGCTTGTTGACGCTGCTCAACCTCGCGCCGGACAGCGAGAAACTTGCAGGTGCGCTGTCGCATGGCCAGCAGCAATGGCTCGAGATCGGGATGGCGTTGGCGCTCAAGCCGCAGCTCCTGCTGCTGGACGAGCCGACGGCTGGCATGTCGCCGGAGGAAACCTTCAAGACCGGCGAATTGATCAAGTCGTTCAACGCTGGAGGGATGACGGTTCTGGTCGTCGAGCACGACATGGCTTTCGTACGCCAGGTCGCCCAGCGCGTGACGGTGCTGCATCTCGGAAAGATTTTTGCGCGCGGCGATCTCGAAAGCATTTTGCAGGACGAGAAAGTCGCGGAGATCTACCTTGGTAAAACCCATGCTCACTAAAGTCGCGCCCACTGACCGGATTCTGGACGTATTAGAATTGTGGGCGGGATACGGCGCAACGCCGATCCTGCAGGGTGTCACCATGTCGGTCTTGCGCGGCGAGATCGTCGGCGTGATTGGCCGTAACGGTGTCGGCAAGTCGACCCTGATGCGATGCCTGATCGGCCTGCTGCAAACTTGGCGCGGCACAATCAGCTTTATGGGACGTGACGTGACACAGCTTGAGGCAGACGCGAGGGCGAGGGGAGGCTTCGGCTACATCCCGCAGGGACGGGATGTTTTTCCGCAGATGACCGTTGAGGAGAACCTGCAGGTCGGCGAATTGATCGGCGGCCCCGATGGCAAGAAGCTGCCGGAGCTCGTCTATGAGTATTTTCCGCGGCTGAAGGAGCGCCGGCGGCAGGCCGCGGGCACGATGTCGGGCGGCGAACAGCAGCAGCTTGCCATAGGCCGCGCGTTGATCGGAAATCCAGCCCTGATGATCCTGGACGAGCCGTCCGAGGGCATTCAGCCCTCGATCGTCCAACACATCTGCGAGGCGCTGAGGTCGTTCCGGAACGAGCTCGGAACCACCATTATCTTCGTCGAGCAGAACCTCGACACGATCCTGGCGATCGCCGAGCGTTGCTACATCATGGAGAAGGGCAAGATTACACAGTCGCTGGCACGCGGTGAGGTCAACGAGAACAATGTCCGCGAGCAGCTCCTGCTGTGAACGACCGCATGCATGTTATAAGTCGTCAATAGGGAGGGAATGGACATGGATCTCGGACTCAAGGGAGCAAAGGTTCTCGTCACCGGCAGCACCAAGGGCATCGGCAGAGCGATCGCCGATACCTTTGCGGCCGAAGGCGCCAATGTCGGCATCTGCGCGCGCAACCAGGCCGACGTCGACAGCGCGGTCACCGCGATCAAGGCGAAGGGCGTTGCCGCGTTCGGCAGCCCGGTCGACGTCTCCAACGGGCCGGTGCTGAAGGCCTGGGTGGAGGATATGGCCTCCAAGCTCGGCGGCATCGACATTGTTGTCGCCAATGTCAGCGCCTTGTCGATTGGGCAGGACGAGGAGAGCTGGGAGAAGGAATTCTCCACCGACATGATGGGCACGGTGCGGCTGGTCAACGCGGCGATGCCGTATCTCGAGAAAAGCAAAGCCGCCGCGATCGTCACCATTTCCAGCGTGTCGGGGCGCGAGGTCGATTTCGCCAGCGGCCCCTATGGCACGTTCAAGGCCGCGATCATCCACTATACGCAAGGACTCGCCTTCCAGCTTGCCGGGAAAGGCATCCGCGCCAACTCGGTCTCGCCGGGCAACACCTATTTCGAGGGTGGTGTCTGGAATCAGATCAAGGACGGCAATCCCGAGCTGTACAAGACTGCGCTGGCGCTGAACCCGACCGGCCGCATGGGCACGCCGCAGGAAATGGCGAATGGTGCTGTGTTCCTTGCCAGCAGAGCTGCTAGCTTCATCACGGGGACCAATCTCGTGGTCGATGGTGCGCTCACGCGCGGAGTGCAGTTCTAGGTGTCTGGTCCCGGAGTGCGGGGGAATCAGTCAAGCTGATCCCATATTTCGGGAGGCACTATGGGCCAGATACTTCACGGCAGCGCCTTCATCGCCGCCACGTCCGCCGTATTGCGAGGACGCGGCACGCAAGCGGGCACTCCGCGCGCGGTGTGCTTCCAGTCGGTCGCGTAGGGCGCAATATCGTCGGGTTCGGTCAGTACGCCGGCGCCGCCGAGCAGGGTCTTGAAGGTATCGATCATCGGTTCTGTTCTATCGGGCGGCGGTGGCGTTGGCCGTCCGTGCCTTGGCCGTCGCAAGCGCGCCGTCATGGCGCGCGAGATACGGCGACAGTGGCCGGTGATGTTGGTGACATTCGACCTCGTCGCGAGGTTGTTCTTTCCGGTGTTCTCACTTGTAAGAATTGTTGTATTGTTGCTGTGGTCCATATACCAAATTGAGCTGTAGGGCAGGTTCACTGCGATCCGCCAGCGCGTACAGACGCCGGCTGCCGGTGCTGACAAATAGCGCCCCTGCGTACTGCAAAGTGAAACATCCGACTGGCCGTCGGACCGGGAGCATGTTGATGGGTTCGCGACGCGTCAAAATGAGCGACGTCCTCTACGGCGATATCCTCAAGCAGATCAGTACAGGCGGCCTCGGTGCGGGCGAACGCCTCCCTTCGGAGAAGGAATTTGGTGAACGCTTTGGCGTGTCGCGTCCGATCGTTCGCGAAGCACTTGAGCGGCTGCGGGCGGAGGGGGTTATCCGCTCGCGGCAAGGCGCTGGCAGCTTCGTCGCTGACGGCGCCCCACATGTCGAGATCGCCGAGGTCCCGGTTGTGACGAACGCCGGCGATGCACCTCCTCAAATCAGCAGCATCGTCGCGATCCAGAAGTTCTATACTTACAGGATCTCTCTTGAAGGAGAGTTGGCCTTTGCAGCCGCTCAGAATCGCCAGCCGGCCGACATCCAGCGAATCGGCGGTCTGCTGCAAACCATCAAATCCAGCGTTTCCAACAGTTCGCAGGGAATAGAGGAAGATCTCGAGTATCATGAGGCCATCGCCCAGGCGACGCACAACGAGTTCTTCATCGCGGCGTGGGTCGCCGCGCGCGCGCATATTCGTTTTCTGATCGAGCTGGCTCGCAATCTCTCGACGCTCCATTCGCCCAATCACTCTGCTGTCGTGCGATCAAGCCACGAGCCGATCTTCGAGTGCATTCGCGATGGTGATGCCGACGGAGCGCGCTCCCGCATGCGGGAACACATCACCCGGTCGCAGGAGCGCGTCTTCCTCGGCAAATGGACCTGATCTTCCGTGCTCTCAGGGCCGTTCCGACAAGTCAGTCCTTGCTGCCCGTGCTGGCGAATGAGGCGATGAAATAGCGCTGGAACACCAGCAAGACGCCCATCGGCAACAGTGCGGTGAACACAGCGCCGCCAAACATCTGGCCATAGTCCACGTCGTATTGTCCGGCGAAGCTCGCGATCGACACCGAGGCGACGTGATAGTCGGGGTTCGGCGCAATGAGGAGCGGCCACAGATAGGCCTGCCACTGGAATACGAACAGGATCAGGCCGGCACCGATCAGCGCGGGCTTGGAGAGCGGCACGTAGATCTTGGTGAAGATTCCAAACCAGCCGAGTCCGTCTACCATCGCGGCTTCTGATAGTTCTCGCGGAATGCCGAGAAAAAACTGCCGCAGGAGAAATACGGCGAGGCCGTTGCCGATGCCGGGCAGGATCAGGCCAGCGTAACTGTTCTGGAGGTCCAGGTCGCGAAACACCTGGGACAGCGGAACGGCAATCGAGTCAAACGGGATCAGGAAGCTGACGATCATCGCCGTGAACACCACGCTGCGTCCACGGTAGTTCAGCGCGGCGAGCGCAAATGCCGCCATCGAACAGATGACAAGGCCGATGGCAACGGTGAGCGCGGTCACCAGTGCGGAGTTGAACATGGCGCGGGCGAACTGGCCGGACCAAAGTGCGACGATGTTGTCGAAGGTGATCTGCGTCGGCACCAGTGTTCGGATGCTCAAGGGCGAAAGATACTGAAAGATCTCCGCGCTTGGGCGCAGGGCACTGACGCCGGCCCAGATCAGCGGGAGCATGGCGGCGACTGACGCCGCGACGGCGATCGCCAGCGGGCCAGGGTGATAGGTCTGTTTCATTCCGACTTCGCTCCCGTCATCATGCGGAACTGGATCGCGACGATGATCACGACGATCGCAACCAGAATGCCGGTCTCGGCTGCGGCGCCCCGCATGTCGCCGGAGAGGAAGCCACGGGCATAGATGTCGTTCATGATCAGATTGGTCGAGCCTTGAGGTCCGCCTTTGGTCAGGATCTGGACCGGGGCGAAGACCAGGAAGTTTGCGACGGTGTCGGCGACAAGGACAAAGGTCAGCGGGCGGCGAAGCTGCGGCAAGGTGATGAAGCGAAACTGCTGCCAGCTGTTGGCGCCATCGATCACCGCGGCCTCGTAGAGCGCGGCCGGGATTTCCTTGAGCCCTGCGAGCAAGAACGTGGTCCAGTATCCAACGCCGATCCAGCTGACGATCAGAATGATCGTGTAGAGCGCCTGCTCCGGCGTGGTCAGAAAGCCCTGGGCCGGTAGGCCGATGGTCGCGAGCAACGCGTTGGCCGGACCGTCGGGGCGGAAAACGACGCCCATGATGATTGCGGACACACTCTGCGGCACCGCGACGGGCAGCAGGACGAGCGTACGCCAGAGCGGACCTGCCGGTAGGTCGCGATTGAGGACAAGCGCAAGGCCGAGCGCGCAGGCGATCTGGAATGGATTGACGATGAGCGAAAACAGCAGCGTCGCTGCTAGGGCATCATGGAACGAAGGATCGGAAAACAGAAAGGTATAATTTGCGAGACCGAACCGTCCCGCAGCGCCGACGTGGAACGATTGCCACAGCGCGAGACCTGTCGGCCAGATGCGCAGGACCAGCACGGCCACGATGGCGGGAGCGAGAAAAATGGCCGCGACCGCACCCTCGCTGACGGTGCGGTGCGACTTAGGAGCTGCGGCGGCTTTGTGAGCGGTCGCAGTATCTTGGGAGGATGAGTGGGCGGTCATCATTCGAGCCGGGAAAACGCGGCGGTAAGGGCAGCCTGGGTGCGCTCGAGAGAGGACTTCGCCTCAGCGCCGTTGCGGATGTCGCTGTACATGCGGTTCATGATCTCCTCGAACACTACGTAGCCGATCGTGCGGGGCCGACTGACGGTGGTGTTGGCGAGTTCATGGCTGATGATCTTGGCGAACGCAGCTGTGTTGCCGCCACCAGCCTCGGATTCCCGCTTGAGGTACGCTTCGAACGCAACCTTGTTGACCGGCGGTTGCGGCGCGATGGTGCTGGCGAGCAGAGCTCCGTTGCCGTCGAGCGTCAGGAATTTCGCGAACTTCATCGCCGCATCCTGCCGAGCGCTCTTTGGATTGACGCCGATGGTCCAGGAGCCCGTGGGGGTCACCGGCTTCCCGCCTGCGAAATACGGCATGGGCGCAATGCCAAAATTGAGCTCCTTGGCGAGACGAAATACGCGCGCATGCCACACGCCGGCCACCATGTAGGCGACCTGGCCGGAGGAGAACAAGGCCGGCATCTGCTCGTAGGCAACGCCGCGCGGCGAAAGTCCGCTCGCATAGAGATCGCGGTACCATTCCGTGGTCTTGACCCAGCCGGGCGATGTCAGCGCCGGCGTCAGCAATCCGTCGCCGCTGAGGCCGGGGCCGAAACCCTGAGATTCGTACAGCGGCTGCAGTTCGTAGTAGCGGTCGTTCTGGTCAAACGCGAAACCCCACTTGGCGCCTGCCTTTTGCGCCGTGCGGGCGTTGGTCAGCAGGTCCTCCCAGGTCAGCCGCTTGGCGGGATCGGAGTCTGGCGCGGGCAGGCCTGCCTTCTTCAGCAGGTCGTTGTTGAAGAACAGGAACTGCGACGTGGTCCAGAATGGAAAGCTCCAGAGCTTGTCCTTGAACGAAGAGCCCACGAGCGCCGCGGGTGTAACGGCCGCCTCGATCTCGCCACGCATCGGCGTGAGATCGGAGAGGAAGCCTTTATGGGCGTACGCCGGCACGCGCGGCTCGTCGACCGTGAAGACGTCGACGCTGGTATCGCCGGCGCCGAGCCGCGCCTGAATCTGGGCATTGAGCTGGTCAAACGGTACGTTTTGGGCTTGCATCTTGATGCCGGGATTGGCTGCCTCGAACGCCGCGATTACGGCATCGAAAGCGCCCGCCTTCTGCGACGACAGGAAACCGATACGGGCCTCCTGGGCGTGGGCAAAGCGAGCAATCAACGGGCTGGCGAGAAGGCCTGTACTGAGCGCCATTATCTGACGCCGTGTCATTTTAGCCATGGAAGTCCCTTCTTTCGTTTCCGAATGTCCTGCCCCCATCCACGAGCTTGGGCAGAGCGATTATTTGCATGTCGGCATCAATGAGATCGTGGACGTCGAGTTGTGAGCCTTTCACCGCGCCTTCCGTCAAAGCCTGCAAAGAGTGGATCAAGGGCGCGCCGGTCAGGCGGCGCGTAGGCTGCGCCCGGTGTCTGCGTCGAACAGATGTGCGACGTCGGGGCGTGGCGCGATGCGGATGGTGTCGCCCGGCCGCGCGCCGATCCTCTCGCGGAATACGCAGACCACGGGCACGTTGCCGAGATTGGCCATGACATGGGTCTCGGAGCCGGTCGGCTCGACGACGGTCACTTGCGCGGGCAATCCCTGACTGGAGATCGTGAAATGCTCGGGGCGGGCGCCATAGATGGTGCTGCGGCCATCCGCGTTGACCGGCAGTTTATTGATCGGCAGCCGGAAGCCGTCTGCCGATTCGAAAGCCTCGCCGCGGATTTTCCCGTGGATCTGATTCATCGCGGGTGAGCCGATGAAGCCCGCCACGAACAAATTGGCAGGCCGGTCGTACAGCTCAAGCGGCGAGCCGATCTGCTCGACGACGCCGTCGCGCATCACCACGATCTTGTCGGCCATGGTCATGGCCTCGATCTGGTCGTGCGTGACGTAAACGGTCGTCGTGCGCAGCTTCTGATGCAGTGCCTTGATCTCGGCGCGCATGGCGACGCGGAGTTTCGCATCGAGATTGGACAGCGGCTCGTCGAACAGGAAGACCTGGGGCGCGCGCACAATGGCGCGGCCCATGGCAACGCGCTGCCGTTGGCCGCCCGACAGTTGTCGCGGGTAGCGCGCCAGCAGATGGGTGAGGCCGAGAACGCCTGCCGCGCGCGTCACGCAATCGGCAATCTCAGTCTTCGGCATACCCCGGAGTCGCAGCGAGAATCCCATGTTGTCGGCGACGGTCATGTGCGGATAGAGCGCGTAGTTCTGGAACACCATGGCGATGTCGCGATCCTTCGGCGCCAGGTCGTTGACGACCTTGTTGCCGATCCGAAGCTGACCGCCGGAGATACCTTCGAGGCCAGCAAGCATGCGGAGCAGGGTGGATTTTCCGCAGCCGGAGGGACCGACGAGCACGACGAATTCGCCGTCCGCGATGTCGATGTCGATGCCCTTCACTACCTCGACATTGGCGAAGCGCTTCTGCAGGCCCTTGATCGTGACCGATGCCATCCGTTTCCTCTGATTGTACCGCTCAGGTTGATCGATACCGAGTGCCGCCGCGAGGGGCCGACATCAGCTGATTGTGACAACTTCAGAAATTTGTTATTTCATATGTAAATTATTGAGCCGCTCCGGCCAGCATGTCAATATTTTCTAGTCTGGGTCAAGCTGGACGAGCCACCCAAATGCAGCATCGAAGATGAATTTAACGCGTCTTATCAATGGCACGCAGCTTTGTCGGCTGAATTTATTTCGGATTATAAATTTACATGTTGATTGACATATCGAGCCTGCGGATCCTAGTCAGGGCCCGCGGCGGACGAGCGACTTCAAACCTCGCGGACATCGAGCCGCCGCCGAGGTTCGCGGAAGGACCGAGGGAGGACAGCAAATGACAGAAATGACGCGGCGGACATTTCGTCGTGGTGTGCTCGCGGCCTCCGCGGACTTGACCAGAAATCTAGCAAATCGGGTCTGTGATGTCCGTCAAGTTGAGAGAAAAATCTATGTCGCGCTCTGAGGACGAATTCGACTTTATCATCGTCGGCGCCGGGTCTGCCGGCTGCGTGCTGGCGAACCGGTTGACCGCTGATGGCGTAACGCGCGTACTGCTGCTCGAAGCCGGCGGTCACGATCGAAATCCATGGATTCATATCCCGTCGGGATTCTACAAGATGCTGTTCGATCCGGATCTACACTGGGTCATGGAAACGGAGCCCGTACCGGGTCTGAACGGTCGTCGAGCCTTCTGGCCGCATGGCAAGGTTCTGGGCGGAACGAGCTCGATCAATGGCTTGCTCTACATTCGCGGGCAGCGGGAGGACTTCGACGGCTGGCGGCAGAAGGGTAATGTCGGCTGGTCATTCGACGACGTCCTTCCTTATTTCAAGAAGGCAGAAGACCAGGAGCGAGGAGCCAGTGATTTTCACGGCGTCGGTGGGCCGCTCAGTGTTACCGACTGTCGCGACAATCATCCGCTTCACGATGCTCTCATCCAAGCAGCGCTGGAGGCCGGTTTTCCTGCAAATCCCGACTTCAACGGACCGAGCCAGGAGGGAGTAGGTCGATATCAGGTTACGGTACGCGGTCGTCAGCGCTGCAGCGCGGCGCGTGCCTATCTGCGCCCCGCATTGAAGCGCGGCAATCTCCGGGTCGACACCAACTCGCTCGCAGCAAAGCTGCGCTTCGATGATCAACGCGCCGTCGGCATCGACTATTTGAGGGATGGCGAAATGAGAACGGCACGGGCGCGGCGCGAGGTGATCGTCTCGTCCGGCGCTACCAATTCTCCTCAGCTCCTGCAAATCTCGGGCATAGGACCGGCTGGACTGTTGCAGGATATTGGCGTTCCCGTCGTGTACGCGTCGGAAGCCGTCGGGAACAATCTTCAGGATCACCTTGGCGTTCGCCTGATGTACCGTTGCAAGAACATCGTCACCTACAACGATATCGATCGGAGCTTATTTCGGCAGGTCGGTCAGGCGCTATCGTACGTATTCCGCCGGGAAGGGGCATTGATGACGGGGGCCGGACCCGTGGGGCTGTTTACGTCAACGACACCAGATCAGGCGTCGCCCGATGTGCAGTATCAGTTCCTTGCGGCAAGCGCTGCCAACATCGATCGCGTCACCCACGATTTTCCCGGCTGCACAGTGTATTGCAAGCCGTGCCGGCCGGAAAGCCGGGGATGGATCAGGGCGAAATCCAGCGACCCTCGCGCGCGTCCGTCCATACAGCCGAATTATCTTGCAACTCAGCGCGACCGTGACACGTTCATCCACGGAGTGAGAATTGCCCGCAAGGTGTTCTCGATGCCATCCGTCAGCCAATATATCGAATCTGAAATATCTCCACACCCGGACGGCGATTCGGATGAGGCTATCCTCGAATACGTGCGCTCAGTCGCCTCCAGCACGTTCCATCCGACGAGCACATGCATGATGTCGAACGGCGCCGACGGCGTCGTCGATGATCAATTGAGGGTGCACGGCATCGGAAATCTCCGGGTCGTCGACGCGTCTATCATGCCGGCCGTCATTTCCGGCAACACCAATGCTCCCGTCATTGCGATCGCCGAAAAGGCGTCGGATCTCATCCTGAGGGGCGCCAGGGCGTGATCCGGCCCCAAACGTGCGATGCTAAATTGGCAAATTCAGCCAACATGTAAGTCGGCTAAATTAGATTGGTTTAGCTCGAGAAATTCGAATTATCTGTGGCGTTGTTAGGAATTTTGATAAGGTGCCGTGAATATATAAATTACAAGTTTGTTGACATCTTTTGCGGCGTGGCCTACTCGAACGATGCGCTGTTGAGGAGCGCGCGACGGGCTGGCGGCTCTATCTGAGAGCGCAGTCTAGGCCGTGTGTCGCTTCGGTTGAAAGTTTTGGAGAGCGACATGCGCCTCGGCTGTATATTTCTTGCCCCTCAATCGCTGTCGGAACTTGATGCCATGGCTGAGACGCTCGACGTCTACGGCCTGTCAGCAATCATCGCGCCCAAGACCTTCGGTGATTTCAGCGAGGCCGAGGCCCATGCCTTCGGCGAGCGCGCTCGCGAACTTGGTGTCGTCATCGGCGAGACCGGTCTTTGGGAAAACTTCCTCACGGACGACAAGGATCTGCGGGCGAACCGCATCGAGCGGTTTCGCCGCCTGCTGCGCAACGCCGACATCGCCGGCGTGCGCTCCACCAATACCCTGGTCGGCACCAAGCACGCGTCGGATCGTCCGCTGTTTCCGCACGCCTACAATTTCACCCGAGAGTGCCGCGCCGAATTCCGCGAGGTGGTGCTGCGCATTCTCGACGGCCTCGAGCTCAAGACCACCAAGTACGGTATCGAGCCCTGGTATACGACGTTCTTCTACCAGCCCGAGGACATCAAGGAATTCATCGTGTCGGTCGGCCATCCTCGGTTCGGCCTGCACATGGATCAGGGCAACATGATCTCCCACGCCTCGTTCTACAACACGACGGCGATGATCGAGAAAACCTTCGCTCTTTTGAAGGACGACGTCGTGTCCGTGCACATTAAGGACATCCAGTGGGAGGGGGCGCATTTCGGGCTGCGCTGGAACGAGGTGCCGCTTGGTGAAGGGACGATGGATATCGCGACTTATCTGCGCCACATCGCGAAGCTGGATGCCGACATGACTTGCTACCTTGAGCACTTCTATGAAGAGCGGGACTATGCGCTGAACTTCGCGCGGCTGCACCATATTGCGCGCGGTGCGGGATTGTCGTTTCTGCCGCGTCAGCCGCTTGCCGGCGAACGCGTCGTCACCGGAAAATTCCCGAAGGCCTGACCGGGCCATACGTGACGTCGAATTCATTGGCGGTGCCGGAAGGGCGTCTGCCTCATGGAGGACGGGATGGATTTGCGACTTGGTATCGTCGGCTGGCTCGTAGCAAAGGAGGCCGGCGTTGTCTGATCGACGCGCAATTTTTTGCATGCAGCGGAGATCATGATGGTCCCGGCATCAAAGCCGACCGTGATCGTGGCCGCGACGCTCGACACCAAGAGCGCGGAGGTCGCGTTTATCCGCGACGCATTCGCCCAGCGCGGTGTCGGCGTCACTGTGATCGATTGCGGCATCCTCGGCGAACCGACGATCGCCCCGACGATTTCGCGGGCGGACGTCGCGCGCGCCGGCGGCGGCGACATCGCTGCCATGCGGGCGGCGCGCGATCGCGCCAATGCCATCCCGCTCATGATCCGCGGCCTGGAAGTGATCCTTCGCGACCTTCGCGACAAGGGACTGGTCGCCGGCTATTTCGGCCTTGGCGGTGGCACAAATGCGGCGTTGGCGTCGGCGGCATTCACGCTGTTGCCGTTCGGCCTCCCGAAGATGCTGGTCTCCACAGTCGCTTGCGGCAACACCCGGCCGTTCATCGGCATGAAAGACGTGATGCTGATGCATTCCGTCGTAGATATCCTCGGCCTCAACGGCTTCCTCGAAGACGTCCTGACGCGCTCGGTCACGGCGTTCTGCGCGCTGCTCGGGATTGCGCCGGTCGCGCCGCCACTCGGGCAACGCGTCTGCATCGGCATGACGACGTTCGGCTCTACGACCGAAGGCGCGATGATCGCGCATGAGCGGCTGGTTCGCGACTATGACGTGCTGTCGTTCCACGCCCGGGGCGTCGGCGGCGAGGCCATGGAGGCGTTCGTTCGCGAAGGACGTATCCAGGCCGTTCTCGACCTGACGACCACCGAAGTCGCCGACGAACTGGTCGGCGGGATCTGCAGTGCGGGTCCCGACCGCCTGTCGGCGGCGGCCGAGCGCGGCGTGCCGCAAGTGGTGCTGCCGGGTGCGGTCGACATGGTGAATTTCGGGCCGCCGGCGACCGTTCCGGAGCGGTTCAGGGGGCGCCTGTTCACATCGCACACGCCGCACGCGACGTTGATGCGCACGACGCGCGAGGAGAACGTGGCGATTGCCAAATTCATCGCGGGCAAGCTGAACGGCGCGCGAGGCCCTGTGAGTGTCGTTCTGCCGATGCGAGGGTTCTCCGCCTACGACATCGCAGGCGGCCCGTTTTTCGATCCGCAGGCCGACGAGGCCTTCTGCACGACGCTGGAGAGCAAGCTCGTCTCATCCGTGCGCGTCGAACGAATAGACGCGCACATCAACGACGCGGCGGTGATCGATCACGCCACCGCGCTGCTAACCGACATGATTTCATGTTCGAACCGTTCCGAGGCACCATGAGCCGTAGATTCAAAAGAGCTGAAATTCTCGCCCGATTGTCGTCGCAGATTGCGGCAAAGCGATCGCTTCTGGTCGTCGGTGCCGGTAACGGTCTGGTCGCGCGTTGCGCTGAGGAGGCCGGCGCGGATCTGATCGTTGTCTATAACTCCGGCTATTTTCGCCTCAACGGCCATCCCAGCATGCTGGGCAACCTGCCCATCGGGAACGCCAACGAGATCATGCTGGAACTGGGAGGTCGTTCGGTCATCCCGGTCACGCGCGACGTTCCGGTCATCGGCGGCGTCTATGGCGTCGATCCGACACGCGACATGGGCATGCTTTTCGAGGACATGCGGCGCGCCGGCTTCTCGGGCGTCATCAACTTCCCCACGGTGGGCCGGATTGACGGCCAGTACCGCGTCGATCTCGAAGCTACCGGTCTCGGCTTTGGCCGTGAGGTCGAGATGGTTCGCCGGGCGCGGGCCGACGACATGTTGACGATGTCCTACGTCTACAAGCCGGAAGATGCGCTGCGAATGGTAGACGCCGGCTGCGACGTCATCGTCGGCCATTGCGGTCTGACGGCGGGCGGCGACGTCGGATCGACTAACGCGATGGCGCTCGAAAAGGCGTTCGACGTGCTCAACGGGATCTTCGGCGCGGTCCGCAAGGTCGCTCCGGAGGTGATCCTGTTGTCGCATGGCGGCCCGCTGTCGAGCATCGCCGACGCCGAGCTTGCCAATGTCCGGACCGGTGCGGTCGGCTTCGTCGCCGCCTCAAGCATCGAGCGCATTCCGATCGAGCATGCGCTCAAGGATGCTTGCCGCGGCTTCAAGGGAATCAAGGTTGGTGACGCGACGGCGTCACCCGTCTGAGCGGCGCCTCGTGCGTAGAGACAGATATGGACATCATGTTTGATCATACCGGCTTCATTACGCCCTCGCTCGAGGGCTCGGTGCGCTTCTGGTCCGAAGTCATGGGTTTCGATCCGAAGCCAAGCGTGGAGCGCAAGGGCGACTGGGTCGCGCCGTTCATGGGGGTGCCGGGCGCGGAGCTCAAGATCGCCCATCTGTTCGGGTACGGCACTCATCTAGAGTTCATCGAGTTCGGCGCGGCGAGCGGTCGCTCGGGTGAGCCGGTCGCAAACGACTGCGGTACCGGACACGTGTGCTTCAAGGTCCGCGATCTCGACGCGACCGTGGAACGTATCCTCGCAGGCGGTGGCAAGCTTGCCGGCCGCATCACCACGATCACCGAGGGCGCGGTGGCCGGAATCCGCGGCCTCTATTTGCGCGATCCCTACGGCGTCCTGATCGAGCTGCTCGAGCTGAAGTAATCCGCGTCATGACGACCATCCTCTATACAGAGTCCGTATTCACGGACGAAGCCTTCGAGCGCGACCTGTTCGGTTCCGGCATCGAGATCGTGCGCCGGAACGTCGGACGGCTCGCCGACCTGGAGGATGATGTCTGCGCCAGAACAGAAGGGCTGATGCTGTTCCGGCACTTCCTGTCGGCCGCGGATTTCGCCAGGTTTCCCAAGCTGCGCGTCGTGGTGCGGATGGGTGTTGGCTACGACCGGATCGACCGCGCCGAAGCCGCGCGGCGCGGCGTCACGGTTTGCAACTGTCCCGACTACGGAACCACCGAAGTCGCGGATCATGCCGTTGCATTGATGATGGCGCTTCGCCGGGGTGTCCTGCTGCATCACGAGGCGCAACGCCGCGCGCCCGAGCCGGCGCCATGGACGCCGATCGACGATCCGCTCGTGCGCCGGCTGTCGTCGCTGACCATCGGGATCGTTGGCCTCGGACGAATCGGCATGGCCGCGGCGCTGCGCTTCAAGGCGTTCGGCTGCAGGGTCGTGTTCTTCGATCCGGCTCTTCCGAACGGCGTCGATCTGGCGCTGGGACTCGAACGTGCTCCCAGGCTGACCGAGCTTCTTCGCCGAAGCGATGTGCTTTCGATCCATGTGCCGCTGACGCGCGAAACGCGCGGCATGATCGGCGCGGACCAGATCGCGCTGCTGCCGCGCGGCGCGGTGATCATCAACACCGCGCGCGGCCCGGTGCTCGATCTCGATGCCGTCGAGCAGGGATTGCGCTGCGGCCAGCTCGCCGGCGCCGGGCTCGACGTGCTTCCCGTCGAGCCGCCGGTCGTGCCGCTGCCTGGCTTGCTGCAGGCCTATCGGGCCCGCGCACCCTGGCTGGAGGGGCGACTGGTCGTCACGCCGCATAGCGCTTTCGCCTCGCCGGAGGCGCATGAAGACATCAAGCGCAAATCCGCGGAGACGATGCGATCAGTGTTGCTCGAAAATACCCCGCAGAATGTCATTCCGTCCGAAGCGGAATGACCTCGCGCCGCAAGCTTGGCTCACCCATCAATACAGCAATCCCCATGATCCATGGGCCTATCGAGGAATTCCGATGACACTCGACGCAACCGCCTCCGGCGTATTTCCGATCGCTCCGACCCCGTTTGATTCCGATGGCCGGGTCGACGACGCGTCGATGGACACGTTGATCGCAGGCTATCTCAAGGCCGGCGCCACCGGTGTGACAGTTCTCGGCATCATGGGTGAGGCCCCCAAGCTCGAGCCGGAGGAATCGCTCGCGATCGCGACGCGTTTCATCAAGGGATTTGGCAAGCTGCCCGTGATCGTCGGAGTGTCCGCGCCTGGTCTTGCTGCGATGCGGGCGTTGTCGCGTGCGGTGATGGACAGGGGCGCGGCCGGCGTCATGATAGCGCCGGTGCCGACCCTGCGCACTGATGATCAAATCACGACCTATTACCGTCAGGCGGTTGAGGCCATTGGCACGGATATTCCGTTCGTGATCCAGGACTACCCCCTGACATTGTCGGTGCAAATTACGCCGGCCGTCATTCGTCAGATTGTGCAGGAGCATCCGTCTTGCGTGATGCTCAAGCACGAGGACTGGCCGGGGCTGGAGAAGATCTCGACGCTGCGCCGCTTTCAGGATGAGGGATCGCTACGTCCGATCTCCATCCTCACCGGCAATGGCGGCCTGTTTCTCGATTTCGAGATGGAACGTGGCGCCGATGGCGCGATGACGGGCTATGCGTTCCCGGAGATGCTGGTCGAACTGGTCAAGCTGCACAAGGCCGGCCGGCGCGACGAAGCGCACGATCTTTTCGACGCCCATCTGCCGCTTGTGCGCTACGAGCAGCAGCAGGGCGTCGGCCTGGCGGTCCGGAAGTACGTTATGATGAAGCGCGGCCTGATCGCATCCGACGGGCAGCGCAAGCCAGGCGCAGCGCTGTCGCCCAAGGCCCGGGAAGAGGTCGACTATCTGCTGACGCGGTTGAACCGCACAGGTCACGCATTCTAGAGCGTTCGATTCCAGTGCGGAACGACGTTAGGCGATTTGATCTGACACCGCCGAACTAGACTGTTTTTGGTTGGGGTTTTTCGCGGATTTTCCGGCTGGGAGGAGCGCAGAGCAATGCCGGCCATGGTCTTGCGCCGTGTCGACGCGGTCGCCGTTCGTGAATCTCTGTCCAGAAAAGCTCTGTGGGTGCAAGCAAAAGCTCGCCGGAGAGTGGGATCAGCGACGGCCGTCGGGGAAGGACTTGGGTGAGTACCGTGCCAAAGATCGGTTTGGCCGTAGCCCGGCCTGACGAGATGTTGGTTAGAAAGTGGGCACGGATTGCTTCTTTAATGGCGTCTCACAATGCAAGTTATTGTGCGGCTGGAGACAAGTTTTCCAAATTTGACCTCTTAGACTTCTTCGCGGTTTGGAACATGGCTTGTGCCATGACAACGTCGAAGGAGCGAATAAATGGTCACGTTGTCTTCTCTCCGTCTCAGGAGAATCATGAGCGCCGCGCTGCTCGGCGCGTTGTTGATGGGTATTGGTATGCCAGTCTCGGCCAAGGCCGCCCCGGCGGCCTGCGCGGCGTTGCAGGAGAAATTTCCGGACTGGAAAGGAAAGGCCCTCATCAATGCCATCAACCCGCATACGCCGGGCTACGAGGCGATCGATCCGAACGATCCGACCAAATATGTCGGCTATGATATCGATCTCGGCGAGGCGATCGGCGATTGCCTTGGTTTCAAGCTGACCTACAAGGCGGTTACGTTCGCCGCCCTGCTTACCACGCTGTCCAGTGGGCAGGCCGATATCGTGATTTCTGATATCTATGCGACGGAGGAGCGCGCGAAAGCCGGGGACTTCATTACTTATTCCAAGGTTTTCGATGGTGTCCTCGTGGCCAGGGGCAATCCGAAGAAGATCAGCGGCATCAATAAGTCGTTGTGCGGGGCGGCCGCGGCAGAAAACACCGGTTATGTCGAAGTGCCCCTGATCCAGGCGTTGGTGCCCGAATGCAAGAGGGACGGTAAGCCGGAACCGACCATCCAACTCTACGACAACAACGCCAACTGCATTCAGGCCATCCTCGCAGGCCGGGCAGATACCTATATTAACGACGTGAACACCGTCGATAACGCGGTCAAAGCCTATCCGGACAAACTCGAGAAAGCGGTTGCAGTTACGCTACCCTATCACGTCGGCATCGCAGTGCCGAAGGACAAGCCCAAGTTTCGCGAGGCTGTGAAAGCGGCATTGACCGAGATCTACAAGTCTGGCGACCAGCTTGCGCTTCTCAAGAAGTGGAAGCTTGATCCGGCGAACCAGATGGAGCCCGGCGAACTGATCGTCAAGTAAGTCCCTTCGTTCGATCAGGAGCGGTCCGCTTCCATGGAGTTGTTTCTCCACTACCTCAGCATGCCGTACATGATCCAGGGCATCATAGTGACCCTTCAGGCCACCGCTCTGGGTCTTGGCGGCGGGCTGATCCTCGGGCTGATCCTGGCAGGGATGCAATTGGGCAGGTTCAGGCTGCTCCCATCCGTTGCCCGGATATGTGATGTCTCCGATCTCATATCGGGGATTTATTTCAGCGCCTCGGCTCAGCGGCTTCGTCGTCCGTCCGCGCCGAATTGTGCGTGTTGTGAACATCTTGTCGACATTACGATAGGCATGAGCCTGTGCTGTCGGCGAGAGCAGCAGGAAATTCTCTCCTGCCGGAAGGATGAATTGCGGTTGTGCGACATTGTCGATCATGTGTGGCGTATCCATAATTAGGAGCGCAACGTGTGCAACGCCTCTGGTCGCCGAAACTCAATTCGATCCGGCTGCTGGCCTCGCTAACCCGCCGGGAACAGCTGCCAGCAATTCCCGCGTATAGTTTTCGAGGGGATTCTGAAACACGTCGGACGTCCGTCCGGTCTCGACAATACGGCCTCGGTACATAACGGCGATCCGGTCGCAGATATTGGATGCCACGCGCAAATCATGGGTAATGAAGACCATGGAAAAGCCGATTCTGGTCTGCAGTTCCTCGAGCAGTTCAAGGACCTGCGCCTGGACGGACACGTCGAGGGCCGAGACTGCCTCGTCGGCCACGATGACTTTTGGCTCCATCGCAAGCGCCCGCGCAATGCAGATGCGCTGACGTTGCCCGCCGGAAAATTCGTGCGGAAAGCGGTTGAGTGCATCGCGTTTCAATCCCACAAGGTCAAGCAGGTTGGCTGCGCGTTCAAGGGCGCCTTGTCGCGGGACGCCTTGCTGAATCGGTCCTTCAGTGAGCGAGAATCCGACCTTGCGTCGCGGATTCAGCGATTTGTAGGGATCCTGAAAGACCATCTGAATGTCGGAGCGAGCGGCTCGAAGCTTGGCGCCGCCCATATCCGTCAAGTTTTGTCCGCGGAGTAGAATCTGCCCGGAGGAGGGCGTTTCGAACCTGACCAAGCACTTGGCAAGACTTGTCTTGCCAGACCCGGATTCGCCGACGATGCCGATCGTTTCGCCGGCACGAAGCTGAAATGATACGTCGTCGAGCGCCACGGTTTCACGGCGAGGGCCGAATAGCCCGGTGTTGCGATAAGTCAGGCGCAGGTTGCGCGCTTCCAGCAGCGCTGACGACCTCTCTTCGCCCTGGCGGAATTTGAGATGCGGAACGGCATCGATCAACGCGCGTGTGTAGGGATGACTTGGAGCGTTCAGGATGTTGGCGGGCGATCCCTGTTCGACGATATGGCCCTGGCGCATGACGGCGACATGATCCGCCACATCCGCAACAACGCCGAAGTCGTGCGTGATCAGGAGGATGCCGCTGTCGTGCTTGGTCAGAAGCTGGCGAAAAAGACGAAGTATCTGCGCCTGAGTCGTTACGTCGAGCGCGGTGGTCGGCTCGTCGGCGATGATCAAGGCCGGCTCAAGCGCCAGCGCCATGGCGATCATCACTCGTTGCCGCTGTCCGCCGGAAAGTTGATGCGGATAGGCTCGGAGGATCAGCGCAGGATCGGGAAGCTGGACGTCATTCATCAGTTCGACGACGCGACCTTCGACCTCCTTTGCCGACATGTCCGGACGATGCAGGTTCAGAACCTCGGCAATCTGATGGCCGACTCTCATGACGGGGTTCAGGGCCGTCAGCGGTTCCTGAAAAACCATTGCCATGCGATTGCCTCGCAAACGGCAAAGACGCCGCCCGCTCGCAGCGACGATTTCCTCGCTTTCAAGTAGAATGCCGCCGTGCGTCACCTTCAGGGCGCCGGGGGGCAGCAGGTTCATGATCGCGGAAGCCGTCACGGACTTTCCCGAACCGGACTCCCCAACGAGGCACACGATCTGCCTGCGGTGAACGTCAAAGGAAACATTGTCGACGGCATTGAGCCGGTCGCGGCCGTGCGGAAGCGCAACCGTGAGTCCCCGCACTTGCAGGATAGGCGGTGCATTGCTCATGACGTTACCTTCGTCGCGCGCGACAGTTTCGGGTCCAGTCTGTCGCGAAGTCCGTCGCCGAGCATGTTGACTGCCATCACGGTCATGGAGAGAAACAGCCCAGGCGCGAGAATGGCCCACGGGCCACGTTGAAAGACGCCGCGACCTGCCGCTAGGATGTTGCCCCAGGTCGGAATATCTGGCGGAAAGCCAACCCCAAGAAAGCCGAGAATGGCCTCGGACAGGATGGCGGCAGCAAAGACGTAGGTGATCTGTACGATCAGCGGCGCGACGCAGCTCGGCATGATGTGACGGAGAATGATGCGCCAGGCCGGAATTCCCATTCCTTCAGCGGCTCGGACATAAGCCTCCTCCCGCACGGCGAGCACGACGCTACGGACCAGCCGTGTCACTCGCGGTATCTCGGCGAACGAAATGGCCGCCACAATGCTGCCCATGCTGGCTCCAACCAGTGAGACCAGCGCGACAGCGAAAAGGACGCCGGGAATTGCCATTAGTCCGTCCATGATGCGCATGACGATCGCATCTGCCCACCGGAAATAGCCCGCGACCAGGCCAATGGCCGTGCCGAGGAGGGCGCTGCACATGGCCGTAAGCGCGCCGATCAGGAGGGAGAGACGGGCGCCGTGGATGACAAGGTTGAAGACATCGCGTCCCAGCGCATCGGATCCGAACCAGAACGTTGCTCCGGGCGCCGTCAGCCGCGCGCGAGGACGAATGTGAAGCGGATCCGGCCCTCCGATCACATCCGCGAAGATCGCCATCAGCACGAAGAGGATCAGAATTGTGACGCTGAGCAGGATGCTTCGGTTCTCGCCAGCGAGACGAAGCCAGCGGGGTGCAGCGTTGCTCGAGATGTTCGTATCGGTGACCGACATCGGGCCCCTAGTAGCGGATGCGAGGATCGACAATCACATACGCAATGTCGATAAGAAGATTAACGCCGACATAAATGAGGGAGAAGAACAGGATCAGCCCTTGTACGACCGGATAATCCCGCGCCAGGATCGCGTCGATCGTAAGACGTCCGATGCCGGGCAGATTGAAGACGCTCTCGGTCACCACCACGCCACTGATTAGCAACGCTATACCCAGCCCGATGACGGTCACGATCGGAACCGCGGCATTGGGCAATGCATGCCGCCACAACAGGCGCTTTTCCGAGTTGCCTTTGGCCCGCGCCGTACGAATGAAGTCCTCTCCCAGCACTTCGAGCACGCTCGAGCGCGCGATGCGGGCGATCAGTGCGATGAAAACCATAGCTAGCGCCAGCGACGGCAAGATCAGATGTTTCAGGGATTCCAGAGGATCGATGAATGGGCTCACGTAACCCTGAACGGGCAGGAGATTTGCCCAGACGGATAAGACCATGATGAGGAGATAGCCGATAACGAAGGCGGGTACCGAAAAACCCACGACGGAAAGCGTCATCACGGCGCGGTCGATCCACGTATTGTGCTTCCATGCAGCGACAGCGCCGAGTGGAACGGCGATCAGAACGGTGACGATGATGGCTGAAATAGCCAGTACCAGTGTCGGCTCCAGTCGATCGCGTATCAGGGTCATGACGGGTTGTTTCGACAAGATCGAGGTGCCGAAGTTGCCGCGCGCCATTTCCCTGAGCCAGATGACATACTGCATGGGAAGCGGGCGATCCAATCCGAGATCGGCTTTGATGCTCGCGACCACTTCCGGCGTCGCATTGTCGCCGGCGAGGATCGTAGCGGGATCGCCGGGGCTTAGGCGCAACAACAGAAACACGACCGTGGCGACGATCAGAATAACCGGAATCGTCGCCAACAGCCGGCGTCCAATCAAGCGGCCCATCGGGCAGCCCCTTCAATCACATCTGTCATGTGCTCAGGTTTTCTCCATGCCCCAGAAGACCATGATCTGGGACTCGGCGGCGTGCTTGACGTTGCTGCGGAAGGCTTCGTCGTCGAAGTATACGCCCAAGGGAATGTAGAACACTTGATCATAGGCGCGCTGCTGCATCTTCATCGCGATAGCCTTTTGTGCGGCTGCGTCGGTTGCGTGCTGGTATTCGGTCTTCAAGACCTCGGTTTCGGGATCGTTGACGAAACCGGTATAGCCCTTCGGTCCTCGAGCATCGAAGTTCGGATTGCCGAGAGGCGATACCAGATCCATGCGGTCGAACACGGCATGCGCCAAGTTCCAGCCGCCTTCGGTGACGGGTGCTTGGGAATTTCGGCGGGTCAGGAACGTGCTCCATTCGATGCTCTCGATTTCCGAAGGCATGCCGATGGAGCGCAAGGCCTGCTGCGTCAGCGGCGCCAGGGCCTGGAATGAAGCCACGTCACCCGGGGTGATGATGACGATTTTCTCCCCGTTATAGCCACCCTCCTTCAAGAGAGCCTTGGCCCTGGCGACGTCGGGTTTGCCATGATCGACCGCGCCTGTATCGAATTCCAGGGGCGTTCCGCATCCGAACAGAGCGGGGCAGATCTGGTACGAATTGGGATCGCCGACGGTGGCGTCCATGTAGTCGCGCTGGGTAATGATTTGCTGGACCGCCTGACGGACCTTTTGATTGTTGAAGGGCGGTTGCGACCAGTTGAAGCGAATGGTGGAGGCGTTCGGGCCGAATTCACGGCGAAGCAGAATATCCTTGTTTCCCGAAAGCTGAGGCCGGAGATCGGCGTTGATGTTCTCGATCGCGTCGATCTCGCCCTTCAATAGTGCATTGATTGCGGTCTGCTTGTCGGGAAACCATATGGATTCAACGCGATCGATATGAACGACCTTGCCACCCGCCATGCCGTTCGGCGGTTCATCGCGCGGCACATAGTTTTCGTTGCGCTCGTAGGCCCAGCTCACGCCCGGACGGAATTCGGAAGCGATGAACTTGAACGGCCCGGATCCTACGACCTCGGTGAGCGCCTTCGCCGGTGGCGTATCCGCAATCCGCTTCGGCATGACGAAGAGCGGCACGGAACTGGGCTTGGCGAATGCATCGAGAATCGGACCGAAAGGTTCCTTCAAGGCGATTTTGAAGGTCTTGGCATCGACGGCGCTCATCGAGTCTGTCGCGGCTGCGAGACGCAGGCCGACCACGTCGCGTTTGGCCCAGCGTGCGATCGATGCGATACAGTCTTCTGCGGTTACCGGTGCGCCGTCATGGAACGCGAGCTTGTCGCGCAAAACGAACGTATAAGTGAGCTTGTCGGGACTAAGCGACCATTCCCGAACCATCTGCGGTTGCGGACGGTAGTCGCTGTCGATGGAGAACAGCGAGTCGTAAACCAGATAGCCGTGGTTGCGGGTGATATAGGCAGGTGTCGTGATGGGGTCCAGCACACGTAAGGCGGCGTGTGGAGCGAATTTCACGACCTTTTTCCCTTGGGCATGCGCTCTGGTCGAAAAGGCCAACAGTGCGCCGGCCGAGAGCTTGAGCGCGGAGCGCCGAGAGATGGTTGTCGGTCTGATCAAGGTCATGGAAGCTCCTGATGGGCGATTTTGAAAATTGAACTTCTGGTTATTTCGGACGCTGGCGCCGCGGATCGGGCCAGAACGATGTATTGGCGCGCGCCAAACCGCCGCCAAGACCGCCAGGAACGCCATCCGCGCGCCAGCATGCGGCGCCCGTCATGGTTCCGTCCGGAGCAAAGCTGATCGCGCACATTCCGCCGCCAACATGATCAACGGGGGCAACATCGTGGCCGCGTGCAGCGAGATCCATCCGCACGGCTTCCGGAAAGCCTCGCTCGATTTCGGCTTCCTGTCCCCAGCTGAAGACCCTCGGCGCTTCCACAGCTTCCTGGAGGCTCATCTTGTGGTCGACGAGATTGAGGACTGCCTGAAGAACGCAGGCCGGAATTCGATGCGCGCCCGGCAATCCGAGGGCGAAGACGGGCCTCCCGTCCTTTTTGGCAATCATCGCGGAAATGCCGCTGGTGATCCGCTTGCCCGGCTGCAGCGATAACGCGAAGCCGGGATGAGGATCGAATAGATACATGTAGTTGTTCGGAATGATGCCGGTTCCTGGAATGACCAGCCGTGCGCCGAACAAGCTATTGATGGTTTGCGTCGAGGTGACGATGTTGCCGCTGGCATCCGCCACGGTCAGATGTGTGGTATTCGCCGACTCGTTGGAGAGCACCTTCGACGTGTAGAATCCGGCCCGCTTCGGATTGATTTCCTCGCGGCGTTGTGCGGCATAATCCTTCGAGATCAGCCGATCCACAGGGACATCGACAAAAGCAGGATCTGCCGTGGCGGCGCGCCGGTCCGTCGCCGCAATCTTTAACGTCTCAATCAGCAGATGGAGAGTTTCGGGTGTTCCGAACCCGGAAGCGCCGATATCGAACGCTTCGAGCATATTGAGGATTTGAATCGTATGCACGCCGCCGGAGCAGGGAGGCGGAGGTCCGACGATCTCGATCCCACGGTAAGTGCCTCGCACGGGCTTCCGTTCGATGGTCTGGTAAGAGGCAAGATCGTCGAGGTGCAGAAAGGATCCCGCCTTTTCGAGGTGATCCGCAATAGTCTTGCCCAGTTCTCCGCCATATAGAACGTCGGGTCCGGATTGGGCGATCGTTCGAAGCGTGTTTGCGTAGTCTTGCTGAACGAGGCGACTGCCGGCCTGCAGAGGCTTTCCACCGGGTAGGAAGATTGCGGATATCGCGGGATCGAGCGCGAGATCGGGCGCGGTTTCAGCGATGCATGTGGCGAGATAGGGCGTTACCTCAAACCCGTGTCGCGCGTACCGAATGGCGGGCTCAAGCAAAGTGGTCAGCGGCAATTTGCCAAACCGCTGCGCGATTTCGCACCAGCCCTTCAGATTACCGGGAACCGCAATGGCCTTCGGCCCGACGCGGTTGGCGCGTCCTTCGGTTTCCATATAGTCGGGCCACGTATCGGAAATCGGAGTGAAGCTGTCGGGACGGGTTCGTGAGGGCGCCGTTGCGAGTCCGTCGATGACGATTTCGCGGCCATCGGCCAGACGAATGACGGCAACGCCGCCTCCGAAGATGCCAACCATCATCGGCTCGACAACGGTCAGGGTAAACAGCGCTGCGACGGTTGCATCGATGGCGTTACCGCCTTGTGCGAACACTTCCATCGACGCTGCCGTCGCCAACGGGTGGTTTGTGACCGCGATGCCCGAAGCCGCGGATACCGAGGTTTTCTCGCAAGTGAATGCCGAGCTTGTGCGCTCGCGCCATTGCGTCATGGCAGGGGACCTCCCGGGCTTTTGGTGGTCCCGTGATGGATCGCAGACATCTCGATATGCTTAGACTTTCGTCCGCGCGCAGTCGCGTGGGCAATCATCATCGCGCCGGATTGTCATCGCGTTCATCGGCGAAAACCACCAGCGAAGTATTGCTCCGACTTCTGATTGATCCAATACATGCATACGGAATTTTTCATAACTTATACTTATTAGGTTTTCCGCCCGTAACCTGTTGCGGAGCGAACTGTCGGACATGCTGGGCGAAGGCGCGGGCTGCCGGCGAGGCCTCACTGCGCCGGAAGGCCACTGCGAGTTCGCCGAACACAGGCTGGCCGGCGATTTGCCGGAAGCGCACGCCGGGAACCTGAATGCATTTGACAGACTGCGGCACCAGAGCGACGCCCAGACCGATCGAGACCATGCTCGTGATCGTCACGAAATCTCTGCCTTGCGGCCCGAACCGTGGAAAAAAGCCGGCGGCCTGGCAGGCTTGCGTCGTATATAGATGAAAACTTACATTCGGCGGGTGACGGGGGATGATGAACGTATCGTCACTGAATGCAGCGAGCGATACGCGCTCTCGTGCTGCCAGCGGATGAGTCGATGGCATCGCGAGCAGAAGCCGTTCCTGCAAAACTTGTACGCAGGTTACGCCGATCGGAAGTTTGACCGGCGGCCGGATAAAGCTGATATCCAGTCGGCCTTCGTTGATTTGCGCCAGTTGCTGCAACATCTCCATTTCGGATATCTCAAGGTCCACGTTCGGGTAAGCTTCCCGAAACTTGTTGAGAATTCGCGTCAGCATTCCCGTGTAGGCAGCGGAACCGACGTAACCGATGGCGATGCGGCCGACTTCTCCGCGTCCGGCCTGTCGCGCGGCGAGTAGGGCCATCTCGGCTTGAGCCAGCGTCTTTCGCGCTTCCACGGCAAACAGTTCACCGGCGAGCGTCAGTTGCACCGAGCGGCGTGTCCGATCGAACAGAGGCATTCCGACGATCGCTTCCAGCGCCTTGATCTGCTGACTGAGGCCCGGCTGCGCGATGCCGAGGCGTTCGGCCGCGCGCCCGAAATTCATTTCCTCAGCTGTCATCACGAAATAGCGCAGGTGACGCAACTCGATATTCGCAATTCCAGGTCGCTTCGGATTCGCCACGGATCGAAACTCCAAATGATAAGTTAGTCTTATTAAAACCGATTGGGTGACATACTGGACTTATCCAAGTGCTGTGCGCAACATGGACATCTGTGACGTCGAGGTGAAGGACGTCGAGGTGAAGGATGGCCGATACAGGGTCGGAAACTCGCAATTCGGCAGCCGTACCGCATAGTGCGCACTGGGGCGCGTTTTCAGCCTCGTTCGATGGCGCCGATGTCGCTATTGAGCCTTACGCGGCTGATCCCGCGCCATCGCCCATTCTTGGAAACTTTCGAGGTGCTCTTCGCCACAAGGCGCGCATTCTCAAGCCGATGATCCGGCGCAATTGGCTGGATCATGGACCCGGGCCGCAACGCCGCGAAATAGGAGATTCTTTCGTTGAATGCGATTGGGACACAGCGCTGGAGCTTCTAGCTGGCGAGTTGTCGCGTGTTCGCGATCAATTCGGCCCTGCGGCGATCTATGGCGGTTCTTACGGATGGTCCAGCGCCGGACGGTTTCATCACGCACAGAGTCAAATTCATCGTTTTCTGAATACAGCGTGCGGCGGATATGTTCGCTCCGTCAATAGCTACAGCGCAGGAGCATCGTCGGTCATCTTGCCCCATGTCATGGGGCCGTTCGAGAATTTGTCTCGGCGCAATGTGACCTGGGATCAGGTGCGCGCCCATACCGATGTCGTGCTGGCATTCGGCGGGATGGCTATCAAGAATTCCATGATTGCGAGTGGCGGCGTCAGTCGTCACGTCGAGCGCGGTGCAATGAGCGAAGCTGTTAAAAGGGGGACACGGTTTATTTCCGTAAGCCCGTTGCGAGACGATTTTCCGCCGGAAGCGAGGGCTCAATGGATTCCGATCCGCCCCGGGACCGACGTCGCGGTCATGTTGGCGATGGCTCACACGCTTCTCACGGAGAAGCGTCACGACCGCGGATTTCTGGAGCGATATACGACGGGATTTGAAGTCTTCGAACGCTATCTGCTCGGAAATGACGACGGTCAGCCCAAACATGCGGACTGGGCCGCGATGTTATCGGGGATCGGGGCCGAGACGATCAGAGAGATCGCGCGCTTGCTAACGACCTCACGCAGTCTCATTACGGTCGCGCATGCATTGCAACGCGCTCAATATGGCGAGCAGCCCGTGTGGGCCGCGGGTGCGCTGGCTGCGATGGTGGGTCAGATCGGGTTGCCTGGTGGCGGTTACAACTACGCGCTCGGCGCTATGGGGCACACCGGGCGCAGAATAAATGCGGTTCCAATCCCCACGATGCCGCAGGGTACCAATCCTGTGTCGGAATTCATTCCGGTCGCGCGCATTTCGGATATGCTGCTCAACCCCGGCTCTGAATTTGAGTATAACGGAAGGCACCTGCAATATCCCAACATCAAGCTGGTTTACTGGGCCGGCGGGAATCCGTTTCATCATCACCAGGATATCCACCGCCTGCGTCAGGCATTTGCGCGGCCAGACACCGTCGTCGTGCATGATCTGGCGTGGACGCCGATGGCGCGCAGCGCCGACATCGTGCTTCCGGCGACAATGACGCTGGAGCGCAACGATATCGGAGCTGCCGCGACGGATCCAAGGCTGGTTGCGATGCGTCAGGTCGCTCCACCGGTCGGACAGGCGAGGGATGACTTTTCAATTCTTGCCGAGCTTTCGGCTCGCCTCGGCGCCGAAGATGTCTTTACGGAAGGGAGAAATGTGAGGGAATGGTTGGCTCATCTCTACGAGCCAACGAGACAAGCGCTGGCGGATCGTGGATGGGATGCGCCAGACTTCGACGAGTTCTGGTCGCGTGGAGAGCTTGCGCTACCGTCCGAGCCGGACGATGGTGGCTTGTTGCGAAGTTTTCGGACGGATCCGGTTGCAAGTCCATTACCCACGCCGAGCGGCAGGATTGAAATTTTTTCCAAAGCGATTGCCGACTTTAACTATGACGATTGCCCGGGTCATCCCGCCTGGCTTCCGAGTAGCGAATTGCCGAATGCGGCAACGCCCCTTTGGCTTGTTGCTAACCAGCCGGCGACCAGACTCCATAGTCAGCTCGACTTCGGTGAATATAGCCAGTCGAAGAAAGTTGGTGGCCGAGAAGTGGCTCGCCTGAACCCCGAAACGGCTGAAAGCCGGGGAATTATCGACGGAGATAGCATTCGCATTTTCAACGACCGTGGGAGCTGCCTTGCATCGGCGCTGGTGACGGTCGACGTTATGCCGGGCGTTATTCATCTGCCCACCGGTGCATGGTATGACCCCGTCCACTTGAGCAATGAACTTCATCCCATGTGTGCGCATGGCAATCCGAATGTTCTCACACGCGATATAGGAACATCGAGGCTCGCGCAGGGCTGTTGCGGTCAGATCACGGTGGTCGAATGCGAGAAGTACCTTGGAAGCGTGCCGTCCATTCATGCATATGACCCACCGCAACCTGCGCTGCGAACCGTCCTGACATAGTTATAGTCAAAAAGTCGCAACTGAAGCGGTTCACGGGTTTATCAGCCGTTAGGCCGGGGCGTGCCCATGGACTATGGCACATGTTCAACGACTCCCGCCGGACTTCTGGTTGTTCTGGTCTTGGCCTTCGTTGTCTTGGCATTGCCGATCTTGCGCTCGAGCCATTCGCCCGTTTGTCCGGTGCGCGACCTGACATTTGCAGCACGTCGGGCTGACAACATCATCGTGATGGCGAACGGTGCGCTCAAATGTGCAGGCGCTCCAGGCGATACCATCATGTCGGGCATGCTGGTCGAGGTCCACGGAGTTGGGGCTCGGGTCGAGCGGTACGCGCAAGGCTTCTTGCAGGCGATCGTAGATCGGGGACCGGCGCAAATGCGCCGTCAATCGAGCGGGTAATGGCACGCGACGGAGTCGGCGGCATTTCCGCGCAGCACCGGTCGCTCGTCGCGGCATTTCGGCTGCACGCGTGGGCACCGTGAGGCGAAGGCGCAGCCTGCCGGAATATTCAAGGGGCTCGGCGGATCGCCCTTCACCGCGCCTTCGCGGATGTAACCCGCGCTTTTGCGGCGCGCGAGGGAAGGAGCCGCGGAAAGAAGCGCTGCGGTATAGGGATGGCGAGGCCGGGAAAACAGGGTAGGGCGGTCGGCGAATTCGACGATCTGTCCGAGATACATCACCGCGATGTCGTCGCAGATGAACTGCACGACACCAAGATCGTGGCTGATGAACAGGTAAGAGAGTCCATAGTCGTCCTGCAACCGGCGCAGCAGGTTCAGAATCTGGGCCTGGATCGCCACGTCGAGGGCCGAAACCGGCTCGTCGCAGACGATCAGCCGCGGATTGGTCGCGAGCGCCCGGGCGATGGAGACGCGCTGCCGCTGTCCTCCGGAAAACTGGTGCGGGAACAATGCCATCTGGTCGGGCCGCAAACCGACCAGGCCGAACAGCTCGCGTACGCGTTCCTCCCGATCCGATCTGGAAAGTTCGGGCATCATGAGGTCGAGAGGTTCGCGCACGATGGCGCCGACCCGCTCGCGTGGATTGAGGGATGAATAGGGATCCTGGAAGATTACCTGCAAATGCCGGCGGCGTTGACGCATCGCCTCGGCATCCAGCTTGCGAAGATCGACGCCGTCGAACAGGACCGAACCGCTCTGCGCCGCGGCGAGGCGGATCGCGGCCATTGCCGCCGTCGTCTTGCCGGAACCGCTTTCGCCGACCAGCCCCAGCGTCCGGCCGGCCCGCAGCGAAAACGAAACGTCGCGCACCGCGTGCAGCACGGGCCGTTGGCCAAACATGGATTTACGGGGCATGGCGAAGCGAACCGACAACCCCCGCACATCGAGCAGCGTTTCCGTTGTCACGCCGCCTCCATTTCCGCCGCGAAACATGCGACCTTGTGACTGTCGCCTTCCAGCGCCGGGCTCTCGGCACGACAGCGATCAAAGGCGAGAGGGCAGCGATCCGCGAAGGCGCAGCCTTGCCCGAGCAGATGCAATGGCGGCACGATGCCGGGGATCTCAGCCAGCGGCGGCATCCGCTTTTCTCCGCCGGCCTCTTTTCCGAGAACGGGAATGCAACCGATCAATCCGCGCGTGTAAGGGTGCCGCGGATTGTCGAGGATGGCGTCGGCGCCGCCCTTCTCGACGATGCGCCCGGCGTACATGACCGCCACCCGATCCGCCATCTCGGCGATCGCGCCCATGTCATGGGTGATCAGCATGATGGCAACGCCGAATTGCTGCTGGATATCGCGCATCAGGTCGAAGATCTGCGCCTGAACCGTCACGTCGAGCGCCGTGGTAGGCTCGTCGGCGATCAGGATGCGCGGCCGGCAGGAGATCGCGATGGCAATCATCACGCGCTGCCGCATGCCGCCGGACAGCTCGTGCGGAAAGGATCGCGCGCGCCGCTCCGGTTCGGGGATGCCGACCGTGCGCAACAGTGCGACCGCCATGCGGTCGGCTTCGGCCTTGCTCGCGGACTGATGCAGCATGATCGCCTCGGCGATCTGGTCGCCGGCGGTGAAGACCGGATTGAGCGATGTCATCGGCTCCTGGAAGATCATCGAGATATCGGCGCCGCGCAGGCTTCTCAGCCGCCGCGCACCGGCCCGCGTTATGTCTTCGCCATCGAAGACGATGCGTCCGCCCGCGATGCGGCCCGGCGGATCGGGAATGAGGCCCATGGTGGCGAGCGCGGTGATCGACTTGCCGCAGCCGGACTCGCCGACAATGCCGAGCGTCTCCCCCGGCAGCAGGTCGAGGTCGATGCCGTTGAGCGCCGTCACCTGTCCATGGCGTGTTGAGAACTCGACCTTCAGATCGCGGATCGAGAGCAGCGGCTCTGTCATCTCAGCGCTCGCGCAATTTTGGATTGAAGGCATCGTTCAGCCCGTCGCCGACGAGGCTGACCGCGAAAACCGTCAGGAAGATCGCGATGCCGGGAAAGGTGACCGGCCACCAGGCGTCGAGGATGTATTGCCGGTTGGCGCCGATCATCAACCCCCACGACATGGTGTTGGGATCGTCGAGGCCGAGGAAGGACAGGCCCGCCTGGAACAGGATCGCCACACCAACCGTAAGCGTGGCCGAGACGATCAGGGGCGGCAGCGCGTTGGGCAGGATCACCTTCCACATGATGCGCCCGTTGCGTGCGCCGATCGACCGCGCCGCCATGACATATTCCAGTTCGCGAATCCGCAAGAATTCCGCACGCGTCAGACGTGCGGTCTGCGGCCACAGAACCACTCCGATCGCGATCGCCATTGTGATGGTGGACGGCGAGAACAGCGTGATGACGACCATGGCGAACAGCAGCGCCGGCAGAACCTGGAAGAATTCCGTGATGCGCATGAGCAGATCGTCGATCCAGCCGCCGAAATAGCCGGCGATGCCGCCGAACGAGATTCCGATGACCAGTGTGATGACGGCCGCCGCCGCGCCTACCGCAAGCGTCGGGCCGCCGCCCTTGAGGAGGCCGCGCAGGAGATCGCGGCCGAGATTGTCGGTGCCGAAGGGGACGGTTGCCTCGGCCCCCGGCGGCGTCAGCGGCGCCCAGACGATCTCGTAGGGATCTCCTTGATAGAAAAACGTTCCATAGATGACGAAGACTACGATCGCGAGCAGAAGCAGCGCGCCGAAGATCGCCGGCGTGTTGCGACGGTAGACGGTCCAGGCCTCTTTCAATGGGCTGACCGCCTTCGGGGCGTGGCCGGTCGCGGCGGGTTCAACGGCGCTCATCTTAGCGGCCTCCCGTGCGGATACGCGGGTCGGCGAACCGATACGACAGATCGGTCAGCAGATTGGCGATGATAACCATGAGGGCGGCGAAGAAGAGAATTCCGAGCAGGGTCGGATAATCGCGCCGCAGCACCGAGTCGAAGGCCAGTCGTCCCATGCCCGGCCAGTTGAAGACGGATTCGACCAGCAGCGCCCCGGAAATCAGGTTGCCGAACTGGATGCCCGCGACCGTGATGATGGGAAGGACGGCATTGCGCAGCGCGTGCCTGAAGACGACTCTGGTTTCGCTCACGCCCTTGGCGCGCGCCGTGCGCACATAGTCCGCGCCAAGCACGTCGATCATCGATGCGCGCGACAGGCGCGAATATTGCGCCAGGAAGATGATGGCAAGCGTGAAGGCGGGAAGCGCGAGATGATACAGCACGTCGGCGGCATGGGCGGCGGGGCCTCCCGAAAAGCGCGCGCTGGTCATGCCGTCCACGGGGAAAATGGGAATGATCGAAGCGAACAGGATGATGAGCATGATTCCGGTCCAGAACACCGGCGCTGCATAGCCGACCGTGGAAAGTACGGTGATGACAGCGGACAGCGGTCCCGACGGTTTGCGCGCCGCGAGTACGCCCATCACGACGCCCACTGTTATCGCGATCAGTTGTGCGGCGAAGACGAGCAGGATCGTCGGCCCCACGCGCGCCGCGATCAGACCGATCACGGGCTGATTGAAATAATACGACATGCCGAGATCGCCGTGCGCGACACGCCCGAGATAGATCGCGAGTTGGGTGAGGAGCGGTTTGTCGAGGCCATACGCCGCCCGGATCGCGGACAGGATCTCGGCGGTGGCGCCGCCCATTGCACCCGCGATCGTCTCGGCCGGATCGCCCGGCGCCGCGTGAATCAAAAAGAAGTTGAGGACGAGCACGCCGGCGAGCAGGATGATCCCGTAAATCAGTCGTCTGAAGATATAGGCGGTCAGTCCCATGCCGCTTCTGTACTCCGGCCATAGTTGATCCGGTCCCGGCAACAGGACCGGAATTCGTCGGTTAACGTCAGGCCTTCTTCCAGTATACCTCGTCCATCGACTGCATCGAGCCCCAGATCGATTCCGGGATGTTGCCGAGCCGCTTGTCGTAGATGGTGTGGTAGGGGAGCGCGTTCACCCAGTAGATCGGCAGGTCGTCGCCGACGATCGTCTGAAATTCATCATAGAACGCCTTGCGTTTGGCAGGGTCCATTTCCACCGCCGCGTTGCTCAGCAATTCGTCGACCTTCGGATTCCGATATTGCTGGGTGTTCGACCAGATGACGCCCTTGCGGATGTTGGAGGACAGATAGGTGCGGTGCACGCCGATCACCGGGTCGCCCCAGTTGTAGACCTCGTCCATCGTCAGGTCGAAATCGTAGTTTGAAATGCGCTTGGCCCAGGTCGGGAAATCCGGCGACGCGCGGACTTCGATGTCGATGCCCGCCTTCTTGAGTTGCGATTTCAAGTATTGGGCGATGCCCTGCTGCTCTTCGCCGCCGCCGGGTATGGAATCGATCGTCAGCTTGAAGCGCATGCCGTCCGGTCCCTTCTTGTGGCCGGCCTGATCCAGCATCGCATTCGCCTTGTTGAGATCGAGACCGTAGGACGGGATCTTGGGATTGAAAAAGGGACTCGTTTCGATGATCGGCGAGTGCTGCTGTTTGGCGATCCCGCGCAGAAGTGCCTTGGTGATGAAATTCCGGTCGATCGCGTAGCCAATGGCCTGGCGGACTGCCTTGTTGTCGAGGGGAGCCTTGGCGGTGTTGAAGGCGAGCCAATTGATCGGACCGACGGCCGCATAGCCCTTGTCGGTCACGCCGAGACGGTCGGATTTCCGGAGGCGGATGATGGACTGGCTCTCTGCCAGGAAGGGCAGGAAGTCTGCCTGACCGCCTTCGATGGCAAGTATGACCGAACTCAGGTCCGGAACGATCCGGATGACGATCTTGTCGAGATAGGGTCTGCCCTCGATGAAGAAATCCGGATTCTTCTCCAGCACGATCTGCTGGCCCGCCTTGAACTCGGCGATCTTGAACGGGCCGCTTCCGACGGGGTTGGAATTGGCCGGGTGGTTCGTGATGTCCTGGCCGTCGCCGAACACATGCTTCGGAATGATCGGGCAAAGCGCGCCCGACAGGCAGAGAAGCAACGCCGGGTGCGGATGCGCGAGATGGATGACCGCCGTGTGCTCGTCGCGAGCCTCAACCGAACTGACCGGCTCGAACATGGTCTTGAAGGGATGGTGTGCCTTGATCGTCTCGATCGAAAATTTCACGTCTTCCGACGTGATCGGCTTGCCGTCGTGAAATTTGGCGCCTTTGACGAGACCAAGCGTCACCGACAGCCCGTCGTCGGCGACCTTCCAGCTTTCGGCCAGATAGGGATGCGGTTTCCAGTCCGCGTCATAGCGGAGCGGGGAGGCGAAGATCTGCGTCCCCGGTACGGCCGTAGCGATGCCTGACTGGACCGCGGGATTGAGGTGGCGCGGCACCTGCGTCGACATCATCACCATGGTGCCGCCCTTTGGTACGTCGGTGGCCTGAGCCTCGAAGGCGAAGGTCGGCGCCAAAAGCGCCGCACCGGCGGACCCGAGAATGTCCCGTCTCGTCAACTTCATGACCCGTCTCCCCTCTTCGTTTTTGCTTATGTCCGTGCAGGCTAACCGACGGCTAATCTTTGAAAAAAAGGCTTTTATGCGCGAACTTCCCCTATTTTTCTGCGGAAGCGGGTCTTTTGGACCATCAGTTCGTCGAAAACTCCCCCGCTGTTCAGTTTCGCGCAATGATCGAGGAAAGCCTGGACGATCCGCGGATGGCGAACGCCGGCAACTGAGACGATACCGAAATCAATCGCGGGTATGGGATCCCTGATTGGCAAGCAGACATATTCCGGGCAGCCCGCTTCCCGCGCACGGATATTGAGGATGGAGAATCCGAAGCCGCCGGCCGCCAATGCCCGGACGATCTCCGAGGATCGGGTCGAATGGGCGATCGTTGGCCGCAGTCCACGCGAATAGAAAAGGTCCGTGTAATAGTCGCGGCCAAATGGAAGGTCGAGAACGATCATCGGCCGCTCGGCGAGCTCCGCCAAAGTGACGGACGATTTCGCGGCAAGACTGTCCTCGGCGCTGATGATTGCATAGGGCGGCGCGGAAAACAGCGGGGTGAACGACACCTGCTCGGGCAGCGTGCTGTTGTAGGTGCAGGCGAGGTCGACGCTGCCTTCGAGCAGTTGTTCGACCACGGAAACCATGTCGCCTTCCGCCAGTTCGACGCGGATGCCGGGTTGGTCGCGGACAAACCCCTTGAGCATGAGCGGCAGCACATGCGGCGCGGTCGTCACGTAGCAGGCCAGGCGCAGCGCCCCGACCGGCTGCCCGCCGATCGATCGAAGATCGCTGTTGAGATGGTTGGTCTGCTCCAGGTAGTTGCGGATATACCCCAGCGCGTCCCTTCCCGATGGCGTCGGTTGGATTCCCTTTGCCGGCATCCGGATGAAGAGATCGAACCCGAGAGTCTGCTCGAGGGCGTCGATCGCCGCGGTGATGGAGGATTGGGAGATGCTCAGCAACTCAGCGGCGTCGGTGATCGACCCGCATCGGCCGGCCGCCTCGACATAACGAAGCTGCTTCAACGTGAAGTTCATCGGACGTCACCTCAAGGTCGGCAAAATGAGGTTTATAGTCAAGGAAATACTATTTTCCCGATGAATAGAAGTTGTTTACTCCGCTTGCAATCCGACGTCCCATTTTCGAGAGGAAAACCATGGCGGATACCGTCGTCTATCGCGCATCCAGGGTCATCACGATGGACCCCACATTGCCGGAGGCCACACACGTAGCTGTGCGCGACGGCCGTATCCTGGCGGTGGGCGGTGCGGATTGCGCGGCGCCTTGGGGCGATTTCCGGGTCGACGACCGCTATCGGGGTGCGGTGCTGATGCCGGGGCTCGTCGAAGGCCACGCGCACATGATGACCGGCGCGATGTGGAATTACGCCTATGCCGGACACCAGGACCGCGTCGATCCGGATGGACGGACATGGGAAGGGTTGGCCGACATCGACAGCGTGATGGCCGGGCTGAAGCGGGCCCTTGCGTCCCTGCCTGCCGGCAAACCGCTGATCGCCTGGGGGTTCGATCCGATCTTCCTGCCGACCGAACGGCTCAACCGGCGTCATCTCGATGAGGTCTCGACGGATCGGCCGATCGTCGTCATGCACTCCAATTTCCATCTGATGACGGTCAATTCGGCGGCTCTCGCCGTTGCAGGCTATGACCGGAACACCAATGCGGTCGGCGTCGCGCGCTTCGCGAACGGCGAACCGAACGGTGAATTGCAGGAAATGGCGGCGATGTTTCCGTTGATGCGCCGTCTTGGTGTGGATTTCCGGGCGCTGGCCCGCGGCGAATCCGCCATGCGCGGATTCGCCAACAGTGCGATGCGTGTCGGCGTGACGACAAGCACGGATCTGTTGAACGAACTGCCCGAAGAAGACATCGCCAAGCTGGCGGCCGTGACCGCGCGCGACGATTTTCAACTGCGTGTCGTGCCCGCACTGAACGGAATGACGCAGGCTCCGGAAGATGTCGCCCGTCGCGCGACCGACCTGCGCAAGCGCTCGACCGACAAGCTCAGGCTCGGCGCGGTCAAGCTGATGGCCGACGGTTCGATCCAGGGTTATACCGGCCGGCTCAAATGGCCCGGCTATGTGACGGGACATCCGAACGGCATCTGGAATACGCCGCCCGATCGTCTGAAAGACCAGATCGTGTGTCTGCACCGCGAAGGCGTGCAGATGCACATCCATGTCAACGGCGACGAGGCATCGGAAGCCGCGCTCGATGCGATGGAGGAGGCGCAGGCGCGCTATCCGCGCTTCGACCATCGCCATACGTTGCAGCACTGTCAGATGGCCGACGACTCCCAGTTCCGCCGTATGGCGGCGCTCGGTCTGTGCGTGAACCTGTTTGCCAATCATATCTGGTATTTCGGCGATCAGCACTACGAGCTCACCATGGGTCCGGATCGCGCCATGCGGCTCGATGCATGCGGATCGGCGCTGCGGCACGGTGTTCCGCTTGCGATCCACTCGGATTCGCCGATCACGCCGATAGGGCCGCTGCATGTCGCCTGGTGCGCCGTGAACCGGCTGACGCCGGGCGGCCGCGTGCTCGGTGAAAACCAGAAGATCTCCGTCGAGGCGGCGCTTCGCGCGATCACGCTTGGCGCGGCCTTCACGCTGAAACTGGACGGCGAGATCGGCTCCATCGAAACCGGCAAGAGGGCCGATTTCGCTGTGCTTGAAGCGGATCCGCTCGCCGTGCCGCCGCTTGAGCTAAAGGACGTGCCCGTCCTCGGAACGGTCGTGGGCGGACATCATTTCCCAATCTGAGGCGAGCCATGACAGCGTCGCCTGATCCGAAGTTTGCGGCGCCGCTGCCGATGACCGTCATCGGCGGCTATCTCGGCGCAGGCAAGACGACGCTCGTCAATGCAATCCTGTCCGGCGACCACAATTTTCGCATCGCCGTGCTCGTCAACGATTTTGGCGAGATCGCCATCGACGAAACGCTGATCCGCGCGCGTCGCAAAGACGTCATCGCTCTCGCCAACGGTTGCATGTGCTGCCAGATCGGCGGCGACCTCTACGACGCCATCGACCGCATCCTGCGCATGCGCGGACAGTTCGATCATCTGCTGGTCGAGACCAGCGGCGTTGCCGATCCCGCGAAAGTCGCCCAGATCGCCGTCGCCGAGCCGGACCTTGAAATGTCGCGGACGGTCGTGCTTCTCGATGCCGTGAATTTCGCCGGCATCCTGGCCGACCCGAGGCTGAACGACACGCTGTTGCGGCAGATACGATCGGCCGATCTCATTTTTCTCACAAAAATCGACGCCGGGGCGACAGCCGGGATTGCTGACTTTCAGGTTATGCTTGTCGAGTTGGGTTGTTCCTTGCCGGTCGCCGTTTTTGAAAAGGACGACCGCCAGGTTTGGGAGATTCTGAATGAACGGGGGGCGGCGGCTTCCAGCCTCAAGAAAGCCGGTGCTCTTAAACGTCACTCCCCGCCGTTCGGAAGCTGGAGCTGGAAAGGCACGGAACGGGTCGAGTTCGACAGGCTGATGGCATTTGCGAGCGATCCGGCGCTTTGTATTTACCGTCTCAAGGGCCGCTTTCGCCTAACCGATGGCAGAACGATTTTGCTTCACAAGGTCGGCTCCGACATCGCTTTTGAGGATACGGTCGAAGCGTGCGAGGGGTCCGGATTTGCGGCGATAGGCGCGAAGCCGAATTTCAATCCCGACCATGTCGGCCAGACATGGACAAAAATGATGGCCCGCTGAAGCGACATCCCGTCCGCTCCGCTCTTGAAGCGCGCCCGATTTAAGGGGGGCGTCCGCTCTCCATGATCCGCCTCCCGGGATAGCGCTGCGGGGCGATCCTCCGGTGTTCGATCGCCGTCGCGCTTTGTCCGGATTTACGTAAAACCAGGGGTATCCTTTGCCATTGGATAAATATCGATTTTCGATTGACGATCTTTGCCGCAACCGTCAGTCTCCCCGTCCATGGAAGCCCTCGCGCTGGATTTTCTCGCAAACCACGACGTCCGTGGCCCGCGGACGCTGACGTCCGCGGTCTATGGACGCCTCCGCTCCGACATCCTGTCGGCGGCGCTCTCGCCCGGTCAAAAGCTCCACATTTCGGGCCTGGCGAAACAGTTTTCGGTCAGCCTCGCGGCGGTGCGCGAAGCGCTGTCCCGCCTCGTTGCGGACGGCCTGGTTCAGGCTTCCGATCAGCGGGGCTTTCGGGTCAGTCCCGTCTCGCTCGCCGATCTCGAGGACGTCACGCGAACCCGCATCGATATCGAGAGCCTCGCGCTGCGCCGCTCCATCGAGCGCGGAGACCAGGCTTGGCTGTCATCGGTCGAAGCCGCCTTTGTCGACCTGAGTTCCGTTCCCCATCGCCATCCCGAGAATCCAGCGCACCACTACGAACCGTGGATACGGCGTCATCATGTTTTCCATCGCGCGTTGGTGGATGCCTGCGGGTCGCGGTGGCTTCTGGGTTTCCGGGATGTATTGCACGAACAGAGCGAGCGCTACCGCCGGCTGTCGATCCGGCGCGATGCCGGCAAGCTGCGCGACGTCGAGGCCGAGCACGCGGCGATCGTCGAGGCCGTGCTCCGGCGCGACGCGGATGCCGCCGTTGCCGCGCTCTCCGATCATTTCATGACCACCATGCATCTCGTGGAACTGGCTTCGCCAGCAATACGGGAAGGTATGGCGTCTGGCTAAAACGGAAGGCAGCAAGCCTTTCGGTCAAATCAGCAACACGGAGGAAGACGATATGATCATCACACGCCGTCACATGCTCGCGACGATGACATCGGCAACGCTGTTGACGATTCCGGGAGTTGCACGCGCAGCGGAAAAAGTCCGCATCGGTTTGCCGACGAAAACCTACTGGCCAACGACGATCGCGCAAACTGCCGTGCAGCAGAAGCTCTTCCAGAAGGAAGGCCTCGATGCCGAACTGACGATCTATCGTGGCGGTGCTGAAGCCTTCGAGGCGATGGCCGCCGGCGCATCCGACCTGATCCTCGACGCCTGTTCGCTGGCTTCGGCGGGCCGCAAGAAAGGCGTGATGTCGAAGGTCGTCGCGAGCGCCGCGATGGGCAATTTCGGCTGGCAGCTCATGGTGCTGGCGAACTCGAAGCTCACTGTGAAGGATCTGGCGGGCAAGAAGGTCGGCATCACCTCGGCCGGTTCCGGCTCCGACCTGCTCGCGCTGTGGACCCAGCAGGAGAAGAAGATCAGTTTCACCCGCGTACCGGTCGGGGGCGGCGGCCTCGTGCCCAATCTGCTCGCGGGCAACATCGATGCCGCCGTGGTGTATTCGCCCTTGAGTTTCCAGATTTCAAAATCCGGCGAGGCGCGCATGATCCTCGACTATGCCAGGGAGGTTCCGCCCAACCTCACCGCCGGCTGGATCGCAACGGACAAATACATTCAGGACAAGTCGGAATCGCTACAGAAGGCGCTGAACGCACTGTACGGCGCCCTGGATTTCATGCGCGGCCATCGTGATGTCACGGTGAAGCTGATCGCCGAGCTTTACGAGATTCCCGCCGAGATCGCGGCGCTGGAATACGAAAATACGATCCTGAAGCTGGAAGCCAATGGCAACATGGACGCGCCCGACATCGAGAAGGAGCTTCAACTCGCGCTCGACATGGCCAAGCTGGGCGGCATGAAGGATCTTGTGCCGGCGGCGGATATCCTGTCGACGAAATTCAAGATCGTCCCGACCAAGGCCTGAGTGACACGATGGGCGGATCGCTTGGGATCAAGCTGGCGCGCGTTGCCGTCGTGGCGGCGGTGTTCCTGTTGTGGGAGGCGCTGTCGCGGACGGGAATTGTCAATCCGCGCCTGCTTCCCTCGGCAACGGACTCGATGAAGATGCTTGGCGAATTGCTGCAGCGTGCAAGCGTTCGCAACGATCTCGTTGTGACCGCGAGCGAAGTCCTGACCGCATTCATCCTTGCTGTCCCGCTCGGAGCTCTGATCGGTTTTCTGATCGCGGAGAATCGCTACTTCGCCGACGTGGCGAAGCCTCTGCTGTTCTTCGCGTTCAGCATTCCAAAGTCGATCTTCCTGCCGATGTTCATCCTGGTGTTCGGTGTCGGTTTCGCCGAGAAGGTCGGCTACGGCTTCTTTTCGACGATTTTCATCGTGATCATGTCGACGACCGCCGCCGTCGAATCCGTCAAGGTCGAGCATCTCACGGTTGCGCGATCCTATGGCGCCACCCCGGCCCAGACCGCCTTCCGGGTGTACCTGCCGAGTATGCTTCCGGTGTTGCTGGAAGCCCTGCGGATATCGATGATTTTCAATCTCACCGGCGTCATGCTCGCGGAGATGTATGCCTCGCGTGACGGCTTCGGCCATCAGATTGCAACGTGGGGTGAGAATTTTCAGATGAAGCAATTGCTCGCCGGCGTGGTGATCGTCTCGGTGGTCGCCATTGCCTTCAATGAACTCATCAGGTGGATCGAAACGCGATGCAGCCATTGGCGAACATAACCCCGCTCAAGCCCGCCGGCGCGGTCGAAGTCCGCAATGTCGGACAGGTCTTCAAAACGTCCACGCAGGACGTGACGGCGCTCGATGACGTCTCGCTGGAGGTCAAGCCCGGCCGCTTCGTCGTTCTGGTTGGTCCAAGCGGATGCGGGAAGTCGACTCTGCTGATGATGATGGCAGGTCTGCGCCAGCAGACTTCGGGTACCGTGCTGATCAATGGGGCCCCGATCACAAAACCGGATCCGAACCGGGTCGGCGTTGTGTTTCAGGAGGCAAGCCTGTTCCCATGGCTGACCGCGGAGGAGAATGTCGAGTTCCCGCTCACGCTGCGCGGCGTCGCCAAGGCGGAACGGCGCGCCAAGGCGCAGGACGCGCTCAAGCTGGTCGGGCTTGACGGTTTCGGCAAGCGTCATCCGCACGAATTGTCCGGCGGCATGAAACAGCGCGTATCGATCGCGCGGGGTCTCGTCCAGGATCCACCGGTATTGCTGATGGACGAACCGTTTGCCGCGCTGGATGAGCAGACACGCATGACGATGGGCGATGAATTGCTGCGGATCTGGGCGGCGACGGGAAAGACGGTCGTATTCGTCACCCACAGCCTGACCGAAGCGGTCTATCTCGCCGATGAAGTCGTGGTCATGTCGGCGCGTCCCGGACGCATCGTCGACCGCTTGACCGTCTCTTTGCCGCGCCCCCGGACTTACGACATGCTCGGCGGCGATGTGTTCGGCAACCTTCGCGATCGCATCTGGCGGCACATTCGAAAATCAGCATGAGCCGCATGATGTCCGCAACCGCGCTGCGCCGCCTGATCGTGCTCGCTTTCATTGTGCTGTGGGAGGTGCTTCCGCACACGGGCCTTATTCCGGAGCTATTCCTGCCTTCGCTCTCGTCGACGCTCGTTGCGGGATGGACCGATGCCGCCGAATATGGACACGCGCTGATGGTGACGCTCTACGAGGTGGCGGTTTCCATGGCGTTTGCCTGCGGTCTCGGTATTCTGGCCGGCGCCGTGGTGGGCAGTCTGCCGCGCCCGCGCATTCTCATCATGCCGATGATTTCCAGTCTCTACGCGGTGCCGCTGGTGATACTTTATCCAGTGTTCACCGTTTGGCTCGGCATCGGCTCCGAATCCAAGATTGCGTTCGCATCGATCTACGGCTTTCTGCCGACGATGCTGTCGACCGCCGCGGGAATTCAGACCATCGACCCGCAATTGCTGCTGGCGGCCCGCAGCATGGGCGCCACGCCCGGCCAGTGTTTGCGGCGCGTCATCATTCCCGCGGCGATTCCCACCGTGCTGTCCGGATTGAGGGTCGGTGGGGCATTGGTCATTGTCGGTGTCGTGGTATCCGAGATGCTGATCTCATCGGCGGGCATCGGTTATTTGATCTCGCGTTACCGCACGATCCTGGACAGTCCGCATGTCTTCGCCGCCGTGCTTCTGGTCCTGGCGCTGACCGTCGCCTTCAATTCCGCGTTGAGGTGGATCGAGCGGAAAGCGTCGATCTGGCAGACCGGTTTGCGCGGCGGCCAGACGGAAGATCGCGCCGTTCGTCCCGGCGTGCTGCAACCCGCGGGCTGAAGGAGCGATGACGTGTTCGATCTGACCCTGTCGTTCGACAATGGACCGGAGCCGGATGTCACGCCGGGTGTGCTGGATGTCCTGCGCCGTCGCGGCATCCTTACGACGTTCTTTGTCATTGGCGGGAAGCTGTCCGATCCCGCACGCCGCCGTTTGGCGGCGCGGGCGCACGATGAAGGCCACTGGATCGGCAATCACACCTATACGCATTCGCTTCCCCTAGGCCGGCAGACGGATCCGGAGGCAGCCGATCATGAAATCGCGCGGACCCAGAACGTCATCGCCGATCTCGTCCATCCGCAACGTTGGTTCCGGCCGTTCGGCGGCGGCGGAAATCTCGACGACGGTCTTCTGAAGCCGTCGGTCGTCGATCATCTGATCCGTGGCGAATATAGCTGCGTGCTGTGGAATGCGATCCCGCGCGATTGGGACGATCCGGACGGATGGGTCGACCGCGCGCTCGCGCAGTGCCGGTCGCAGGGCTGGACCCTGATGGTGCTGCATGATCTTCCGACCGGCGCGATGCGCCGTCTCGACGAATTTCTCGACCGCGCCGGCGAGATGGGCGCGCGAATCCGTCAGGAATTTCCACCGGCCTGTGTTCCGATCCGCTCCGGCGAGGTTGTGTTGCCAATCGAGTCCTACGTTTCAAAAATCGAAGAAAGTGCAAGACCATGAAGATTGCGAGTTTCAAGGCAGGCTCGGTAGCGAGCTACGGGCTTGTAACGGAGGCGGGTGTTGTCGACGCCGGCCGTCGCTTGGCTAAGTTTCCAACGCTCAAGTCGTTGCTCGCGGGCGGGTCGCTGGATGACCTTCGCAAGCTGCAGGGCGAGCGGGCGGATCATCCGCTGGCGGGCGTCGAACTGCTTCCGACCGTGCCGGATCCGGACAAGATCTTCTGCATCGGCGTGAACTACGCCACGCATCTTGCTGAAAGCGGGCATCCGACACCATCGCATCCGATGATTTTCACGCGCTTCGCCAACAGCCAGGTCGGCAGCGGCCAGCCGATGATCCGCCCGCCGGAATCCGAACGCTTCGATTACGAAGGCGAGCTGGCGGTGATTATCGGAAAAAGCGGCCGCCGGATTTCCCGGGAACGCGCGATGGATCACGTGGCCGGTTACGCCTGCTACAACGACGGCAGCATTCGCGATTGGCAGCGGCATACCTCGCAATTCACGCCCGGCAAGAATTTTTTGGGTACCGGCGGTTTTGGTCCATGGATGGTGACGACGGACGAAATCCCCGACATCGGCAAGCAAAGGATTGCCACGCGGGTCAACGGCATGGAGGTGCAGGCGGCGCCGCTCTCCGATCTGGTATTCGACGTGCCGGCGCTGATCGCCTATTGTTCGACCTTCACCGAACTGGTCCCGGGTGATGTCATCGTCACGGGCACCACGGGCGGCGTCGGGGCCTACCGCGTGCCGCCGCTCTGGCTCAAGCACGGTGACGTCGTCGAGGTCGAAGTCTCGGGGATCGGAATTCTTCGCAATCCGGTCAAGGACGAAGTCGCGGCCGCGACCCGGGCCGCCTGAATCCCGCGACGCGCCGCGCATCAAGAACAAGGAGAAGCATCATGAACTTGCCGAAGCATCTGTTGCCGACGACGGTCGTTGGAAGCTACCCCCAGCCGGAGTGGCTGGTTGACCGCGCGATGCTGTCGAAGTCCGTGCCGCGCACGCGCATGCACGACATGTGGCGAGTTCCGGAAGCGCATCTTGTGGAGGCGCAGGATGACGCGACGATCGTTGCCATCCGCGACATGGAGCGTGCCGGTATCGATATCGTGACCGATGGCGAAATCCGGCGCGAAAGCTATTCAAACCGGTTCGCAACGGCGCTCGAGGGCATCGATGCCGACAATCCGGCGACGATCGTGTCGCGCTCCGGGCAGCCGACACCTGTCCCCCGCGTCGTCAGCAAAGTCCGGAGAACGCAGCCCGTTGAACGGCAGGACATGGAATTTCTTCGCCGCCATACCGATCGCGCGGCCAAAATCACCCTGCCGGGGCCTTTTACGATGAGCCAGCAGGCCAAGAACGAGTTCTACAAGGACGAGGAGGAACTCGCGATGGCCTTCGCGGAAGCCGTCAACGCGGAAGCGCTCGATCTGCAGAAGGCGGGCGCGGACGTCATCCAACTCGACGAGCCCTGGGTCCGCAACAATCCGGATCAGGCGAAACGTTATGCGGTGAAGGCGATCAACCGCGCGCTGCAGGGAATTACGGTGCCAACCGTCGTGCATCTGTGTTTCGGCTACGCGGCCGTCGTTCCCGGTTCGACCAAGCCCGCCGGTTACTCGTTCCTGGCGGAATTGGCGGATACCACGGCCGATCAGATTTCGATCGAAGCCGCCCAGCCGAAGCTCGACCTCGGTGTGCTCAAGGATTTGTCGTCGAAGAAGATCATGCTCGGCGTCCTCGATCTCGGCGATCCCAAGATCGAGACGGTGGAAACGGTCGCGGGAAGGATCAGGCAGGGCCTCAAATATGTCGCTACGGATCGCCTGGTGCCCGCACCCGACTGCGGCATGAAATATATGCCGCGCGAGGTCGCGTTCGGAAAACTCAAGGCGATGTGCGATGCCGCGGCCATCGTTCGCCGCGAAATCTCCTGAGCTGCGCTCACGGCCGGTTATCGGACTCATCGGTGTCCCGTCCCGACGCACCGGCCTGTCGTTGGAGATGAAATAACTTATCCTTCGTTGTCGCCTGATGGATTGTCTTCGGCGCGTCCCTGCGCGGAAATCCGGGCGGCGGGGAGATGCCAGCCGTGCCTGATGGCCATATAGCGCAGGCCCAGGCACAGAATCCCGCCGACCAAAGCTGAGATGCCGTAAGGCAGGCCCAGGATATGACCGGCGACGACGACCGAGGCGGCGGCGAGGGCGGCAACGGCGTAGAGGTCGGAGCGTAAAACCTGGGGGATTTCCATCAGAAAAACGTCGCGTGTCATGCCGCCCCCGATGCCTGTCAACATCCCCAGAAGAGCAGACATCACCGGGCTCAGTCCAAATGCGATGGCTTTCTGCGCGCCGGCAACGGCAAAAAACGACAGTCCGACCGCGTCGAACAGAAGCACGGGCGCGCGGAGGCGGTCGACACCGGCATATAGAAAGAAAGTGATGAGGCCGGCCAGGACGGAAACGACCAGATATCGCCCGTCGGTCAGAGCAGCCGGCGGCACGGCGCCAATCAACACGTCGCGCGTAATCCCGCCGAAATTGCCGGCGACAAACGACAGAACGAGAATGCCGAAAATATCCAGCCGGCGATTGACCGCGGCAACCGCCCCGCTGATCGCGAAAACGAAGGTGCCTCCAAGGTCGAGAATATTCACGAAAGTCTCAATTGTGATCATGACCGCCCTGCCGGCAAAGGCCCTGTAGGCTTCCTAAGCGCCAGCCGGGACCAAACCACGCCAGGGCACCGACGGCCAGCGCTTCGACGCCGGTTTCCGAGGTCGGGTGCAGAACGGGCACAAACCGCGGGCTATGGTTGACCGGCGAATTCAGTCAGCTTGCCGGCTGCCATTAAAGAGCCGTGAAACGGATCCGGCCCTGACGGGGATAGCCGTCAGGGCCGGATGTTGTGTGGGCGTGGGACGCCCGCTCGGGCGTTGCGATCAGGTCGGCTTCACTTCCTTCACGGTGAGCGCGTATTTGAAGTTATCCGGGTCGTGGCAGTCGAGCAGCAGCGACGCGCGTTCGGCTTGCGGATACATCAGGAAGCCGAGCTTTGGATGTGTGCTGCCGGGCAGCGCGACGTCATGCGCGGTGTTGTAGGCGACCCAGTTGCCTTCCCATGCGCCGAACAGCGTCCTGCGCGCCGCGACCACTTTCGGATTGTCGATCGGGAGGTTTGCCGGAGGCTCCTCCAGCATCACCTTGCGCACGTCGGCGGGATCGGTCGGCACCCAGCCAAAGCCCTCGAGGAAAACCTCTGCGCGGCAATGCTGCGCCTTGGTGACGTTGGCCGATCCGGCACCGAGGCTCTTGTAGCCGAACTGCGAGGGAATGACGCGAATGCCGTAGACGTCGCGCGCAGGCACGCCGGCCGCGCGGACGAGGCCGACAAAGAGTGCGTTGAGGTCGGCGCATTTGCCGCCGAGATTCCCGGTTTTGAGCATCGCCGCGACATCGCCGACGCCGCAGCCGCGCGTGGCAGCGACGCGAACCGTGTTCTCGACGACCCAGCTATAGATTGCCCGAGCCTTCTCCATATCCGATTTGGCGTTGGCCGCGGCGACGATCTTGTCCGAGGTCTGCCTGACGATGCCGTCAACCGGGATCAGCGCGGTCCCCCCGAGGTTGAGCTTGCGCTCGGCATCGCTGAGCGGAGCGACCTTGCCGGGTTTGCCGAGATCGACCGCGCGGTCGCGCATCTCGACCCGGCTCGTCACTTCGAGAACCGGCGCCGCCTCGTTTTCCTTCCACGTCACATGCAACATCTCGGCGCCGTATATGGGATCGCGCACGCGTGTCGCGGAGGCGGTGTTGCCGCTCCATGCGGTTTCCCCGTTCCGAACCCATTCGGAGGCAGTGACGGAGGGCAGGGGAATCCATGCCTGCATCTTTCCTTCAGGTTTTTCGACGGTGATTTTTGTCACGAGATCGACCGCCCGCCAGGCGCCGGGCTTCGGTGCGAAGACGACGTCTTCCGCCCGGGCGACGCCGGGCAACGTGGCCGCCAATGACAGGAGCGCTGTGCCCTTTAGAAATTCTCGCCGTTGCATCGTTTCCTCCGTTTGAACGTTCAGATCATTTGCCGATGAGTGTTTTTCCCTGCGGCCGGTCCGCAGCGGGGTAGAGAGCTTCGATCGTTGCCAGGACATCGGGGCGCGACCAGTCGATATCGCCTTCGACGAAGAGTTTCGGTGCGAGACGGGCGTCGAGCACGAACGTGGTCGGCAGCGCGCTCACATCCCAGGATTTGCTGACGGCACGATCGCGATCGAGCAGGACGGTGAAATCGACTGGCTGCTTTGCGAAGAACGCCCGGACGCGAAGATCGACCTCGGCGACATTGACGGCGAGAATGGCGAGCGGCTTGCCGCGGGTTGTCGTCGCCAGCCGCTGGAGCGAGGCCATTTCGCTGACGCACGGCTCGCACCATGTTGCGAAGAAATGCACCAGCACGACGTGTCCGGCGAATGCTTGCAGATCGCGCCGGTTGCCGTGCAAATCGTCCAGTGAAAAGGGAGATTGCTCGCGTCCGGACCAGTTCTTGAACGTCGGCGGAGCGGTTGTTGCGGAGGCGGCGGCGGCCGCAGGCATCGAAGGGCAGGCCAGCACACAGGCGGCGCCAAACAGCGCAACAACGAGTCTGATGATGGACTGCACTGAAGTGGTCATCGGGAGCAAAGCGAGCCCTCTCAACGTACATTCACACGACGGATAATGAGCAGGCGTGAGGTGCCGAGAATATGAAAATCGCCTGCATGTCCGTGTCGAAAAGGACAATACGAAGCTGCAGCTTTGGCAGTCGTTTGAACAAGGTAGAAGCTGACAAGCGTTCCGCAAATATGAACTGAAATGCCGATTAGAATGCGGCACGGGGCGCATTGCGTCCGCCCGATCCTCGGGCGTATGATTTGCGCACATATTGGGGCCTCCGCTCCGCGCCGTGCGCGGAATGCAGGTGAGGCTACGGCGGTACAATCCTTGGGAGACATGCGACGATGAATGCACCCATCGTGCGTCTGACGAGCCTTGCTCATGGCGGCGGATGCGGCTGCAAGCTGGCGCCTGCGATGCTGCAGGAGCTGCTCGCCAACCAGCCCGCCGCGGCGCCCTTCCGCCAATTGCTGGTCGGTGTCGAAACCAGCGACGACGCCGCGGTATGGCGGGTCGATGACTCCACCTGCGTGGTCGCCACCACGGATTTCTTCATGCCGGTCGTGGACGATCCCTTCGACTTCGGACGGATCGCCGCGACCAATGCGATCTCCGACGTTTATGCCATGGGCGCAAAGCCGATCATGGCGCTCGCGATCCTCGGTATGCCGCTCAACAAGATCGCGGTCGATGACGTGCGGCAGATCATCGCGGGCGGAAACGCCGTCTGCGCCGGCGCCGGAATTCCGGTCGCCGGTGGGCATTCGATCGACGCGCCCGAGCCGATTTACGGCCTTGCCGTCATTGGCCTCTGCCGTCCCGATCAGGTGCGCCGCAACGCCGATGCCAGGCCCGGCGATGCGCTGATCCTGACCAAGGGTCTCGGCGTCGGCATCTACTCCGCCGCGATCAAGAAGGGCGATCTGTCGGGCGAAGGCTATGCCGAAATGGTCGCTTCCACCACGCAGCTCAACCGCATCGGCAGCGAGCTTGCCGACGACAAGGCCGTTCACGCCATTACCGACGTGACCGGCTTCGGCCTGCTCGGTCATGCGCTGGAGCTTGCCCGTGGCTCCAAACTCACCGTCACGGTGAAGGCGGATGATGTGCCGCTGCTCACGCAGGCCGCGCACCTCGCGCAGAACGGTTACATCACCGGCGCGTCCACCCGAAACTGGGCGAGCTATGGCGATGCGATCCGTTTGCCGGACAGCTTCCCGGACTGGCGGCGCAACCTGCTGGTCGATCCGCAGACGTCGGGCGGGTTGCTGATTTCCTGTGCCCCCGATCGTGCGCAGGCGACGCTCGGGACCATTCACCGCGCGGGCTACAATGCGGCGCGGATCGTCGGTCACACCGAAACGGGGCCGTCCGAGGTGCGCGTCATGGCGTGACGCGGCATCAGCCCTTCCGATCCGGACGCAGCGCCGCGAGATTGCGCACAAACGTGGCTTCGTTGTCGAGGCAACGAAGATCGAGGATCAGCGCGTCATTCTCGATCCGGCCGATCACAGGCTGATCGAGCGCGCGCAGCGCGTCGGCCAATGCCATCAGTGCACCGCCCTTGCTGCGCCCGCCGGAGGGGCGCAACGCGATGCCCGCGCTTGGAATGACTTCGCTCGGCAACGATCCCGAACCGATCTGGCTCGCGCAGGCGATTGCGTCGACGGCAAAGCCCGGCCCTGCGGCCGCCGCGAGGACAGGCTTAAGACGGTTGACTGCTGCTTGGATGTCCGCGAGCGGCCGCGCCATCATCCGCAATGTCGGCAATCGCTCCGCCAGCCGGTCCGGGTCGCGATACAGCCGCAGCGTCGCCTCAATCGCCGCGAGGCGTATCTTGTCGATGCGCAGCGCGCGCTTCATCGGATTGCGGTTCAGCCGCGCGATCAGGTCGCGCCGTCCGACGATGAACCCGGCCTGCGGTCCGCCGAGCAGCTTATCGCCCGAGAACGTCACGAGGTCCGCGCCTTCGGTCACGGCTTCGGCCACGGTCTGCTCGTGCGTCAGGCCGTGGCGCGCCAGATCGACCAATGTGCCGGACCCGAGATCGTTCAGCAGCGGAACGTCATTCGCGTGCGCCAGCGCAGCGATGGCTTTGCCCGACACCGATTTGGTGAAGCCCTCGATGCGATAGTTCGAGGTATGGACCTTGAGGATCAATCCGGTTTTGGGGGTGATCGCGGTCGCATAGTCCTTTTCGTGGGTGCGATTGGTGGTGCCGACCTCGACCAGCTTTGCGCCGGCGCGCGCCATGATCTCCGGCATGCGGAAGGCGCCGCCGATCTCGATCAGTTCGCCACGCGAGACGATGGCTTCTTTACCTTTGGCCAGCGTATTGAGCGCGAGCAGCACGGCGGCCGCGTTGTTGTTCACGACCGTCGCATCCTCGGCGCCGGTCAGTTCACACAGCAGGCCGCGAACCAGGCTGTCGCGTTCGCCGCGCCTGCCCTGCGCCAGATCGAATTCCAGCGCCATCGCCTCGCGCATCGCGACCGTCGCCGCCTCGATCGCCGCCTCTGCAAGAATGGCGCGGCCGAGATTGGTATGCAGCACGGTACCGGTGAGGTTGAATACCGGCCGCGCGTTCGGCCGGGCATCCGCCTCCAGCCACAAAACAGCGTCGGCCGCGAGGGCTTCGGCATCGGGGACGTGCGGCGCGCCCGCGCCGATGTGGCGCCGCACGGTGTCGGTCGAATGACGAATCGCGTCGACCGTCCGCGGCCGCCCGAAGCGGGTGATCGCCTGCTGCGCCTGCGGCGTTTTCAAAATCTCGTCGACGGACGGAATTCGACCGGAGGTGACGCGGGCTATTTCGGGGGAGGGCGCGGTGCTCTCCGGGGCATTGCTTTCGGGGCTGCGCGGGGAGGCTGGGCTCATTTGGTCTATATTGAAGGAAACATCCGATGATGCAACGTTGCGGACATGGTTATTCCCGACCGACGCTGCGGTTCAAGCGGTCCCGCGCGCCATGCGCGAGAGCCCGCGCTCGACCGGGCGCGACGTGGTCTGCGGCATTCGCACGCACCTTTTGACGGGCAGAACCCGGCATATGAAGGCACCTTCATATACCATGATCCGCGTTCCTCGTGGTATATGGAATACTTCGAGCAGCACTCAGGAGGCCGCCATGGGTAGACAAGGCAAGCAGAACTACACGCGACTGACCGAGCCGTTCGTCCGCGAGAATGGCGTGTTGCGGCCCGCCTCCTGGGATGAGGCGCTCGATCGCGCCGCCGAGGGCTTCCTTCGCAACCGCGAGAAGCACGGTCCCGACGCGTTCGGCATGTTCTCGTGCTCCCGCGCGACCAACGAGATGAACTTCATTGCCCAGAAGTTCGCCCGGGCGGTGATCGGCACCAACAACATCGATTCCTGTAATCGAACTTGACACGCTCCCAGCGTCGCCGGTCTGGTGACGGTATTCGGAGCTGGCGGTGGTACGTCGTCCTATCGTGAGGCTGAGGACGCGGATTTGCTTGTCTTCTGGGGCTCGAATGCCCGTGAAGCGCATCCGATTTTCTTCCATCACGCGCTGAAGGCGATCCACAAGGGCGCGAAAGTCTACTCGGTCGATCCGCGCCGATCGAAGACGGCGGAGTGGGCGGATAGCTGGCTCGGTCTGGACGTCGGCACCGACGTCGCGCTGGCCTACGGCATCGGCCGCGAGATCATTCACGCCGGCTTGACCAACAAGGAGTTCATCGCGAACGCCACGACCGGCTTCGATGAGTACACCAAGAAATGCGAGCCGTGGACGCTGGAAGTCACGTCGCGCGAAACCGGTGTTCCCGCCGAGTTGATCCGTCAGCTCGCGCACGACTATGCCAAGGCGGAGCGTGCGCAGATTTGCTGGACGCTCGGCATCACGGAGCATCACAACGGCACCGACAATGTGCGGTCGCTGTCCAACCTCGCGCTGCTCACCGGCCATGTCGGCCGCTGGGGCTCGGGCCTCGTTCCGTTGCGCGGCCAGAACAACGTTCAGGGCGGCGGCGACATGGGGGCGATCCCCAAGAATCTGCCGGGCTTCCAGGACGTCGGCAATCCCGAGCATCGCGCGAAGTTCGAGCGTCTGTGGAACGTCACGATGCCGCCGAAGTACGGCATGACGCTTTCGGAGATGATGCACGCGATGGACGAGGGGCATCTCACCAACCTCTACATCATTGGCGAGAATCCGGTGCAGTCCGACGCCGACTCCAACGCGGTCGGCAAACGGCTGGAAAACCTCGACCACATCGTCGTGCAGGATATCTTCCTGACCAAGACGGCCTCTTACGCGCATGTCGTTCTGCCGTCCGCCGCGGCGTGGTGCGAGGGCGAGGGCACGTTCACCAACAGCGAACGGCGAATCCAGCGCGTGCGTAAAGCACTGGAGCCGCCGGGAAGCGCCAAGGACGATATCGAGATCATGCGCCTGGTCGCAGCGCGCATGGGCTATCACTGGCCTATCCAGACGGCGGAGCAGGTCTGGGACGACTTGCGCGCGGTATCGCCGGCACATCATGGAATGTCCTATCGGCTGCTCGATGAACGGGGCGGGTTGCAGTGGCCATTCCCCGATGAGAACGGGCCGGAATCGCCGTTCCTGCACGGCCGGCTCTGGGAGAAGGATCCTGCGAAGCGCGGCCGGCCGGCACCGTTCGGCACCCCCGAACACAGCCTGCCGGTCGACAAGCTCGACGACGAGTTCCCGCTGCGCCTGACGACCGGCCGGCGGCTGACGGACTACAACACCGGCGTGCAATCCGGCGGCTTCAACTCGCCGATCCGGTTTGGCGCCTGCGTCGATCTGTCTCCGGAGGATATGGCCCGGCTCGATGTCAACGATGGCGAATGGGTGCGGGTGAGTTCGCGCCGTGGTTCCGTGCTGGCGCCTGTGCGCAGGGATCCGGGGCTACGTCCGGGATTGCTCTTCATGGCCTGCAACTTCCCCGATGAAGTGGACGTCAACGTGCTCACCATCGAGGCGAACGACCCGATCTCCGGAACGGCCGAGTTCAAGGCGACGGCGGTCAAGGTGGAGAAGACCAACGAAGTTCCGACCTGGGAGCGAAACGTTTTCGTCAAGCCCGGGCGCAAGAAACAAAAGCTCGCGCCCGCGAGTTAGGAAGGACGAATTGTGGACCTGAAGTTCTCCAATGCCGAACCGTCCGCAGAAGAACGGGATGCGGTCGATCGGTTGCTTGGACCCGGCGGGGGGGGCTGGCACGGAGGGGAACGCGACGAGCAGGACCACCGGCGCGCGCACACGGGCAAGGCGGCGCGGTCCCAGCGGCATCTCGTCATGGAAGCGCTGCATGCGGTCAACGACCGTGTCGGCTGGATCAGCCCCGGCGCGCTGAACCATGTCGGAAAACGGCTCAGCATCGCGGCAGCCGACGTCTACAGCGTCGCGACGTTCTATGCGCTGTTCTCCACCGCCCCTCGGCCGAAGCGCATCGTGCACGTCTGCACCGACATTGCCTGCATGGCGCGCGGCTCCAAGGACGTCTGCGCCAGTCTCGAGAAGCAACTGGGCCCGGCCGGCGCCACGAACGGCTGGAAGCACAGTCCCTGCCTCGGCGTTTGCGAGCGTGCCCCGGCCGCCATGGCGGTGGAGGCCGGCGACCCGCCGCATGAACACCTGATCGGGCCCGCCGCCGTCGAGGAAATTGTGCTGGCGCTGAAGGACGGCCCCGCGGCGCTCGCGGCCGAGGCGCCACCGGTCATGGCGGTGCCACAGGCCGGCCAGGAGGGCCTGATGCTGCTCAAGCGCGTCGGCCAGGTCGATCCGGAAAGCATCGACGATTACATCGCCAAGGATGGTTACGCCGGGCTGCGGCGGGCGTTCGAGATGGAGCCGGGGAAGGTCATCGGCGAGGTCAAGGAGTCCCGCCTGATGGGCCGCGGCGGAGCGGCGTTTCCTGCCGGAATCAAGTGGGAGAGCACCGCCAAGCAGCCGGCCACGCCGCGCTACCTTGTCTGCAACGCCGACGAGAGCGAGCCCGGCACGTTCAAGGATCGCGCGATCCTCGAAGGCGACCCGTTCGCGCTGATCGAGTCGATGACCATCGCCGGCTATGCCTTCGGCGCCGAGCGGGGCTTCATCTACCTGCGCGGCGAGTATCCGCGCGCCAACCGGCTGCTGCATAACGCTATCGAAAAGGCCCGCGAACGCGGATTCCTTGGCGCGAACATTCTGGGCAGCCGCTTTAGCTTCGAGCTCGAGATCCGGCGCGGCGCGGGCGCCTATATCTGCGGCGAGGAGACCGCGATCTTCAACTCGATCGAGGGCTATCGCGGCGAACCGCGCTCCAAGCCGCCGTTCCCGTTCGAGGCCGGTCTCTTCGGCAAGCCGACGGTGGTCAACAACGTCGAGACCTTGTGCAACGTCCCGCTCATCATGCGGATGGGCGGCGCTGAATACGCCAAGATCGGAACGAAGGACTCCACCGGGCCAAAGCTGTTCTGCGTGTCGGGCAACCTGGTGCGGCCCGGCGTTTACGAGGTGCCGTTCGGCGCGACTTTGGGAGATGTTCTTAAGCTCGCGGGCGGCGTTCCGAAGGGCCGGAAGCTGCAGGCGGTATTGCTCGGCGGCGCGGCCGGCGGATTCGTGCGCGCCGACGAACTCGACATCCCGCTCACATTCGAGGGTGCGCGCGCGAACAAGACCACCCTGGGCTCGGGCGTGGTGCTGGCCTTCGACGACACCGTCGCTTTGCCCGCCATCTTGCTGCGCATCGCGCGCTTCTTCCGCGACGAGTCGTGCGGCCAGTGCGTGCCCTGCCGGGTGGGCACGGTACGGCAGGAAGAGGCGCTGCAGCGCCTTGCACACAACGGCCACGATGCGGCGGCCAAGGGACGCGACATCGGCCTGCTGCGCGATGTCGGTCTGGTGATGAAGGATTCCTCGATTTGCGGCCTTGGTCAGGCCGCCTGGAATGCCATCGAGTCGGCGATCGACCGGCTCGGCGCACTGAAGGTGAGCACATGAACGCACCCGTCCAGCAGGTCACGATCGCCATCGACGGCAAAGAGGTGAGCGTCCCGGAAGGAAGCACCATCCTGACGGCTTGCAATGCGGCGGGGAAGGACACGCCGACGCTCTGCTACGGCGACACGCTCACGCCGAAGAACGCCTGCCGGGTGTGCATGGTCGAGCTGAAGGGCTCGCGCGTCCTGGTGCCGTCCTGTTCCCGGAAGGTCCAGTCCGGCATGGAGGTCTTTACCGATACCGATCGGGTGCGGCACAGCCGCCGCCTCGTGCTGGAACTGCTCGATTCCTCGGTCGACCTGTCCACCACGCCGCGGATTCCCGAGTGGAAGAAGCGCTACAATGTCGACTCGGACCGTTATGGTCCGGGAGCCGGCGAAAGCCTTGAGCGTGACATCCACGATCCGGGCGAACACCACGCCGGAAACGGCAGCGTCGCAGCCACGATGGCCCAGCCGGACAAGATCGACAACGATCTCTACGTGCGCGAGTACGACAAGTGCATCCTCTGCTACAAGTGCGTGGATGCCTGCGGCAGCCAGTGGCAGAACAGCTACGCGATCCAGATCGCGGGGCGCGGGTTCGACTCGCAGATCTCCACCGAGTACGCCGCGGACCTGCCGGAGTCCGCCTGCGTCTTCTGCGGCAACTGCGTCGAGGTCTGCCCGACGGGAGCGCTGTCGTTCAAGTCCGAATACGACATGCGCGCCGCAGGTACGTGGGACGAGTCGAAGCAGACCGAGACCACCACGATCTGCACATATTGCGGCGTCGGCTGCAATCTGGAGCTGCACGTCCAGGACAACCGGATCGTCAAGGTGACCTCGCCCCACAATAGCTCGGTCGGTCACGGCAACCTGTGCATCAAGGGCAGGTTCGGCTTCGTGCACGTCCAGAACCGCAACGAGGACGGCAGCCGCTAGTGTGGTGGTTCAGAAGTCCGCCACACTATCGCAGCGAGTCGGTGAAGCGGACTTCTGAACCTGAACCACACGAGAATCATAAACTTGCCAGTGTCCCTTTAATTCCGAAGTTCGCAT
>Ga0153956_1000177_pt1 | contig 81908 bp, 72 predicted proteins | sample TSFL040MetaG_FD_104704 | JGI IMG/M metagenome (GOLD analysis project Ga0153956, IMG submission 104704) | Attine ant fungus gardens microbial communities from Florida, USA - TSFL040 MetaG | ecosystem: Host-associated > Fungi > Mycelium > Unclassified | place: USA: Florida, Wekiwa Springs... | reverse complement strand
GTGGTGGTGCTGAGCGTGTAGGTCAGCGTCTTGTCGTAGCTGCCCGTACGCAGCGCCTCGTTGGCACCGATCTGCTGCTGGAAGGAGATCGTCACCGGATCGTTCGAGACCGGGGCGCTCCACGCGAGCAGGTTGTACGAGCTGCCGATCTGGTTGAACGGCGAGCCGCTCGTGCCCGGGTCGGTCGCCTTCGCCTGCAGGCCCTGCGCGAGCGCGAACGTGCCGTTGACCAGGTGGCCCGGGTGGACCGTGTCCGGGTCGGACACCGTCAGCAGCGCGTCGCCGGCGGTCGAGATCACCGTCGCCGTCGTCGACGCCGTGTACGTCTTCGTCACACCCGGCGTGAAGTCGCCGAACGCGGGCTTGGCGCCCAGCGTCAGCGAGAGCGTGGCCGGCACGGTGCCGCCGACGCTGCCCTGCGTGCAGAGCGACTCGTTGACCGTCTGGCCGCGGTCGATCGTGATCTGCGTCGTCTGCAGCGGCGTGCCGTCCGCCGCCGTGCAGGTGACGGTCCAGCTCTCCTGCAGGAAGCCGTTCGGGCCGGTGTGCTCGCCGTCGGCCTGGAAGGGCGGCGTCGCGCGCACGGACGGGTTGACGTCCCAGGTGAAGTGGCCGTTGGCCGGGACCGTGATCGACGAGTCCAGGTGCGTCGGGATCGCCTGCGGCGGCGACGTCGGCTGCGGCGAGGGCTGGACGATCGGCGCCGTGTAGAGGTTGAAGTCCTTGCTGATCGTCAGCTTGGCGCCGGCGGGCGCGGTGCCGGTGATCACCGAGTGGCCCTGCGGGAAGGTCGCGTAGACGAGCGCCTGCCAGAAGGCCGAGCGCACCGGGTGGCCGCTGAAGGCCAGCGTCTGCGCGGCGGTCGAGGTCGGGCCGGGCGTGCCGGTGAAGTCCGCCGTCGTGCAGTCCAGGTAGTTCGGCAGCGACTGCGGGCAGCCCGTGATCGAGCCGACCAGCTCCATCGTCATCGCGTAGCTGCGCGTGGCGTAGTAGGCCCAGTCGATCGTCTCGCCGCTGGTCTCGTAGTCGTGCGCCGAGTCGCGCGTGTTCGTGTAGCCGTCGTTGGTCGCGGCGAGCAGCGACTGCGCCAGCGCGCCGTAGCCGGTGTTCAGCTCCGCCGTCTGCCCGGCCTTCAGGTCCAGCGGCGGGTAGAAGATCGCGCGCTCGTTCGTGTGCGTGGTGACGAGGTCGACGACCTGGTTGTGCTCGACGACGTCCATCGTGTTCTGCATCTCCGGCTCGGAGCCCGGCGCCTTGCCGCGCGCCGCCATCGAGACGCCGATGTTCGAGCCCCAGCCGAAGGGGTAGTTGCGGTTCATGTCGACGCCCTGCGAGTTCGACGTCGGGCAGGTCAGCGGCGGCGTCAGCGGCGTCGCGCTGTCGCAGTTCGCGCGCCGGTTGTGCACGAGGCCGTCCGGGTTGACGACCGGCATGTCGATCAGCCGCACGTGGTCGAACAGCGCCTTGACGGCCGGGTTGGCCGCGGCCTGGTTGATCACGTCGTAGGCGAACTCCATGTCGTCCTCGGCGGCCGGCGTCTCGTTGCCGTGGATCAGGCCCATCAGGTAGAAGACCGGCTTGCCGTCGCCGTCGTTGCCGACGTCGTTCGTGATCTCCAGGTACTTGACCTGGCGGCCCTCGATGCTCAGGTTCGGCGCCGTCTTGAGCTCGACGAAGTCCGGATGCGCGGCGGCCAGCGCCGCCATCTCGCTGTTGTAGTCGTCGTAGGTCCGGTACGCGGTGCGCCCGCTCGGCATGCCGCTGAGCGTCGGCAGCGCGAGGCTGCGCAGCTTGGCGACGGCGGCGTCCACCGTCGGATCCGCGTGCGCGGCCGGAGCCCCGAACGCCGCGGCGGTGGCGACGGCGGCCGCGACGAGCGACAGCCGCTTCAGAAGACTCATCCGGTGATCCACTCCCCTTAGACAGACCCCTCTCGCACCCCCGCGAGAGCCTGCGGCAACGCTACGCGGTCGCCGCGGGCGATGCAATGGCCCGCGCGTCAGGTGCGCGCGCTCAGTATGCGCCGCGCCGCGACAGCACGGCGGGGATCGTCTTCAGCAGGATCGCCAGGTCGAGCCCGATCGACCAGCGCTCCAGGTAGAGGAAGTCGAGCCGCACGAGATCGTCGAAGTCCAGCTCCGAGCGGCCCGAGACCTGCCACAGGCCGGTCAGGCCCGGCAGCACCAGGTAGCGCTTCTTGTGCCAGTCCTCGAGCTGATCGAAGTCGCGCTGCGGCAGCGGCCGCGGCCCGACCAGCGACATCTCGCCGCGGACGACGTTGACCAGCTGCAGCAGCTCGTCGAGCGAGTAGGCGCGCAGCAGCCGCCCGACCGGCGTCAGCCGCGGGTCGTGCTTGATCTTGAAGAGCGCGCCCGACGCCTCGTTGAGCGTCTCCAGGTCGGCCTGGCGCTGGTCGGCGTCGTCGTACATCGTCCGGAACTTGAAGCAGGCGAACGGCGCGCCGCCGATCCCCGGGCGGTCCGAGCGGTAGACGACCGGCCCGCGCGAGGAGAGCCGCACGGCCAGCGCGATCACCGCCAGCAGCGGCGAGAGCAGCACCAGCGCCAGGCAGGAGACGACGAGGTCGAACGTGCGCTTGACGACGAAGTCGACGCCGTCGAAGACCGGCGGCTTGAGCTCGAACAGCGGCACCGAGGCGCCGGGCACGAGCTCCGCGCGCTGGACGAGGATCTCCATCGTCGACGGCGCCACGCGCACGGTTACGCCGCGGCGGTGGCAGGTGTCGACGAGCTCGACGCCGCGCTCCTCCGGGAAGTCCGGGTCGGCGACGATCACCTCCTGCACGCGGTAGGCGTCCAGCACCGCGCCGAGCTGGTCGATCTCGCCGAGCGAGCGCAGCCCGTTGTCGGGCCGCGGCGTCAGCGAGATGAAGCCGACCATCTCGACCTGCACGTGGACCTCGTCCTTGAGCGCGTGCGCGACGTCCTCGATGTGCTTGCCCGAGCCGACCAGCACCGCGCGGCGGCGGTAGCCGGCGGCGCGCAGCAGCGCGCCCGTGACGCGCTCGTAGCCGGCGCGCAGCAGGCCGAGGATGATCACGGCGAAGACGAAGGTGCCGTAGAAGACGTAGTAGCTGGAGTAGCTCTGGTCGCTGACGAGGCCGAAGATCAGCGCCACGACCATCGTCTGGAACAGCGACGTGACGATCCGCGAGAGCCCCGGCCGCTGCGCGCGCTCGGCGTACAGCGACGAGCGCGCGAACAGCAGCGCCGTGACCAGGTAGGCGAAGGCGATCGTGTGCCGCGCCTCCTCGAAGGACGCGTGCCAGGCCCAGTCGCCGTAGCGGACGACGGCCTTGACCATCAGCGCGACGTAGAGCGCGCTGAAGAGCCCGAAGAAGTCCAGCGCCAGCAGCGAGGCGACGCGCGAGGCGCGCCGCAGCGTCTCCATCCGCAGCACGAACGAGAGCAGCGGCGGCCGGCGGCGGCGCACGTCGACGCTCGGCAGCACGAGCGGCCGCGGCGCCTCGCTCGGGCGCTCGGGCGCGCGGGCGGGCGTCCGCTGGGTGTGGGTCGGCGCGTCAGGCACGGGTCGTCCTCCGAGCCTGAACGGTCGGTGGCCGCCGGAGTCGCGCCGTTTCCGCGGCGCTGTCGCGCCGTGCGATCAAGCGCCCGTCAGCGCCTCCACGCCCGCGGCCTCGATCGTCCGCCGCAGACCGTCGCGCAGCTGCACCTGCGGCTCCCAGCCGAGCAGCTCGCGCGCCAGCGCGATGTCCGGCTGACGCACCTGCGGATCGTCGGTCGGCAGCGCCTCGAAGACGATCTCGGACTTCGAGCCGGTCACCTCGATCACGGCCTCGGCCAGCTCGAGCAGCGTGAACTCGTTCGGGTTGCCGATGTTGACCGGGTTGTGCAGGCCGGAGTCGGCGAGCTTGATGATCCCGTCGACGAGGTCGCTGACGTAGCAGAACGAGCGCGTCTGCTGGCCGCTGCCGAAGACGGTGATCGGCCGGTCCTGCAGCGCCTGGCGCAGGAAGGTCGGGATCGCGCGCCCGTCGTGCGGGCGCATGCGCGGGCCGTAGGTGTTGAAGATCCGCACGATCGCCGTGTCGACGCCCTGCTGGCGGTGGTAGGCCATCGTCAGCGCCTCGGCGTAGCGCTTGGCCTCGTCGTAGACGCCGCGCGGGCCGATCGGGTTCACATGCCCCCAGTAGCTCTCCGGCTGCGGGTGCACCTGCGGGTCGCCGTAGACCTCCGACGTGGAGGCCGTCAGGAAGCGCGCGCGGTGCAGCTTGGCCAGGCCCAGCGCGTGGTGCGTCCCGTAGGAGCCGACCTTCAGCGTGTGCAGCGGCAGCCGCAGGTAGTCGATCGGCGAGGCCGGCGAGGCGAAGTGGTAGACGAAGTCGACCGGCTCGTCGACGAAGAACGGCTCCGTGATGTCCGCGTGGATGAACCGGAACGCGCCGCCGCGCAGATGGTGGATGTTCATCAGCGACCCGGTGTCGAAGTTGTCGACGCAGATCACGCGATGACCGCGCGCCAGCAGCTCGTCGCACAGGTGCGAACCGAGGAAGCCGCTGCCGCCGGTGACGAGGCAGGTGGGCATGAGCGGCGCACGATAGCCCGGAGCCGCCCGCGGCCTCGTGCCTGCACGCGCTCATGTAATGCCTCTTAGCCCTCCGCGACAGCCTTGACGCCCGCGCCGCGAGCTTTTGCGGCCGCGCGCGGTCGCGACTGGCGCGCCGTCTAGCATCCCGCGGCATGGCCGCAGACGCGTTCGTCACCAAGCTCAACGAGCAGATCGCCCACGAGTTCGCCGCGCATCAGCAGTACGTCGCGATCGCGGTCCACTTCGACGCCGAGACGCTGCCGCAGCTGGCGGCCTTCTTCTACCGCCAGGCGCTCGAGGAGCGCGGCCACGCGCTGATGATGGTCCAGTACCTGGCCGACGCCGACGCCGACGCCGTGATCCCCGGCGTCGCCGCCCCCGCCACGGGCTTCGCCGACATCGTCGCCCCCGTCGCGCTGGCCGTCGAGCAGGAGAAGCGCGTCAGCGAGCAGATCAACGCGCTCGCCAGCCTGGCCCGCGCCGAGGGCGACTACACGAGCGAGCAGTTCATCCAGTGGTTCATCAAGGAGCAGGTCGAGGAGGTGGCGACGATGACCGACCTGCTGCGGGTCGTCGAGCGCTGCCGCGACAACGCGATGGAGGTCGAGAACTTCATCGCGCGCGAGCTCTCCAGCGGCGAGGCCGCCGATCCGACGGCGCCGAAGGCCGCCGGCGCGGACGCGTGAGCGAGGCTCGCGCGGCGCCCGCGCCGCGCGACTTCGAGCAGGTCGCGGCGGCCGTCGCCGGCGTGCCGTTCATGTCGCGCGAGCAGGGCCGGCTGGTCTACGACCACGTCCGCGCCAGCGGCGCCCGCGACGTGCTCGAGCTCGGCACCGCGCACGGCGTCGGCAGCGCCTACATGGCGGCCGCCGGCGCGCGCGTGACAACGGTCGACTTCGCCGGCGCCGCCTACGCGCCCGCGCCGGAGGACGTGCTGACGCGCGCCGGCGTGCGCGACGCGGTGACGATCGTGCGCGAGTTCTCCTCCTACACCTGGTGGCTGAAGGAGCAGGTCGCCGCGCGCAGCGACGCCGCCGGCAACGTCGCCCCCGCCTTCGACTTCGTCTACCTCGACGGCGCCAAGAACTGGACGATCGACGGCCTCGCGGTCGTGCTCGCCGAGAAGCTGCTGCGGCCCGGCGGCTGGCTGCTGCTGGACGACCTCGACTGGACCTACGCGCAGGACCCGGGGCGCGAGGCGACCGACGGCATCGTGCACCGCGAGCTGTCCGAGCGCGAGCGCAGCGAGCCGCACCTGCGCGCCGTCTTCGACCTGATCGTCGCCCAGCACCCGGCCTTCACCGAGCTGCGCGTGCAGGACGAGTGGTGGGGCTGGGCGCGCAAGGCACCGGGCGAGCCGCGCCGCTACACGCTCGAGACGTCGCGGCCGCTGTCGGCGCTGGCCGCCGGCGCGGCGCGGCGGATGATCCGCCGCGCGCGCCGCGCCGTGCGCCGCTGACGGCGCGCTCAGTCGGGCCGCGAGGGCCCCTGCCAGCCGCCGACGTCGGCGACCAGCGCGGCCGCGCCGGCCGGCCCCCAGGAGCCGGGCGCGTAGGCCTCGACCGCGCCGGGCCGCTCCAGCAGCGGCTGCGCGATCCGCCAGGTCTCCTCGACCGCGTCCTGGCGCACGAACTCGGTGCTGTCGCCGGACAGCGCCGCGTGCAGCAGCACCTCGTAGGGCTGCGGCGGCGCGCCGCCCTGCTCGAGCAGGTCGAGGTCGAGGTCGACCTCGCGCGGGCCGGGCGCGTCGGCGCGCAGCGCGTCGAGCACCAGCCGCACGCCGGGCTGCGGGTCGACCGTGATCACGAGCTGGTTCGGCGCCGGCGCGCGGCGGCCGCCGCCGAGGAAGCCGAGCCGCGGCGGCTGACGGAAGACGAGCCGCACCTCCGTCGCCGTGACCGGCAGCCGCTTGCCGCTGCGGATGAAGAACGGCACGCCGGCCCAGCGCCAGTTGTCGACCTCCAGCCGCAGTGCCGCGTAGGTCTCCGTCCGCGAGTCGGCGGCCACGCCCTCGATCTCGCGGTAGCCCGCGTACTGGCCGCGCACGTAGGCGGCCGGGTCGGCGTCGGGCATCGAGCGGAAGACGGCCCACTTGGCGTCCTTCAGCGTCCCCGGGTCGTCGCCCGCCGGCGCCTCCATCGCGGTCGCCGCCAGCAGCTGCATGCAGTGGTTCAGGACGACGTCGCGCAGCGCGCCGACGGGGTCGTAGAAGCGGCCGCGGTCCTGCACGCCGATGCGCTCGGCCAGCGTGATCTGCACGCAGGCGACGTAGTTGCGGTTCCAGACCGGCTCGAGGATCGCGTTCGCGTAGCGCAGCGAGAGCAGCTCGCGCAGGCCGAGCTTGCCGAGGAAGTGGTCGATCCGGTAGAGCTGGGACTCGTCGAGGTGGCGGTGCAGCTCGTGCGCCAGCGCGCGCGCCGAGCGCAGGTCGTGCCCGAACGGCTTCTCGACGACGACGCGCGCGTCGCGCCCGAGCAGCCGCGCGCCGGCGAGCCCGGCGACGACGGTCGCGAACAGCGACGGCGGCACCTCCAGGTAGTGGACGACGCTCGTCGCGCCGCCGAGCTCGTGGCCGAGCTGCGTGAACGTGCCGGCGTCGCCGAAGTCGCCGCCGACATAGCGCAGGCGCGCCGCGAAGCGGTCGAAGACCGCCGCGTCGAGCGGCTCGCCGGTGGCGGCGATCGCCGCGTGGGCGTGGCGGCGCAACTGCTCGAGCGACCAGTCCTCGGCGGCGACGCCGACGATCGGGACGTCCAGCAGTCCGCGCCGCTCGAGCCGGTAGAGCGCGCGCAGCGTCATCTTGCGCGCGAGATCGCCGGTGATGCCGAAGACGACGAGCGCGTCGGCACGCCGGCTGTCACGAGTGGCCATGCCGCGGTGGTACCCGAAATCGCGCCGACGTGTGCGATCATCGACGGCGTGACCGCGACGCACGCCCTTCGAGTATCCGCGCTCGCGCTCCTTCTGCGCGCGCGCTGACACCGCCGCGCGCGCCGGCACTTCCCGCAGCGCCGCTGCACTCCATCCGTCCTCCTCGATCCACGGAGCACCAGATGCTCGCCCTTCGCGTACTCACTCTCGGCCACGGCACCCTCGAGCTTCATCGGCGACACCGATGCGCGGCGCCGAAGCCCTGATCCGCGCGCTCGAGCGCGCCGGCGTCGACGCCGTCTTCGGCATTCCGGGCGGCGCCTCGCTGCCCGTCTACGACGCCCTCCACGACAGCTCGATCCGCCACGTGCTGATGCGCCACGAGGCGGCGGCCGGCCACGCGGCCGAGGGCTACGCGCGCGCCGGCGGCCGCATCGGCGTCGCGCTCGCGACCAGCGGGCCGGGCGCGACGAACCTCGTCACGCCGATCGCCGACGCGCACATGGACTCGACGCCGACGCTGTTCATCACCGGCCAGGTCAAGACGACGCTGCGCGGCACCGACGCCTTCCAGGAGGCCGACGTGATCGGCATCACGACGCCGATCGTCAAGCACTCGATCGCCGTCGAGCGCGCCGACGACGTCGCCCAGGCGGTCGTCGACGCGGTCGAGCTGGCGACGACCGGCCGGCCCGGGCCGGTGCTGATCGACCTGCCCGCCGACGTCGCCGCGGCGCCCGCGCGCGAGGCCACGCACCCGCCCGACCTGCCCGGCCACCGGCCGCGCCCGCGCCCGAACGGCCGCCAGCTGCGGCTGGCGGCACGAGCGCTGGCGGCGGCGCGGCGGCCGGTGCTCTACGCCGGCGGCGGCGTCGTCGCGGCCGGCGCCGCGGACGAGCTGCGGGCGCTGGCGCGGGCCGCGAACGTGCCGGTGACGACGACGCTGATGGCGCTCGGCGCCTTCCCCGCCGACGACCCGCAGTGGCTCGGGATGCTCGGCATGCACGGCACGCGCGTCGCCAACTGGGCGATCGACGAGGCCGACCTGATCGTCGCCGTCGGCGCGCGCTTCGACGACCGCGTGACCGGCGCGCTCGAGCACTTCGCGCCGCACGCGAAGATCGTCCACGTCGACGTCGACGGCTCGGAGATCGGCAAGAACGTGCCCGTGCACGTGCCGATCGTCGGCGACGCGCGGCTGGCGCTGGCCGGGATCGCCGACGCCTACGCGCGGCTCGCGCCCGACGCGGCGCGGCTCGGCGAGTGGTGGCGGCGGATCCGCGGCTGGCAGGCCGAGCACCCGCTGCGGCCGGCGCCGCGCGCCGGCGCGCCGGGCTGCGTCGACCCGGAGGCGGCGCTCGACGCGCTCGCCGAGCGGCTCGGCGACGCGATCGTCACGACCGACGTCGGCCAGCACCAGATGTGGGCCGCCAATCGGCTGCGCTTCCAGGCGCCGCGGCGCTGGCTCAGCTCCAGCGGGCTCGGGACGATGGGCTTCGGCCTGCCGGCGGCGCTCGGCGCGCAGGTCGCGCAGCCGGGCGCGGACGTCGTCTGCGTCAGCGGCGAGGGCTCGTTCCTGATGAACCTGCAGGAGCTGGCGACGGCGGCGCACGAGCAGCTGCCGGTCAAGGTGCTGCTGCTCGACAACGCCTCGCTCGGCATGGTCCGCCAGCAGCAGGACCTCTTCTACGACGGCCGGCGCAGCGCCTGCGACCTCGGCCCGGGCCCGGCGTGGGCGCCGCTGGCGGCGGCGTTCGGCGTCGCCGCGCGCTCGATCGGCGACGCGAGCGAGCTCGACGACGCGCTCGAGGAGACGCTCGCCGAGCCCGGTCCGGCGCTGCTGCACGTGCGGATCGCGCCGGAGGCCAACTGCCTGCCGATGTTCGCGCCGGGCGGCGCGGCGCGCGAGATGATCGGCTGAGGCTGCGGGAGTCGCGGGTGCCCCCATCGGGCGCTCGCGGCTCCTTCACGCTTCACCGCGGCGTCACATCGGGGTCGGACGGCGCACCTACGGTCGGGCTCCCCCCGATCCCCGCACAGGAGCCGTCCCGATGAGCTTCCGACCCTACGTACGTGGGGCCACCGCAGCCGTCCTCGTGAGCGCCGCGCTCGGCGCCGCCGCCGGCGTCGCGCACGCCGATCCCGTCGCCGACCCCGCGAGCCTCGTCGACCCGCTGATCGGCACGAGCAACGGCGGCAACGTCTTCCCCGGTGCCGACACGCCCTACGGCATGGTCCAGTTCAGCCCCGACGAGACGAACGGCAACCAGGCGCTGAACGTCAACTCGAGCGGCTACGCCTACGGCTCCAGCAGGATCCGCGGCTTCAGCCTCGCGCACGTCTCCGGCGCGGGCTGCGGCGGGCTCGCCGGCGACGTGCCGTTCATGCCCTACGTCGGCGACGTCGCGACCTCGCCGGCCGCCGACGTGACCGATGCCGTCTACGGCAGCGGCTTCGCGCACGCCGACGAGTCGGCGAAGGCCGGCGACTACGCCGTCACGCTGGCCGACGGCGTCAAGGCCGAGCTGTCGGCGACGACGCGCACCGCCGCCGGCCGCTTCAGCTACCCGTCGTCGAGCAAGGCGACGATGCTGATCCGCACGTCGGCCGGCCTGGTCGGCTCCAGCAACGCCAAGCTCTCGATCGACCCGGCGACCCAGACCGTCTCCGGCAGCGTCACCTCCGGCAACTTCTGCGGCAACAAGAACCTCGACGGCACGCCCGACCGCCGCAGCTACTACACGCTCTACTTCGTCGCCAAGTTCGACAGGCCGTTCACGGCCTACGGCACCTGGCAGGACGCGGCGGTCACGCCCGGCGCGACCGCGGCGACCGGCGGCACCAGCTACGACGGCGGCAGCTACGCGGGCGTCAGCACGGCGGCCGGCAACCCGACGCCGGGCAAGGGCTCGGGCGGCTACGTCCAGTTCGACACGACCGGCGCGAGCCGGCAGGTCGGCGTGCAGGTCGGCGTTTCCTACGTCGACCAGGCCGGCGCCGAGGAGAACCTGCAGGCCGAGCAGCCGGCCGGCACGAGCTTCGACAGCGTCGCCCAGAAGGCGCACGACGACTGGAACGCGCAGCTCTCGAAGATCGGCATCGAGGGCGGCGGCGCCGCGCAGCCGAAGATCTTCTACACGGCGCTCTACCACGCGATGCTGCACATGAACGTGTACAGCGACGTCGACGGCCGCTACCGCGGCCAGGACCAGCTGCCGCACGCGATCGTGCCCGGCCAGGGCGCCGAGTACGCCAACTTCTCCGGCTGGGACATCTACCGCTCGCAGATCCAGCTGATCTCGCTGCTGGACCCGCGCGTCGCGTCCGACATGGCGCAGTCGCTCTACAACCAGTCGACGCAGGACGTCGACGGGCGCTGGGACCGCTGGACGCACGACTCCGGCCCGATCTCGGTGATGGCCGGCGACCCGTCGCCGGCGTTCGTCGACACGGTCGCCGCCTTCGGCGGCACGACCTGGGACGCGCAGGGCGCGCTGAGCTCGCTGGTCAAGGCGGCGACGGTCCCGACCGCCGCCGACCTCAGCCACGTCGGCCAGCCGAACACGTCGATGGGCGAGCGGCCCTCGCTCGACCAGGCGCTGAAGCTGCACTACACGCCGGAGCCCTCGAACGCCTGGACCGGCGGCGGCGACACGCTCGAGAACGCGACGGCCGACTTCGCGATCGCCGACCTCGCCGACCGCCTCGCCGGCACCAGCACGGGCGCGACGGCGACCAGCGACGCGGCCCTGCACACGCGGTTCATGTCGCGCGCCCAGTGGTGGCTGAACGTCTTCCACGTCAATGCGGTGCCGGCCAACGGCGCCGACTCGGGCTTCCTGCAGAACCGCTCGGCCGACGGCACCTGGCCGGGCCTCGATCCCGCCAACGGCGGCGACTTCGCCGAGGGCAGCCCGACGCAGTACGTCTGGAACGTCCCGTTCGACGTCGCCGGCCTGTTCGCGGCGATGGGCGGCGACGCCGAGGCCTCCACGCGCCTCGACGCCTACTTCCACAACGGCAGCGCCTGGGCCTTCACGGCCGCCGGCGGCCTGCACCCGGAGCTCAACAACGAGCCGTCGCTGTGGGCGCCGTGGCTGTTCGACTGGACGCAGCAGCCGGCGAAGACCGAGCAGGTCGTGCAGGCGATCGAGAGCACGCTCTGGAGCACCAACACGAACGGCATCCCGGGCAACGACGACCTCGGCACGATGTCGGCCTGGTACGTCTTCGCGTCGACCGGCCTGTACCCGGCGATCCCGGGTCGCGCCGAGCTGGCGATCGGCAGCCCGCTGTTCACGAAGGTCACGATCCACCGCGGCAACGGCACGACGCTGACGATCGACGCGCCGAACGCCGGCGCCGCCACCCCCTACGTGCAGTCGCTGCAGCTCGACGGCAGCGACTACGCGAAGCCGTGGCTGCCGGAGTCCTTCGTCGGCGCCGACCACACGCTCGCCTTCACGCTCGGCGCCGGCGCCTCCGACTGGGGCACGAGCGCGGCCGACGCGCCGCCGTCGTTCCGCCAGGGCGAGGCGCCGGCGATCGCCGGCGTCGACCAGCAGACGCTCTCGATCGACCCGGGCGCGACGGCGACCGTGACGCTGACGGCGCAGAACACGACAGCCGGCGACGAGACGCTGCAGCTGAACGCGCACCCGACCGGCGACCTGACGGTCGCGACCGCCGCCGGCGGCAGCACGATCGCGCTGCCGGCCGGCGCGTCGACGCGAAGCTGACGCTGACGGCCGCCGCGGGCACGCCGCTCGGCACCGCGCACACGATCGACCTCGGCCTGCGGACCGCCGACGGGACGAGCATCCCGAGCGTCGCGATGAAGGTCTCGATCGACACCCCGAGCACGCTGTCGGACCTCTACGACAACGTCGGCCAGGGCGACGAGACGGCGCCGATCGGCCGCACGCTGGACACGTCGCTGCACAGCCTCTCGATCCAGCAGCTGGCGGCCAACGGCATCGCGCCGGGCGCGAAGATCGCCGTCGGCGGCTTCATCTACACGTGGCCGAACGTCGCCAAGGCGCAGCCGGACAACTACGTCACGGCCGGCGACCGGATCGCGCTGCCTGACGCCGCCGGCGCGACCCGCATCGGCCTGCTCGGCACCGCGACCAACGGCCCGAGCACGGCGACCGCGACGGTCACCTACAGCGACGGCTCGACGTCGCAGGCGCCGGTCCAGTTCGGCGACTGGGTCGGCGGCTTCTCCGGCGGCCAGCCGATGGCGGGCGACCGGCTGGTGGTCAAGATGACCAAGCGCACGAACTCGTCCGGCGCCGAGAACGCGACGACGATGCTCTACTCGGACGCGATCCCGCTGACCCCGGGCAAGACGGCGGTCTCGCTGACGATCCCGGCCGCGTCCGCCGGCCAGATCCACGTCTTCGACCTGCAGCTGGACACGCGCGGCGCGCTGCCGTTCGAGCAGCTGCTGGACTCGTCGGGCATCACCAGCGACGCGCAGCACGCGGCCGACTCGCTCGACTGGACGGGCCACGCGCTCTCGCTCGACGCGCTCGCCGCGGCCGGCGTGACGCCGGGCGCGAAGGTGTCGGCGAACGGCCTCGCCTACACCTGGCCGAACGTGCCGGCGCCGGCGTCCGCGACGCCGCCGGTCCGGCCCGACCACGTCGAGGTCGCCGGCCAGGAGATCGCGCTGCCGGCGATGGACGGCGCGACGAAGATCGGCTTCCTGCTGACCGCGATCAAGGGTCCGGCGACCACAACCGCGCAGGTCATGTACGGCGACGGCTCGACGAGCTCGGCGAACCTGTCGATCAGCGACTGGACGCCGGGCAGCCTGCAGGCGGGGAACACGGTCGCGATCGACACGGCGCACCGCGCCACGACGGCGGGCACGGACACGACGCACGCCGACGTCTACTCGGTGACGGTGCCGGTGACGGCCGGCAAGACGCCGCTCTGGGTGCGGCTGACGTCGCCGACGAGCGGCAGCGCCGCGATCCACCTGTTCGCGGTCGCGATCGACGGCACGCCGTCGCAGGGCGGCGGCACGCCGACGCCCACCCCGACGCCGACCGCCACGCCCACACACCGACGGCCACGCCGACCGTGACGCCCACGCCGACGCCGACCGCCACGGCCACCCCGACGCCAACGGCCACGCCGACCGCCACGCCCACGCCCACCGCCACGCCGACACCGACCGCGACGCCCACGCCGGCGGCCACGCCGACCGTGACGCCCACGCCGACGCCGACCGCCACGGCCACCCCGACGCCGACGGCCACGGCGACCGCCACGCCCACGCCCACCGCGACGCCGACGGGGAGCGTGACCGCTGTCGCGACGGTGACGATCGGCGGCACGGTCGGCGGCACGCCGACGCCCACGGCGGCCGCGGCGCCGAAGGACGTCCTCGGCCCGCCGGCGCCGGCGCTCGCCGCGCCGGCGCTGACCAGGGTCGCCGCGACGGCGACCGGCGTGAAGGCGACGCTGTCCTGCCCGAGGGGCGGCGGCTGCGCCGCCACGGTCACGCTCAGCGCGGCGATCGCGGCGCGCCACGGCGGCAAGGCGAAGTCGACGACGGTCGGCTCGCGCCGGCTCGCGCTCGCCGGCGGCAAGGCCACGACCGCGACGGTGAAGTTGACGGCCAACGGCCGCCGCGCCCTCAAGTCCGCGCATTCGCTCGCGGTCAAGGTCGCGGTCGTCGCGAGCAACGGCCGCGCCAAGACGCGGCTGACGCGCGGCATCAGGCTCCGCGCCGCCAAGTAGCAGCGAACGCACTCCGGCGGGCGGGACACGCTCCCGCCCGCCGCCGAGCATGCCCAATCGCGTCGCTCATCGAGGCAGTGCCGCCGAGTGCTCTGCCAGCGTGGAACACTTTGCGACCGCATGCGAACGCTCCCGCTCCGTGTTCCTACTCCGGAACAGCTGACCGTCGTCGACGACGCCTCGCCGGGCTTCTGGCTCATCCGAGGTGCCGCTGGAAGCGGAAAGACGACGACCGCGCTGCTGCGCCTCGGGTTTCTCCTGCGCTATCGATCCGAGCGGGCGTCGTTCAAGGGAGACGAGCGCGTGCGCGTCCTGGTGCTCACGTTCAATCGCACGCTGCGCGGCTACATCGACGAGCTCGTCCACGCGAAGCACGAGAACGTTGACCTTGAGATCCGAACGTTCGGCCAATGGGCGCAGAAGCTGCTCGATCGCGACGTCCTCAAACCCACGGACCGTGCACATCGGCTGTCCCAGCTCGCACATGGGCGCTTCCCCTGGTCCAACGACTTCCTGGTCTCGGAGGCCGACTACGTGCTCGGCCACTTCCTGCCGCCCGACCTGCCGTCCTACAGGTCGCTGGAGCGCAAGGGCCGCGGGCGCGCCCCGCGCGTCAGCGCCACGCACCGAGAGCGACTGCTCGACGAGGTGCTGGCGCCCTACGAGACGTGGAAAGCCGAACAGGGCGTCGTCGACTGGAACGACCTCGCCGTCGAGCTCGCCACCCGCCGCGTCGTGGCGCCGTACGACGTCGTGATCGCCGACGAGGCGCAGGACTTCTCCGCGAACCAGATCAGGGCGGTCGTGCGGCACCTCGCGGACGACTTCTCGTGCACCTTCATCCGCGACGCGACGCAGCGGGTCTATCCGAACTTCTTCACCTGGCGCGAGGTCGACGTGGTCATCCCGCGCGGCCAAAGTCGCGAACTTCGCGCGAACCACCGGAACACCAAGCAGATCGTCGCGTTCGCCCGGCCGCTCGTCGACGGAATCGAGCAGACGGAGGACTCGAGCCTCCCCGACCTCCGCGGCTGCGAGCGCGAAGGACCGAAGCCGCTGGTCCTGCGCGGCCGACTCGACGATCAGCTCGATTGGGCGATCCGGCGTCTGCGCTCCGGCGAGATCGCGGCCGACGAGACGATCGCCTTCCTGCATCCGAGCAGCCGCTCGCTCGAGCCGGTGGAACGACGCCTGAACGAGGAGCGGCTGCCGTGGTCGTCGCTGACGAAGGCGCAGATCTGGCCGGCCAGCCCCGAGCAGATCGCGCTCTCGACCATGCACTCCGCGAAGGGGCTCGAGTTCGACCACGTGATCGTGCTCAGGTACGACGCCACGGTCGTCCCGCACGGCGGCGAGGATGGCGATGCGCGGCTGGAGACGCATCGGCGGCTGCTCGCGATGGCGATCGGCCGCGCCCGCAAGTCAGTCGCGATCGGCTACTCGCCGAGTGACGCATCGCCCCTGATCGCCCTCCTCGACCCCGCGACGTTCGACGTCGTCGATCTGTGACGAGTCCCGCCGATCGCGCACGTGAACGCGGCATCGCCGAGGTGCTCCACTTCACGACGGACCGGGGCATCCTCGGCTTCCTCCGCTGCGGGGAGCTGCTGTCGCGCAAGCGCGTCGAGGGCGATCCGGACGTCGCGTACATACGAACGCCGGTCTGGCCGCGGCGACGTGACCATCGTTGGCTCGACCATGTGTCGCTTTCGGTGGGCCGGATCAACGACACACTGCACGCGAAGGCCGCCGCAACCTCACGGACCGGTGGTGGGCGTGCTCGCGTTCGACATCGCGATCCTCGATCACGACGGCGTCTGGTTCGCGACGACGAACAACGCCTATGAACCGGTGTGCCGTCGTGCCACCGGCCTCGCCGGATTCGACGCGCTGTTCGGACCGTCGGTCGCCTGGGGCTATCAGGGCTCGGTGCACACACGCGCGCCCGATCGCCATCCGTCGCTGCCAACGGATCCCCAGGCCGAGGTGCTGTATCCAGGCGCCGTCTCGGGACGGCATCTGCGCAGGATCTACGTCGGTGCCGCCGACCATCGTCACCAGGTGCGTGCCTGGGGCGGCATGCCCGGGATGCTGGACGCGGATGTGGAGATCGCTCCTGATCGTTTCCAAGGAGCGTGAGTCGTGTGCCGAAATTGCGCCGTCTTGGCGATGAACGCATACATCGGTGTGGTCCACCTGCAATCCTGACGTTGGTGGCATTCGCCCCGTCCACAGTCGGTGTTCAACCGGCCTCGGCATCCGCACGACGCGTCGTGCAGTCGGCTCGCTGGGCGGCTTGGGCGGATGCACGCGGGTTCCCGGCCGAGTTCGGACGCTCCGCGCCGTCTGTTCAGCGCCGGCTGAGTGACGAGCCTGCGGCGGAGACGTTCGGCTGGACGCGTCGCGTCGGCGGCCGGCTCGGGCCGACCGTGCGCCTCCCGGCTGGCACGTATTCCGACGACACGCAGCTGAGGCTCGCGACGTCCCGCTGCATCCGCTCGACCGGCCGCTTCGACGTCGAGTGCTTCTCGAAGATCGAGCTCCCAGTGTTCCTCGCCTACGGGTTGGGGATGGGCCGCGGCACACGTGCCGCCGCGCAGCATCTCGGTCGTCGAACCAGCCGCTGGAACTCGAACTTCTTCGACGTGCGCGCCAGTCGCTACGTGGAGGGCGGCGGCAACGGCGCGGCGATGCGCATCCAGCCACATGTCTGGGCCAGCCGCGGCGGTGACGACCAGCTGCTCCCGGACGTGCTTCGCAACGCCGTCACGACGCACGGCCACCCGCGGGGCATCCTCGGCGCGGCGTTCCATGCGCTCTCGCTCCGCGATGCGCTTCGCTCCGGAACGATCCCGGCTCCACACGACTGGAACGGCCTGGTGCAGCGCACGGCGCGCGTTCCCGAGGTGATGTCCGGGGACGAGGCGCTGGTGGAGCGCTGGATCCCGTTCTGGGAGCAGGCGACCGGGCGCCCGTGGCCGCGCGCGGCTGCCGTCACCGCGAACGAGATCGAGCAGTTCGTCGCAACAGCGGCCCGCGCGAGTGCGGCGAGCGGCTCGCTCGCCGACCGCTACGAACGGCTCTGCGCGAGGCTCGGAGCGTTCGACCCCGAGTCGCGAGGTGCCGGCCATCTGTCCGCGGTGCTTGCGCTCTGGCTCGCCTGGGAGGGACGAGACCGGCCGCTGGAAGCGCTCGTCGCAGCGGCCGAGCTGCGCGGCTCGGACACCGACACGATCGCCACGATGGCCGGTGCGATCCTCGGGACGACGCTGGACTTCTCGCCACCTGGGTCGCTGCTCGACGACGCTCTGCACGAGCGCGAGGCGACCCGACTGTGGTCGATTGGCCGAGGGGCCGACGTCGACGACTTCACGCACCCGGACCAGCTGCGCTGGGAGGCACCCGTCACGCAGTCGGATGTCGTCGGAAGCGTCGACGGCACGCTCGCGATCGCCGGCCTCGGACCGGCGACGGCGATCGCCGAGGCGGATGGCGACCGCGGCGACGGCTTCCGCTGGCAGTGGCTGCGTCTCTCATTCGGTCAGACGATCCTCGCGAAGCGGCGTGAGACACCGCCGGCGCTCGACGAGAGCCAGCTCCCCGTGGCGTCGGCCCGGAAGATCACGTCACCGCGTCTGGTCGCCGATGCGAGACCCGCCAGGGCCTCGCATCAAGCGCACGTGGCGAGCCCGAGCGACATCGAACGCGCGGTCGACCTCGTCGTCGCGTCGAGATTCGACGCCGTCTTGATCGGGCGGCTCACGACGCAGTTCGCCCGGATGGAGCACGGCGCGAACCTCGCCGCGGCCTTCGCCGGGCTCGTCGCGAATCGCCTTCGCGTCGCCGAGCGCGACGCGTAGCCCCCGCGGCCGCCGCCCGCCGACGCGATCGGCACTAGAGTCGGCCGCGATGCGCCAGAAAGCCCCCGAGACGTCCGCCGAGCGGCTCGCGCAGCTCGAGGAGCTGCGTGCGGCGGTCGTGCACCACGCCTCCGAGAAGGCGGTCTCCAAGCAGCACGCGAAGGGCAAGCACACGGCCCGCGAGCGGATCGAGAAGCTGCTCGACGCCGGCTCCTTCCAGGAGCTGGACACCTACGTCCGCCACCGCACGATCGACTTCGACATGCAGCGCGACCGGCCCTGGGGCGACGCCGTCGTCACCGGCCACGGCACGATCGACGGTCGCCGCGTCTGCGTCTTCAGCCAGGACTTCACGGTCTTCGGCGGCTCGCTCGGCGAGGTGATGGCCGAGAAGATCTGCAAGATCATGGACCTGGCGGTCAAGATCGGCTGCCCGGTGATCGGCATCAACGACTCCGGCGGCGCGCGCATCCAGGAGGGCGTCGTCTCGCTCGGCGGCTACGGCGACGTCTTCCTGCGCAACGTGCGCGCGTCCGGCGTCGTGCCGCAAATCTCGCTGATCATGGGTCCGTGCGCGGGCGGCGCCGTGTACTCGCCGGCGATCACCGACTTCGTCTTCATGGTCAAGGAGACGTCGCACATGTTCATCACCGGCCCCGACGTGATCAGGACGGTCACCGGCGAGGAGGTCGGCTTCGAGGAGCTCGGCGGCGCGCTCGCGCACTCGACGAAGTCGGGCGTCGCGCACTTCGCCTCCGAGGACGAGGACGAGTGCCTGGCCGACGCCCGCTACCTGCTGAGCTTCCTGCCGCAGAACAACCTCGAGACGCCGCCGCGCGTCGCGCCGGCGGACGACCCGGGCCGGATGGACCCGGCGCTGGACTCGATCGTCCCCGACGCCTCGAGCAAGCCGTACGACATCCGCGACGTCGTCCGCCTCGTCGTCGACGACGGCGAGTTCCTCGAAGTGCACGAGCGCTACGCGCAGAACATCGTCTGCGGCTACGCGCGGCTGAACGGGATCGCGATCGGCGTCGTCGGCAACCAGCCGCGCGCGATGGCCGGCGTGCTCGACATCGACGCCTCGACGAAGGCCGCGCGCTTCGTGCGCGTCTGCGACGCCTTCAACATCCCGCTGCTGACGCTCGTCGACGTGCCCGGCTTCCTGCCCGGCACCTCGCAGGAGTGGGGCGGCATCATCCGCCACGGCGCCAAGCTGCTGTACGCCTACGCCGAGGCGACGGTGCCGAAGCTGACCGTGATCACGCGCAAAGCCTACGGCGGCGCCTACGACGTGATGGCCTCCAAGCACCTGCTGGCGGACGTCAACTTCGCCTGGCCGAGCGCCGAGATCGCGGTGATGGGGCCGGAGGGCGCCGTCAACATCATCCACCGCCGCGACATCGCCGGCTCGCCGACGCCGGTCGAGCGCCGGGCGGCGCTGATCGACGACTACAAGGCACGCTTCGCGAACCCGTACACGGCGGCCGAGCGCGGCTACGTCGACGACGTGATCGTCCCGCGCGAGACGCGGCCGAAGCTGATCGCGGCGCTCGAGACGCTGCTGACCAAGCGCGAGCCCGGCCCGCGCCGCAAGCACGGCAACATCCCGCTCTAGCCGGCCGCCGCCGCACGAGCGGCGAGAGGCCGAGTGACCTCGTCCAATATGGAACCAAGCCGCCGGCGGAAGAGGAAGTGCCCCTCGTCGGCGTCGAGCGCGGCGTGGCAGCGCGGCAGCGTCGCGGCGAGCTGGAGCGCGTGGTCGACCGGCACGAGCGCGTCGCGCGCGCCGTGGTAGACGTGCACGTCGACGTCGACGTCGGTCAGCTCGAAGCCCCACGGCCCCGAGGAGATCACGTAGTCCTCGACCATCCCGCGGACGCCGTCGGCGGCCGCCGCCAGGAACGAGGCGACCGCCGCGCCGCGCGTGCCGGGATCGTCGAGCAGGCGGCGGTCGCAGCTCGGCGTGCCGGCCGTCATCGCCCGCACGAGCAGCCCCGGGTGGCGGCGGATCGTCGCGACCACGAGCTCGCCGGCGCGCGCGCAGAAGCCCGGCCGCTTCGCCAGCAGCCGCAGCGCGTGACGCAGGTGCGCGGGCATCTCGGGCGTGTCGTGCGGCGCGCAGAGCGGCGACAGCGAGCTGATCGCGCCGACCGCCGAGACCCGCTCCGGCAGCTCGTGGCCGCAGGCGAGCGCGTACGGCCCGCCGGCCGAGACGCCGACGACCGCGAAGCGCTCGAGCGCGAGCGCATCCGCCAGCTGCTCGACGTCATGCGCGAAGTCGACGATCGTGCGGCCCGGCAGCGGATCCGAGCCGGCGAAGCCCGGCCGGTTGACGCTGATGTAGCGGATGCCGCGGCGCTCGAGCAGCTCGGCGAAGGCCGCCGTCTCTTGCAGCGGCGAGCCGATCGCGCCGTGCAGATAGAGCACGGGGAAGCCGGACTCCGGGCCGGCGAAGGAATGTGCCAGGCGCCGGCCGTCGCGCAGGATCAGCGGGTCCGCTTCGCGCATGTGCCTACCGCCACGCACGCTAGCCGCGCCGCGGCGAGCGCGTGCGAAAGCCTTGTGAAGCCGTCAGAGCGCGGCGAGCACACGCTCGAGCGCGCTCGCGAAGGCCGCCGGGCGCTCGATCATCGCGATGTGGCCGGCGTCCTCGACGACGGCCGTCGGCGCCTGCGGGCGCAGCTCGCGCACGAGCTCCAGCCCGGTCGGCGGGATCACCTGGTCGGCGCCGCCCCAGATCGCGCCGACCGGCAGCGGCAGCTCGGCGAGCGTCGCGCGCAGGTCGGCGGAGGCGACGGCCGCGAGCGCCTCGCGCACGCGCGTCGCGCCCGCCGAGGCCTCGACCAGCAGCTTGACCTCGATCGGCGCCAGCGCGCCCGGATCGCGCGTGCCGGTGCCGAGCAGCAGCCGCCGGCCCCAGGCGCGGTCGGCCAGCGGCACGCCGGCGCGCCGCAGCACGTTCAGCCCCTCGGTCACGGCGCCGGCCAGCTCGCCGGCCAGCGGCGGGTAGGCGCGCAGCCCGGCCGGCGCGACCAGCACCAGGGCGCGCACGCGCCGCGGGTGGCGCGCCGCCAGCGTCAGCGCGAGCGCGCCGCCCATCGAGTGCCCGACGAGGTCGAAGCGCCGCGCCGGCAGCGCGGCCGCGATCGCGTCGGCGACCTCGTCGAGCGCGAAGCCCTCGCCGACCGGCGGCGAGCCGCCGAAGCCGGGCACGTCGAGCGCGATCGTCGCGTGCCGCCGCGCGAGCGCCGGCAGCACGTGCCGCCAGATCGTGCGCGAGGCGCCGAGGCCGTGGACCAGGGCCAGCGGCCGGCCGCTGCCGGCGCGCTCGAGCGCGATCGTCGGCTGTCGGGCGTCGGCGGAGATCGAGCTGATGATGAACGACGCCGCGCTAGCCTCCGGCCGATGCGCCCGCAGCCGCACGGCGCCGGCGCCGGCGCCTCGCCCGAGGAGGCCGCGGCGGCGATCGCCGCCGTCGAGCGCTTCCTGCGCGACAGCGCACCGCCCGCGCCCGTCGTCGCCGCGCCGCCGAGCCGCTGGCTGGCGACCGCGCGCAGCGAGGCGGTCGAGCGCGAGCCGCGCGCGCTCGACCGCTGGTAGCCGGAGCCGGACAATGGCGTCCATGACCGACTACGCGATCGTCCGCGCCGACGACGTCGACGACCTCTACGCGGGCACCGACGTGCCCGGCGAGTTCCGGCCGCTGACCCGCTCGCTGGACTGCCGGCAGCTCGCCATGACGCTGATCCGCGTCCCGCCGCACTCGGACTTCGAGCAGGGCACCGGGCATTTCCACGCCGAGCTGGAGGAGCTCTACCTGGTCACGCGCGGCACGCTGACGATGCGCTTCGGCGACGAGGTCGTCGAGGTCGGCGCCGGCAGCGTCGTGCGCGTGCCGCCGAGCACGCCGCGCTCGCACCGCAACCGCGGCGATGAGCCGGTCGAGCTGTGGGCCGTCTCGCGCCGCATCGACCACGGCGACGCGACCAAGATCGACGACTTCTGGCCAGCCTCGCCGGACGCCGCCCAGCACCGTTAGCGCGCAGGACCGCTCAGGGCATCCCCGGAACGCCGTCCGGCGTCCAGGAGTAGGCGACCAGCCGCGTGCGCTCGAGCACGGTGACGCTGCCGTTGCGCGGCGCGAGCATGTGCGTCGGCGCCAGGCCCGTGAGCCGCTGGACGGCGCCGCGGACGACGCCGCCGTGGCAGAAGACCAGCCACGCGCCGCCCGCGTCGAGCAGCTCCGCGAAGGCCGCCGCGCTGCGCTCGACCATCTGATCCCAGCTCTCGCCGCCCGGCGGCACGAAGGGGCCGGCGCGCCAGGCCGGCTCGGGCATGTCCGGCGGCAGGTCGGCCATCAGCCGGCCCTCCCACGCGCCGGAGCCGACCTCGCGCAGCCGGTCGTCGCCGGCGAGGCCCGGATGGCCGGCCAGCTCGGCGGTCTGGCGCGCGCGCAGCGAGCTCGAGCAGCGGACGCGGTCGGCCGGGAAGCCGCCGAGGTACGGACGCAGCGCGGCGGCCTGGCCGCGGCCGGCCTCCGACAGCGGCGGGTCCGCGTGGCCCTGGAGCCGGTTCTCGGCGTTCCAGGTGGACTCGCCGTGACGGACGATCAGGAGTCGAGCGGGAGCGGGCATGCGGCGGCGATGTTCGCAAACCGCGCGGCCGCGACGCGGGCCGGCGCCGCGGGCTGCATCATCGGGGCATGACGATCGCGAACGAGATCACGACGGGACGCGACGATGGCTGAGCTGCTCGACGAGCTGGTGGAGTGGCTGCGGATCCCATCCGTCTCGGCCGGCGCGCCGAATCCGGACGCGCTGCTCGAGGCGGCACAGTGGGCGGCGGAGCGGGTCCGCCGCGCCGGCGGCAGCGTCGAGCTGCTGGCCACGGAGGGCGGCGCGCCGCTGGTGCTGGGCGAGCTGCGGGCGCGGCGCGAGGACGCCCCGACGGTCCTGATCTACGGCCACTACGACGTCCAGAACCCCGGCGACCCGGCCGACTGGACGACGCCCGCGTTCGAGCCGACGGTCCGCGACGGCCGCCTCTACGCACGCGGCGCCTCCGACGACAAGGGGAACTTCCTGCCGACGCTGCACGTCGCCTGCGAGCTGGCGGCCGCCGGCGAGCTCGACGTGCACGTGCGCGTGCTGATCGAGGGCGCCGAGGAGGTGGGCTCGACGGACGTCACCACCTGGGTGCTGGCCGACACGGTGGCGACCGACTGCGCGATCGTCTTCGACTCCGGCATGCTCGACGCCGACACGCCGGCGCTGACGCTCGCGACGCGCGGCATGGTCTTCGCCACGGTCGAGGTCCGCACGGCCGCGCGGCCTGTCCACTCGGGCATGTACGGCGGCGCCGCGCTGAACGCCTTCCACGCGCTGCATCGCGCGCTCGCCGCCGTCCTGCCGCATCCCGACGGTCGCCTGCCCGAGCCGCTGCGCGCCGGCATCGAGCCGCCGTCGGCCGAGGAGCTCGCGAGCTGGGAGGCGCTGCCGCCGGGCGCCGACGCGCTCGCCGAGGTCGGCGTCGTGCCGTCCGACGCCGGCGCCGCGAGCCAGTTCTACGTCCGCACCGGCGCCGAGCCCTCGCTCGACGTCAACCGGATCGAGGGCGGCGACGCGCGCACGATCGTGCCCGAGCTGGCCCGCGCGGTCGTCTCGGTGCGGCTCGCGCCCGGGCAGCGCTCGGCCGAGATCGGCCCGGCGCTTGAGCGGCTGCTGCGCGACGCGCTGCCGGCCGGCGCCGAGCTGAGCTTCAGCTTCGAGGGCGCCGAGCCCGCGCGCTTCGACCCCGCCGAGCCGGCGCTGCAGGCGGCGCGGCGCGCGCTCGCACGGGCCGGCGACGTCGAGCCGGCGCTCGTCCGCAGCGGCGGCACGCTGCCGATCCTCGCCGCGTTCGCGCAGCGCGGCATCCCGGTGGTGGTGTCCGGCTACGCGCTGCCCGAGGACGCGATCCACGCGCCCGACGAGTCGTTCCGGCTCGCCAGCCTCGAGCACGGCGCCCGCGCGGCGCGCGCGCTCTACGAGGAGCTCGCCACGCTGCGCTGAGGCGACGCCCTGACACACTAGGTCTCATGAGACGAGCGGCGATCCCTGCACTTCTGGTCACTGCCCTGATCGCCGCCGGCTGCGGTGGTGGTGGTGGCGGCGACGCCGCCGCCACCCCGTCGCCGACCGCCGGCAGCTCGAGCGCGGCGTCCGCGGACGCCGCCGGCGCGAGCTTCTGCACGCGGCTGCAGGACGCCGGCAGCAAGCTCGGCCAGGTCCTCAGCGGCGGCGGCAACGCGGCCGCGGCCGCCGTCAAGCAGCAGCTCGACCAGCTCGCCAAGAGCGCGCCAGCGAGCATCCGGACCGACGTCGAGGTCGTCGACGCGCAGTTCTCGAAGGTCGTCAGCGTGATCAAGAGCTCCGGCGTCGACGTCGGCGCGACGACCGATCCGCAGGGCATGGCCAAGCTGCAGCAGGTGCTCGCGAGCGTGAACTCGAGCAGCCTGGCGAAGGCCAACACCCACATCGCCAGCTGGATCAAGTCGCACTGCTGAGCCGCCGCCACGACTTCCGCTCGCCCAGCGAGCAGAAGTCGTGGTCTCGTGGCACACTGGTCCGGGTGAGGAGACCCGCGTCCGCGGCCCTGCTGGCCGCCCTCGTCCTCGCCGGCTGCGGCGGGGGCGACAAGAGCCCGTCCGTCGCATCGCAGGCGCCGGCGGCGACCAGCGCCGCCACGACCGCGGCCGCAGCGGCGGCGACGACGACCGCCGCCGCGAGCGCGCCGACCGCCGCCACGACGCCGGCCGCGGCCGCCGCGACGCCCGCCGGCGCCGCCGCCAGTCCGGTGCCGACGCCGATCAAGACGCCGAGCCTCCAGTACACCGATCCGACCTGCAAGCGGCTGACGCTGGTCCCCGGCGAGCTGTCGCGAGCCTTCAACGGCATGCCGAACGCCGACATGGCCGGCGTCCAGTCCGACCTCGACGCGCTGCGGCGCGACGCGCCGAAGGCGATCCGGCACGAGATCTCGACGCTCGACCGCGCCTACCGCGCGCTCGCCGCGGGGCTGCACGGCCAGACCGACGGCGCCGCCGACGGCGGCGCCGCCGCGATCGCGCGCGTGCAGAAGGTGGTGGCGACGCTCGACACCAACGCGATCAGCCTCGCCACCACCAACGTCAGCGTCTGGCTGCAGAAGCACTGCATGAGCTGATCGCGGCCGGCTGTACCGTGGTCGGTCGTGAGCGACACGCCTGAGCTGCGCCCCGGCCCGCCCTGGGCGATGGAGGAGATGATCCTCGCCGAGCCGGCGCTCGCCGGCTCGCTCGTCGCCGCGGACGGGCTGGACGCCGCCGCCGCGCTGCTGCGCGAGTCCGGCGGCCCGCTGCTGCTGGTCGGCTGCGGCACGAGCGAGCACGCCGCGCTGGCCGGCGCCGCGCTGCTCGGCGGCACGGGCCGCGACGCCTTCGAGGCGGCGCTCGAGCCGCCGCGCGCCGGCGCCCTGATCGCGATCTCGCACGAGGCGGGCACCGCGGCGACGCTGGCGGCGCTCGCCGCCGCGCCGGTCCCGTCGCTGCTGATCACCGCGCGGCCGGACCGCGTCGTCGCAGGCGCGGCGACGCGCGTGCTCGCGACGCCGCTGGTCGACCGCTCCTGGTGCCACACGGTCGGCTACCTGTCGCCGCTGGTCACGCTGGCGGCGCTCGCCGGCGAGCGCGACGGCGCCGCGATCGCGGCGCTGCTGGCCGCGGTGCTGGCCGAGCGCGCGCGCTTCGCCGCCGCGGCGGCGGCGCTGGCCGGCTGCGAGCGGCTGCTGGTCGTCGGCAGCGGCGTCGACGCGATCAGCGCGCGCGAGCTGGCGCTGAAGATCGAGGAGGGCGTGCACGTGCCGTGCCGGCCGCTCGCGCTCGAGACGCTGCTGCACGGCCACCTGCCGGCGGCCGACGCGCGCACCGGCCTCGTGCTGCTGCGGCTCGACGCGCGCGCCGGCGAGCGCCGCGACGCGCGCGCGGACGACGCGCTCGCCGCCTGCGCCGCGCTGTCGATGCCCACGGTCGTGATCGGCGGCGACGCCACCGCGACCGGCGACGCCGCAGTGGCCGGCGGCGCCGCCGCCGCGGCGCCGGGCGAGGCCGCGGCGCGCGTCGACGCCGCGGGCGCGCCGCTGCGCGTGCCGCTCGCGCCGCTGCTGCGCGCGTCCTCGCTCGCGCCCGTCCCCGCCGCGCTGCTCGCCGGCGCGCTGGCGCTGCAGCTGCTGACGCTCGAGCTGGTCCACGCCGCCGGCACGAACCCGGATCTGATCCGCCGCGAGCAGCCCGCGTACGCGGCCGCCGCGGCGGCGTCGAACACGTGAGCGGCATCCCCGCGGCGCTGGCCGCCTCGCTGCTCTGGGGCGTCGGCGACTTCACCGCCGGGCGGCTCAGCCGCACGCACCCCGTGCTGCTGGTCGCGCTCGTCGGGCAGGTCGCCGGACTGCTCGTGCTGCTGGCGATCGCGGCCTTCCGCGGGCTCAATGCCGGCGCCTTCCTGCCGGGCGCGCTGGCCGGGCTGGCCGGCGTCGCGTCGGTGCTGTCCTTCTACCGCGCGCTGGCGCTCGGCACGATGAGCGTCGTCGCGCCGATCGGCGCCACCAGCGTGATCGTGCCGGTCGCCTGGAGCGTCGCCGAAGACCAGCGGCCGAGCGCGCTGCAATGGGCCGGGATGGTCGCCGCGCTCGCCGGCGTCGCGCTCGCCACGCGCGAGCCGGGCGGCGGCGCGCCCTCGCGCGACGCGCGCGCGGCGCTGCGCCTGGCCGTCGTCGCCGCGATCACGATCGGCCTCTCGCTCGTCGCCTTCGACAAGGCCGGCGAGCACGACGCGCTCTCCGGCATCACCGCCGCGCGCGTCGTCTCGGTCACGCTGCTGAGCACGATCGCGCTGGTCCAGCGCCCGCGCACGAGCGCCCGCGCGCTGCCCAAGCTGGCCGCCGTCGGCCTGCTCGACACCGGCGCGAACACGGCCTTCGCGATCGCCACGACCGGCGGCCTGCTGGCGCTCGTCGCCGTGCTCGGCGGCCTCTACCCGATCGTCACCAGCGCGCTCGCCTACCTGCTGCTCGGCGAGCGGCTGACGCGCCACCAGCGCATCGGCGTCGTGATCGCGCTGATCGGCATCCCGCTGATCAGCGCCGGCTGACTACGCGGCGAATCGATCAGTCGATTATTCGACTACCCGACTGATCGCCTAAACTGGTCGCCATGCTCTTCGCCCTGCCGACGATGACCGAGGCCCTCGCGTCGCAGCTGCGCGAGCTCGACGAGCTGCGCGAGCGGCTCGGCACGGTCACCGGCGGCAGCGGCCGCTGGCTCGGCCAGCTGCGGCGCCAGCTGCGCGCGAGCACGATGCACAGCTCCGTGTCGATCGAGGGCTTTCGCGTGCCGGCGGAGGACCAGCCGAAGATCGTGTCCGGTGCGTTCGTCCCGAAGCGCGACGACAGCGACCGCATGGCGCTGGCGTGCTACGCGCATGCGATGGACCACGTCGCGACGCTGGCGATCGACCCGCAGTTCCGCTGGACCGACCGCGTGATCCTCGACCTGCACTTCGACGCCTGCTCGTTCCAGCGCAAACGCTCGCCCGGGCTCTGGCGCAGCGGACCGATCTACGTCACGAGCGTCGACGACGGCCCGCCGGCGTACACCGGCCCGGCCGCCGACGCGGTCGTCGGCCTGATGGACGAGGTCGTCGACTGGCTCGAACGCGGCGACCTCGACGCCCACGTCGCCGTGCGCGCGGCGATGGCGCACCTGCACCTCGTGTCGGTCCATCCCTTCGACGACGGCAACGGACGCCTCGCGCGCATCGTGCAGTCGCTGGTGCTGGCACGAGCCGGGCTGCTCGCCCCCGAGTTCGGCTCGATCGAGGAGTACCTGGGCCACAACACCAGCGCCTACTACCGGGTGCTCCAGCAGGTCCAGGGCGGCAGCTACCAGCCCGAGCGCGACGCCGCGCCGTGGCTGCGCTTCTGCGTCGCCGCGCACGTCGAGCAGGCGCAGGCGCGGCTGGATCAGATCGACGCCGCGGCCACGCGCTGGTCGAAGCTCGAGGCGCTCGTCGCCGCCCGCGGCTGGCCGGACCGGCTGGTCGTCGCCTTGGAGCGAAGCCTGTTCGAGGGCGTCGACCGCGGCGCCTACGCCGACGAGGCCGGCGTGTCACCGGCGACGGCGACCGCCGATCTCCGCCGGCTGGCGGACGCCGGCCTGATCACGCAACACGGCGTCGCGCGCGGCACGCGCTACCTGGCGTCCGACGCGCTGCGGGCGCAGGCGACCGCATGACGCTTACGCCGCGCTGACGCGGGCGGCGTTCTCGGCGTGGATCTTGCGCTGTGCGGCGCCGCGGCGCGCGAGCGGCAGCTTCGCGTCGGCGCCGTGCTCGAGCAGCGCCTGCAGGTAGGCGCGGTCCTCGCGCAGCAGCGCCGCGGCGCGCGTGCCGTCGATCGTGCCGCCGTGGCCGGGCACGACGTGGTCGGCGCGCTCGACGAGCGGCTCCAGCCGCGTCAGCGTCGCCAGGTAGGCGGACGCCGAGCCGCCCTCGCTGAGCATCGGGATCTCGAACGGCGACAGGTAGTCGCCGACGACGAGCACGCTCGCCCAGGGGATCCAGATCGCCATGCCGTCGGCCGTGTGGCCGTCGGCCGGCTGCAGCTCGAGCTCGACCTCGCCGAGGCCGACGTGGCCGGGCACCGGCAGCGTCTGCGCGCCCGGCAGCGACAGCGGGCCGGGCCGCTCGACGTAGAGCTCGTCGTCGAAGTCGCGCAGGCCGCGCTGCGCCGCCCCCGGCTCGGAGATCAGCCGCGCCGCGCTCGTCTCGGCGACGCCGAGCGGCGCCTCCGGGAACGCGTAGCGGCCGAGCAGGTGGTCCCAGTCGGCGTGCGTCGCCAGCAGCCCGACGATCGCGAACTGCGCCTGCGCGGCGATCGCCGGCAGGATCTCCAGCTCGTCCGGGAAGACCGGCGAGTCGATCAGGAACGCCTCGCCGCCGGAGCGCACGAGCACGGCGCTCGTGGCGTACGCGCGCGACCTGACGACGATGACGTCCGAGTGCAGCCCGACGGCCTGCACGGCCGCGCGCTAGGCCGCGCCGAGCAGCTTCGCCGCCTCGAGGAGCGTGCGCACCTCGGCGGTCGGCTTCTTCTGCGACGGGTCGAGCGACTCCTTGTGCCGGTTGACCCAGATCACCGGGACCTTGGCCTTGATGCACGGCTCGACGTCGTAGTAGTACGACGACGCCACGTGCACCCAGCCCTTCTTGGTGCCGATGCGGCGCTCGCACTCCTTGAAGTGCGCCGGGTCGGGCTTGTAGGAGCGCACCTGCTGCGCGGTGACGACGAGGTCGAAGTCCGTCTTGAAGTGACGCCGCGTCTCGCCCAGCAGCTTGTCGTCGATGTTCGAGACCAGCCCCAGCTCGTACTTCTTGCGCAGCCGCTCGAGCTGCGTGTTGGTCTCCTTGAAGGGCGGCCAGCGCTTGACCGACTCGGGCAGGAAGCCGGAGCGCGAGGGCTCGAGCGGCCAGCCGAGCTGGCGTGAGATCTGGACGGCGGTGCGGCGCAGGACCTCGGCGTAGAGCTCGTACGAGCCGCCCTTGATCTCCTGTTGGATCTCGAGGAACAGCGGCACGAGCTCGTCGCGAGCCAGCGTGTAGCCGTCCTTCTCCGCCTCTTTGGCGAAGGCGTCGTAGGCGCCGGTCTCCCAGTCGATGAGAGTGCCGTAGACGTCGAACGTGACGAAGGAGATTTCCTTGGGCAGGGGCATCGCGGTCAGGCATTGTGACATTCGCCCGCTCGAAGCGGCGTTCGACTCGTGCTCGCACTCGGAGAGCTTCCGCGAGGCCACCTCGCAGATCGCCCAGACGACACTGCGCTCGGTGCTCGGCAAGGCCGACCTCGACCACCTGCTGTCAGAGCGCGAGCAGCTCAACGAGCAGCTGCAGGAGATCATCGACGAGCAGACCGAGCCGTGGGGCGTGAAGGTCACGACGGTCGAGATCAAGGACGTCGGCATCCCGTCGGCGATGCAGCGCGCGATGGCGCGCCAGGCCGAGGCCGAGCGCGAGCGGCGCGCGAAGATCATCAACGCCGAGGGCGAGTACCAGGCGGCCGAGCGACTCAGCCAGGCCGCCGACGTGATCAGCCGCAACCCGGCGACGATGCAGCTGCGCTACCTGCAGACGCTGGGCGAGATCGGCGTCGACCAGAACACGACGGTCGTCTTCCCGCTGCCGCTCGACCTCGTCAGGCCGCTGCTCGCCGCCGCCGAGCAGGTCGCGGCGACGGACGGTCAGAGCGCGCCGAGCGGCCAGGGCGAGCTGCCGCGCGCGAACGGCGCGCCGGCGCGCGTGGAGCCGGCGAGCGAGCGGGACGCGGCTGGGCGATAGAGTCGCCAGCCGCGCATGGATCTTCTCGAATATCAGGGCAAGCAGCTGTTCGCTCGCCATGGCGTTCCGGTCCCGTCCGGGGCGCCTGCCACCACCGTCGAGGATGCCGTCGCCGCCGCCGAGCAGATCGGCTACCCCTGCGTCGTCAAGGCGCAGGTGCAGATCGGCGGTCGCGGCAAGGCCGGCGGCATCAAGGTCGCACAGAACCGCGAGGAGGCCGAGGCGCACGCCACGGCGATCCTCGGGATGGACATCCGCGGCCACGTCGTCCACGAGGTCTGGGTCGAGGCCGCCTCGGACATCGCCTCCGAGTACTACGCCTCGATCGTCTTCGACCGCTCGGCCAAGAAGCCGCTCGTGATGCTCTCGACGCAGGGCGGCGTCGAGATCGAGGAGGTCGCCGCCGCCAACCCGGAGGCGATCGCCCGCCTGCACGTCGACCCGCTGCTCGGCTTCCAGGACTTCCACGGCCGCAAGCTCGCCTACGCGGCCGGCGTCGACGCCGACGTCGTGCGGCCGATCGGCGGCCTGCTGCGCCGGCTCTACGACGCGTTCGTAGCCGAGGAGGCGCTGCTGACCGAGGTCAACCCGCTGATCGTCACCGGCGACCGCTCGGTCCGCGCGCTCGACGCGAAGGTGACGCTCGACGACAACTCGCTCGTCCGCCATCCCGAGAACGCCGCGCTGCGCAACACCGCGGCCGAGGACGCGCAGGAGAAGATGGCCCGCGAGCGCGGCCTGACGTTCGTCAAGCTCGACGGCAACGTCGGCATCCTCGGCAACGGCGCCGGGCTCGTGATGTCGACGCTCGACGTCGTCGCGCAGGCCGGCGGCCGGCCGGCGAACTTCCTCGACGCCGGCGGCGGCTCGCGCGCCGAGGCGATCACCTCCGCGGTCGAGGTGATCCTCTCGAACGAGAACGTCACGGCGGTCCTGTTCAACATCTTCGGCGGCATCACGCGCTGCGACGAGGTCGCGCGCGGGCTGATCGAGGCGTTCGCGCAGATCAAGCCGACGGTGCCGTTCGTCGTCCGGCTGGACGGCACGAACGACGTCGAGGGCCGCAAGCTGCTCGCCGACGCCGCGCTGCCGAACGTGTTCACCGAGGCGACGATGCTCGGCGCCGCGAAGAAGGTCGTGGAGCTGGCTGGCTGATGTCCATCCTCGTCGACAACGACACGCGCCTGGTCGTCTCCGGCATCACCGGCCGCGAGGGCACCTTCCACGCGCTCAACAACCGCCGCTACGGCACGCAGGTCGTCGCGGGCGTCACGCCCGGCAAGGGCGGCCAGGACGTCGAGGGCATCCCCGTCTTCAACACGTTCGAGGCCGCGGTCGCCGAGACCGGCGCCAACACGGCGATGATCTTCGTGCCGCCGCGCTTCGCCGCCGACTCGATCCTCGAGGCCGAGGACGCCGGCGTCTCGCTGATCATCGCGATCACCGAGGGCATCCCGGCGCATGACGAGCTGCGCGTCTACAACCACCTGTCGCGCAACCCGAACGTGCGCCTGGTCGGCCCCAACTGCCCGGGCATCCTCTCGCCGGGCAAGGCCAACGTCGGCATCATCCCCGCGAGCTTCTTCAGCGAGGGCAACGTCGGCGTCGTCTCGCGCTCGGGCACGCTGACCTACCAGATCGGCAACGAGCTGGCCCAGCGCGGCTTCGGCAACTCGAGCATCGTCGGCATCGGCGGCGACCCGGTCCCCGGCTCGAGCTTCATCGACATCATCGGCCTGTTCGAGGCCGACCCGGAGACCGAGCTGATCGTGATGGCGGGCGAGATCGGCGGCAGCGCCGAGGAGGAGGCGGCCGAGTTCATCGCCGCCAACGTCTCCAAGCCGGTCGTCGCCTACATCGCCGGCTTCACCGCGCCGGAGGGCAAGACGATGGGCCACGCCGGCGCGATCGTCTCCGGCACGGCCGGCACCGCCAAGGCGAAGGCCGAGGCGCTGGAGGCGCGCGGCGTCCGCGTCGGCCGCACGCCGACCGAGGTCGCCGAGATCGCCGCCGACATCGCGGCGTCGCTGAAGGCCGCCTAGCTCCTGCGCCCGAGGGCCCTGCGCGTCAGGCGACGCGCAGGGTCCTCGCCGGCCAGCTGCTCTTCTTGAACGGCGAGCCCTTCTTCGGCGTGAACGTCGCTGTGATCCGGTAGGTCCCGGCCTTCTTGAAGGTGTACGGGATCTTGAAGGTCTTGCTCGCCTTGCCCTTGCCGTAGCGCGAGACGACCTTCCACCTCCTGCCGTCCTTGCGCGCGACGAGGATCTGCGTCTTGCCCTGGACCGTCGCGACCTTCTGCGACGGCACGACGCGGCCCGTGATCGTCAGCTTGCGGTGCTTGAGCTTGCTCAGCGTGATCCGCAGCTTCGTCGCCACCGCGAGCTTATAGGCGCCGCCACCGCCGACGTGCGTGACCTTGATCGTCGCGGTCGCGACGTTCTTGGCGGCGTCGTAGGCCTTGGCGACGATCGTGTGCGGGCCGTAGGCGAGCCTCTTCGCGCCCTGCCAGTCGAGCGTGCAGCTGGCGCCGCTGCCGGAGATCTTCGTCTTCGTCGGGATCGCCTTGCCGTCGACGAGCAGCTGGATCTTCGTCACGCCCTGGTCGTCGCTGGCGGTGATCTTGATCGGCAGGGCGGCGAGGTAGCTGCCACCGTCCTTCGGCGCGCTGATCGTGACCGTCGGCGCGCTCTTGTCGACGCTCGCGCCGCAGCCCTGCGGCTTCGCCGAGCCGGCGCTCTCGAAGGCGCTGAAGGCCGGCTTCGGGTTCAGCTTGTCGTCGAGCAGGCCGAGCCGCAGGTCGTAGTTGGCCGAGCCCGAGTCGTAGTCGGCGAGCGAGAACCAGAGCGCCTGCTGCACGTAGGGGTCGGCGGCGAGGCAGCTGTAGGCCTTCGTCAGGTACTGCGCCTGCTGGGCGTCCGAGACGCCGCCGGCCTTCTTGCCGGCGCTGGCGCCGGTGTTGCAGCTGGCGCTGGTCGTCGCCCAGCCGATCTCAGTCATCCAGATCGGCTTGTCGTCGCCGTTGGCCAGCTCGGTCTGGTGGACCTCGCGGTAGCCGGTGAAGGAGAAGCGGCCGATGCGGCCGTTCGCCTCGCGGTAGAAGGCGCTCGGGTCGGCCGTCACGCAGGCCGTGTCGGTGTGGACGCCGACGACGTCGAAGGCGCCCTTGGCGCCGTTGGCGTAGAGGTCCTGCAGGAAGTCGTAGTCGTTGCCGACGAGGCCGCCGATGACGACCGGCGCGCCCGGGTCCTGCGCCTTGATCGCCGGGTAGGTCGCGCGCAGCAGCGCGGCGTAGGCGGCGGCGCTCGGGTTGGCCCAGAACGGCGCGTCGTCCTCCTCGTTCCAGATCTCGTAGCCCGCGACCTGGCCGCGCAGCGCCGCCGCGATCTGGCCGGCCGTGGCGGCGTAGGCGGCGACGTTCGGCGGCGCGTTCGAGCCGGGCGCGGCGAGGATCGTGATCAGCGGCGTCGCGCCGAGCCCGTGCAGCCGCGCCGCCATCGCCGTGTACTGGCCGAGCATCGCCGGGTTGGTCTGGATCTGCGACGTGTAGATCCAGACGCGCACGGTCTTGGCCTTCGACTGCGCGATCCGCGTCCAGGTCGTCTCCGACAGCGACGGTCCGACGACGTTGACGCCGGGTACCGCGGCCTGTGCGACGCGCGGCGCCGCGGCGAGCGCGAGGACGACGAGCAGCGGGACGAGCAGCAGGCGGCGCATGGGGCTCCGGTTCTCGAACGGCAGGTGACTTTGTGTCCTTTAGCACACAGGACAGCCATCACCTGTCGTTAATGGTGTTCCCCTGTTCGCGCGCGCGGACTGACGGATCACACCTTAGGGAAACGGTGCGGTGGCTCGCTCGCCGCGGCGGCGAGCGCGCTGACGCGCTCGTGCAGCCACGGCACGTGCGGCTCGTGCTCGGGCTTCATCAGGACGCTGCGCAGCACGCGCGCGGCCGGGGCGTCGCGCTCGAGGTCCTCCGGCAGCGCGTCGGCGCCCACCTGCAGCGTGCTGAGGAAGACCGGGTCGGCGGCGGCCATGCCGTCGATCAGCAGCCGCCCGCCGGCGGCGTCGACCGCCGCGACCGACGGCGCCGCCGGGAAGAAGCAGAGGATGTCCAGCTCCGGACGCCGCAGCAGCCGCAGCGGCTCGGACTCCTCGATCAGGTCGGCCCAGGCGCGCGCGGCGCGCACGCCGGCGGCGAGGATCGGCTTCAGGTCGAGCGCGCGCAGCGTCAGCCAGAGCGCCGCGGCGGCGGCGCCGGCGCGCGAGCACTCGAGGCTGATCTCGCCCAGGTGCAGCTCGTCCGAGGTGAAGTAGGTGTAGGGCGAGTCGTGCTTGTAGTAGGCGCCGACCGCCGGGTCGCGGAACAGCACGGCGCCGCAGCCGTAGGGCTGCAGGCCGTGCTTGTGCGGGTCGACGACGACCGAGTCGCAGTGCGCGATCGCGCGCAGCGGCGCGGCCGGCACGAGCGGGTCCGCGTCGTGCGCGAGCAGCGTGAAGAAGCCGCCGTAGGCGGCGTCGACGTGCAGCCGCACGCCGTGGCGCTCGCGCAGCGCCAGCGCCGCGTCGATCGCGTCGACGACGCCCGTGCCGGTGCTGCCGGCCGTCAGCACGACCGTGCCGACGTCGTGGCCGCGGCAGATCGCGTCGACGGCGTCGAGGTCGATCCGGCCGTCGGCGTCGGTCGGCGCCTCCAGCGCAGTGACGCCGAGCACGCCGCACATCCGCGCGTGCGTGTAGTGCGCGCCGGCGCCGTGGACGATCGCCTTGCCGGGATGCAGCTGGCGCGCGACCCAGAGCGCCTCCAGGTTGGCGATCGTGCCGGAGGCGGTCAGGTGCCCGAGCGCGTCGTCGGGCAGGCCGAACATCGCCGCCAGGTCGCGCACGACCTCCTTCTCCATCGCGCTCGTCGCCGGCCCGCCGTCGAGCGCGTGGTTGTTCGTGTTGACGAGCATCGCGGCCGCGTAGGCCGCCGCCGCGACCGGGTGCGGCGGCTTCAGCATCTGGCCCGCGTAGCGCGGGTGGAAGAACGGGTAGTTGCCGCCCATCCGCTCCGCGAACTCGCCCCAGGCGGCGTCCAGGCGGGCGGCGTCGACGGCGAGCGCGGGATGGCTCGGCGCGGCCCCCGCGCGCGCCTCCCAGGCGGCGACGAGATCGAGGGCGCGGGGGAGCAGGTCGGCGAGCTGGGACTGGCGCTGACTGGGCACCCGGCGAGCGTACCGGTCCACGTATGCTGGACCGATGGCCACGATCTCCTTCGCCCGCGGGGCGCCGTCGCTGGACATCGTCGACGTCGACGGACTGCGCGAGGCCGCGCAGCTCGCCTTCGAGAAGGATCCGGGTGGCACGACGGCGTACGGCACGTCAGTCGGCTACGTCCCGCTGCGCGAGTGGATCGCCGCGCAGCACAACGCGGCGCCCGAGCAGGTGCTCGTCACCAACGGCTCGATGCAGGCCGACGCGTTCCTCTTCCAGCTGCTCGTGCAGCCCGGCGACGAGGTCGTCGTCGAGTCGCCGACCTACGACCGCACGCTGCTGAACCTGCGCCAGCGCGGCGCCGATCTGCGGATGATCACGCTGCAGCGCGACGGCATCGACGTCGAGGAGTTGGAGATGGCGCTGGCCGCCGGCCTGCGCCCGAAGCTCGCGCACATCATCCCGAACTTCCAGAACCCGGCCGGCCACACGCTGTCGGCGGCCAAGCGCGCGCGGCTGCTCGAGCAGGCCGAGCAGTACGACTTCACGATCTTCGAGGACGACCCCTACGTCTCGATCCGCTTCGAGGGCGAGGAGGTGCCGACGCTGCTCTCGCAGGACGGCGCCGGCAAGGTCGTCTACGCGTCGTCGTTCTCCAAGACGGTCTGCCCCGGCATCCGTGTCGGCTACCTGGTCGGCCCGCAGGCGCTGATCAAGCAGGTCCAGACGATCGCGACGAACACCTACATCTCGCCGAGCATGGTCTCGCAGTCGATCGTCAACCAGTTCGCCCGCTCCGGGCGCATGGACGGCGCGATCGCGACGGTCAAGAACGCGCTGCGCGAGCGCCGCGACGCGCTCGTCACGGCGCTCGAGCGCGAGCTGCCCGAGGCCCGCTTCACGCCGCCGCAGGGCGGCTACTTCATGTGGGTCGAGCTGCCCGAGGCGGTCGACGTGGCCGAGCTCGAGAAGGCCGCCGCCGAGCGCGAGGTGATCTTCGTCAAGGGCACGGACTTCCTGCTCGAGGGCGGCGCGAACACGCTGCGGCTCGCCTACTCCGGCGTCACGCCGGAGCAGATCGACGAGGGCGTCTCGCGCCTGGCCGCCGCCGTCCGCAGCCTCGGCGTCACCGCCTAGCACGCCGCTTCGCGCGGCGGCCCGCCGGCCGCCGCGCGGACGCGCGTCACGCCGTGGCGGTCATCGCCTCGCGCGTGCGGCGCTCCAGCTCCTCGTCGCTCAGGTCCTCGGTGTGCGTTCCGAGGATCCAGCGGTGCCCGAACGGGTCGCGGATCGAGCCGGCGCGGTCGCCGTGGAACTGCGGCGCGACCTTGACGAGCAGCGTCGCGCCGGCGGCGACGGCGCGCTCCTGCAGGCCCTCGGCGTCCTCGCCGTAGATCATCAGCGAGCTCGAGGTCGGCCCGTCCTCGCTCGGCGCGGCGATCCCGAGCTCGGGGAACGCGTCGGAGACGCAGACGGTGCTGTCGCCGATGCGCAGCTCGGAGTGCATCAGCTTGCCGTCGAGCAGCAGCCTGCGCACGATCGTGGCGCCGAGCGCGCGCTCGTAGAAGTCGAGCGCCGCCACGCCGTCGGCGACGACGAGGCAGGCGGTGACGCTGTGGAATCCCTCGGGAATCGGCTTCGCGGTCATGCCGGCCACGCTACGCCGGCGGCGTGCGCCCGTATTGGAAGAATGCGACAGCGATGCGCGAGCCGGCCGACGCGACCACGAGCCTGCGCGGGATCCTCGATCCCGCGGCCGCCCGGCGCCACTTCCGGCTGACGCGCTACGCGCCGTGCGCGGCGCTCGCGCACCTCGTCGAGCGCTACTGGGTCGTCGCCTGGGACCTGCGCGGGCGGCCGCCGTTCACGCAGAGCGTCGTCTCGCATCCGAGCGTGAACCTCGTCGTCGAGCCGTCGCAGGCGCTGGTCTTCGGCGTCAACACGGGCCGCTTCGACCGCGAGCTGCGCGGCCGCGGCGGCGCCGTCGCGGTCAAGTTCCGGCCGGCCGGCTTCCACCCGTTCATGCCGGTGCCGGCGGCGACGCTGACCAACCGCGCGATCCCGCTCGCGCAGGCCTTCGGCGCGAGCGACCTGCACGAGCGCGTGCTCGCCGCCGGCGAGCGCGACGCGCCGCGGATCGCGCTGCTGGAGGCCTTCCTGCTCGAGCGGCTGCCGCCGCGCGACCCGCAGGTCGAGCGCGTCCACGAGATCGTCCGGCTGATCCTCGCCGAGGGCGACCTGACGCGCGTCGAGCAGCTGGTCGCGCGGCTCGGCACGACGCCGCGTACGCTGCAGCGGCTGTTCCGCGAGTACGTCGGCGTCTCGCCGAAGTGGGTGCTGCGGCGCGTGCGCCTGCACGAGGCGGCCGAGCGGATGGGCGCCGACCCGGACGTCGACTGGCCGCTGCTGGCGCTCGAGCTCGGCTACTTCGACCAGGCGCACTTCATCCGCGACTTCAAGTCGGTCGTCGGCCGCTCGCCCGCGGACTACGCGGCGGTCTGCCGCGACCTGGCGTGCGCGGCGTGAGGCGGCGGCGCGGCGAGCCGCGCCGCGTCGTCGCCGCGCCGTCGGCGGCGCTGCCCGCCGGCACCGTGCTGGCCCGCAACCACGGCGCGCTGCTGCCGCTCAGCGCCCGCTCGCTGCGCCACGTCGCGCTGATCGGCGCGGCGGCCGAGCCGCTGCGCGACGCGCTCGCGTCGGCGCTGCCGCGAGCGCGAGTGGACTGGGCGCCGGGCGCGCACGAGGAGGGGGCGCGGGGCGCGGGACGGGACGACGGGCGGGCGGCGGGGGCGCACGAGGAGGGGGCGCCGGACGCGGGGCGCGACGATCGGCGGGCGGCGGGGGCGGGCGAGCACGGACCGGCGCGACGCGCGGACGCGGGGCGCGACGACGGGCGGGCGGCTGGCGCGCGGCGCGACGCGAACGCGGATGCGGCGCTGCAGGCGCTCGACCTCGCGGACGACGCCGACGTCGCGATCGCGGTCGGTGCGACGAACGCGCTGGTCCACGCGCTCAGCGACGCGAAGGCGCGCACCGTCGCGATCGTCGACGCGAGCGCCGCCGGCGCGCTGCCGTGGCTGGCGCAGGTGCCGGCGGTGCTGATCGCCGAGCGGCTCGGCGACGGCGCCGCGCTGGCCGCGCTGCTGCTCGGCGCGACGGAGCCGCGCGGCCGGCTCGCGCGCGCCTGGCCGGACTTCCCGCTCGGCCACGGGCTCGGCTACACGTCGTGGGACTACCTCGGCGTCGAGCCGACCGCGGACGGCGTGCGCGTGCACGTCGTCAACAGCGGCACGCGCCGCGGCGCGGAGGCGATCCAGCTCTACGCTCCGGGCGCGCTCGACCGCCCGCTCGCCGTCGCGCTCGTCGAGGCCGACGCCGACGAGCGGCTCGCGGTCGAGATCGCGGTCGCGGCGGACGCGCGCGGCGGACGCGAGCCGGACGCGCGCGGCGGCGAGGTCAGCTGCCGCGCGGCGGCCGCCGGACGCGGGCCGCGGGCGCTGCTCGCCGGCCGCTCCGCCGGCGACCTGCGCGCGGAGCTGGCGCGCTGATGGAGCTGCGCCAGCTGCGCTACTTCGCCGCCGTCGCGCGCCACGGCCACTTCACGCGCGCCGCGCAGGAGCTCTACGTCACGCAGCCGGCGCTCTCGCAGCAGATCCGCCGGCTCGAGGCCGAGGTCGGGCTGGCGCTGCTGCGCCGGACGCCGCACGGCGTCGAGCTGACGCCGGCCGGCGCCGACCTGCTCGTGCACGCCGAGGCGGCGCTGGCCGAGGTCGAGGCGGCGCGCGCGCAGCTGGACCGTCACGCCGGCGCCGCGCGCGGCGTCGCACGGGTCGCCGCGACCGCCGCCGACGCGCCGCCGCTGGCGCAGGCGCTGGCCGCGTTCCACGCCGCCCACCCGGGCATCCAGATCGCGCTGCGCCTGGGCTCCGCCGCCGAGGTCGCGCAGCTGATCGCGCGCGCCGCGGTCGACGTCGCGCTGCTCGCGCTCAGCGGCGAGCCGCCCGCCGGCGTCGTCGCCCACGCCCACCGGCGCGAGCCGCTGCGCGTCGCCGTCGCGCTCGAGGACCCGCTCGCCGGCGCCGCGGATCTGCGCCTCGACGCGCTGCAGGGCCGCCCGTTCATCCTCGCCGAGCAGGGCACGGCGCTGCGCGCGACCGTGCTCGCCGCGACGCAGCGCGCCGGCTTCAGCCCGCTGCCGCTGTTCGAGGTCGGCGACCCGGGCACGATCCGCCACCTCGTCCGCGCCGGCCTCGGCGTCAGCCTCGTCCCCGCCTCCTGGCTCGAGCGCCCCGGCCCGATCGTCGCCGCCGCCGACCTCGCGGCGCCGCCCGTCCACGAGCTGGCGCTGCTGACGCCGGCCGCCGGCCAGACGCCGGCCGGCGCGCTGGCGTTCGAGCACCTGCGCGCGACGTGCTGAGCGGACCAGAACGACCCTGTCATCGGACGTCGTCAGCCTGAGCCGTTCGGTTCCGTACTCTCAGCAGCACGCATCATGAGCGACCTCGTCACGGCATCCGACCCGCTCCCGCGTCCGACCGCCGACGCTCGTTCGATCTCCGAGCTGGTCGCTGCGGCACGTGCCGGGACGCTCCGCATTCCACCGTTTCAGCGACGGTTTCGCTGGGGTGGGACGGACATCGAGCGGCTGTTCGAGAGCATCTGGAAGGGCTATCCGATTGGCAGCCTGCTGCTCTGGGAACGTGCGGCGCCGGCAACCGTGATCGAGTTCGGACCGCTCCAGGTCGAGGCGCGCGCGCAGACGGAGGCGCTGTTCGTCGTCGACGGGCAGCAGCGCCTGACCAGCCTCGTCGGCGTGCTGGCGGCGCCGGAGGGGGTGCGCGGGCCGTTCGAGCTGTACTTCGACCTCGCGACGCAGCAGTTCCGCCGCGCCGGCTCGCGGCGACCGCCGGCCAGCTGGCTGCCGCTGCGGCTCGCCATCGACACCAATGCGCTGCTGAGCTGGCTGCTCGCCTTCCGCGCGCAGGGCGGCGGCGAAGAGCTCGTGCAGACGGCGACCGTGCTCGGCAACCGGCTCAGCGACTATCGGATCCCCGTGTCGATCGTCCGCACCGACGACGAGAGCGTCCTGCGCGACATCTTCGATCGCATGAACACGTTCGGCCGCCGGCTGACCAAGGCCGAGGTCTTCCAGGCGTTGCACGCCGTGTCCGGCCAGAAGGATCCGCATGACCTGACCGACCTCGGCTCCGCCGTCGATGTCCTCGGCTTCGGCAGCCTGCGCGAGGACACGATCTTGCGCGCGGTCCTCGCCGTACGCGGCGGTGACCCCTTCCGCGATTTCCGCAGGGAGTTCGACGACGGCAGCGATCCCGCCGAGACCTACGACCGGACGTCGCACGCGCTGCAGCGGACCGTGCACTTCCTCCAGGGCGATGTCGGCATCCCGCACGTCCGCGCGCTTCCCTACGCGCTGGTGATCCCCGTGCTGGTCCGCTTCTTCGACCTGCATCCCGCGCCGACACCGCGAACGAGGGTGCTGCTGCGCCGCTGGGTGTGGCGAGCCGCTGTGGCAGGCATCGGCGGCGGCAGCGGAACCACAGCCACGCTGCGACGGATGGTGCAGGGACTCGACGGCGACGAGGACGCCAGCGCGCAGCGGCTGCTCGCCGAGGTCGGGCCGTTCCCTGCACGGCCGCTCGACCTGCGGGCGACGCAGCTCAACCGCGCTGCCGCACGGGCGAACGTGGCGCTGCTGAGCACGCTGTCGCCGCTGGATCTCGAGACCGGCGACCCGATCGACGTCGCGCAGGTGCTCGACGATCCGTCCGGGCTGCTGCGGGTGCCGGCAGCGTCCGGGCGGGTCGAGTCGCTCGCCAGCGTCCTGCTGCACCCGGCCATCTCGGACGACGCAATCGAGGGGCTGATCGGCGAAGCGACGCCAGACGCGCTGGCATCGCACGGCGTGCCGCAGGAAGCGGTCGACCAGCTCGTCGACGGCGACGTCGACGGCTTCCTCGCCCTGCGCCTCGCCCGGCTGCAGGAGCTGCTCGACAGCCGGATCCTCGCGCTCGCCGAGCCGACGGCGTCGGATCGGCCATCGATCTCCTCGCTCGTGGTCGCGGATGACGTCGGCTGATGGCGAGTCGCTCGGCGTCTGGCTCGGCGCGGTGCACGTCGGTGAGCTCGTACGCACGCTCGAGGGTGCGCGCTTCGCGCTCGCCGACGACTATCTCGCGCGCGCCGAACGCCCGGTGCTCGGTCAGATCTTCGAGGACGATCCACGCGGCACCTCCTGGGCGCGCCAGGGTGTCCCCAGCTGGTTCGCCAACCTGCTCCCCGAAGGCGCGCTGCGCGATCTGATCGCCGCCCGCGAGGGCGTCCACCCTACGCGCGGCTTCTTCCTGCTCGGGGCGCTCGGGCTGGACCTGCCCGGCGCGGTGATCATCCGACAGCCGGACGATGACGGTACCGGCCTGCGCGACCTCGAGATCCCAACCGAGCACGACGACGGCGGCCATGAGCACGAGCAGCCGTTGAAGTTCTCGCTCGCCGGCGTTCAGCTGAAGTTCTCCGCCATCCGCGACGGGCGCGGACTGACCGTTCCCGCAACCGGGCGGAACGGCGATCGACGAGCTCGTCCGCCGGCTCGTGTTCAACGTGCTCGCCGGCAACGGCGACGCGCACGTGAAGAACTGGTCGCTGATCTACCCGGACGGCGTCCACGCGCAGCTGGCGCCGGCCTACGACCTCGTCAGCACCGTGCTGTACATGCGCGACGACAGGCTGGCGCTGAACCTCGGCGGTACGCGCGCGTTCGACCTCATCGACGTGGACGTCTTCGGGCAGTTCGCCGAACGCGCGAGCTTGGACGTCGACCGTGTTCGGACCGTCGCCGCCGAGCAGGTCCAGCGCACCCTCGCCGGCTGGGAGCTGACGCGCTCGGAGGGCTCCGTGCCCGCGCGTCTGCGTCACATCATCGACGAGCGCCTCTCCACCTTGCCGCTCGCCACCACGGAGTGACATATCGCTGGTCGACGCCGGCTGTCTCGCGCGCCTGCACGGCTAGAGCACGGCGGCCAGCTCGCGCCGCAGGCGCGCCTTCGGGCGCGAGCCGACGAGCCGCAGGATCGGCTCGCCGTCGCGGAACAGCAGCAGCGTCGGCATCGCCAGCACGCCGTAGCGCGCCGCCGCCTCCTGCTGCGTGTCGGCGTCGACCTTGACGACGCGCAGGTCGTCGCGCTCGGCGTCGAGCTCGGCGAGGATCGGGCTCATCAAGCGGCAGGGCGGGCACCAGGCGGCCCAGAAGTCGACGAGCACCGGGATCTCGGACTCGACGACCTCGGCGACGAACCGGTCGTCGCTGATGAAGGGGAGCGAATCGGGCATGGCGCCGACTCTCGCGCCGGCGCCCCGCTCGACCAAGTCGAAGTCGTGATGGCGCCGATCAGCGCCCGTAGCGCTCCTTGCCGAGCACCAGCTGCTCGGGCAGCGCGGTGCGCGGCGGCGGCGACGGGTCGGCGATCACCGAGACGGTCTCGGCGACCGAGCGCGTCAGCGTCGCGTTGGCGCCGTCGAAGTCGACCGTCACGTGCTCGCCGTCGGCGACCGCGACGACGCCGCTGCGGCCCGGCTCCAGGCCCTCCTCCTTGAACAGGTGCAGCAGATCCTCGGCCTCGTTCTCGAAGCGCAGGATCGTCACCTTCGCGCCCTTGGAGACGTCGCCCAGCGGCACGCCCTCGATTCGCGTGCCCGGCTCGATCGGGTGCCCGTGCGGGCAGGTCTTGGCGTCGCCGATCGCCGCCAGCATGCGCGCCTCGAGCACCGGCGACATCGCGTGCTCGAGCCGCTCGGCCTCCTCGTGCACGTCGTCCCAGGCGATCCCGAGCACGTCGACGAGGAAGCGCTCGATCAGCCGATGCCGACGGACGATGCCCTCGGCGTGCTCGCGCCCGCTCTCGGTGAAGGAGATCGCCTTGTCGGCGGCGCGCGTGATGTAGCCGTCGCGCTCGAGCCTGCCGATCATCTCGTGCACCGTCGGCGCCGAGAGCTGCATCGCGCGCGCGACGTTCGCGCCCGTCATCGGCAGCCCGGCCTCCTGGAGCCAGAAGATGCTCTGCAGGTACTCCTCTTCGGCTTCGGTCGCGTGGTGCTCGGTCGCGGGCATGCCCCGGATCGTAACCGCCTCAGCCGCCGCGGCCGGCGACCAGCGCGAGCAGCCGCCGCTCGGCCAGCTCGATGAAGACGCGCGTCGCCGGCGAGACGTGCGCGCCGCGCCGCGCGATGAACGCGAACGTCTCCAGCAGCGGCGGATCGAACGGCGCCGTGAGCAGGCGGTCGCCGTAGCCGCGCGTCTCGATCACCGCCGTCGTCGAGACGGTGTCGCCGAGCCCGCGCGCGGCGAGCTCGAGCGCCGCCGTCAGGTACTCGACCTCGATCTGCGGCTCCAGCGTCAGCCCAGCCCGCTGCGCCCGCTCGCGCAGCTGGCGGCGCGTCGGGTCGACGGCGCCCCAGCGCGCGTCGTAGAGGATCAGCGGCCCGCTCGCGAGCCGTTCGATCGGCACCGGCGCGGCGACCGCGGCGGGGTCGGCCGAGACGTACAGCAGCTCGTCCTCGCCGACCGGCCGCACGTCGAGCCCGTGGTCGTCGACCGGCAGCACGATCAGCCCCGCCTCCAGCCGGCCGGCGCGCACGGCGTCGGCGACCTCGGCCGAGTTCTGGCCGACGGCGCGCACGCGCACGCCCGGGTGCGCGGCGCGGAAGTCCGCGACGAGCGAGCCGAGCAGGTAGTGGTGGGCGCTGCCGAAGGTCCCGAAGGCGACGGTGCCGGAGACCACGTCGCGCACCTGCTTGACCGCGTCGGCGGCGTCGCGCGCGGCTGCCAGCGTGCGCTCGGCCTGCGGGCGCAGCATCCGCCCGGCCTCGGTCAGCTCCAGCCCGCGGCCGACGCGCACGAAGAGCGCGACGCCGAGCTCGGCCTCGAGCCGCCGGATCTGCTCGGAGAGACTCGGCTGGGCGAGGTGCAGCTCGGTCGCGGCGGCCGAGAAGGAGCCGCGCTTGGCGGCCGCGAGGAAGTACGTGAGCTGCTGCAAGGTCAAGGCTCAGCCTTTGCTTCTCGAAGTCAGGAAAGCCTATGACAATGACGCACGAGGCGCGATCATGACGCCATGACCATTCTCCTGCTGACCGCCGCGTTCGCGGTGCTGCTGGGAGCGGTCGGCGTCCTCGGACTGGCTGCCGGCGCGGAGGACCGCCCCGGCTTCAGCGAGCGCGTTCCCCTCTCCTAGTTTCCCCGGATTGACTACCGTGGCGGCGACATGTCGCTGCCGCTCCAGCATCCTCTCCTCCCACAGCTCGCCCGTCCGGCCAAGACGTTGCCGACGGGCGACTCGTGGTCGTACGAGCCGAAGTGGGACGGGTTCCGCGCGATCGTCTTCGTCGACGAGGGCGAGCTCTTCATCCAGTCGCGCAGCGGCAAGCCGCTGCTGCGCTACTTCCCGGAGCTGCGCTTCCCGCGCGGGCGCTTCGTGCTCGACGGCGAGATCGTCCTGTTCGACGCCGACGGGCGCCAGGACTTCGACGCGCTCGGCCAGCGCATCCACCCGGCCGAGTCGCGCATCCGCATGCTCGCCGAGCGGACGCCGACCCGCTTCGTCGCCTTCGACCTGCTCGCGGAAGACGACGCGTCGCTGCTCGAGCTGGCGCAGTCCGAGCGGCGCGCGCGGCTGGCGGCGATCGTCGACGAGACGATCGACCTGACGCCCTCGACGCGCGACCGCGAGGCCGCCGGCGAGTGGCTGACGAGCGCCGAGGGCGTGATCGCCAAGCAGCTCGACGCGCCGTACCGGCCGGGCGAGCGCGTCGGCATGGTGAAGATCAAGCGCATCCGCACGATCGACGCCGTCGTGATGGGCTGGCGGCCGGGCAAGGAGGAGGGCACGGTCGGCTCGCTGATCCTCGGCCTGCACGAGTCCGACGGGACGCTGCGACCGGTCGGCCACACCTCCGGGTTCAACGCCGCGCAGAAGCGCGAGCTGCCGGCCAAGCTGGCGCCGTACGAGACCGGCAAGCGCGGCACGGGCGACCCCAGCCGCTGGGCCAACGAGCGCGAGCTGGAGTGGATCGAGCTGCGCCCGGAGCTGGTCGTCGAGGTCACCTTCGACCACACCAGCAACGACCGCATCCGCCACGGCACCAAGCTCACGCGCTGGCGCGACGACAAGGCGCCGGCCGACTGCGGCGTCGAGCAGCTGCGCAGCTGACGCGCCGCGCAGGTCTGCGAGGATGCGGCGCCGATGCCGCTTCCCGAGCGCCCGCTGCTGATCGCGCCCGACGCCTTCAAGGGGACCTTCGGCGCCGGCGCGGTCGCGGGCGCGATCGGCCGCGGCGTCGAGCGCGCGGGGCTGCTGCCGCCCGACCTCTGCCCGGTCGCCGACGGCGGCGAGGGCACGCTGGCGGTGCTCGTCCCGCAGCTCGGCGGCGAGCTCGTCGGCATGACGGCGCGCGGCCCGCTCGGCGCGCCCGTGCCGGCGCAGTTCGCGCTGGTCGAGAACGGCGCCGTCGCGATCGTCGAGACGGCGACGGCGAGCGGCCTGCAGCTGGTCCCGGAGGGCGAGCGCGACGCCTTCGCCGCCTCGACCTACGGCACCGGCCAGCTGATCGCCGGCGCCGTGCAGGCCGGCGCCGGCGTCGTGCTGGTCGCCGTCGGCGGCTCGGCGACCAGCGACGGCGGCGCCGGCGCGCTGCAGGCGATCGCGGACGCCGGCGGGATCGAGGACGCGCGCATCGTCGTGCTCTGCGACGTGCGCACGCCGTTCGAGGACGCCGCGCGCGTCTTCGGCCCGCAGAAGGGCGCCGACGCGGCGACAGTCGAGCGGCTGCGAGCACGGCTCGACGAGCTGGCCGCGAGCTTCCCGCGCAACCCGCGCGGCGTGCCGCTGAGCGGCTGCGCCGGCGGGCTCTCCGGCGCGCTCTGGGCGGTCCACGGCGCGACGCTGGAGCCGGGCGCCGCCTGGGTGCTCGACACGCTCGACTTCGACGTGCGCATGCGCGCCAGCCGCGCCGTCGTCACCGGCGAGGGCCGGCTCGACGCGCAGACGCTGCAGGGCAAGCTCGTCGGCGAGATCGGCACGCGCGCCCGCCAGGCCGGCGTGCCGCTGCACGCGGTCGTCGGCAGCGACGCGCTCGACGGCTTCGGCAAGCGGATCATCGACCTGCAGCTGGTGCTCGAGGCGACGACGCTCGACGAGCTCGAGCAGGCCGGCGAGACGATCGGCCGCGCGCTCGTCGACGGCAGCGCCTAGGCTCAGCACGTCGATCGTCCGGTCTGGTCACAGATCGGCGCCGCCAAGGAAATACCGGTCGTGCACGCCGAGACCGACGAGCTGCTGCTGCGCCGGACGCCGCGCGAGCCCGACGCGTTCGCGGAGCTCTATCGACGGCACGAGCGGCTCGTCGTCCGCTTCTTCCTCTCGCGCGGGGTCGCGACGGACGTCGCCGCCGATCTGGCCGCCGAGACCTTCGCGGCGGCGCTGCTGTCGGCGCGCCGCTACCGGCCGGATCAGGGACCGGCGGTGGCGTGGCTGCTGGGCATCGCCCGCAACCAGCTGCTCCGCAGCCTGCGCCGCAACCGCGTCGAGTCCGCCGCGCGGGCGAAGCTGGCGATGCCGCCGCTCGTGCTCGACGACGCGGTCCTGAACGCGATCGACGAGCTGGCCGCCGAGCAGGGCGCCGAGTCTTGGCTGGCGGAGCTGCCGGACGACCAGGCCGCCGCGATCCGCGCGCGCGTGCTCGACGAGAAGGAGTACCGGGAGATCGCCGGCGAGCTGCGCTGCTCGGAGGCGGTCGTGCGCAAGCGCGTGAGTCGTGGGCTGGCCACGCTGCGCGCCAGCAAGGCCGACCAGAAGGGAGCGACGTGATGCTGATCGATCAGCTCGAACGGGATCTCCACGCCGCCGCCGAGCGCCTCGCCCGCAGGCGGCGGCGCCGGCGCCGCGCCTCGCTGCTGCTGGCGCCCTCGTTCGCCTGCGTCGCGGCCGTGGCCGTGGCCGTCCTCGGCCAGGGTCCCGACACGCGGCCGCCGAGCGCCGGATCGAAGCCGGCCTCGCCGTCCGCCGTCGTCATCCCCGCCGCGACGATGCGCCTCGTGGCACAGCGGCTCGGCGGGGAGCTGCCGAGCTCCGGTGCGCTGGCGCTGCTCGAGTCCCACTTCTCGGTCTTCCGCCGCCCCGCCGGCGCCGAGGACCGGCTCACGCCCGGCAGTGACGCCGGCGACCCGTCGGCACCGCACCCCAATCGGGCGCTGATCCGGCTGATCGCCCACACGCACGGCGTCGTCGCGTACGCCGCGCCCGTCAGGCGCGCCGGGCACAACGAGGTCTGCATCGTCGTGGTCGCCGAGCACGCCTCCGGCACGGGCTGCGCGCCGATCGCCGCGGCGGTGAGCGACCGGCAGCCGACCGGATCGATGCTGTCCGACGCGGCGCACAAGGCGACGCTCGTCCGCCTGCTGCCCGACGGCGTGCGCGACTTCAGCGTGCAGGCGGATCGGCGGCCGATCGCCGTCACCCGCGGCGAGAACGCCGCCGTGGCCGGCGTCGATCCGACGCGCAGCTTCTCGGAGACCTGGCAGGACGCGACGGGGCGTCGTCACAGCCTCGCCACGCCCGGAACCGGGTGACCCGCACTCGGGCTCGCACGAAGCGGCCGGGCAAGCCGCCGCGAAAGAACGAGTGTCCGCATCCTTATTGATGTGCAATTGCCTTGCAGTAGAGCATCGCCTCGGATATACATCGGTCGCCTCGGCGCGCGCCCTCACGCAACTCAAACGAGGAGGATCTCTTGTCACGATTGGCGGGACGGCTCGCGCCGTCGAAGCTCGTCGCGGTCGCGCTGTCCGTCGCGGTCGCGTCAGTCGGTCTCTTGACGGCCGCACCCGCGTCGCGGGCGGCCTCGCAGAGCTACTGCGGCGTGCTGGTCGGTTCGAGCACGAGCTGGGCCGGCTCCCCGTGCTTGAGCACGAACGCCGCATGGACGTACTCGTCGGCGAGCTACGGGGGCAGCGGCGTCATCGACTACCTGCGCACCGGGCTCACGAGCTCGAGCCTCGAGGTCACGGACGTTGCGCTGGGCGGAACGTTCATCAACGTCTGCACGTACCGCGGCGGCAACTGGACCGGACGCCTCGCCCAGTTCGAGAGCAGCGGCGCCTCGCACACGATCGACGGCCACGTCGACGACAGCCCCAACCACACCGGATGCCAATAGCCATGAAGCGATCCATCGCCGTCGGTCTGATCGGAACCGTCGCCGCCGTCGGCAGCGCGACCGCCATGGCGGCGCCGCACCCGGCGAAGCCCGCCGCCACGCACGCTCAGGCCGCCGGCGTGGCGAGCGTGGCCGACGCCGTCGCGGCCTACGCCGAGCTGCGCCGCCCCGCGAATGCGGACGACACGCTGCGCAACGCGCCGGCGGGCGCGCTCGTGCGCCGGGTCGGGGCGACGAAGCCCACCTATCTGCTGCTCGACCGCAGCTCGAATCGCCTCTGCGTCGTCCTCGCCGTCAGCGGCAAGGACAGCGGCGGGTCGGCCTGCTCGATCGCCGAGGGTCCGCGCTCGCGGCCGCCGATCCTGCTCCACCTGGTGACGCCGGCCGGTGGCGTCGGGACGGGCCGGCTGATCGGCGCCGTGCCCGACGGCGTCGGCAGCGTCGTCGTGACCGACGCCGCCGGGTCCGAGCACCGGCTCGCGCCCGCCGACAACGTGTTCACGATCGCGCTCCCGGGCCTGCGCTCGGACCAGATCCCGGTCCGGCGCATCGCCTTCGCGGCCGCCGACGGCTCGACGAGCCAGGTCTGGCCCGTCGTTCGCTGAGGCCGCCTTCTCCCTCCCCCGCAGAGCCGGTCGCTGCCGGATCGGAAACGCCGATCCGGCAGCGTCGGGACGCCCGGTCGCCCTAGGCGGCCGCGGCGCGAATCCGCTCCAGCAGCGCGCTCGGCGTGTCGCTGGCGTTGACGCGGATCCGCTTGAGCGTGTACGGCTCGCCGGCGACGCCGTCGCCCTCGTCGGTCGTCGTCGCGCCGCGGTAGCCGGCGGCCTTGACGGCGGCGACGACGCGCGCGTCGTAGCGGCCCGCCGGGTAGCAGAAGAACTCGGCGACCTTCGAGCCGAAGTCCCTGCGCAGGTCGCGGCGCGAGTCGACCAGCTCGGTCCGCAGCTGCGCGTCGCCGACCGTTGTCAGATCCGGGTGCGTGATCGTGTGCGAGTCGACCTCCCAGCCCGCGGCCAGCATCGAGCGGACCTGGTGCTCGGTCAGCCCGCCGCTGCCGACGTTCTTGACCTCGAGGTTGAGCACGCCGGGCCAGCCGAGCTTGCGCAGCGCCGGCTTGGCGTGCGTGTACTGCGACAGGTAGCCGTCGTCGAACGAGATCACGATCGGCTTGCGCGGCAGCGGCCCGCCGTCCTGCCAGGCGTCGAAGGCCTGACGCAGCGTGATCGCGTAGTAGCCGGCGTCGCGCAGCGCGCGCAGCTCGGCGTCGAAGGTCTCGCGCGGCACCCACAGCTCGGGGTTGGCGGTGCCGGGCGGCGCGGCGGTGACGACGTGGTACATGAGGATCGGGATCGCCATCCGGCGCGCCGCCGTGCCGCGCACGTCGGCCGGCGCGGCCGGGATCGCCGGCGCCTTCTTCTTGGCGCGCGTTCGGCGCGTGGCGTGCGCGGACGCGCGCGGCGCCGGCGTGGCCGCCGCGGCGACGACGGGCGCCGGCTGCGCGTGCGAGCCGCCGCCGCGCACGACGACGACCACCGCCGCCACGAGCAGGACCAGCGCGGCGACCGCGAGCACGCGCGTCAGCGTCTTCACGCGGCGCAGGGTAGAGCGGCGGCCGCGGGTAACGCCCGCCGCCGCCGGGGTTACTTGGCGCAATGCCGTCACGGCGACAGCTCTCCCTCCCCACGCCCGGCTCGCGCCGCGCGATCGTGCTCGGCGCCGGCTCGTTCGGCACCGCCGTCGCGGTGCTGCTGGCGCGCGGCGGCCTGCGCACGACGCTGCAGGCGCGCTCGCCCGAGCAGGCGGAGCGGCTCGACGCCGAGCGCGAGAACGCGACCTACCTCGCCGGCGTGCCGCTGCCGCGCGAGCTGCGCGTCGAGCCGATGGCGGCCGGGCTGGCGCGCGCCGACTACGTCTTCCTCGGCGTCCCCAGCCGCGGCCTGCAGGAGGTGATCGCGAACCTCAGCGCAACCGGCCTGCGCGCGCGCACGCCGGTGATCTCGATGGCCAAGGGCCTGGTGCCGCCGGACGGGCTGACGCCGACGTCGATGCTCAACCAGGCCTTCGGCATGCATCGCGTCGCCTGCATCGGCGGTCCGGCGCACGCGCGCGAGATGGTCACGGAGGGCGCCGGCCTCGTCGCCGCGTCGACCGACGGCACGCTGGCGGCGACGATCGCCAGCGTCTTCACGCGCGCCGGCGTCGTCTGCGAGCACTCCAACGACCCGGTCGGCGTCGAGCTGGCCGGGATCGCCAAGAACGCCGCCGCGCTCGCCGCCGGCGCGACCGAGTCGCAGGGCCTGAACGCCGCCGGCGCCGCCGCCGGCCACATCTTCCTCGAGGTCTGGCGCTACGCCGAGCGGCACGGCGCCAAGCCGGAGTCGATGATCGGGCTCGCCGGCACCGGCGACCTGATGGGCACGGCACTGGCGCCGCACAGCCGCAACCGGCGCGCCGGCGAGCTGCTGGCGAAGGGCGTGCCCGCGAGCGAGATCCCCGGCCGCATCGGCCAGGCCGTCGAGGCGCTCGACGTCGTGCCGCTGCTGGCCCGCGCGCTCGAGCGCGCCGGCGTCGAGGCACCGGTGACGACGGCGCTGTGGCAGCTGATCACGGGCGAGCTGCCGCTCGACGAGTGGGTCGCGCAGGTCCGCGCCACGGTGCCGCCGCCGCCCCCGCGCGAGCGCTTCTGGCGCCGCAGCTGGCTGCGCGCCCGCGACTCGCTGCAGCGCGCGAGCCGCTCGACCAGCTTCTGACCGGCACGGCTCGTCCGAACGGCGTAGAGTCGCGCCGCTTCGCAATCGAGGGGAAGGCGGTCGGCGGTGCGACAGGTCGAGCAGCGGGAATCGGCGCGGTCCTCGTCGGCCCGGCGCGCCGCGGCGCGGGCGCGGGCCGCCGATCAGCCGGCGCGGCTCGGCCTGCCCGCCGACGTGCTGCGGCTGCAGCAGCTCGCCGGCAACCAGGCGACTGCCAGAATGCTGACCCCCGCGGCCGGTCCGCAGCTGCAGCGCGCGATCGCGTTCGACGTCGTGCGCGAGCAGGCCAACACGGACCTGAACACGAAGGGCCCGGCCCGCAAGCGCTGGCTCGGCGGCAAGCTGGTGCCGGAGATGCAGCGCATCTTCGGCCCGCTCTGGACCGGCAACCCCGGCACGACCGTCGACGCCTGGGCGGTCGCCCAGCGGCGCGACGGCGAGCCCGACCGTGGCAAGCGCGCCTTCCACGTCAAGCAGCTGGCGGAGGGGTTCCAGTACCTCGACGTCGACTTCAGGGTCCCGGTCACGACCGCCGGCATCGCCGCCTTCAACGAGCAGATCCATGCGCTCGAGGTCGCCGTCGACCCGAGCCTGGCGGTGCCGGAGAGCATCGCGAGCACTGAGTTCGGCAGCGAGCTGACGTTCGTCGACCAGGCGCTCGAGGACATCGAGGGCGTGCGCGACAAGAACGAGATGCACAAGGCGATGCGCGGCCCGTACAACGTGATCGCGACCGCCTGGCGGAACGCGATGACGCAGCTCGGGATCGCGCCGAGCAACGAGCAGCGCGCCGACGGCATGCTCTACCTGACGTACACGTTCACGCAGGCCACGCACGGCGTCGACTGGAACTACCGCGTCACGCCCGACCAGCAGTGCGTCGAGATCATCACGTCCAAGGCCAAGGGCTCTGACCTGTTCCACGGCACGGTCGGCGACCTGATCGACGAGTACGTCTACGCGATCGCCCGCCGCTGCAACCTGCGCGCGCACGCGACGATCGGCGGCGGCCACATCAACATGGACGAGAAGTCGGCCTTCGGCGCCTACGACGACGACATCGGCGCCCAGCGCGCCGGCGTCGTGCTGGCGGAGTTCATGAAGGCCTACTACGCCGACTACCAGTGGTGGGCCGACCGCGACCCGGACGCGCACAACTCGCCCTTCCCCAGCGAGCTGAAGACCAACGCCGCCTTCGAGAAGGCGATGCAGGACTTCGAGAAGGCGCGCACGTCGAAGAAGCCCTGGACGCTGATCGACCTCGTAGACCACCTCTTCAAGCACGTCTTCAACACGAGCTCGGTCTCGCAGAACCCGATCGAGTCGCGCAAGTACCAGGCGCTGAACGTCAACGCGCTCGGCGAGGACACGCCCGAGGACGAGCGCCGGATCGAGGTCCGCCGCGTGCCGGCGCCACCGAACCGGGCGACGCTGCTCGATCAGCTGCGGCGCGTCGCGCTGCTGCTGGCGCAGGCGCGCGAGAACGCGCGGCGCGACTGACTCCCCCGGCGCGCGGCCCCAGGGCGGCCATCACACCTTCACCACGCGAAGCTCCCCGAGCTCGGCGAGCGGCTCGTAGTCGCGATCCTGCGTGTAGACGGGGAGATCGTGGGCGAGCGCGACCGCGGCGATCCAGAGGTCGTTCACGTTCACGCGCCGCTTGCGGTCCGCCAGTCGCACCCGCATCCGCGCCCAGTGGGCCGCGGCAGCCACATCGATGGGAAGCGCCGCCACCGCCGAGATGCGGGTCAACGTGGCCAGGCGTCGGGAGCGAATCGTCTGATCGGCGGCGGCAAGCACCCCGGCTTCGAGCTCGGCGAGCGTGATGACCGAGACGTAGCCCTCGTCCGGGAGCGACGTGCTGTCGAGCTGTCGTCCCGACTCCTGGGCGATGAACACGCTCGTGTCGAGCAGGCCGCGGTGGCAACGGTCCTCCGGCGCGGCGGGCACGTCCGCGATCACACGATCGGCCCGAGATCGTCGGTGGTGTCACCGGCGAGCATCGCGAGGTCGTCCCGAAGACCGGGGTCCGCCTGACCGGAGCGCAGCAGGTCTGCCAGCTCGGCGCGCGAGAAGAACGCGGGCCGCGTGGCGGTCACGGGACGGATCTCCGCCACGGGACGGCCGTGCTGGGTCACCGTGACGTGCTCTCCGTCGATGACGCGCCGCAGCACGTCACGCGTGTGGTTGCGCAGATCCCGCACCGCAACGCTTGCCATGTGCGCAACTGTAGCCCGCCGCGCCCGGGGTCGTGGGATCGCCGCCCACGCTCGAGCTCGGCTACGGACCCCAGAGGCGTGGTGGCGCCGCGCGAGCCGGTGTCGGCTCGTCGGCGTCGTCGCCAGGCGGCGCCGCGGCGTGCTCGTCCGGCGCCGGCAGCTGCGGGCCGGCCGCGCCCGGCAGCGCAACCGCCGGCAGCGCCAGCGTGAAGACGGCGCCGCCGCCCGGCGCGTTGGCGGCGCTGATGCCGCCGCCGTGCTGGGAGGCGACCTGGCGCACGATCGCCAGCCCGAGCCCGGAGCCCGGCAGCCCGCGCGCCGAGGCGCCGCGGTAGAAGCGGTCGAACAGGTGCGGCAGGTCCGCGGGATCGATGCCCGCGCCGTGGTCGCGCACGCGCAGCCCGAACGGGCCGGCGGCGACCTCGACCAGCCCGCCCGCGCCGGCGTGCTTGGCGGCGTTGTCGAGCAGGTTGTTGACGGCGCGCGCGAGCCGCTCGCGCGCGCCCTCCAGCACCGCCGGCTGCAGCGTCGTCTCGAAGCGCACGCGCGGCGCGTGCCGGCGTGCCCGCGCGACCGCCTCGGCGACGAGGTCGTCGAGCCGCACGTCCTCGGTCTCGCGCCGCGGCCGGTCGCCGCGCGCCAGCTCGATCACGTCGGTGACGAGCGCGCCGAGCTCGGCGACCTGCTCCTCGACGTCCTCGAGCAGCCGCGCGCGCTCCTCGCCCGCCAGCCCGTCGGCGTCGGCCAGCACCTCGACGTTCGTGCGCAGGCTGGTGATCGGCGTGCGCAGCTCGTGCGAGGCGTCGGCGATCAGCTGCCGCTGCGCCGAGATCGAGCCCTCGAGCGTCGCCAGCATCGCGTTGAAGTGCTGCGCCAGCTCGCCGACCTCATCCTGGCTGCTGACCTCGATCCGCCGGCCGAGGTCCTCCGTCGCCGCGATGTGCCGCGCCGCCTCGGTGACGGCGACGATCGGCTTGGCGACGTTGCGCGAGACGAGCCAGCCGAGGAAGGCGGCGAGCGCGATGCCGCCGAGCGCGACCAGCAGCAGGATCAGCCGCATGTGCGCGAGCACGGCGTCGATCGAGTCGACCGAGCGGGCGTACTGGATCACGCCGCCGCCGACCAGCGGCACCGTCAGCATCCGCAGCCGCAGGCCGCCGGCCCTGGCGTCCGAGAAGAAGCGCGGACCGCCGTCGACCACCGCCTGGCGCGTGCGCGCGCCGACCGGCAGCGTGACGTCGGTGCCGCGCAGCAGCAGCACCTGGCCGTCGGGGCTGACGAGCTGGGTGTAGGGCGCCGTGCCGCCGCGCCGCGGCGGCAGCGAGCCGACGTGCTGACGCAGCTCGCCGAGCTGCTGCGGCGTCAGGCTGCGGCTCAGCAGCTGCGCCAGCTCGCCCGGGTCCGAGGCGCGATCGGCCTGCGCCGTCAGCGTGTCGTCGATCTGCGTGCGCAGCTCGTCGCGCACCGCCAGATAGGCCACGACGCAGGCCAGCGCCACCGCGACGGCGACCGCGGCGGCGGCGACGACGGTCAGGCGGCGCCGGAGGGGCATCAGTCGCGCAGAACGTAGCCCACGCCGCGCACCGTGTGCAGCAGCCGCGGCTCACCGCCGGCCTCCGTCTTGCGTCGCAGATAGCCCATGTAGACGCCGAGCGAGTTCGACGAGGAGCCGAAGTCGTAGCCCCAGACGCGCTCGAAGATCTGCGAGCGCGTCAGCACCTGGCGCGGATGCTCGAGGAACAGCGCGAGCAGCTGGAACTCGGTGCGCGAGAGCTCGAGCCGGCGGCTGCCGCGATGCGCCTCCCAGGCCGCGCGGTCGAGCGTCACGTCGGCGAAGCGCAGGCGCTCGTCCTCGCCGCCCTCCTCGCCGCCCTCGGCGCGCCGCAGCAGCGCCCGCAGCCGCGCCTTGAGCTCCTTCAGCGAGAACGGCTTGACGAGGTAGTCGTCGGCGCCGGCGTCGAGCCCGGCGACGCGGTCGTCGACGGCGTCGCGCGCCGTCAGCATCAGCACCGGCGTGCGGTCGCCGGCCTCGCGCAGGCGGCGGCAGACCTCGAGCCCGTCGATCCCGGGCATCGCGACGTCGAGCACGACGGCGTCGAGCCGCCGCTCGGCCAGCAGATCGAGCGCCTCGCGGCCGTCCGCGGCCAGCTCGACCTCGTAGCGATCGAGCCGCAGCGCGCGGTCCAGAGCCGCCCGCACGGCCGGCTCGTCGTCGACGATCAAGACCCGTGTCATGTGTCGTTCCCGTTATCGGCGTGGAACGTAAGGATCTACGAAGACGCTGGCGTCTTTAGCAACGCGTGAGAATTCGTTCAGGCGGAGTTGACGGGCTGCCAGTCTCATGAGCGACATGCGTTCCTTCGTCTCCTTCCTCGGTGGCGCCGTGTCGGTCGGAATCGTCGTCGGCGTCCTGGCCGCGGTGGGCGTCATCGGCAACGACAACGGCAACGACAACGGCAACGACAGCGCCGCCGCGACGGCCACGCCGTCCGGCTCGACCTCCACGAGCGCGCGGGTCCCCGAGCCCGCGACCAACGTCGCGCGGATCTACCAGCGCGTCTCGCCCGGCGTCGTCTACGTCCAGTCCGTCAACACGGGCGGCGGCAGCGGCAGCTTCGGCAGCAGTCAGGGCCAGACCTCCGCGGCGACCGGCTCGGGCTTCGTCTACGACGCCCAGGGCCACATCGTGACCAACGACCACGTGGTCGAGGGCTTCAACCAGTACAGCGTGCGCGTCGGCTCTGATCAGAAGCAGATCCCGGCCAAGCTCGTCGGCACCGATCCCTCGTCCGACCTCGCGGTGCTGAAGATCGACCCCGCGCAGGTCTCCGGCGGGCTGCATCCGCTGACGCTCGGCGACTCGACCGCGCTCCAGCCGGGCGACACGGCGATCGCGATCGGCTCGCCCTTCGGCCTGCAGGGCACCGTCACGTCGGGCGTCGTCTCGGCGCTCGGCCGCACGATCACGGCGCCGAACGGCTTCCCGATCGCCAACGCGATCCAGACCGACGCGGCGATCAACCCCGGCAACTCCGGCGGCCCGCTGCTGGACGCGGCCGGCCAGGTGATCGGCATCAACTCGCAGATCAAGACCGAGGGCAACAGCGACGCCAACGCCGGCGTCGGCTTCGCCGTCCCGGTCGCGACGGTCAAGCAGATCGTCCCGCAGATCCAGTCCGGCGGCACCGTCAAGCGCGCCTACCTCGGCGTCTCCAACGGCGACACGACCGACAACTCCGGCGCGATCGTCGCCTCCGTGGCGGCGGGCGGCCCGGCGGGCAAGGGCGGCGTGCAGGTCGGCGACAAGATCGTCGCGATCGACGGCAAGCCGATCCTGTCCTCCGACGACGTCGGCGCCGCGGTGACGCAGTACAAGCCGGGGCAGAAGGTCACGATCACGGTCGATCGCAACGGCGGCAAGCGTACTCTCACGGTCACGCTCGGCACCCGGCCGCAGACGCCGGTCACGGGCTGACCCAAACGGATCAGGAGAACACAGGTGACCCAGGAGGAGCGGCGGCTCCACGCGCTCGACCGGCCGACGGAGCCGGACCCGGCCCGCGAAGCCCATGACGCGCTCGAGTCGGCGCTGTTCGAGATCAAGCGCGTGATCGTCGGCCAGGAGGCGATGCTCGAGCGCGTGCTCGTGGCGCTGCTGGCCGGCGGCCACGTGCTGCTCGAGGGCGTGCCCGGCCTCGCGAAGACGCTGACGGTCAAGACCGTCGCGGACGTGCTCGGCGGCTCCTTCAAGCGCCTGCAGTTCACGCCCGACCTGGTGCCGGCCGACCTCGTCGGCACGCGCATCTACCGCCCTGACACCGGCGGCTTCGAGACCGAGATCGGCCCGGTCTTCTGCAACTTCCTGCTCGCGGACGAGATCAACCGCGCGCCCGCCAAGGTGCAGTCGGCGCTGCTGGAGGTCATGCAGGAGCACCAGGTGACGATCGGCCACGACACGCACCGCGTGCCGGCCCCGTTCCTCGTGCTCGCGACGCAGAACCCGATCGAGTCCGAGGGCACCTACCCGCTGCCCGAGGCGCAGGTCGACCGCTTCATGTTCAAGCTCGTCGTCGACTACCCGACCCAGCGCGACGAGGTCGCGGTCGTCGAGCGCTCACTGCAGCGCGGCGAGGGCCCGCGCGAGGTGCTCTCGCCGGAGGCGCTGATCGCCCATCAGCGCGCCGCCGCGGCGGTCTACGTCGACCGCCGCGTGATGGAGTACGCCGTCGCGCTGACGACGGCGACGCGCGAGAACGATCCCGCCCGCCCCGAGGACAGCTGGGTCGAGTTCGGCGCCTCGCCGCGCGGCTCGATCAACCTGATCCACGCCGGCCGCGCGCTGGCGCTGCTGCGCGGCCGCGACTACATGCTCCCCGTCGACGTGCGCGACCTCGCGCGCGACGTCCTGCGCCACCGCATCGTGCTGACGTACGAGGCGCTGGCGGCCGGCGTCGACGCCGACCGCGTGCTGGACGACGTGCTCGAGCGCGTCCAGATGCCGCGCATCGAGCTCGCGCAGGAGCGCCACTACGGCACGTGAGCTTCCAGGCGCCGCTCTTCCTCGCGCTGCTGGCGGTCATCCCGCTGGCAGCGGTCCTCTACGTGCTCGCGCAGCGCCGCCGGCGTCCCTACGCCGTCCGCTACACGAACGTGGACCTGCTCGCCTCCGTCGCGGGCCGCTCGTTCGCGCGCCACGTCCCGGCGCTGCTGGGGCTGCTCGCGCTGGCGGGGCTGCTCGTCGCGCTGGCGCGACCGCAGCGGACTGTCGCGGCTGAGCGGCACGAGGCGAACGTGATCCTGGTCACGGACACGTCCGGCTCGATGCTCGCGACCGACGTCAAGCCGACGCGCCTGGCGGCCGCGCAGAAGGCCGCGCGCACGTTCGCCTCGAAGGTGCCGGAGGGCTTCCGGATCGGCCTCGTGACGATCTCCAACAGCGCCCAGCAGGTGCTCGCGCCGACGACCGACCGCGAGCAGACGATCGCCGCGATCAACGCGCTGCACGTGCAGGGCGCGACGGCAATGGGCGACGCGCTCAAGCTCGCGATCACGTCCGCGCGCACGCCGGTGCCGGACGGGCTCGGCGGCGCGCACCGGCTGCCGGCCGCGATCGTGCTGCTGTCCGACGGCGCCAGCACGCGCGGCAGCGACCCGATCGCCGCCGCCCAGACCGCCAAGAAGGACAAGATCCCGATCTACACGGTCGCGCTCGGCACCAAGACCGGCGTGCTCGAGCACCGCGACCCGACGACCGGCCAGGTGACGAAGACCGAGCCGGTGCCGCCGGACCCCGCGACGCTCAAGCGGATCGCCTCGCTCACCGGCGGCACGTACTTCGCGGCGCCGAACGCCGAGCGGCTGAGCGCCGTCTACGCGAGCCTGAGCACGCGGCTCGCGCACGTCAAGGTCCACCACCAGGTCACGTCGGCCTTCGCCGGCGGCGCGATCGTCGTGCTGCTGCTCGGCGCCGGCTTCGGCATCGCCCGCAACGGGAGGCTGCCATGACGCCGCGGATCGACGTCGGCGCCGCCGCGCGCACGCCCGAGGCGCCCGGCCCCGGCGCCGTCCCGACGCCGGTCCTGCGCTCGCTGGACATCGCGATCGCCAAGCGGATCGAGAGCCTGGTGCCGGGCGAGCACCTGACGCCGCAGGTCGGCAGCGGCACCGAGCTGGCGATGGTGCGCCCCTACTTCCCCGGCGACGACGTCCGCCACATCGACTGGAACGTCACGGCGCGGATGCGCGAGCCGCACGTGCGCGTGCACGTCGGCGAGCGCGCGCTGACCTCCTGGGTCGTGCTCGACGTGTCGGCCTCGATGGTCTTCGGCACCGCCGAGCGCCGCAAGGTCGACGTCGCCGAGGGCGTCGCGCTGGCCGTCGGCCACGTCGCCACGCGCCGCGGCAACCGGCTCGGCGTCGTCGCCTTCGGCGCCGGGCCTGCCTCGCCTGACGGCTCGTCACCGGCTTCGCCTCACACGCGTGTGCTGCGCCCGCGCCAGGGCCGCCTCGGCCTGCTCGGGCTGCTCGCGCAGCTGCGCATGCAGGGCGAGGCCGAGGGCGCCGGGCGCACCTCGCTCGGCGCGGTGCTGCGCACGACGGCGGCGCTCGGCCGCCAGCGCGGACTGATCGTGATCGTCTCGGACTTCCGCGGCGAGCAGGACTGGGAGGAGCCGTTGAAGGCGCTGCGCGCGCGTCACGGCGTGCTGGCGGTCGAGATCCGCGACCCGCGCGAGCAGCAGCTCGTGCCGGCCGGCGACCTCTGGCTCGTCGACCCCGAGACCGGCCGCCAGCTGCGCGTGAACACGCGCCGGCGCAAGCTGCGCGAGCGCTTCGCGACGGCGGCGGCGAGCGAGCGCGACGCGGTCGCCGCGGCGCTCTCGCGCGCCGGCGCCGATCACGTCGTGCTCTCGACCGACGGCGACTGGCTGAAGACGCTCGCGGGCCACCTGCGCCGCGGCGAGGCGGCGATGCGGGCGACCGGCGCCGGCTCGACGCGCGCGGCGGTCGCGGCGCGGCTGCGCTCCGGCGGCGAGGCCGCGCGATGAGCTTCGCGCATCCGATCCTGCTGCTCGGGCTGGTGCTCGTGCCGCTGGCGGCGCTCGCCTACCTGGCGCTGCAGGCGCGCGGCCGGCGCGAGTCGGCCGCCTGGTCGAACCCGAACCTGACGCCGGCGATGGTCACCGGCAGCCCCGGCTTCCGCCGTCACCTGCCGGCGCTGCTGCTGCTCGGCGCGCTCGCCGCGCTCGTGCTGGCGCTCGCCAAGCCGCAGCACAGCGTCAAGGCGCCGCAGCGCGCCGCCAACGTCGTGATGGTCACCGACGTCTCCGGCTCGATGGACGCCACCGACGTCTCGCCGGACCGCCTGAGCGCCGCCGTCAAGGCCGCCAAGACGCTGACCGACAAGCTGCCGAGCCAGTTCCGCGTCGGCCTGATCTCGTTCTCGGACTACGCCGCCCAGCTCGTCTCGCCGACGACCGACCACACGCAGATCAAGAGCGCGCTCGACCAGCTGCAGGCCGGCGGCGGCACGGCGATGGGCGACGGCCTGCAGCGCGGGCTGCTGTCCGCGCGCACGCCGGTCCCGAACGCGGACGGCACGGGCACGCGGCGGCTGCCGTCGGTGATCGTCCTGCTGTCCGACGGCGCCAACACGTCGGGCACGCTCGACCCGCTGCAGGTCGCGCGCCAGGCGCGCCTCGCGCACGTCCCGGTCTACACGATCGCGCTCGGCACGCCGACCGGGCAGGTCCAGCAGCGCGACCCGTACGGCACGATCCAGTCCGTCCAGGTGCCGCCGGACACGCAGACGCTGCGCCAGATCGCGCAGCTCTCCGGCGGCAAGGCGTTCACCGCGACCGAGGCGTCCAAGCTGCAGCAGATCTACGCCGGGCTCGGCACGCAGCTGTCCTCGAAGACGTCCCAGCGCGAGATCACCGCCGTCTTCGCCGGCATCGCGGTGCTGCTGATCGTCGCCGCCGGAGCGCTCTCGCTGCGCTGGTTCGGGCGCCTGCTCTAGCCGGCCGCGTCGGCCGGCGAATCGCGGCCTGTATGGTCAACGTCAGTGGCTGCGGAGCTCCGCGACGTGATGGCCCAGGTTCGCGACCGGACCCTGGGCCTGGTGGACCACCTGGACGACGAGGCGCTTTCGGCGGTCCACTCGCCGATCATGAGCCCGCTCGCCTGGGACCTCGGGCACATCGGCGCCTTCGAGGACCTCTGGCTCAACCACCGGCTCGCGGGCCGCGAGCTGCTGCGCCCGGGCCTGGCTGAGCTGTACGACGCGTTCGAGACGCCCCGGGCGGTGCGTGGCGACCTCGACTTCCTGCACGGCGGCGAGCTGCGCGAGTACCTGCAGGCGGTGCGCGAGCGCTCGCTGACGGCGCCCGTCGGCGACGGCGAGCTGCACGAGCTGGTGATCCGGCACGAGCTCCAGCACGGCGAGACGATGCTGCAGACGCTGCGGCTCGCGGGCCTGGAGCCGCCCGGCTTCGGCGACGGCGCGCCGCCGCTGGCGACCGACGGGACCGAGCTGGTGGAGATCGGCGCCGGCCTGGCGGCGATCGGCAGCCCGCCCGAGGGCTTCGCCTACGACAACGAGCGGCCGCGGCACACGGTCGACGTCGCCGCCTTCGCGATCGGCCGCGATCCGGTCAGCAACGCCGCCTGGGCGCGCTGGGTCGGCGACGGCGGCTACGAGCGCGAGGCGTGGTGGTCGCCGGAGGGCTGGGCCTGGCGGCGCGAGGCGGCGATCGAGTGGCGCCAGGTCGGCGCCGACGACGCGCCGGCGCTGCACGTCTCCTGGTACGAGGCCGACGCCTTCGCGCGCGCCCAGGGCGCGCGGCTGCCGACCGAGGTCGAGTGGGAGAAGGCCGCGTCCGCGGGCGCGCTGGACGGGCTCTACCGGGTCTGGGAGTGGACGGCGAGCGAGTTCACCGGCTACCCGGGCTTCGTCGCCCATCCCTACCGCGAGTACAGCGAGGTGTTCTTCGGCGAGGGCTATCGCGTGCTTCGAGGCGGCTCGGTCGCCACCGACGCGCGCATCGCCTCGCCGCAATTCCGCAACTGGGACCTGCCGCGACGGCGGCAGCTCTTCGCAGGAGTGAGGATCGCGCGATGAAGACGGCAACGGGTGACATCGAGATCGTGTCCAAGCTCGGCCCGGACGAGCGCTCGCTGGCCTTCGACGTGCTCGACGGGCTGACGCGGCCGCTGAAGGAGGTGCCGCCGAAGCACTTCTACGACGCCGAGGGCTCGCGCCTGTTCGAGGAGATCTGCGGCGTCCCCGAGTACTACCCGACGCGCACCGAGCGGGCGATCCTGGCGGCGCGCGCGGCCGAGGTCGTCGAGCGCACCGGCGCCGCCGAGCTGGTCGAGCTCGGCAGCGGCGTGCCGACGAAGACGCTGCTGCTGCTGGACGCGATGCGCGACGCCGGCACGCTCGACCGCTACGTGCCGTTCGACGTGTCAGAGAGCGTGCTCGTCGCCAGCGCCGAGCGGCTCGTCGAGCAGTATCCGGGCCTGCGCGTCTTCGGCGTGCTCGGCGACTTCGAGCGCCACCTGGACGCGCTGCCGCCGGCCGAGGGCCCGCGCGTGATCGCCTTCCTCGGCGGCACGATCGGCAACTTCCCGCCCGGCTCGCGGCGCCGCTTCCTGCGCTCGCTCGCGCGGGCGCTGCGGCCGGAGGACCGGCTGCTGCTCGGCGCCGACCTGGTCAAGGACCCGCACGTGCTGGAGGCCGCCTACAACGACGCCGCCGGCATCACGGCCGCGTTCAACCGCAACATGCTGCGCGTCATCAACCGCGAGCTCGGCGCCGACTTCGACCTCGACCGCTTCGAGCACGTCGCCTTCTTCGACCGCGAGCAGGAGTGGGTCGAGATGCGGCTGCGCTCGCTGTACCCGCAGACGGTCCACGTCCGCGCGCTCGACTTGACGGTGCACTTCGCCAACCGCGAGGAGCTGCGGACGGAGATCAGCGCGAAGTTCACGCGCGAGCGGATGCTCGGCGACCTCGCGGCGGCCGGCCTGGCGCTCGACGAGCTGATGACCGACGACGACGAGCTGTTCTCGCTGTCACTTGCCGGACCGGCGCTCGGCCAGCTCTGAGATGACGGCGTCGTAGAGCAGCTGATCGGCGTCCTCGGCGACGCGCACGTGCGGCCCGCGCACGCCGAGGTCGGCGGGCGTGACCCAGACGGCGGCCAGCGGCGCGCCGGCGAGCGCCGCGCCGACGCCGATGCAGTGCTCGCGCTCGTAGCCGTTGGCGCGCATCACGAAGGCGATCGGGCCGACGTCCTCCGGCAACTCGTGCGGCTCGCCGGCGATCACGACCTCGGCCTCGTCGCCCACCAGCGCGTAGGCCTCGACGCCGGCGCGCTCGCAGGCCTGCAGCGCCCGCGCGGACAGGCGCGAGTCGACGTCGACGGCCTCGGGGTCGTAGAAGACGCAGCGCAGCGGTGCCATCGCGAGCCGAGCATAGGCGCTCGCGCCGTGGGCGCCGCGGCCTAGGATCGAGGCGATGGCGATCGTGCGCGAGATCGAGCCGTGGGACGCGCTGCTGGCGGCCGGCCGCGCCGACGAGCGGCTCGTCAGGCAGGCGTCCCAGCACGCACGAGCGCCGCGCCGCGTCGCGATCCCGCCGGAGCTGCACGGCGACGTCGCCGCGGCGCTCGGACGCGCCGGCATCGACGCGCTCTACTCGCACCAGGCCGAGGCGCTGCACGCCGCCTGGGCGGGGACGACGATCGTCACGACCGGCACCGCCTCCGGCAAGTCGCTCTGCTTCAACCTGCCGGCGCTCGACGTGCTCTCGCGCGACGCCCGCGCCCGCGCGCTCTACGTCTACCCGGCGAAGGCGCTCGCGCAGGACCAGGCGCGCGCGCTGCACCGGCTCGCGGTGCCGCGCGCGCGGCCGGCGATCTACGACGGCGACACCTCGCGCGAGCAGCGCCAGGCGATCCGCCGGCGCGCGAACCTGGTGCTGACGAACCCGGACATGCTGCACCTCGGGATCCTCCCGAACCATCCGGCCTGGGGCGACTTCTTCGCGAACCTGGCGGTCGTCGTGATCGACGAGGCGCACGTCTACCGCGGCGTCTTCGGCTCGCACGTCGCGAACGTGCTGCGGCGGCTGCGGCGCGTCTGCGAGGCCTACGGCACGGCGCCGCGCTTCCTGCTGGCGTCGGCGACGATCGCCAACCCGGGCGAGCTGGCCGAGCGGCTGACGGGGCTCGACGACGTCACCGTGATCGACCGCGACGGCTCGCCCGGCAGCACGCGCACGATCGCGATCTGGAACCCGCCGCTGACCGACGAGGCGACGGCGGCGCGGCGCTCGCCGCTGGCCGAGGCGGCGGACCTGCTCGCCGAGCTGGTCGCCGAGGGCGCGCGCACGATCGTCTTCATGAAGTCGCGCAAGGGCGTCGAGCTGATGGCGCGCTTCGCGACGCTCGCGCTCGAGCGGCTCGGCCGCGGCGAGCTGGCCGAGCGGATCGCGCCCTACCGCGCCGGCTACACGGCGCAGCAGCGGCGCGAGCTGGAGGCGCGGCTGGTCGCCGGCGAGCTGCTCGGCGTCGTCTCGACCGACGCGCTCGAGCTCGGCATCGACATCGGCTCGCTGGACGCGGCGATCTGCGTGACCTACCCGGGCACCGTCGCCTCGCTGCGGCAGATGTGGGGGCGCGCGGGGCGCCGCGGGCGCGGGCTGGCGATCTACGTCGCCGGCGAGGACGCGCTCGACCAGTTCTTCTGCCGCCATCCTGACGAGTTCCTGGAGCGGCCGGTCGAGGCGGCGATCCTCGACCACGAGAGCGAGCAGCTGTACGCCGGGCACCTGCTGTGCGCCGCGCACGAGGGGCCGCTGGAGGCGGCCGACGCGGCGACGCTCGGCCCGCGCTGGCAGCAGTTCGCCGACGCGCTGGTCGGGCTCGGCGAGCTGCGGCGGCGGCCTGACGGGACCTACGTCCCGCGCGCGACCGACGGCTTCCCGGCCGCGGACGTCTCGCTGCGCAGCGCCTCGCGCGACGCGGTCGCGGTCGTCGACGTCCGCTCGGGCGAGCTGATCGGCACGGTCGAGGCGAGCCGCGCCCCGTCGACCGTCCACCAGGGCGCGGTCTACCTGCACGGCGGCCGCCAGCTGGAGGTGAGCGCGCTCGACATGGAGAACGGGCGCGCGCTCGTGCAGCCGTTCGACGGCGACTGGTACACGCAGCCCAAGCGCGAGACGGCGACGCAGATCGAGCGGCTGCTGGACCGCCGCAGCACGCTCGGCGTGACGCTCTCGTTCGGCACCGTCGTCGTGACGGAGCAGGTGCTCGCCTACCAGCGGCGGCGCCTGAGCGACCACGAGCCGGTCGACCTGATCGCGCTCGACCTGCCGCAGACCTCGTTCGTCACGCAGGCGCTCTGGTACGAGATCGGGCCGGAGGTGCTGCGCGACGAAGATGGGGAGTTTCGCCCTACGGGAGTCGCAAGCGCCTCCCTTCGGGCGACGGTACCCCACCCGGGAGTCGCAAGCGCCTCCCTCCGGGCGACGATACCGCTGGGAGCGCTGCACGCCGCCGAGCATTCCCAGATCGCCGTCCTGCCCTTGCTCGCGATGTGCGACCGCTGGGACATCGGCGGCCTCTCGACGAACCTGCACCTGCAGACCGGCGGCCCGACGATCTTCATCTACGACGGCCACGCGGGCGGGATCGGGATCGCGCGCCGCGGCTTCCTCGAGTTCGAGGCGCTGGTCGACGACGCGCACCGGCTCGTGTCCGAGTGCCCGTGCGAGAGCGGCTGCCCGTCCTGCGTGCAGTCGCCGAAGTGCGGCAACCTCAACGAGCCGCTGTCGAAGGCGGGCTGCGTCGAGCTGATGGGCCGCATGCTGGCGGCAGGCTAAGCCGGCCGGCCGCTTGGGAATACTGGTCCGGTGCTTCGCGTGCATCGGGCAGAGCGGGCGGATGGGCTGGTCGCGGCGCTCGGCGCCCTGCTGGCCGTGCCGCAGGGCGATCCCTTCGCGCCCGAGCTGATCGCCGTGCCGACGCGCGGCATGGAGCGCTGGCTCACGCAGCGGCTGTCGGCGTATCTCGGCGCGGGCGCCGGCGGCGGCGACGGCATCTGCGCGAACGTCGACTTCCCGTTCCCGCGGCGGCTCGTCGGCGACGCGGTCGCGGTCGCCTCGGGGATCGCGCCCGACAGCGACCCGTGGCTGCCGGAGCGGCTGCTCTGGCCGCTGCTGGCGACGGTCGAGGCCTGCCTCGACGAGCCGTGGCTGCGCCCGCTGGCGGCGCACCTCGGCCACGGCGCCGAGCCGCCGGACCCGACGCGCCGCACGCGCCGGCTCGGCGCCGTCCAGCACCTCGCCGAGCTGTTCGACCGCTACGGCCTGCACCGGCCGGAGCTGGTCGTGGCCTGGGCCGCGGGACGCGACGTGGCGGCGGACGACCATTGGCGGGCCGAGACGAACGGCGGCGCGGCGGCACGTGCCGAGGCGGGCGAGCCCAGCGGCGGCGCGGCGGCAGCTGCCGCGACAGGCGAGCGCAGCGGCGGCACGCCGCCGGACGGCGACTGGCAGGCCGAGCTCTGGCGGCGGCTGCGCGCGCGGATCGGCGTGCCGAGCCCGGCCGAGCGGCTGGCCGGCGCCTGCGCGCGGCTGCGCGCCGACGCGGACGCGATCGCGCTACCGCCGCGGCTGGCGCTGTTCGGGCTGACGCGGCTCCCCGCCGGCCACCTCGAGGTGCTGCGCGCGCTCGCGGCGCGGCACGACGTGCACCTCTTCCTGCTGCATCCCTCGCCGGCGCTCTGGGCGCGCCTCGCGACGGCGCCGCCGGTGCGCCGCCGCGCCGACGACGCGAGCGCCGCGCTGGCGGCGAATCCGCTGCTCGCCTCCTGGGGCCGCGACGCGCGCGAGTCGCAGCTCGTGCTCGGCGCCGGCGTCGAGAGCGAGCACCACGACGTCGCGTTCGCCGACGGCACGCTGCTGGCGCGGATCCAGGCCGACGTGCGCGCCAACCGCCCGCCGCCGGGCGCGCCGCTGCCCGGCGCGGCGGAGGCGCGCGCGCCGCTCGCGGCCGGCGATCGCAGCCTGCAGATCCACGCCTGCCACGGCCGCGCGCGCCAGGTCGAGGTCGCGCGCGACGCGATCCTGCACCTGCTCGCCGACGATCCGACGCTCGAGCCGCGCGACGTGATCGTCATGTGCCCGGACATCGAGACCTTCGCGCCGCTGATCGAGGCGACCTTCGGCGCCGGCGCGCTCGACGGCGAGCCGCCGGCCGCGGACGCGCCGGTCGACCTGCGCGTCCGCCTCGCCGACCGCGCGCTGCGCCAGACCAACCCGCTGCTCGGCGTCGTCGCCGAGCTGCTGGAGCTGGCCGAGCAGCGACTGACCGCCTCGCAGGTGCTCGACCTCGCCGACCGCGAGCCGCTGCGCCGCCGCTTCCGCTTCGACGACGACGATCTGACGCGGCTGCGCGAGTGGGTCGCCGAGGCCGGCATCCGCTGGGGGCTGGACGCCGAGCAGCGCGCGCCGTTCGGGCTCGCCGACCTGCCGAGCGGCACCTGGCGCGCCGGCCTCGACCGGCTGCTGCTCGGCGTGACGATGAGCGAGGACGGTCAGCCGCGCTTCGCCGGCGTGCTGCCGTTCGACGACGTCGAGAGCGGCGCGATCGACCTCGCCGGCCGCTTCGCCGAGCTGGTCGCGCGGCTCGCGGAGGCGGTCGACCGGCTCGCCGTCGAGCAGCCGATCGCCGCCTGGGCGGCGGCGCTGGCCGACGCCGCCGACGCGCTCACCGCGACCGGCCCACGCGAGGGCTGGCAGCGCGGCGAGCTGCAGCGGCTGCTCGACGACGTCGTCGGCGAGGCCGCCGGCGACACGACGCCGCTCGCGCCCGCGGAGCTGCGCGCGCTGCTCGCCGGCCGCCTGCGCGGGCGGCCGACGCGCGCCAGCTTCCGCACCGGCCATCTGACGATCTGCACGCTCGTGCCGATGCGCTCGGTGCCGCATCGCGTCGTCTGCCTGCTCGGCCTCGACGACGGCGTCTTCCCGCGCCGCGCGCCGCGCGACGGCGACGACCTGCTGCTCGACGATCCGCACGTCGGCGAGCGCGACCCGCGCGGCGAGGACCGCCAGCTGCTGCTCGACGCGCTGCTGGCGGCGAGCGAGCGGTTGATCGTCACCTACGCCGGCAACGACGAGCGCACCAACGTCGAGCGGCCGCCGGCGGTGCCGGTCGGCGAGCTGCTCGACGTCGTCGAGGCGACGGCGAGCGGCGACGCGCGCGAGCGGGTGCTGATCCGCCATCCGCTGCAGCCGTTCGACCCGCGCAACTTCACGCCGGGCGCGCTGGTGCCGGCGCGCGCCTGGAGCTTCGACGCGGTGACGCTGCGCGGAGCGCGCGCGCTGCGCGGCCCGCGCGCCGCGCCGGCGCCGTTCCTGAGCGGCCCGCTGGCGCCGCTGCCGGCGAGCTTCGTCGAGCTCGACGACCTCGTGCGCTTCGTCGAGCACCCCGTGCGCGCGTTCCTGCGCCAGCGGCTGCGGATCGACCTGCGCGGGCAGGAGGAGGACGAGCTCGAGGACGCGCTGCGCGTCGAGCTCGCGCCGCTGCAGCGCTGGGCGATCGGCCAGCGGCTGCTCGAGGCGCGGCTGGCCGGCGTCGACGGCCGCGCCGCCGTGCTCGCGGAGATCGCCCGCGGCTCGCTGCCGCCGGGCACGCTCGGCCAGCCGGTGATCGCCGAGCTGTACCCGATCGTCGACGCCATCGTCGCGGCGGCGCGCGCGGTCGAGGGCGCGGCGCGGGGCGGAGCGGCGGCGCCGGGCGAGCCGCCCCGTGCGGGCGACGCGGCGGCGCGCGCGGTCGAGGGCGCGACGCGGGGCGGGGCAGCGACGCCGGGCGGGACGCCGCGCCGCGCGGGCGACGCGGCGGCGCGGGGCGGGACGTCGGCGCACGGCGACGCGGCGCCCGAGCTGTGGGCCGCAGCCACGCGGGCCGTCGACGTGCGGCTGGCGCTGCCCGACGGCCGCGCGCTGACCGGCACGGTCGCGGGGCTCAGCGGCGAGCTGCTGCTGGCGACGACCTTCGCGCGCGTCTCGCCGCGCCACCGGCTCGCCGCCTGGGTGCGGCTGCTGGCGCTGACCGCGGCGCGGCCTGACGCGTGCGTCGGCGCCGCGACGATCGGCCGCGGCGGCGGCGAGAGCGTCGCGGTCGCGCGCATCGCGCCGCCGGCGCCGGCCGCCGCGCTCGCCCAGCTCGCCGCGCTCGTCGACCTCTACGACCGCGGCATGCGCGAGCCGGTCCCGCTCTACGGCGCGACCTCCGCCGCCTGGGCCGCGGCGGCCGGCGCCGGCGAGGACCCGGTCGCGGCGGCGCGCGTCGCCTGGACGTCGGCCTACCGGCACCGCGGCGAGGACGACGAGCGCGAGCACGCGCTCGTCCTCGGCGGGCCGCGCCCGTTCGCCGAGCTGCTCGCCGAGCCGCCGCGCCGCGACGAGGCCTGGGCCGGCGCCGAGCCGACGCGCCTCGGCGCCTACGCGCGCCGGCTCTGGGACGGCCTGCTCGCGCACGAGACGGTGACCGCGCGATGAGCGGCGACGCGACCTGGCACGGCCACGGCGGCGACGCGATCGGCGGTCGAGCCGGCGACGCGACGCGACGCACCGGCGCCGCCGCCGGCCACGCCACGCGCGGCGACGGCGCGTTCGACGTCTGCGGCCCGCTGCCGACCGGCGTCACCGTGCTGGAGGCGAGCGCGGGCACCGGCAAGACGTACACGATCGCGGCGCTGGCGGCGCGCTACGTCGCCGGCGGCGTGCCGCTCGAGCGGCTGCTGCTCGTGACCTTCACGCGGATGGCGACGAGCGAGCTGCGCGAGCGCGTGCGCGAGCGGCTCGTCGGCGTCGAGCGCGGCCTGCGCCGCGCCGCCTTCGCGCCGCTCGAGCCCGGCGGCGATCCGATCGTCGCGCTGCTCGCCGACGGCACGCCGGAGCAGCTGCAGGCGCGCCGCGAACGGCTCGCGCGCGCCGTCGCCGACTTCGACGCGGCGACGATCGCGACGACGCACGGCTTCTGCCAGGAGGCGCTCGGCGGGCTCGGCGTCGCCGGCGACCTCGAGCCCGATGTCGCCGTCGTCGAGGACGTCGACGATCTCGTCGCCGCCGTCGTCGACGACCTCTACGTGCGCCGCTTCCACCGCGGCACGACGCCCGCGTTCGCGCGCGACGAGGCGGCGCGGATCGTGCGCGCGGCGGTCGCGAACCCGGCCGCGCCGATCGCCGCCGGCGACGACGGCGAGCTGCCGGCGATGCGCCGCCGGCTGGCGCTCGCGGCGCGCGGCGAGCTCGAGCGCCGCAAGCGCCGCGCCGCGCTGATGACCTACGACGACCTGCTGACGCGGCTCGACGCGGCGCTCGCCGACGAGCGCGTGGCGCGGCGCCTGCGCGCCCGCTACGACGTCGTGCTGGTCGACGAGTTCCAGGACACCGACCCGATCCAGTGGCGGATCGTGCGCCGCGCGTTCGGCGGCGGCAATCGCACGCTGGTGCTGATCGGCGACCCGAAGCAGGCGATCTACTCGTTCCGCGGCGCCGACGTCCACGCCTACCTCGACGCCGCCGCCGAAGCCGGCGCCCGCGCCACGCTGCGCGTGAACTGGCGCAGCGACCAGCGCCTGCTCGACGCCTATGACGCGCTCTTCGACGAGGCGCGGCTCGGGCATCGCGGCATCGTCTACCGGCGCGTCCGCGCGGCGCGCGAGAGCGCCGCGCCGCGGCTGCCGGGGGCACCGCTGCGGCTGCGCGTCGTCGCGCGCGAGTCCGTCGCCCGCACGCGCGGCGGCTACGCCCAGAAGGCGAGCGCACGCGAGCACGTCGCCCGCGACCTCGCCGCCGACGTCGCCGCGCTGCTCGCCTCCGGCGCCGAGCTGGCCGCCGCCGGCGCCGCGCCGACCGCGGCCGACGCCGAGCGGCCCGCCTCCGACACCACATCGGCCGCCGGCGCCGAGCGGCACGCCGCCGACAGCTCGCTCTTCGCCCCCGGCGCCGCGCCAGGCGCCGGCGAGCGCCTGCGGCCGCGCCACGTCGCCGTGCTCGTGCGCACGAACCGCACCGCCGCGCTGATCCGCGAGCAGCTCGACGCCGCCGGCATCCCCGCGGTGATCAACGGCGCCGGCAGCGTCTTCGCGACCGACGCCGCGCGCGAGTGGCTGCAGCTGCTGGAGGCGCTCGAGCGGCCGGCGTCGACGAGCCGCGCGCACGCCGTCGCGCTGACCTGCTTCCTCGGCTGGACGCCGGCGCGCGTCGCCGCGGCCGACGAGCAGGGCTGGGCGCTCGTGCACCGGCGGCTGCACGAGTGGGCGCGCGTGCTGCGCGCGAGCGGCGTCGCCTCGCTGCTGGCGGCGATCGCGCTCGCCGAGAGCCTGCCGCAGCGCGTGCTGAGCACGACCGACGGCGAGCGGCGGCTGACCGACCTCCGCCACGTCGCGCAGCTGCTGCACGCGGCGGCGTCGGCCGAGCAGCTCGGCACGACCGCGCTGACCGCGTGGCTGCGTCGCCGCATCGCCGAGGCCGGCGACGACGTCGGCGACGAGGACCGCAGCCGCCGGCTCGAGTCGGACGCCGAGGCCGTCCAGGTGCTGACGATCCATCGCAGCAAGGGACTCGAGTTCCCGGTCGTCTACCTGCCGTTCCTCTGGGAGCCCGGCTTCATCCCCGACGAGCCGCAGCCCGTGACCTTCCACGACGCCGGCGTCCGCACGCTCGACGTCGCGCTCGAGGGCGACGCGTTCGCCGAGCACCGCGCCCGGGCCGAGCGCGAGCAGCGCGGCGAGGACCTGCGGCTGGCCTACGTCGCGCTGACGCGGGCGCGCCACCAGGCCGTCGTCTGGTGGGCGCCGTCCTGGGACTCCCGCAACTCGCCGCTCGGCCGGCTGCTGTTCGCGCGCGACGAGGACGGCGAGGTGGCGTCCGCCGGCGCCTTCACCCCGGACGACGCGGCGACGCGCCGGCGGCTGGACGCGCTCGCCGCGGCCGCGCCGGGCTGCGTCGCGGTCGAGCGATCCGAGGTCGGCGAGGCGCCGGCCTGGCGCCCGTCGCCGGCAACGGCCGGCGAGCTCGGCGCGGCCGCGTTCGATCGCCCGCTCGACCGTCGCTGGCGGCGCACGTCCTACAGCGACATCACGGCCGCCGCGCACGCCGACGCGCGGGTCGCGAGCGAGCCCGAGTCCGCGCTGCTCGCCGACGAGCCCGACGCGGGCCTGCCGACGATCGCCGACGCGACGGCCCTCGCGCCGCCGCCGCCCACCGCTGAGCCGCCGCCCACCTCCACGCCGCCGCCGGCCGCCTCCGCGCCGCCGCCGGCCGCCTCCGCACGGCCGCTGACTGCAGCGGCGCCGGCCACCGCCGCACCGTCGCCCACCACCGCACCGTCGCCCACCGCCGCACCGCCGCCCACCGCGGACGCGCCGCCGCTCCCGCTCGCGGCGATGCCCGCCGGCGTCCAGGTCGGCACGCTGATCCACCGCGTCTTCGAGCGCAGCGACTTCGCCGCGCCGGACCTCGACGGCGAGCTGCGCGACCGGCTCGCCGCGGCGCAGGCCTGGCGCGCCGTCGAGCTCGGCGGCGCCGGCGCCGTGGTCCGCGGCCTGCGCGCCGTGATCCAGACGCCGCTCGGACCGCTGCTCGGCGGCCGCCGGCTGCGCGACGTCGCGCGCGCGGACCGGCTCGACGAGCTCGCGTTCGAGCTGCCGCTCGCCGGCGGCGAGCGCGCGACCGGCACGCTGAAGCCGGCGCGGATCGGCGCGCTGCTGCGCGCGCACCTGCCCGCGGACGACCCGCTCGCGCCCTACGCCGCGCGGCTGCAGGACCCGGCGCTGCGCCAAGGCGTGCGCGGCTACCTGACGGGCAGCCTCGACCTCGTCGTCCGCGTTCCCGGCGCGACGCCGCGCTTCGCGGTCGTCGACTACAAGACGAACTGGCTGGCCGGCCCCGGCGAGCCACTGACCGCCGCGCACTACCGTCCGACGGCGCTCGCCGAGGAGATGCTGCGCCGCCACTACGGCCTGCAGGCGCTGCTCTACACGGTCGCGCTGCACCGCTACCTGCGCTGGCGGCTGCCCGGCTACGACCCGGCGCGCAACCTGGCGGGCGTGCTCTACCTCTTCATCCGCGGGATGACCGGCGGCGACGCGCCGGCCGGCGTCTTCTCCTGGTCGCCGCCGGCGCCGCTCGTCGTCGCGCTCAGCGATCTGCTCGGCGAGGGAGCGGCGTGAGCGGCGAGCCCGACGGCTTCGACGTCCGCCGCGCGCGCGGCGCGCAGGGCCTGCTCGGCGCGTTCAACGCCGCCGGGGTGCTCGTGGCCGCGGACGTCCACGTCGCGACGCGGCTGGCCGAGCTGGCGCGCGAGCGCGACGAGCGCGTGCGGCTCGCCGCGGCGCTCGCCGTTCGCGCGCCGCGGCTCGGGCACGTGCACGTCGACCTGGCGACGATCCGCGAGACCGCGACGGTCGACGCCGAGGAGCCGGCCGTGCTCGCCGACCTGCCCTGGCCGCGGCACGAGGAGTGGCTGGAGCTGGTCGCGACGAGCGAGCTCGTCGCCGTCGGTGAGGCGGCGGGCGCCGAGCCGCGCCCGCTGCGGCTCGTCGGCGGCCGCCTCTACCTGCACCGCTACTGGCAGGAGGAGCGGCGGATCGCGGCGGACCTGCGCGCGCTCGCCGCCCGGCCGGTCGGCGGCGTCGACCTCGAGCGGCTCGCGGCCGGCGTCGAGCGCCTGTTCGCGACGCGCGACGACGCGCGCCAGCGCGCGGCCGCCGCGTCGGCGCTGCTCGGCCGGCTGACCGTGGTCGCCGGCGGCCCCGGCACCGGCAAGACGACGACCGTCGCGCGGATCGTCGCGCTGCTCGCCGAGCAGCCCGGCCCGCCGCCGCTCGTCGCGCTCGCGGCACCGACCGGCAAGGCCGCGGCGCGGCTCGAGCAGGCGGTCCATGAGGAAGCGGCCGAGCTGCCGGTCGACGACGTCGTCCGCGCGCAGCTGCTCGCCCTGCGCGCCTCGACGCTGCACCGCCTGCTCGGCCGCAGCCCGGGCAGTCACAGCCGCTTCCGCCACGGCCGGCAGCTGCGGCTGCCGCACGACCTCGTGCTCGTCGACGAGACCTCGATGGTCTCGCTCTCGCTGATGGGCCGGCTCGTCGAGGCGGTCCGGCCCGACGCCCGCCTCGTCCTCGTCGGCGACCCGGGCCAGCTCGCCGCGATCGAGGCCGGCGACGTGCTCGGCGACATCGTCGGCCCGGCGCTGCAGGCGCCGCGGATCGGACCGCGGCGAGCGGCACCGCTCGCCCGCGTCACGGGCATCGACGCCACGCGCCTCACCGGCGACGACACGCCCGCGACGATCGCGCCCCGTACCGGTGGCGACACGTCCGCCGCCGGCGTACGGCGCGCCGACGACGCGCCCGTCACCGGCGCGCACTCCGCCGATCCCGGTGCGCCGCGCCGCGCCGGCACAGACGGGATCGGCGACGGGATCGTCGTGCTCGACCGCGTCTACCGCCACGAGGCGGGCATCGCGCGGCTCGCCGACGCGATCCGCCGCGGCGATGCGGACGCCGTGCTCGCCGCGCTGCGGGCGAGCGAGGACGTCACCTGGATCGACGTCGACGTCGCCGATCCCACCGCGCAGCCCGCGCTCGCGCCGCTCCGCGAGGGCGCGGTCGCCGCGGCCGGCGACGCGCTCGCCGCGGCCCGCGCCGGCGACTCGCGCGCGGCGCTGGCCGCGCTCGGCCGCTTCCGCCTGCTCTGCGCGCACCGCCGCGGACCGGCGGGCGTGGCCAGCTGGACCGGCCGGATCGAGGGCTGGCTGCAGGCGCAGGCGAGCGTCCGCGCCGAGCAGCGCTGGTACGCCGGCCGGCCGCTGCTGGTGACGCGCAACGACTACGAGCTGCAGCTCGCCAACGGCGACACCGGCATCGTCGTCCAGGCCGGTCCGGATCGGCTCGTCGCCGCCTTCGATCGCCACGGCGAGGTCGTCGAGCACACGCCCGAGCGGCTCGGCGCGGTCGACACGGTCTACGCGATGACGATCCACAAGAGCCAGGGCTCGCAGTTCGACACCGCCGCCGTGCTGCTGCCCGCCCCGGACGCGCGCATCCTCACGCGCGAGCTGCTCTACACCGCGCTGACGCGGGCGCGCGAGCGCCTGATCGTCGCCGGCAGCGCGGCGTCGGTGCGCGCCGCCGTCGAGCGCCCGATCGCCCGCTCGTCAGGCCTGCGCGACCGGCTCTGGAGCGAGTGAGCGCGGTCGCGACGGCGCGCGGCGCAGCGCACCGGACCTGGCGGCGGCGCGGCCGCGGCGCGCGGCGCAGCGGACCCGGGCCGCGCCGCGGCAGCGCGCAGTCGCGGTCAGCTCCCCGCGGCCCAGGCCTGCAGCTGCGGCAGCGGGTCGATCGGCTGCGAGCCGTCAGCCCACCAGCCGTTCGGCCAGTCCTCGAAGTGCAGGTGCGGCCCCTCGGACTCGCCGGTGTCGCCGACCTGCGCGAGCTGCTGGCCCTGCGCGACAGCCTGCCCCTCCGCGACGAGCGTCGAGCCCTGCATCAGGTGCATGAAGACGTAGTCCGGACCGGCGACCGAGCGCATGACGACGTAGTAGCCGGCGCCGCCGGCCTGGTAGTCGACTGTCGTGATCGTCCCCGCGCGCGGGGCGACGATCGGCGTGCCCTCGGCCGCGGCGATGTCCTGCCCCTGGTGCGTGTGGCCGCTTCGCGGCGCGCCGAAGCGCATCGCCGCGTCGCCGAAGTCATACGGGCCCTGCAGCGGGAAGACGCCGCCGGGGAGCACCGCGCCGGCGGGCGCCTCCTTGACGGTCGCCGGCACCGGCGGTGTCGGCGAGACGACGGTCAGCGGCACGCGAGCATAGGCCGTCTGCGTGCGCGGGCGCGTGATCACCAGTCGCGCCGTGTAGGAGCCGACCTCGGGCGGGCGTCGTTTCGGCGGCGTCCACTTGATCGTCACCCGCCGCCCCGCGCGCACCACGCCGAGCTTCGCGCGCACGACCGAGCCGTCGCCGCCGAGCAGGTCGACCCGCGCCCGCACGTGCGTGCGCGTGCTGCCCTGCGTCGTGAACGAGAACGTCAGCGCCGCGCCCTGCACGGCCTTCACCGGCGTGACCGCGTACGAGCTGATCGGCGTGCCCGCGAGCGCCCCACCGCTGGCACTCGCCTCCGCGCGCGCCGTGCCGCAGATCACGCCCAGGCAGACGACGCATGCGACAGCCATCCGAGCCATGTCGCGCCACTCTCCCGGCCGGCAAGCGGCTTGTGAAGTCGTGCAGGAGATCCTGCGCCGGCGTCGAACGGCCGGCCGCCGCCCCGGACCCGCTACGCTGATGCGCCGCGGCGAGATAGCTCAGTTGGTAGAGCACACGACTGAAAATCGTGGTGTCCCCGGTTCGAGTCCGGGTCTCGCCATACGAGAACCGCCTGCAAATCCACGATTTCCAATATTGGGGTTCGTGGGCGCCGAATGGCGTCGAATCGGCCCGTCTGCCGTTTCCTGCCTTTTCAGGCCCCTTTGAGCGGGCAATCGCCGCCTCCGAGATCGACGGATCGTGCACGATCCGGTTGACATCAGTCGGCGGATCGACCGCCTCGTCGCGCGTGTCAATCGACGCGACGACTACGGCCAGTTGCTCGCGCGCGGCCAGGTGGCCCACGCCGTGGAGGACGTCGACAACGTCGAGGCGTGGCGGGCGGAGATCAAGCGCAAGGCCCGCGCGGACCGGATCAGGGTGCGCACCGGCGTCGAGGACGGTTTGGTCTGGGCTCTGCGGATGAGGGCCGGCAACGCGGAGTTGCTGGCGGCGGCGAGCCGTTACCGCGACCTGCTCTCGCGTGCGGCTCCGCTGGCCGTTGAGCTGTGGCACGAGCCGCACGTCGCTTTGCGCGACGGCGAGGAGATCGTCTGCACGTGCGGTCGCTGTAGCGCACTTGGCTACGCCGACGCCACGGAGGGCGTGATCGGCGGGGCGCTCTTCGAGGACGACTGCCCTAACGAGGAGCCGCCGGCGATCACCGCCGTCACGATGATGCACGTCCCGGGTTCACGTCGGCCAGCCGGCCGCTGACGGCGGCCGGTCGCGAGCTCAACGTCCGGCGGCCGGCCCGCGCTCCACCGACCCACGTTCGCGGCGGACTCGTGCATCGCGAGCTGGCGCCAACGCCCGATCACTCCCCGCCGATCAGCGCGAGCGCCGCGTCGAGGAGCCAGGCGCGCGCGGGCGAGGTACGTACAGTGCACGCGTGCCGGCCAGCAACTCGCGTGACGCACGCTTCTCGATAGGGCTCTTGGCTGCGTGATGCGTCGCCGTCGCGTCAGCGTTCTTCTGCTGGACAAGTCCTTGGCGTCCATGCGTCGCGCGATCGGCGCGTTCAACGGCATGGATGACGATGGCCGCCAGTCCGCCGTCTTGCTCCACCTCCAACACGCGGCCGAGATGCTGCTCAAGGCGGCATTGTCGGAGAAGAAGGTTAAGGTGTTTGACAGCCGCTCGGGTCGTTCGATCGGCTTTGAGCGCTGCCTGGCGCTCGCATCCGAGCACCTGTCAGTGACCGCGGACCAGGCCGGCACGCTGCGCACCATCGACGCGCTGCGAGACGACGAGCAGCACTGGCTCGGCCAGATCAGCGAGGAGCTGCTGTTCCTGCACGTCCGCGCAACCATCGAGGTCCTCGATGACTTGATGAAGCGCGCGTTCGGGGAGGGGCTTGCGGACAACCTCCCCGAACGCGCGCTGCCGATCACGACGGCGCCGCTGGACGATTTCGCCATCCTCGTCGACCGCCAGTACCGGCAGATCACCGACCTGTTGCAGAAGGGCAGGCGTCGTACGCCAGAGGCCCGCGCGCTCGTCCGCGGCCTCTTGGCCCTCGAAGGCCACGCGGCCGACGATGTCCGCGTGAGCGAGCGCGACGTCAACCGGATTGTCACCGGCGTTCGCGCCGGCAATGGGGTCGAGGATGTCTTCCCGCGGCTGCGCAGCGTCGCCACGACCACTACGGGCAGCGGCGCCAACGTGACGGTGCGGTTCGTCAAGAAGGGCGGAGCGCCAGTGACCTACGTCGCCGCCGACGACCCCGCGCAGGCGGCCGCTGTCCGCGAAGTCGACCTCCAACGCAAGTACCACCGGTCCGCCAACGAGCTTGCCGACGCGGTCGGCCTGAAGCGCAACAAGGCAACTGCGCTTCGGCGCTACCTCGGCATCGACGACGACAAGAACTGCCGGCACGTCTTTGAGTTCGGCTCGCAGAAGATCGTCCGCTACTCAGACAACGCCTACCGCCGAATGAAGGCGGCCCTCGACTCCGGCGTCGACATGGACGACGTGTGGGCCAAGCACGGCTGGGGTGGCCGACGGGCCAAGACGCCAGACCGATGACGCATCATTCACTGCGGACAGGCTGCGCACGATCCCGTTGACATCCGGCGACGCATCGACCGCGTCTTCGCGCGTGTCGACCGCCGCGACGACTACGGCCAACTGCTGGCGCGCGGCGCGGTGGTCCACGCACTCGACGAGGTGGACGACATCGAGGCCTGGCGCGCGACGATCAGGCGGCAGGCACGGTCGGACAGGATCAAGATCCGCACCGGGTTCAACGAGGGCGTCGTCTGGGCGATGCTGGCTCGCGTTCCCCGCTCGGACGAGCTGACGGCGGCACGCGGCTACCGCGATCTACTCGGGTACGCGGTCCCGCTCGCCGTCGATCTGTGGCACGAACCGATCCTCGTCGTCGGGGACGGCGACGAGATGGTCTGCGGATGCGACCGCTGCTCTGCGCTTGGGTACGCCAGCGCCGCCGAGGACGTTGTCGGCGGGGCACTGTTCGAGAACGAGTGCCCGACCGAGGAGCCGCCGAAGTCACTGCGCTCGCGATGATGCACGTCCCGGGCTCGCATTGGCCGAGGTCGTGATGTCCACGGACCGCTGAGCCACCGTGCGCAGCGAGGCGAGCGTTCCGGCGCACACCCACTCCTCGTTCTGGCGATTCTCGGGTGCGGAGTGAGGAGTAGTTGAAGACCCGCTTTCGTGTGATCGGGATGCTTCGTCTGAAGTCGGCGGCGCTGCACATAGAGCCTTCTCGCCGCGGTGAAGCCTGCAGGTTGCCGGACCGAGTCCGCGCGGCCGATGCTTACGGTGCGGGGTGCTCGCCGTGCGGCGCGCCTGGGCCGGGCGGGAGCTCGATCTCCCCGTGCGCGGCGTGTTTGCCGCATCGGTCGCAGCGGAGGTCTGGGCCGATGCTGCCTCCGCAGTCGGTGTGGAGGGTGAGTCGGGGTGGGCCGGCCGGGGTCGGGTAGTGGCGGTCGCCCCATTTCATGAGCACGATCAGGGCGGGTGCGAGCTCGCGTCCCTTGTCGGTGAGGACGTACTTCGGACGGCCGGGTCGGTCCGGGTCCGGAACGCGTTCGAGCAGCTCCTCGTCGGTCAGCCGCTTGAGCCGGTTGGTGAGGACGTTGGAGGCGATCCCGAGCTTCTCCTGGAACTCCTCGAACCGGGTTAGACCGAGTACGGCGTCGCGCAGGATCAGCAGCGTCCAGCGCTCGCCCACTATCTCGAGTGATCGGGCGATCGAGCAGACCTGATCTGGATAGTCGCGCTGGAGCATGACTGAATCTTAGCTGACTTGCTTGACAAAAGCCAGCTTCGCCATTAGGGTGCCTTGCGTGACGCAAGTTAGCCCCAAGCCCGCAGGAGGAGTTATGCAACGCAACAAGCCTCTGATCCTGGTCTCGCTGCTGCTAGCGGCGTTTGTGATCAACCTCGACACGACGATCGTCAACGTTGCTCTGCCGTCGCTGGTGCGCCAGCTGCACGCGTCGGACTCGCAGCTGCAGTGGGTCGTGGACGCGTTCAACCTGCTGTTCGCCGGGTCGGTGCTGGCCGCGGGCAGCCTGTCAGACCGCTTCGGGCGCAAGGGGATGCTGCTCGCCGGCCTAACGGTCTTCGGTCTCGCCAGCGTGGCGGGCGGGCTGATGGACAGGCCCGGCGCGCTGATCGCCGCGCGTGCGGTGATGGGCGTCGGTGCGGCGATGGTGTTCCCCTCGACGCTGTCGCTGATCACCAACGTGTTCACCGAGCGCGGCGAGCGCGCCCGGGCGATCGGCATGTGGGGCGCGATCACGGGCGTGGCGATCGCACTGGGGCCGATCGTTGGCGGCTGGCTGCTCGAGCTCTCCGACTGGCGCAGCATCTTCTTCGCGATGGTCCCGATCGCCGCCGGCGCCGGCGTCCTGGCCACTCGCTACTGTCCGACCTCGCGGGACCCGAACGCGCCCCGGACCGACCGGGCCGGGTTCGCGCTGTCGACCGCGACGATCGGGCTCCTCGTCTACACGATCATCGAGGCCCCGAACCAAGGTTGGGGCAGCGCCCGGACGCTCGGCAGCTTCGCGCTGACCGCAGGGCTGGCGGCGGCGTTCGTAGCCTGGGAGCGGCGTACAAGGCAGCCGATGCTCGACCTGAGCCTGTTCCGCAACCCGCGGTTCAGCGCCGCGAGCGCCTCGGTCGCGATCTCGTTCTTCGCGCTGTCGGGGTTCATCTTCCTGGTCACCCAGATGTTCCAGTTCCTCAAGGGCTACGGCCCCCTGTCGACCGGCGTTCGCCTGTTGCCGGTCGCGACGTGCGTGGGCATCTCGTCGATTCTCGGCACCAAGCTCGCCGTGCGGGTCGGCACGAAGCTCGTCGTCACCGCCGGGCTGTTCGCGATGGGCGCGTTCTACGTGTGGGTCTCGACCGCGTCGGCCACCACGAGCTACTCGACGCTCGCGGCCCAGATGGTCGTGTGCGGGACCGGGATGGGCCTCACGAGCGCGCCCGCCACCGAGGCGCTCATGGGCGTGGTGCCCCGGGCCAAGGCAGGTGTCGGGTCGGCGGTCAACGAAGCCACCCGGTTGCTCGGCGGGACGCTCGGCGTCGCCGTGATCGGCAGCGTCTACGCCTCGCTGTACGCCAGTCGGCTGACGAGCGCGTTGCACGGTCGCGTGCCAGCCAGCGTCGATCACGCGGCGCACGCATCGGTCGGGGCCGCGTTCGCAGCGGCAGAGCAGCTCGACCGCGCCGGACAGCCCGCGCTTGCATCCGCGATCCACGACGAGGCCAGCGCGGCCTTCTTCCATGGCTTCGCCGCCGCCAACTACGTCGCCGCCGGCGTTGCCGCCGCGGGAGCGCTGCTCGCGCTGGCATTCGTGCCTGCCCACCCGAAGACCGACCCCGACGAGACAGCAGAGCCGCGACCGCTCGGCTCGCCCGCCGCCGCCCCGGCGCGTTCCTGACCCGCCAAGTGTGGCTCGCAACGAGCGGGGGGCGAGATTCTCAAGCTTCCCGCTACTGGACTACGAGCGCTAGGCTCGCGCCAACGTCATGCCACGACCGTCCGCGACGCCACCATCGCCAGACGGTTGCAAAAGAGTTGAGAACGATGGTCTGAACTGGCCCCACTGCGATGGCTTGAACTGGCCCCACCTCTGTCCGATCGTGGCTTGACGGTTGGCGCTCATCGCGAGCGCCGATCGGAGGGCTTGAAGGGGTGGCT